>Ga0134126_10011346_pt1 | contig 11242 bp, 8 predicted proteins | sample KB31752_FD_96881 | JGI IMG/M metagenome (GOLD analysis project Ga0134126, IMG submission 96881) | Terrestrial soil microbial communities with excess Nitrogen fertilizer from Kellogg Biological Station, Michigan, USA - KB3-175-2 | ecosystem: Environmental > Terrestrial > Soil > Unclassified ... | reverse complement strand
GGTGGATGGGAGGACGCGACTCTCGCAAAGGGAACCCAGGCTATAGATCTGATAGACAGAACCGCAGGAAATCCCGATTGGGTTGTTGTCAAACCTTTCGTCACACAAGCGTCCAACTGCATTTTGCCAACTTACGTAGTAGCTGCAAATCTGACAGCCGCCCGAAATATCGGGTTTAACTCTTTGGGTATCGAAGACTATTGCGTTCTCGCGTACCAGGCGCATGTTGATCCCCTATTTGTGCAATTGGGACCCGCGGGTGTCGCCACATATATACCAGCGTATCCGGGATTTGATCCAACCACTGCGCCGAACAATGGAGCGGGCATTGATAAGGATGTCAGCGGCAACAAGTTGCCCAATGCGCCTCCTCTAACAGTCTCGGCGGGCGCACAATACACCGTGCCTTTGTCCAGCGATTGGGCTGGAACACTCCGCGGAGATTACTATTGGCAGGACTATTCCTGGGCACGCGTCTTTAATGACAATCCTTACGACCGCCTGCGCGGCTACGCCAATGTGAATCTGACGTTGATCTTCACCAACCAGAACGGTTGGCAGGTCATGCTCTACGACAAGAATGTTTTCAATACGACCGCAATAACGGGAGCTTTCCTGAACAGCGACGATAGCGGTCTCACCACCAACGTGTTCCTGACCGATCCCAAGTTGATCGGCATTCGCGTCACCAAGAATTGGTAAGGGGGAGCCAATGAACGAATTGATGCAATTACGAAACGACCGAGTGAGCATTCGCTGGCGCCTTTTGACCACAGCATCGATTGTAGCGATGGCCGGCAACGCTGTATTTCCGAATGCCACGCTGGCTGAAAGTGGCGGTCAGCCATCTATATGGATCGAGCTTGGCGCGCAGATGGAGCGTGTGGATGGCGGACAATCCGCATTTGCTCCTGGCTTCTTCAACACCATAACTAACAATGGTCTAACGTCGCCACTCGCTATAGATCGCCTGGCAAGGTACAGCAATGGCCTAGAGGGCAAGGTTTCTGTTCTTCCGGATGGGATGGATTGGGTCTTTGCCGCCGCCGTGAGATACGGCCGGTCAAATGGCAATAGGTCTTTTCATCAGCAGCCAAACGGCCAATACACACGTTTTCCATTTGGCAGCAAGTACCTCACGAAAACAGCTGCCGCGCCTTACGCTGAGACCAGGTCCAAAAATGCTGAATCCCATCTCGTTGTCGATTTCCAAGCAGGCAAGGACGTCGGATTGGGCTTATTTGGACGAGACAGTACGTCCGTTGTCAATTTTGGACTGCGCTTCGCCCAGTTCAGCCAGAGGTCTGACGCCACAATACGTGCGCGCCCAGACGTTAGACTTGTGCCGGAAGCATTTGGCAAATACCAGATCCCCGTCACGTTTTATCATCGATATTTTGCTTCCGAACAACGGTCTGCGAATTTTCACGGCATCGGGCCATCGTTGTCGTGGGATGCTTCCACGCCAATCGCCGGAAGAGCGGAGCGAGCAGAAATCACTTTTGATTGGGGCGCTAACATTGCCGTCCTATTCGGCAGACAAAAGGCGAGAGCCCATCACCAGTCGTCCGGCAGTTATCATTATTTCCATCCCAGCAGCTTATATGGCGTCGTAAATCAACTGCCAACGCATCATGGAACTGCCGAGCGTAGTCGTTCGGTTGTTGTGCCCAATGTCGGCGGGTTCGCGGGACTATCCTTTCGGTATGACGACGCGCGTGTGAGCGTCGGCTATCGGGCAGACTTCTTTTTTGGAGCAATAGATGGTGGCCTCGACGGGACGAAATCTTACAATCGGGAATTCTATGGCCCCTTCGCCACTATAAGCGTAGGTCTTGGCGGATAGAGAAGCCACTGTCCAAACAGTTGGGGCGGCGAAGCGATTCGCCCCCTTTTTGCTTCCAAGGCGCTCCCACGCCGAGGCTAACGCGTTTCGGCGTTGAGGCTAAGCCGCTTTGATAGACTGAATCAGGTCTCCGAAATGTCGCACTCAGCGCCGGCACTAGCGATAGAGCCGTTGGCTGAAGCGCGACCTCGCCACCTTATATCTGGTCAAAAATGCGCAACCGAATGGGACAAAAGAATATTACCTTTGGGGTTAAGTCAGGCCATTAGTCTGCGAAATGCTCTAGCGCTTTTTGCACACCGAGCGGGCGCATAGCCTCGGCACCACGCGAAATTTTCTTTCAATTCAGGAAATCTTTGTCGGCCAGCTCGGGATCGTACGTTGTTATAATCAGAAACTCAGCCGTAACCCTCTGAGCACAGGAATTTGAGGGGATGGTCGAAAAGCCAAGCACAGATCGCGCAAACGTGGCCGCCAACGATTCCAGCGGAGAAGCGCGCGTGGCCGAAGTGAAGTCATGGTTTGTGCGCGAAGTGCTCCCTTTGGAGGCTGTCTTGATTCAGTTTCTGAGCCGAAGCGGCCGCAACAGGGCAGACATCGAGGATCTGCGGCAGGAGCTATATATGCGTGTTTGCGCAATCGCTCTTAGGGAAATTCCGAATCCGACGCGGCCGTTGGTCTTCACTGTTGCACGCAATCTCTTGATCGATCGCGTCCGCCGCGAACAGGTGGTACCGATTGAAGCAGTCGAGAACCTCGACGTTTTGAACGTGGCGATCGACGCCCCATCCATAGACCGGATAGTTATCGCTCGCGATGAACTTCGGCTTTTGGACAAAGCACTGAAAAAATTACCCGATCGCGAACGCAGCGCAGTAACCATGCACAAAATCGAGGGATTGTCCGTTCGCGAGATTGCGGCTCGCTTCGGCGTCTCCGAGCGCACAATTGAGCGCCATTTGAGTGAGGGCCTTCGTGTTCTGGCCGATGCCATCCTCCGTGAACCAACGGATGGAAGGAAGCCGTCATGAATGGGCCCCAGGAGCTGTCCTTCTCAAACCCAGCGCTCGACATCGATGCGCAAGCGGCGGATTTCCTCGTTCGGCGTACGAACCAGTCCAGCTGGACGCAAGAACATCAAGCAGAGCTCGATGCCTGGTTGTCCAGTTCTCTTGCCCACCAAACCGCTTTTTGGCGGCTGGAGTCTGTGTGGGTGCGCGCCGACAGACTTGATGCCCTCCGTCAGCTACCTCAGCGCTCGAGAATGGTCTCCACTCCCTCTCGCCGTCGATCTCTATTCTTGGGGTTGGCCGCGTCCATAGCGATGGTCGCAGCTGTTGGCCTATCGAGCAACATTGTGAGCCCAAAAGCTCAAATTGCTACCTATGCCACCTCCATTGGAAGACGTGAAACGATCCAGCTATCCGATGGTTCGCGGATCGTGCTCAACACCAACACAGTGTTGCGCACACGGTTCGGTAGCGGCCGCCGAAATGCCGAACTGGTCAGAGGCGAAGCCCTTTTCCTAATCAAGCACGACGCCGCCCGCCCATTTGTTGTGTCGGCGGCTGGGCATACAGTTACCGACCTCGGAACAAAGTTTCTCATACGCGCGGACGGTACGCATCTAAGGGTCGCACTTCTCGAGGGTAGCGCGCGGCTATCGACGCCTTCGCATTCGGGACAGCAGGACGGGACCGTACTGATGCCAGGCGACGAAGCGGTAGCGACCCACAAAACGCTCACCATCTCGCGCAGAACGCCATCTGAACTCGATAGCGAACTCGGCTGGAATCGGGGCGTCCTAACTTTTCATCGTGCGACGCTGCTCGATGTGGCAAAAGAATACAATCGCTACAATTCGCGAAAGATCGTCATCGCAGATGACGTTGCCGGCGCGCGCATTATCAACGCCACGCTTCCGTCGACCGATGTAGTTGCCTTTGCGCGCATGGCCCGGAACTTTCTGGGATTGCATGTGAAAGAAAGTGAACACGAGATCGTTATCTCGCGCTGAGCCAGCGCGGGTCGAATTGCACTCGCGCTTATGCGAGCAGCCAAGATTAAAGGGGGGCGTGATGCCAATGACAAGAAGTGGGTTTCCGACGGCCTTGTGTGCACTAACGGCGGCTTTGATGTCGACGGCGGCCTTCGCCTTAGACTTCGACGTGCCGAGCGGCTCCCTTGAATCTGCACTCGATGCCTACAGCCAACAGTCGGGCATACAGCTGATGGTCCCGAGCGACCAGGTGCGAAGCATCCATACACATGGCGTCAAAGGCGATCTGCCCGCGACGGACGCCCTTAGCCGTATCCTTTCGGGCACAGGCTTCGCTGCCCGTCGGGATAGCTCTGGCGTCATGGGGATTGTCCGAGACATTCACTCTGAGAACGTCGTGCAGCCACTACAGTTGGCGCAGGCATCCGCTCCGCGAGCGGCAGTCGAAACTGTAACTGTTACCTCGTCCAAGCTCGGCGGCGCTGATGTGCAGAGCATTCCGATTTCGATCACGGCCCTAAGCCAAGAGCAACTCACCTCGTCCCAGACGGCTGGAGGACCGGATTTGGTCAAACAAGTGCCCAATCTCACGTTCTCGAAGACAAACTTCACGGGCTATAACATCCAGATCCGCGGCATCGGCACGCAAGCCATTTCAGTGACTACCGATCCGGCGGTTGCAGTCGCTTTCAACGATACGCCATTTATACGCAATCACTTCTTTGAACAGGAATTCTTTGATGTCAGCCAGGTCGAAGTATTGCGCGGTCCGCAAGGCACACTTTATGGCCGCAATGCGACCGCTGGTGTTGTAAACGTCATTTCTGCCAAGCCCACCGACCAATTCGAGGCAATGGCTTCGGGGGATATTGGGAATTACAAGAACCGTCGTTTCGAAGGTATGATCAACCTGCCAATCGTCGACGACCGGCTTGGTTTGCGCGCGGCCGGAGAGTGGACCAAGAGACAAGGCTACTCATTCAACGAAATCACCGACCAGCACATTGATGGACGCAACCTCTGGTCTGGACGTGTCACCTTAGCCTTCAAACCCTCGTCCAATTTCCATGCAAATCTCATCTGGGAACATTTCCAGGAAAATGATGATCGCATGCGAACCGCAAAGCAGTTGTGTAAAACGGCGAATCTTCCAACAAATCTCGACGGCGCCCAGTTCAATATAGATCAAAGTAGTGGCTCGTCTGACTATGCGAGGGCATTGAGTCAGGGTTGCTTACCAGTCTCGTTGTACTCATCCGACGCATTCCAAGTCCCCTTTAGCTATGCGCTGCCGATTTTTTCTGCGGCACAAATAGCGGGTGTCCTCCCCACAACTTTCACCCCTTATTCGAAGACGACCCAATCCCACAACTTGCGAGTAATAGATTCGTCGATTAATCCGATTTACAAAGCAAAAAACGACACGATCGAGCTCAATGCTGACTATAAGATCACGCCTGCGCTGACGTTTTCATCCAACACGGGATACAATCACGATTTTCTGTGGTCGACAGAAGACTACAACCGGTTCAACAGCCCGCCCGGGGCGTTTGCGCATGATGATGTAAACGATTTTGCCGGCATAACGCTTCCCGACCCTTTGGCGGGTACAGATGGGGTTCCCGCATATTCCGCGGTCTTCTGCGATCCTCAATTGGGATGCAGTGACCGCGTTATCACCCAAGACCTATCGAACGAGCATGCCTGGCAACTAAGCCAGGAATTTCGGTTGACCTCAAATTTCCGCGGCCCTTTGAATTTCAGCTTGGGCGGAAATGTCCTTCATTACGAGACCGAGGAAGACTATTACGTACTCGCGAACACGCTGACGATCTTTTCCCTCGCAAACCTGAGTAGTCCGTCCTTCAATTGCGTAAATTATGGTTGTACGTCGGCAGAGGCTGCGGCGGCAGGGATCCCATATACACCTGGGGTCTCCGACAATCATCGATGCTTTGCCAGCGAGGGAGGCTTTGCCTTTCAGGATCTCAACAATCCGGTCAATGGAGCTGTAGCGGCCTGCCCGTATATCGACCCGAACCCGATAAGCAGCCTCAATGGTGAGGGACACAACTACTTCAGGAGCCAGAACCCCTATACGCTCAATTCTCATGCGCTATTTGGCGAGGCCTACTACAACATCACCGATGATCTAAAGCTAACGGGCGGTTTACGCTGGACCGATGATCGCAAGCATTTCATTGATATACCGAGCGAGGTAGGTGTCACTGGCTATGGTTATCCGGCATCCGGTGTCGAGAACCAGCAATGGAGCCAATGGACAGGCCGTGGTGCCGTTAACTGGACACCCAAACTGGCTATTACCGATCAAACACTTTTCTATGGATCCTTCGCACATGGCTACAAAGCGGGCGGCGCAAACCCGCCGGGCGCGATCTTTCTAAGTGCCATTTTGGACAATGATGCCCAGGTCAATAGTGTGGCGCACCCGGCCACTTTCAAACCCGAGTTCATCAACGCCTACGAGCTCGGCACGAAGAACACGTTGCTGGATGGAGCGCTTACATTAAACGGCGATGTATTTTTCTATAAATACAAAGGGTATCAAATTTCCGAAATTGTTGATCGTACCGCGATAAATAACAACTTCGACGCCACAGTGAAGGGTGCAGAAATCGAGGCGAGTTACGAGCCGATGCCAGGCCTTCGCTTCAAGTTCGGCGGAGGATATGAACATACGCGGATCGATGATGGCCAGTCCGCAATCGATCTTATGGATCGCACGGCGGGGCATGCAGGTTGGATTGTCGCCAAACGCTTTCCCACACAAGCCTCCAACTGCGTATTACCAGAATATGTGTTTCCATCCGCGATTGAGTATTCCAACACATTTTTGGACACCATGTGCAATTATGCGTATGACGCACATGTCGATCCGGTAACGCGCGTCGCGTATACACCCTATCCGAATGTGTCTTCGCATGGATTCTTCCCCTTCCCGCCCTATCCTGGCTTCGATCCTCTAGCTGGCACGGCTGGCGATCCTTATACGGGCCAAAACGTCGATCCGGTTACGGGATTGGATGTAGGGCCAGCACCGAACAATGGAGACGGATTTGCCAAGAATCTGGGTGGCAATGAGCTGCCCAACGCCCCGCCATTCACCGTGTCGGCCTCGGTCGATTATACGATACCTATTACGCCCGATTGGGCTGGTACTGCGCATCTCGATTACTATTGGCAGGACTATTCGTGGGCCCGGGTCTTCAACGACAATCCCTATGATCGGCTGCGCGGATACACCAACGTCAATATGGCGCTGATCTTCACCAACCAGGGCGGCTGGCAGGTGATGGGATACATCAAAAATATCTTCAATGTGACAGACATCACGGGCACGTTCTTGAACAGCGACGACAGTGGCCTGACCACCAATGTTTTCCTCACCGATCCGCGCCTCTATGGCATCCGGATCACAAAGAATTGGTGAGTGTCATGCAAACCGCATCAACAAGACTCGCAACCGATGAGGAAATGATTGGATTGCGGACGTCGATAGCTTCGGAGCAGGAAATTGCACTTGGCTTTGACCAATTCGCATTCAAGGGGGGAAACAGACAATGAGCGAATTACTCCGCCAGGCCCACTGCGGTACTGATTTACGCCGAGCTTTACTCGCGGGGGCATCGTTATTGGCCTTTGCGACAGGTGTCGCGACGGCCGAGCCCAGTTATGCGGATGGCAATGGTCAGCCTCAGGTTTGGATTGAACTAGGTGGCCAATTGAATGAACTGAGGGGGTTGGGGGATGCATACGATCCGCCATTCAGTTCCAAGATCGTCGCTGATGGATTTGATTCTCCTTTGGAGGCGCAGAGTATCGGGCACAAGGGTTTTAGCGAAGACTTCTCCATTTCACTCCGCCCTGAGAGACTTGATTGGACGTTTTCGGTTGCGCTGCGCTACGGCCGCACTAGCGGCGGTTCGGTAAAACATCAACAGACGCCAGGGTGCCCTTGTCAGGTCACAGTGCCCACATCGAGCGGTGGAACATATACCGGCACCATTTCAAAACCGGGCGCTCGCTTCTCCGAAACCCGTCCGCGTGTAAACGAGTCCCATCTACTGCTTGATTTCCAGGCAGGAAAAGACGTTGCGCTAGGTTTGTTTGGAAAGGAAGCCACTTCGATGGTTGGCTTCGGAATCCGCTTTGCGCAATTCAGTTCGAAACGGACGCTGGAGATGCGCGCCGATCCGGATTTCACCATCCCGCGTGCATTCTTGAAGTACCCGCAATACCATCATTCTTATCACGTCACCTCGGATTTTGATCGTAGTTTCCGCGGGATAGGGCCATCGCTTGCATGGAAAGCCTCAACACCGGTGGCAGGAGGTATCGATAGCGGCCAGCTTGCAATTGATTGGGGGGTAAACGCAGCACTTTTGTTTGGTCGCCAAAAAACGCGCGGCCAACATAAGACGATGGGTACTTCCTATCGATCCAGGCCGGGAAAATATAGATCGAATACCACTCTACATCGTACCGGCCCGACAAACGACCGCACGCACAGCGTCACGGTGCCCAACCTCGGCGGGTTTGCTGGAATCTCATACCGATACAACATTGCTAAGCTCAGCGCCGGCTATCGCGTTGACTGGTTTTTCAATGCCATCGATGGTGGGATCGACACGAGAAAATCCGAGGACCGTGCGTTCTATGGGCCGTATGCGTCGATCAGTCTTGGCCTTTAGCAATATATCTTATAACTTCAGTTTCCTGGCGGCGGAGTCATCCGCCGCCCTTTTCTTTATACTGTGCATAGACTTTCCCATTGCCGCGACGAATTGGCTACTGAATCCTCCTAAATTGAGATTGAATTTCGAGAGAGTCGACTATTGTCGAACTGTTCGTGATGATCGCCGTAGCGGCCGATCAAATGCGCCAGTCACCGCCACGCTACCGACGTTCGCCGTTAACTTCGGGGTCGGCTTCCTTGGTCCACCCTAGCGGCCAAAGGCGCGGATCCGAACATTTAGATCGAGTCATGTGAAATCACGCGGAACACTTCCGCGTTAGATGCCTGCGGTGATTGCAGCATCTAGGCACTCGGTAATGCCTGCCCCCGGAAACAATATTGCTTGGAAGCTTCGGATTAAATTTGCGGAGCGATACGCATCTTCGGCATCTTGCTTCGTCCCCATAAGCGTAGGCTTGAACGCGGATCCTCAGAAGCAAGGGTGCTCAGGGGATGAAGAAAATCCCGGACCCGGATCGTGGAAACGATGATCTGCACCCATTGGGTGCGGCCATGAATGCGGCTGAGTTGGAGGAGTGGTTTATCCGCGAGGTGCTGCCGTTGGAGGCGATGTTAATGCAATTCCTACGTCACAACTGGCGCGATAAGAGCGACCTCGAGGATCTCAGGCAGGAAATTTACATTCGCGTCTGCGAATCTGCCGAACGCGAAATCCCAAAGTCCGCCAAGTCCTTTGTTTTCGCAGCCGCTCGGAATTTGTTGATCGATATGGCTCGCAGAGAAAGCGTCGTTCCTATCGAGGCTGTGTCGGACCTTGAAAGCTTGGGTGTCGAGCTCGACGCGCCAGCGCCTGATCGCAGCGTGATTGCAAAAGATGAGCTTCGCAGGCTGCAAGACGCCCTTGACAAGCTTCCTCCGCGCCACCGGCAAGCCGTAGTGCTCGGGCGCATAGAAGGATTGTCGGGTCGCGAAATCGCTCAGCGCATGGGTATAGCGGAAACGACGGCGTCGCAGCACCTCAAGCTGGGTGTACATGCGTTAACGGACCTTTATTTGCGAGAAACCACCGACCCGGCGAGGCGCGCATGATAACGCCTCCACAGGCCGGAAGTGCCGCAGAAATTGATCTTCTTGCCGCCGACTGGTTGCAACGCCGCAATTTCTGGAATTTGAGTGCCGAAGATGAAGCCGCTTTTCAATCCTGGCTTGCGCAGTCTCGCGCACACCGCGTGGCGTATTGGCGTCAGAAAGCCGTTTGGGACAATGCGCAGCGGCTCGTGGCGTTGCGCCCTCTTGGTTCCACTTATCGTTCTACCTCGCCCTCCCATTCGCCTCGCGGAGCAATCCTTAAATTTGCGGCGGCTGTAATTACGGTTGGTACTATTTGTGCTGGAGGAGCCGTTTATCTTAGTGGGCCTTCTCGTGAAGGAGCCGTCTATTCCACACCAACCGGTGGCCGCGAAACCATAACGCTGTTCGATGGCTCGCAGGTCGAGCTCAACACCAATACGAGTTTGCGTGTGCGTCAGGACAGCGCCCAGCGAACGGTCGTCTTAGAGAAGGGTGAGGCATTTTTCGATATTAAACACGATCCCAAGCGGCCGTTTTCGGTCAGCGTTGGTGGAAGCCGCGTCGTCGATCTCGGCACGAAATTCACCGTGCGCAACGCGCCCGGAGAGGTGAAGGTCTCGCTTCTTGAGGGGCGCGCCGACTTTGAATGGGCGAACTACGGCAAGCCAATTGTGCTGGTGCCTGGTGACGTGCTCGTCGCCACTGCGAAAACGATCAAACGGTTCCGCAAAACCAAGTCGGAGCTGAGCACCGATCTCGGCTGGCGGCGAGGGTTGCTCACGTTTTATCGCACGACATTGGCCGAAGCTGCAGTCGAGATGAATCGCTACAACGAACGGAAAATTGTCGTCAACGGTCAGGAAGCTGCGAATGAACTCATCGATGGCACGTTTCCGACGAATGACGTCGATCTGTTTGGTCGTGTTGCGCATTCCGTTCTTGGCCTGCGTGTAAACCACAAAGGCAGCAGCGTTGTGATTACGCGATGAGGCACATCCGGAAGGTGTGCCGTATCGCTTAATGGCAGTGGTCCAGAAAAAGGGGGGCTTATGGCAAGCGTAAAGCAATTGAGAACAGTTCTAATCGCGACTGCATCTGTCGTGTCGGTAGCAGCTACGGCACGTGGAGCTAGCCTCGACATCCCGGCAGGCGATCTGGAGACCGCGCTTAACGCCTATATGGCGCAAACGGGAGTGCCGCTTGTGTTGTCCGCCACTCAAACCGGACAGGCACATACGCGCGGCGTGAAGGGCGATATGCAGCCTGACGAAGCTCTTACCCGCTTGCTGGCCGGAACTGGCTTCATTGCGCGGCGTGATTCTGGTGTTGTCGCAATTGTTCGAGATCGTTCATCAGCGTTGGAGGTTCAACCAATGCAATTGGCACAGGCCACGCCTGCATCACGCGCCGCAGTCGAAACCGTCACCGTGACGTCCTCTAAACTTGGCGGAGCCGATGTTCAGTCGATCCCCATCGCCATTACAGCTTTAAGCCAAGAGCAGCTTACCTCGACCCAAACTGCTGGTGGCCCAGATCTCGTAAAACAAGTGCCGAATCTCACCTTCACAAAGACGAATTTCACCGGCTACAGCATTCAAATTCGCGGCAT
>Ga0134126_10011345_pt1 | contig 11243 bp, 10 predicted proteins | sample KB31752_FD_96881 | JGI IMG/M metagenome (GOLD analysis project Ga0134126, IMG submission 96881) | Terrestrial soil microbial communities with excess Nitrogen fertilizer from Kellogg Biological Station, Michigan, USA - KB3-175-2 | ecosystem: Environmental > Terrestrial > Soil > Unclassified ... | reverse complement strand
TTCAGCTCGGCCGCCAGGCGGCCGGTGGCCGAGGCCGCGGCGGCGCAGTGCCCGGGGCTTGACCGCAAGCTGATGACCGGCCCGGGCCCGCTGCCGGCCGGCTGGGAGCCCTATGACACGGTGATCGCGGGCTACCCGGACACCCCGATCGCGGACGAGTCGCTCGGCGCGGCGATGCTGTACTCGTCGGGTACCACCGGCCAGCCCAAGGGCGTGCTGCGCGAGCTGCCGACGGCCGCCCCCGACGAGCCGCTGCCGGTGATGGAGTTCGTGCGGGGCATGTTCGGGTTCCGTGAGGGCATGACCTACCTGAACCCGGCGCCGCTGTACCACTCGGCGCCCCAGGCGAGCGTGGCGGCGGCCCTGCGGCTAGGGGCGACGACGATCGTGATGGAGCGTTTCGACCCCGAGCGGTGGCTGGCGCTGGTCGAGCGCTACCGGGTGACCCACTGCCAGATGGTGCCGGTGATGTTCAGCCGGCTGCTCCGCCTGCCCGAGGAGGCGCGGGCCCGGTACGACACCTCGTCGCTCGAGTGCATCGTCCACGCCGCCGCCCCGTGCCCCGTGCACGTCAAGCAGGCGATGATCGACTGGCTCGGCCCGGTCATCACCGAGTACTACGGGGCGACCGAGGCCAACGGCTTCACGTTCTGCACCGCCGCCGAGTGGCTCGCGCACCCCGGCACCGTCGGCCGTCCCATCCTCGGCGAGCTGCTGATCCTCGACCCCGAGGGCAACCCGTGCCCGACGGGGGCGGACGGGACCGTCTGGTTCCGCGGCGCGACCGCGTTCCAGTACTTCCAGGACCCGGCGAAGACCGCCGAGAGCCGCTCGGCGGACGGCGCGGCCAGCACGGTGGGCGACGTCGGCCACGTCGACGCGGAGGGGTACCTGTACCTGACCGACCGGAAGAGCTACATGATCATCTCCGGCGGGGTGAACATCTACCCGCAGGAAACCGAGAACATCCTGTCCGCTCACCCGGCCGTCCAGGACGTGGCGGTCATCGGCGTGCCCAACGACGACCTCGGCGAGGAGGTCAAGGCGGTGGTGCAGCTCGCCGACCCGGCCGCGGCCGGGCCCGGCCTCGCCCAGGAGCTGATCGACTACTGCCGGGCCCGGCTCGCCCACTTCAAGTGCCCGCGGACCGTCGACTTCGTGGCCGAGCTCCCCCGCTCGGAGACCGGCAAGCTGTACAAGCGCATCCTGCGAGACGCGTACTGGGCCGGCCACCGTTCCCCCATCGTGTGACGGCGGGAAGAAGGCGGCGCGTCCCCGGTGCCGGGGCCGCGAGCTGATGGGACAATGGCGGCGTGATTGACCACGTGAGTATCCAGTGCACCGACCTGGTCGCCAGCGCGGCCTTCTACGACGTGGTCCTCGAGCCGCTGGGCGCGCAGCGGATCATGGATCTCGGCGACGCGATCGGCTACGGGGTCCCGCCGCGGCCCGACTTCTGGATCGGCGCGAAGGCGACCGGGGACGGGTTCCGCGAGTCGCACCTCGCGTTCACCGCGCCGAGCCGGGCGGCCGTGCGGGCCTTCTACGACGTGGCGGTGGCGGAGGGGGCGCAGTCGCTGCACGCGCCGCGGCTGCGGCCCGAGTACCACGCGACGTACTTCGCCGCGTTCGTTCGCGACCCTGACGGGAACAACGTCGAGGCGGTCTGCCACCTTCCTGAGTAGGCACCGTCCCGGCGTCCGCTAGCCCAGGATCAGCGAGGCCTGGGCGGGGCCAGGCCGGATGACCGCGACGGCCGAGCGGCTGGCCCCGGGGTGCCAGGACGCGAGCTGGGTCTTGGTGGTGAAGTTGAACTGGGCGACCAGGTTGTCGCCGGCGGCGGGCCAGCCGAACCCGACGAGGGCGTCGCTGCTGACCCAGGTTCCCGGCACGGCCGTCAGCCGGCCGCTGGCCACGGCGGCGACTTCGAGCTGCATGGCCAGCCCGTCGCCGGTGTTGCCGAAGCTCAGCTGCAGGGCGAGGAAGTCCCCGTCGGGGCTGAAGGCGCCGCTGGCCGCCGAGTTCCCCGGGGGCAGCGTCACCGTGGTGCGCCTGCCGGTGGCCAGGTCGAGCACCCGCACGTCGCACCGGGCGGCGCACGGAGGGTTCCAGGCGATGGCGCGCGGGCTGGCCGCGATCACCCCGGCGAACGCCTGGCCCGCCCGCGCGGCGGACGGGTCCCAGAGCTTGTCGGCCGTCCCCGGAGGCCTGCCGACCGGCGCGAGCAGCAGGCCGCGGACGGTTCCCGCGACGATCGCGTACCCGGCCGGAAGCCGGACCGGCTGGGTCAGCGTGCCGCCGGGCCCGGCCTCCCGCGCGGTCCCGGCCGCGGTGTTCATGTTGGCGCCCGGCGCGTAGGTCGTCAGCCAGAGCGCGCCGGCGGTGGCGGCCGGCGCGACCAGGTTGGCCGGGCCGGCCCTGGTCACCGAGCGGGCGCCGTCGGACAGGAACCAGGCCGGCGTCGCCGACCAGGCGCAGCCGTTGCAGGCCGCGGGCGGGGCCGCGCTTGCCTGGATGGCCCAGCCGCCGCCAACGCGGCTAAACCGGTAACCGGACTGGTTCGCCGGGAGGCCGCCGATCGGGTCGGAACGGCCCGAGGCCGGTGAGAACCAGGCGGGCCGCTCCCCTGCGGCCGGCAGCCGCAGGCCGCGGCTCCAGGCCAGCGTCGGCCCGGCGATCCCGTCGGGCCCGGGCGGCAGGCTGAGCGCGGCGGAGCCAGCCGGCGCCGGCGTCCGCTGGGCGGCCGCGGTGGCGGGCTGGTGACGGGACACGCCGAGGTAGACGGCCCCGCCGGCGACCAGCGCGACCAGCGCGCCGATGACCGCCAGGCGGCGCGGCCACGGGCTTGGCGCCCGGTCCCCGCCCTGGCTGAGGATGTCTTCCATCGCCATCCCCCTCAAGCGCGCGCTGGCCGGCGGTCCCACGATACGCCGGCCGCCTGCCCGCGCCAGCGCCTAGGGGCGGCCCGCCCGGTCACCGCCCGCCCGGCAGGCTGGCCCGGCGCGCGCCGCTAGCATGGGCGGATGCCAGCTCAGTCCCCGGCCGGCCCGCGCGACGGCGGGCTCACCCTCGCCGCCGCGCGCTGGCCGGAGGTCGAGGCGGGCCCGCGGCGGCTGCTGGTGGTGCCGGTCGGCTCGCTTGAGCAGCACGGGGCCCACCTGCCGCTGGACACCGACACGCGGATCGCGACGGCGGTCGCGCAGCGGGCCTGCGCCGGGCGGGCGGGGGTCGGGCTGGCGCCGCCGGTGGCCATCGGGGCGAGCGGCGAGCACGCCGACTTCCCCGGCACGCTGTCCATCGGGCATGTCGCCTTGTCGACTCTGCTGGTGGAGCTGGGCCGCCACGCGTCCCTCCACTGGCCGTCGATGCTGCTCGTCAACGGGCACGGCGGCAACGCGGGCGCGATCAGCGACGCCCGCGGGCGGCTGCGGGCCGAGGGCCGCGACTGCCGCGCCTGGCACGCGGGCGTGCGCCCGGCCATGCTGGCGGCCGCGGGCATCGGCCTGGTGCCCGACGCGCACGCGGGGCGGGTCGAGACGTCGATCATGCTCGCGCTGGCGCCCGGTGACGTCCGCCTGGACGCCGCGGCGGCGGGCGAGACCCGGCCGCTGGGCGCGATCATGGCGGAGCTGCGCGCGGGCGGCGTCCGGCGGGTCAGCCCGAACGGGGTGCTCGGCGACCCGGCGGGCGCGTCCGCCGCCGAGGGCGAGGCGCTGCTGGCCCTGCTGGTCGCGGACCTGGCGGCGACGATCGACGGTCCAGACGGCCCGGGCCCGCCCGGGTGACCGGCGTCGCCCGCGCTTACGGACTGCCTGGCTGACCGTGACCGCCGGCCCGGTCCCGGCGGTGCTCCAGGTACTGGCGCTCGGCGGGGTCGTGGGTCAGGCTGATCGCGCTGTCATAGGCCGCGACGGCCTCTTCCCGCCGTCCGAGCCGGTCCAGCAGGTGCGCGCGGGCGGCACGGGCCGGCTGGAAGCGGCGGGCGGCCGGTCCTGACCCGGCTAGCAGCGCGTCGAGCGCGGCCAGCCCCGCCGCGGGCCCGTCGACCTCGGCGGTGACAACGGCCAGGGCGACGCCGCTGCCAAGCGAGGGGGCGACCGCGTGCAAGACGCGGTGCAGGCCGAGCAGCGCCGGCCAGTCCGTCGCGCCGTCGCCCCCCGTAGCCCCGTGTCCCCTGGCCCCGTGTCCCCGGGCCCCGTGTCCCCGGGCACAGTGCACCGCCTGGATCGCGGCCTCGAGCTGGAAGCGCCCGAGCCGCCCTTGCGCGTGCGCGGCCCGCAGGTGCTCGTGGGCCCGGCTGATCAGGCGCGCGTCCCATTGCGCGGGATCCTGCTCGGCGAGCGGGACGAAACGCCCGTCCGCGCCAAGCCGCGCCGGGGCGCGCGCCGCCGACAGCTCGATCAGGGCCGCGAGCCCGCGGGCCTCGGGATCGCCGGGCACGAGCGCGGTGAGCACCTCGGCGAGCTGCAGCGCCTCCGAGGGCAGCTCGCGGGCTTGCGGCCCGGTTGACCAGTCGATGACGTAGGCGCCGTAGACCGCCTCGAGGACCGCGCTCATCCGGGCTGGGAGGTCCGCCCGGTCCGGGACGCGGAACGGGATGCCGGCCGCCTTGACTCGCTTCTTCGCCCGGACCAGGCGCGTCGCCATCGTCGCGGCCGGCACCGAGAAGGCCCGCCCGACCTGCTCGGCGGTGAAGCCGAGGACCGTGTTGAGCATCAGCGGCGTGCGCACCGCGGGGTCGATCGCCGGGTGCGCGCACACGAGCATCAGCTCAAGCCGCCGGTCGGGGAGCGCGTCGACGTCGACGTCGTCGGCCTGCGCCAGGGTGTCCCTGGCGGCGTCGAGCGGGTCGGTCCGCTGCGCCCGCGCCGACTTCCACTCGTCGCGCAGCCGGTTGCGGGCGACGGTCAGCAGCCACGCGTCGGGGCTGTCCGGTACTCCTCGCGACGGCCACGTCCGCAGGGCCCGCTCGAACGCGTCGGCGAGCGCGTCCTGCGCCGCGGCGAGGTCACTGGTGGAGGCGGCCAGCAGGGCGAGCAGCCGACCGTAGCTGTCCCGGGCGGCCACGCCCGCGGCCCTGGCGGCCGGCCCCGGCTCCCCCTGGCCAGGGCCGGCCGCCGACTCGCGGCCGGCCGTCAGTGGGTCCACGCGCCGTCGACGAAGGAGGTCGCGGCCGGGCGCACCTCGAGCACGCCCACTGGGCGCCGGGGCACTTCTCGGCCCAGCCGATGGCCGCGTCCAGGTCGGGTACCTCGAGCACGAAGATCCCGGCCAGCGCCTCCTTCGTCTCGGCGAACGGCCCGTCCTGCACCCGCAGGCCGCCGTCCCGGCGGGTCACGGTCGTCGTCGCGGCGGACGGCAGCAGCACGTCGGCCGACCGCAGCACCCCGGCGGACTCCAGCGCGCGCCCGTAGGCGCCGAACGCCTCCTGGGCCTGCGCGATCGCCTCCTCGCTGATCTCCCCCGCGCCGGGTTCCCGGTAGTGCATCAGCAGTGCGTAACGCATCGTCGCCTCCCATTCCAGGGTCGCGCCGGCCGCGACACCCGCACCACGATGACGACCGGGCGACCCGCCGATCGTCACCCGGGCCAGGATTCCCGGCCGCCGGCCTAGGCGGGCAGGGGCCGGGCGGTCGCGTACGAACCACTCGACGGCCGCCGTCACCGCGGCTCCCGCACGGGGGCGCAGCCGGGGCGGACGACCCGCCGGGGGGACGGCGGGTCGACCGCCAGCAGCCGGGCGGGCCGGACGGGCCGCCGCACCAGCTCGCCGCCGCAGTTGGGGCAGGTGCCGCGCAGCACGTCCCGCGCGCAGTCGCCGCACCAGGTGCACTCGTAGGTGCAGATGAACACGTCGGACGACGCCGGGTCGAGGTCACGGTCGCAGCACTCGCAGTTCGGTCGCAGCTCAAGCACGGGCCCAGTATCGGCCCCCGGGCCCCGGAGTGGGAAGCCGCTGGCCGCGGGCGGCGTCAGGGGGCGAGGGTCGCGTGGGGTGAAGGGTGCCAGCCGCACCCGTTCTGAGGAAAGCCCTTGATCTAGATAACTGCAGGTTGCCGGGGTCGACCGGGCTGCCGTCGCGCTCGTGGATGTCGGCCAGGTTGTCGCCGGACTCGTACTTCTCCGCGGCCGGGCCCTGGGAGAAGGCGCGCAGCACGTTGGTGGTCACCTGGCGGACGAACGTGGTGGCGTCACCGCTGATGCCGTGCGGCTGGTCGCCGTAGATCGCCTCAACCCAGCGCATCGTGCCGCTGTTGTAGACCCCGGCCCCGCCCTTGTGCGTGTAGTAGGCGGAGTCGCCGTAGCTGGCGACGCCGCCGCAGGTCAGCGGGGAGTGGGAGAGCACCTCGATCGGGCGCTGCACCGGGAAGGCGGGGTTGACCCGGTCGTACTCGACGCCGACCAGGTGCGGGAAGCTGTCCCCGGCGCGGACGCCGGTCCCCTTGTACACCCAGCTTTGCGGCGAGGAGACCACGAACGGCGCGTCCACCGGGTACCCCTCGTACATCATGCCGATCAGGGTCGACTCCGGCTGCGAGTTCGGCGCGTCGCGCCAGTCGCTGGTGACCTCGGCCGGGTCCTTGCCGTACTCCGGGTCCTGCTGGTAGGCGGTCTTGTAGCAGACCACCGCGCGCGCCGCCCCGACCGCGGTGGGCTCAAGCCGGGTACGCCGGAACAGCGCGTTGGCGCCGAAGAAGGCCAGGTTGACGCCCTTGTCGCGGGCCGCGGTGACGTTCGCGCGCTCCTCCGGCGACCAGTACTCGTCGTGGCCCATGGAGACCAGCGCACTCGCCCCGTCGAGCAGGCGCGGGTCGGCGGCGACGTCCATGCTGGTCACGTACGCGAGGTCGAGGCCGGGGCCTTGCAGGGTGAGGAACTCGGCGAGCTTGACCACGTTACGCTCGTAGGTGAGGAACATCTCGGCGCCGTTGGTGTCGTAGGGGCGGTCGAGGCTGACCACCAGGGAGCGCTGGCTGTAGGCGCCCGACGGGCCCTTGTAGAGGTCGTAGCCGCCCCACATGTTGTACGCCTGCCAGGTCGGCACGCAGTTCTTCAGCACGACCTTGCCCGCGCAGGACGGCGACCGGACGGTGACCGGCACGTAGCGCTGCCCGCCGGTGTCGGCGTCCAGCTTCACCAGGTAGGCGCCGGGCGGCCAGTCGTCGGTGGGCACGTGCAGCAGCGGGTCCCAGTCGGTGCTGACCATGTTGGTGGCGCCGGACACGCTGGCCGCCTTCTGCCCGCCGCCGCGGACCGTGCGCGCCTTCCAGACCTGGCGGGCGCCGTGCCCCTGGTACCAGCCGAGCCGGTAGGCGGTCGCGGTGAAGCCGCGCGCGGTGGTGGACACGAACAGCGGCAGCGGTTCCCCCTGGGCCACGCTCGCCTGGCCCGCGTACCCCTCGATCTCGTGCTCGGCGCCGAGGTGGCGGATCACCCACGACGACGTCCCCGGCAGCTTGTTCTCCGGGACGGGGTTGCGCCACGGCCGGGCGGTCGCCGCCGGTCCGGGCTTCGGGCTCGCCAGGCTGCTGCAGCCCGACGCGGCACTGGCCACGGCGCCGGCCACGCTGGCCGCGGCCAGGCCAAGGAACGCCCTGCGGCTGGTTTCTGCGTCCATCCGGGTAAGCATGGCACGGGGTCAACTCGGTACGCAGGCGGACTCGCGCTTACCGGCGGGCCGGGTCTAGCCGAGCGCCTCGACCAGCGGGGCGAGGGCGGCCGGGTCGTCGCCCGGGGCGGTGAGGATCACGCCGCCGACCAGCGGGCGGGCCTTGGCGAGCAGGCCGGCGGCCAGCTCGAGGCCGACAGCGCGGCCGCCGGAGCGCCCGGCCCGCTCCATCGTGTCGAGCATCGACCCGGGGATCGTCACGCCCGGCACCTCGTGCGCGAGGTAGTCGGCCTCCTCGAACGAGGACAGCGGGGCGACCGACAGCAGCAGCGGGACGCCGGTGCCGTCCAGGGCCTCGACCAGCCGGGTGAGCGCGTCGAGCTCGTAGACCGGCCGGCAGACGAGGAACTGGGCGCCGGCCCGGATCTTGGCGTGCGCGCGGGCCAGCTCGGCGGCGTGGTCCCGGGCGGACGGGTTGACCCGCGCCCCGATGCAGAACGAGGTCCGCGCGGTCAGCCCGAGCCCGTTGGAGTCGCGCCCGGCGTTCAGCCCCGCCAGCAGCGCGGTCAGCCCGACCGAGTCGACCTCCCAGGTGCCGTCGACCGCCGGGTAGTCGCCGAGGACCGGCGGCGACCCGGTCGTCGAGACCACCGAGCGGATGCCGAGCGCGTGCGCGCCCAGCAGGTCAGCCTGCAGCGACATGATCGTCTTGTCCCACGTGGTGACCGTGACGATGGTCTCCACGCCGACTCGCTGCTGCAGCGTGAGCGCCATGCTGAGCGAGTCCATGTGCGTCCGCGCGTTCTCCCGCGGCTGCACGAACACCAGCCCGATGCCGCGGTCGGCGAGCTCGGCGACCGTGCGCTCGGCGTCGCCCGCGTAGCCGGCGGCGGGCGGGGTGATCGAGGCGGACACCACGAACCGGCCCGAGGACAGGTGGTCGGCGAGCGAGCCCGGCCCGAGGGCGGCGGCGGGCTCCCGCGCGCGGGCCGGGGCCTGCGCCGCCGGGCGCGCCTGGGCCTGCGCCCGCGCCTGCGGCGACTGGCCGGCGGCGGGCTGCCCGCGCAGCGCCTCGGCGACCGCCCTGATGTGCGTCGGGGTGGTGCCGCAGCAGCCGCCGACCAGGGTCACGCCCGCGTCGGCGAACCGGGACAGGTAGCGGGAGAAGTAGCCGCCGTCGATGGCGAACTCGAAGGAGCGCGGGCCGGTCCGGCGCGGCTGGCCGGCGTTCGGCTGGGCGCTGACCGGCACCGCGGAGTAGCGGACGAGGTCCTCGGCGACCACCAGCATCCGCTGCGGGCCGATCGTGCAGTTGGTGCCGATCATGGCGACCGGCAGCGAGGACAGCACGGCGGCGACCTCACGCGGCGTCTCGCCGCCCAGCGTGTGCGCGTCGTCGGCGAACGTAGCCTGCGCGATCAGCGGCAGGCTGGTGACCGACGCGGCCACCGAGACCGCCTCGACCAGCTCGTCCAGGTACCCGAAGGTCTCCAGGACCAGCACGTCGGCGGCGTCGTCGGCGACCAGCGCGAGGATCTGCTCGCGGAGCACCTCCATCCGCTCGGCCGCGCCGACCCGGCGGCGCTGCGGCGCGGTCACCGCCGGCGACACCGACCCGGCCACGAGCACCGGACGGCCCGAGCGGTCAGCGGCCGCCCGGGCGAGCCGCACGCCCGCCCGGTTGATCTCGGTGACCTTGTCGGGGAAGCCGTGGTCGGCGAGCCACAGCCGGTTCGCGCCGAACGTGTTGGCCTGGATGATGTCCACGCCCGCGGTCACGTAGCTGTCGTGGATGGTGGCGACCAGCCCGGGATCGGAGAGGTTCAACTCGGGCAGCGACCGGTCGAGCGCGGCGCCCGCCGCGTGCAGCATGGTGCCCATCGCGCCGTCGCAGACGAGCACGTGCTCGCCCGACAGCAGCTGCGCCGCGCTGGTGTTGGCCGCCGATGATGGCCCGCTCATGCCAGGTCTCCCCGCCCTCGCTAGGACTGTCTCTCTATGACTGGGCCTCAGGCAGCGCGTCGAGGATCTCGAGGGCCACCTGGGCGATCAGCCGGTCTCTGTAATTATCGAGCCGCAGCCCGGTGATCTCCTCGATCCGCTTGATCCGGTAGGCCACCGTGTTCGGGTGGACGTGCAGCAGCCGTGAGGCGCGCTGCGGGCTGTTGTTCTCCCGGAAGTAGCAGGCGAGGGTCGACAGGTACTCCGACTTGTGCTCATGCTCGTGCTCGGAGAGCTTACCCAGCACTTCGGCCGCGAAAGACCGTAGCTCGTTCAGGTCCGGCACCTGCAGCAGCAGCCGGTGGATGCCGAGGTCCTCGAACGCCGCGACCGCGCCGGTCCGGCCGAGCCGCCACAGCGTCTGGGTGGTCCGGTGCGCCTGGTCGTAGGAGCGGGCGATCTCGTCGGGGGCCTTGCACGCGCCGCCGATCCCGATGACCACCTTCGCCCCGGGGAACAGCTCGGCGAGCCGCGCGAGGCACGCCTGGCCCAGCTTGCGCGGGTCGGGCGACGCGGCGGTCACCACGACGACCTCGGCCTCGCGGGCGGAGACGATGGCCTCCGGCGCCCGGGTAGTCATGAAGTGCTCGATCGACTCCCTGATCCGCTGGCGCAGCGGCTCGGCGTCGGCCGCCCGCGACGGGGCAGCTCGAACGCGATCGCCGCCACGTTGTGCGCGCGGGTCGGGTCGTAGCCGAGGTGCCCGGCCCAGCGGGCCGCGTCGGCGGCGTCCCGGCCGCGGCCAAGGAGCAGCCCCTCGACCAGGTCGTCGCGCACCCGGCGGGCGGCGGCGGCGACCACCCGCTCGCGGCCGAGGATAACCCCGCAGATCGTCGCCGCGTGCTCAGTGACCAGCAGCGACATGTCCTCGCCGAAGGACTCCTCGGCGGGGTCGAGCGTGATCAGGTACGAGGGCACCTCGTCGCCGACCAGGATGGGCGCGACGATGATGGCCGGGACCCCGCCCACGTTCGGCAGCCGCAGCGCGCGCTGCGACAGCCGGGAGGCGCGCAGCACCTGCCCGAGCCGCGGGTGCACGACGTGGTCGCGCACCAGGGCGGCCGCCTTCTCCGGCGGCAGCCCCGGCGAGGCGGCGGTCTGCACGTCCATGAGCTGGCTGACGACGGCCACGGTGGCCTGCGCCCGCTCGGAGATGAGCTGGACGACCCCGGCGAGGTCGGCGTCCTGCATCGCGAGGCCTGACAGGTGCCGGTAAACCGTCACCAGCTCGCGCAGGACAGAGTTCTCTCGGTCGACGTCCCGCGGGTTCTCCCGGGGAGTCGGCCCCGTATTCGATGGCCCCGGGCCCGATGGACCCGTGCTCGATGGCCCGGTGCTCGATGGCACTGCGCCCAGCCGGCTAGCGGCCGGTGTCATTGCGTCCGGCATGATCACTGCACTATACGACCTTGATCCAGCTGTGTCTTTTGTGGAAGCCCACAAACGGATCTCTACCACGGTTTCCGGCCCGTGAAAACACCTCACAAGGATTCACCCGCCGGACGGCCCGCTGAGCTGTGCCCGCGCACAGCAGCCCGCGCCTCCAGCTTAGGGGTTGACAACGACGCCCGGGCCGCGTCTTGAACCGCCGCAGGCCAGGCGTTATGTTACGGGGACTTGACAGACCCGTATC
>Ga0134126_10011344_pt1 | contig 11243 bp, 11 predicted proteins | sample KB31752_FD_96881 | JGI IMG/M metagenome (GOLD analysis project Ga0134126, IMG submission 96881) | Terrestrial soil microbial communities with excess Nitrogen fertilizer from Kellogg Biological Station, Michigan, USA - KB3-175-2 | ecosystem: Environmental > Terrestrial > Soil > Unclassified ... | reverse complement strand
CCGATGATGCCGCTGCACGTCTACCGCAACCGGAACTTCTCCCTGTCGATGGCGATGACCTTCCTCACCGGCCTGGCCATGTTCGGCGCGATGACGTTCCTGCCGCTGTACCAGCAGACGGTGCAGGGCGAATCCCCGACTGTCAGCGGCCTGGCGCTGACGCCGATGATGCTCGGCGTGACCGTCACCTCGATCGTGGCCGGGCAGGTGACCACCAAGACCGGCCGGTACAAGGTGTTCCCGATCCTCGGCGGCGGCATCATGGCCATGGGCATGTACTTGCTCACCGGCCTGGGCATCGGCACCACCCGGCTCACCTCGGCGCTCTACTACGTGGTACTCGGCCTGGGCATGGGCTTCCTCATGCAGATGGTCTCGCTGATCGCGCAGAACAGCGTCGAGCAGAAGGACATGGGCGTGGCCAGCAGCGCCCGGATGTTCTTCCAGCAGATCGGCGGCTCACTGGGCGTCGCCGCGTTCGGCGCCATCTTCGCCCGGCAGTTGACTGCCTCGCTCGCCGCCGTCACCGGACCCGGGGTGCACATCAGCGCCAGCGGAGGCCAGCTCGACCCGGCCAGGGTCAACTCGCTGCCCGCGCTGATCCGGCACGACGTGTTCTCCGCCATCGCGCACGCCGTCCAGCACGTCTTCATCTGGGCAGTGCCCGCGGCGGTAGTTATCTTCGTGCTGGCCTGGTTCATCAAGGAAGTGCCGCTGCGCGGCCGGGCACCCTCTGGGGCCGAGGCCACCAGCGAGCAGCCGGAACTCGTGTCCTAGCCGACCGCAGCCGAACGGGCGATGGCGCGCTGGTGCCACCACCCGTTTTGGCTGGGTCTGCCGCCCGCTCGGCTGCCGTTCCCCGAGCCACCGAGGCACCATCTCGAAAGAGTCAGGTTAGCCTGACAAGGAACCATGCCCGGTTAACCTAGCGAGGGATACCATGCCATGTGGCCGCAGGCGCTAGGCTGACTCAGTCCCGTGACCTTGGATGATGGGTACTCCTCATGTCTGTTTGGATGTCGTATCAGAGAAGTTCTAACCCTGGACGCGCTGTAGCAGACGTCCAGATGCTTCGGGCTGGGGCATTCTGCCCGGTGATCGCATGACGAGTCTCATCCGACCGGAGCCGGGCAAGTCCACGGCCATGCCCCTCAACGTCTCGTACAGGGTGGGCCGCATCGCTGATGTGGTCAGAGGCCGCTGGCTCGACCTAGGGTGCGCAGACGGGGGGTACACCGCCGAGCTGCTGCGGCAGGGCGCAGCCGAGGTGATCGGAGTGGACGCCGAGGAGGACCGGATCGGCCAGGCGGCCGCCAGGAATCTGCCGCATGCCTCGTTCCAGGTCGCCCAGAGCGAAAATCTTCCGTTTCCGGACGAGTACTTCAACGGCGTGTTCATGAACGAGGTGTTCGAGCACGTGACCGATGAAAAAGGCACCATGCGCGAGGTCGCGCGTATTCTGGCACCTGGTGGGCGGCTCGTCCTGATAAGCCCGAATCGCTGGTTTCCCTTTGAAGGTCACGGTATGCGATCATCGTTTTTCAAGACGGGGAACCCCGTGCCGCTGCTGCCTTGGCTGCCTCAGTCGCTGGCGAGTCGGTGGATGACCGCGCGCAACTATTGGCCGAGTCAGCTGGCGGATCACGTCCAGGCGGCTGGCTTGACCGTAGAGAGCCGCGGATTCATCTGGCCAGTCCTCGAGATGTATCCCTGGCTTCCCAGGTCTCTGCGTGACGTATACCAGGACCACATTCGTTTCTTCGACCAAACGCCTGGTCTTCGCCGGTTCGGAGTATCAACGCTGGTGATAGCCCGTCGTGACGGGCAGTCCCTGGCCGAGGGCCCCTCGAGTGGCTAGCCGAAGCGCAGAGATCCGGCAGTTTGCAGTCCGGCAAGCCGACATGCTCGATATGACTGCGATTGTGCTGGCGGTCTTGCTGGTCGCGCTGGTCTTCGTCGGCTGGTCTGGGCTGCTGCGGGTTCTGCTGACGGTAGGCTTCGCGTTTTTCGTCCCCGGGCGGGCCATTGTCGCCAACTGGCCGCGGATGGGACAATGGTCCGAAGCGGCCATGTCGATGGTACTCAGCCTTGCCGTGCTGGTTATTCTGACGACATTCATGTTGTGGATTCATTCCTGGCATCCGCTGGGTCTGTTCCAGGTTGTAGCTGGGTTGAGTCTCATCGGGTTGATCATCGGCATGGCTCGTCGGCGTCGGCGTACACGTGGGGCCTGAACAGTGAGCGTAGTGCAGAACCAGGGCAACCGCACGGGTTCCGGGTCCTCCGGTAATTCCGTGTATAAGCATTGGCACATCTCAGATGTCCTCCTGCCGATCAGCCTGGTCATGTGGGCGGTGGGAGTAGCTCGCACTGATACCAAAGTGCTCGGGCCATACGGGCTGCTGTCGGTCCTGCCGCTTGTCTTCTATGCGGCAATCGCTCTTCTTATCGTGTCGGTCACGATTGAGCTGACCCGCGAACAGCTTTCTCACTGGCGGATGGCTGCGCATGCTACGGCACTCGTAGTTATGCTCTACGGAACCGCCCCTATTGTATATTCACAAGGCCGGTACTCGTGGCTGTATAAGACTATCGGCGTTGTTCAGTACATGGGCACGCACGGCAGGATCAATCAGCAGATCGATATTTATCAGAACTGGCCAGGATTCTTCGCATTCATGGCCTGGTTCGACAAAGTAGCGGGCGTGACGAGTCCTCTCGCTTATGCCAAATGGGCTCAGCTGGTAGTGGAACTTGCAGTCTTGCCGTTGCTGTACCTAATCTATGAAGCGCTCTCCTTGCCGACTCGTCAGCGCTGGGCTGCGCTACTACTTTATTCGGCAGCTAACTGGGTGGGGCAGGATTACTTTTCGCCGCAGTCCCTGGGAACGATCCTCAGCCTGGGCAGCATGGCGATAGTAATGAGATGGATGTACGCAGGCAACTCGTGGGGGCGTTATGTGCCCGGCAGGCAGCATTCTGGAGATAGGTTCAGAGCGTATACAGAAAAGCAGCCTACCGAGCGAGCAAGCCACCTTACTCTTGCCTTTATCGCGCTCATCATCGTTTACTCGGCGCTGACCTACACGCACGAGATATCGCCGTACATAGTGGTGACCCAGCTGGGGGCTCTCGCGATAGTCGGTCTCTTCAGGCCCCGATGGCTTCCAGTGGCCCTGGGCGCCGTGGCAATCATCTACTTTATCCCGCGCTTTTCATATGTTAATAGCCATTGGGGCGTACTTGCTGCTCTAGGCTCATTCTTCAGCAACGCCGCTCCGCCGTCAGTGGCAGAGGGCTCGTCTTCTACTTCCTCCAGTCAGTTGATAGTCCAGCACTGCGCGGATCTGCTTGCAGTGCTGATATGGGTTCTTTCGCTTGTTGGCGCTTGGCTGCGGCGACGGTCCCGGCGAACTGTTGCGGCCTTGATCATCCTGGCGTATTCACCGCTGATCGTGCTGGTGGCAGGGGCCTACGGCGATGAGGGCATCCTTCGCGTCTATCTCTTCTCGCTGCCGTGGAGCGTGGCGCTCGCGGCCGCGGTACTGACGCCCACTCCCGGTCTGCCCGCCAGATCCCGCCGAGGCAAGGACGGCGCATCCCGGCGGATCCGCTGGTTGCGCGCTGAAGTGTTGCGCGCCCCAGTTGTCCTCGCCGTGGTCGCTGCCCTATTTCTGGTCGCCTTCTTCGGTAGCGATCAGTCGAACACCATGTCTGCTTCCGAGGTTGCGGCGGTTACATCATTTCAGCAGACAGCGCCTGGAGGTCCTATACTTGCTGCTGACGGAAATGCTCCGCTAAATGATACCGCCAGGTACAATTTGTTCCCATTCGCGCCAATCTTTGGATCCGGTGGCGTTCTGGGCACCAAGAAGCCGCAATCTGATATTGCCCTTGTCCTGGCAGGTCAGGCTGCTCGCTATACATCAGGCGATCAGCCAGCCTATGTGATGGTTACGTCAGCTATGATTGCCTACGGCCAGGCTTACGGGACGCCGACAAGCTATTTCACGATTCTACTGAACTCGCTGGCCCGCTTCAAGTACTGGAAACTGGTCACCAGCACTCCTGACGCTGTCATATATGAACTGCCGCCGAAGACATTCCCCAAGGGATTCAGCGAGAACGGCCCTACGCCGCCCTTCGTGGTTCCGTGATGTTATGCGTGGCGATCCCGGGACCGGCTACCTGCGATGCTCATCGTGCTCGTCGGCCATCGCGGGCTGGGAGCGTATCTGGCCAGCGCGAGCGGGGATCGGTCGGCTAACGTTAGGACCGCGGGCTTATCTGGCGGTGAGTGTGTGAGTGCGCGCCGATCTCCACGCCCGCGGCTTCCAGCCCGGCGAGGTCCGCGTAGCCAAACATAGTGGCGGCCGGGGGGACGGTCTCCTTCCGGTCGCCGAGCGGTCCTGTGGCCGATGGCATGGATTCCCCGGAAGGGTTTGCTCAGCGTGCGGAGGAGGATCGTAGTCGTCACGCCAGGACTGGTGCCCGCGGCAGAACAACACGCAGGGCAGGTTTCCCAGACGAACCTAGCACTACCCGACTCTCATGCCGTCCGCTAGCCACCATGCCTGCTTACGGGTGCTGCCAGACCCGCATATAGTCCACCGTCATGGTGGCTGGAGCCTGGTAGGGATCTCCGGACGCATAGCTGAGGATCAGGAACATCGGCGCGGAGGTAATCCCCGACGTCACGCTCCCGATGTCGGCACCGTCGTAGTAATAGGTCACGATTCCCGGCTCCCAGTCCGCGCCAAAGACATGCCAGCCGCCCGCGTAGGTCCCGTCGGGGCAGCCGGTCTGGGTCGGGCCTCCGGCCCCCACCCCGATGGGATTATCCGGGCCATGGAAGTGCGCACACACGTCGCCACCGAGGCCTTCGGCGATGTCGATTTCGCCATCCTCGGGCCAGCTCTGGCCGTCGGCCCACACGTCGGGCCAGTTCGCGGCCGCGCTCGGGTTCCCGGGCACCGCGGGCAGCCACACCCGCGCTTCGATGAACCCGTTCGTGAAGTTGAACTTGCCCCGGGTGGTCACCACGCCGGTGGTATAGGCCTGATCGCTGACGCCGCAGTCTTCGCTCTTGCGGATCAGGGTCAGGCCAAGCGTCCCGCCGCCTTCGCTGACCTGGGCGGGGTCGTAGCAGTCCTTTTCCGCGGAATCGATCGGGGGGGTGATGCCCGAGCCGTACCATCCGGTCGACCACTTGGCCGTGTCCAGGCTGGTGCCGCTGAACTCATCGTCGAACGTCAGCTTCCAGTCGCCGCGGACACCGGTCGGCACCGGTGACCGCGATGACCGCGGTGCCTGCGGTACTTGTTTCCGCGGGCGTGGCTGGTGCGTAGGCGTCGGCTTCGGGGTTGGGGCCGCAATGATCGGCCACGATGAAAGCCCGTATGTCGAGGGCGGGGGCGGGCTCTTGACCCGGACGGCAGCCCGTCCAGTCGGCCTGGGAGATGACAGGTGGGAGACCTCGATAGTTGTTGCCGTACCGAGCAGCATGACGCCGACGAGAAACAGGCCGGTAATGGCAGCGGTAGCAGAGCGTGACCGCCGGTCGCCGTGCTTACGCCGTTGGTGCTGGCCCCGCGGAGGGCTCGGCGCAGCCGTGCGTGCCATAACACCGCCTCTGGTCCCGTGCTGATCCAAGAACGCCGACAGTGCTCAGCCCCAAACCACACCAGGTGAGTCCAGCGTTGCTGGTATCAAGGTGAACATGGTACCGGATACCTGCGTGGCGCAGGTTGTGAATTGAGGTAGCGGTTACCGAGAACCGGCTACTAATCCGACGTCACTAACCGTGATCGCCGGTCTCTGGCGAGGACACGCGCCGGCGAGATTGTCGCCGGCGCCGATATCGGATCTCGTGCTCCGCGTACAATTCGCGGGTGAAGTGCAGGGCGCGCCGATCTCCATGCTCGCGGCTTCCAGGCGCGATAAGGCCGATGTGGCGAAGCATGGCGGTGATCCGGACGCTCACCGAGCAGGCCATCGGGTACGGGGCGGCGGAAGTGCCGGGCAACTTCGGAGTCGGATCAATCCTGCTGACACGACGCGTAACAAGAGCGGCGTGGCGTGCGCACTGGACCTGGACATACGTGACCTTACCCACGAAAGGTGCCAGTAATGGACACAAAATTCACGGAGAAGGGTAAACCGCACCTGTCGCGCCCGCGTCGTCTGAGTATCGGAGTGTTACGCCACACGTGCCAACGAGCCCAGAGGCCGATGCGGCTGCGCCCGACGTTTGTCCCGGGTCTCATAACCGCGACGATCACGAACTATCCTGCTTCGACGGGTGAGCGGGGGAGGTGACTTGTGACAGACGTATTGCCCGGCCGTAGCGCCCGTGCGGCCACCGTGCAGGGCCGGCGAGCGGCAGCATCGCCGCGGTCCCCGCGGATGGTCGCCATTGATACGTGGCGGCGGCACAGCGACCTGCTTGCTAACGCGGGCAGCCTAGCGGCGACCACCGGGGTGACGTCGCTGCTGGGGTTCGTTTACTGGACTGTGGCGGCCCGGACGTTCAGCCAGCAGGCGATCGGGTACGGTTCGGCGGCAGTGTCGGCCATGACGCTGCTCGGCACGGTTGGCATGTTCGGCCTCGGCACCTTGCTCATCGGCGAGCTTCCTCGGCGCCGGTCGCGCGGCGGCCTTGTCGCGGCTGCCCTTGTCGCCTGCGGCCTGGGCTCCCTGGTACTCGGGGTGGGTTTCGCTCTCGTGGGTCCGCATTTCAGCGTCCGCTTCGCGGACATGCTCGGCACACCCTACCGCGCAGCGCTGTTCGCGGTGGGGGTCGCCGTGACGGGCGTGGCCCTGGTGTTCGACTTGGCGACCATCGGGCTTCTGCGCGGTGGGCTGCAGTTGTCGCGCAATATGGCCTTCGGAGCCATCAAGCTGGTGATCTTGGTGGCTGCCGCGATGGTAATGCACGATCAATTCGGCGCCGGCATCACCGTGTCCTGGGCGGCAGGGATGGTGTTGTCCTTCGTGCCGATTGCGATCTGGCTGAGCCTCCACCGGACCCGGATACTGCGCCGCCCGGAATGGAGAGTCCTGCGCGGCCTTGGCAAGACAGCGATGGCCCACAACTGGCTGAACCTCGCCGTTGCGGTGCCACCTTCGCTGCTCCCGGTGCTGGTCACGGTCCTCGTGTCACCGTCTGCGAACGCGGCGTTCTACGTGGCCGAAATGCTGATCACCTTCTTGTTCGTCGTGCCAGCACACTTGTCGACCGTTCTCTTCGCGGTGGCGGCGGCCGACCCTCACGTGATCGCCCGGAAGCTCCGCTTCGCTTTGCGGTTGTCATATTTGATCGGACTGCCAGCCGTGGCTGGCATCTGCCTGTGCGCCCACTGGGTGCTCAGCCTGTACGGGCCTGGCTACGCACTCATAGCCACAGTCCCCATGATCCTGCTCACTATCACTTATGTGGCTTATGTCCCTCGGGCGCTTTACCTCGCGGTGTGCCGGGCGACCGGCAAGATAACAAAAGCGGCCGTTGTCTTGACGACGTTCTCAACCCTGCAGATAGTCGCGGCGATCGTAGGCGCCAAGGCAGGCGGACTGTTGGGTATGTCGATCGCGCTTTTCTTCGAGGCCTTCGCCGAGACGGTGGTGACCGTTCCCGCTGTTATCCGCAGCGCCAGTGGCAACGGCCGCCATCGGCAGGGCAGGCCACCGACTGCCGCGCCGGCCCAGGACCGGGGGCAGCGTGATGCTGCCGGGGATCAGCGGGTCCGGAAGCAGCCTGAGTCCCGGCCCGGTTTTCCTCCTGACATGCGTTCGGCCGAGCAGGGGCAGGGCACTGGTCCGGGAGCGGGGCAGCGGCGTAGTGGCGAGATGACCCGGCAGGCTGGTGCGGCCGGCGCGCGTGACCAGCGGCCGATGGGCGGTGCTGTCCCGCCGCCCGGCAGGATGCCGCCGCAGCGGTACCCCCGCCCTGCCGCGCCGGCCCAGGACCGGGATCAGCGCGGTCAGGCCCGGGAGGCAGGAGAGGCAGAAAGAGGATCCGGCCGGAATGCGTCGTCTGCGTCGCCGCGTTATCCCCAGACATCCCTATGGGCACGCCAGACCCCGGGTCTTATCGCAGGTAGTGACCCGACAGCGTCGCAAGATCACATCGTCGCAGCCGCCAGCGAACCCGAGTCGACTCGCACACCTGGTTTCCCGCCCTATCGGAACCACAGCGTGCGGTAGCCAGGCACCAGCAAGATCACGTTAGCCAAAGGGTTGGAGGGGCCTTGGCAATGACGGTAACGGACAGCGATCGGCAGGCCGCAGAGGAGTCCGGCGGCGAGTCACGGGTGCGGGATATCCGGTGGGCCAATCGGACAGTGCGGGTAACGACCCCGGTACCGACAAGGGTATGGGCGGCGGTGGCTGCAGCAGATCCTTCCACCATGCCGTTCCATACTCCAGCCTGGCGAGAGTGCGTCAGTTCGGGCAGCGGGTGGCGGGATGCTAGTCGGCTGTATGAGCTGCCGGGCGAGCGTCAGCTGGTACTGATGATGGCGCGCCGACCGGGCCGGTTGGTGCAGGCTTCCTGGCCCGAAGGCTGGGGATCAGGGGGTGTGCTGGCCGCTGGTGGCGTTAGACCCGATGAGATGGCCCTAGTGTGCGCCGATCTTGCGAAGAGCGGGTCGCTCAATACCACGGTCCGCCCCGGATTCGTGGCCGCTCCGGCCTGGCCGTCGGTCAGCGGTGGCTTCTCTTTGGTTCCGCGGGCGGTCCATGTCGCGCATCTGGGGCAGTCCTTCGAGGATTTCTGGAGCCGTTCGGTGTCAGCCCGGACGCGGAGCAGCAATCGGGCCGCCTGGCGTAGCCTCGAGCAAGGCGGGGTCGTCATCACCCGCGGCAATTCCCCGGAACTGGTGCGGGAGTTCTACCAGGTCTACCTGCAATGGATCGAGTGGCGGGCCCGGCAGCGGAAAATGCCGGCCGCGCTGGCCAGGTGGCGGGCGCGCCAGGTCGAGCCATTCCAGAAGTTCGCTACCGTGGCCAGCAGACTTGGCGCGGACTGTCAGATCTGGGTGGCCCGCTGGGACGGCCGGCCTGTAGGCACGGCCATAAACCTCTATGCCGGCGAGTCTGCCGTCGGCTGGCGCTCCTTCACCGACCGATCGATCCCGAGCCGCTTCCGGCTTCCCGAAGTACTGATCGTCGAGGGCATCCGGCATGCCTGCGAGTCAGGATGCCGCTACATCGACCTGGGGCAATCCGTAGACAACACCCGGCTGGGAAATATTAAGGAACGCCTGGGTGGGCAGGAACATGCCTTCGCCGAATACTGCTTCGGGCGGCTGCCCTTGTCGACAGGCCAGAGGGCTCTCGAGCGGCTCCGGCGCCGCGTGGAAGAACGGGTCGTGTCGCGCAGCAATCAGCATGATCACCGGTAGGTGATCTCTCCTCGAGCATCACCGCAATGAGTTGCTGCGCATAGACACGAGCTCACGACCAAAGATCGTTACCCACCAGGAACCTGGCGAGGAATGTCACCAGTGAGGGCGGCTGCTCCGCCTCGCCACTTGTACTCGGGGACACGCCAGGGGTGACGTGCGTCAATAGCGGCCCCTTCAAGGTAAGACCACGAAGGATCTGGGATCTGCCAGGTACCGTACATGGTCCGAAGCTCCAGATAATGGTCTTCGTGCTTGAGCCAGGTACGGTCCAGGAAGGTGAACGGGACCGTCGCCTGCTCCGGCACGGACTGCTCGAGCTGAACCGCTCCGTCCTTCCCGGCGCTATACGCGAAGAAGCGAAGTCGGCCAGCTTCGGGGAACATCCGGAAGAAGTCAAAACGGGCACCATGGCGAATGAATACCAGTTGGGTGACGATCCCGTCGTTGTTCACGAAGCGCCGATCACATCTGAAGCCTGCCTTAGTAATCTCCGGCACGGCGCTCACAAGCCGGTGGAAGTCAGCGTCGGTCACTCCGAAGTCTGCATCGTTGTCGTGGGGCAGAATGGCTCCTTCGCGAGCCCAGCCCAGCAGTAGACCTGCCCATACCCAGTAGTGGCCATCGAGATTGGTGCGCTCGAGGACATCATGGAGGTCGCGCAGGTCCGCGGCGAAAAGCTCGATCATGCGACGTCGCAGCGCTGGGATGCGCCGAGCATAAAAGGCAAGGCGCACTTCTACCAGGCAGCGTGTCTCAGATAGTGTTGTGCTCATCACACTGCCCCATGTCACCACCATGGAGCCTGCAATAAGAAGCCCCGGCGAGGTAGGTGGCGTTCCTCGCCTCGCGGACCCGGATAAAATGGCAGCCCAGCGCCGCCCAGAATGCAACCATCGTGTTCCTTCGGGACCATCGACTCTTCAGGCCTACGTTTGGTGTGTCGACCGGGCCACTGGGGCAACGTAGCGGGTTGCTCGCGGATCGCTCGTGCTGCTTCTTCCGGCGTCTAGGCGCTGATCCTGTCCCCGTCTCGGTTAACTACTCACCTCACGTACGATGAACTATAGGTGAACGAAGCATGATGCAACCGGAAATCGGAAGATTACGCCGACCTTGCGTTAATTAGAGGCTTGTTTGCCCGGGTACCTCGAGGCCAGCGTCGACGTCCGCCCGCCGTCGACGGCCACCAGGACCAGGCCGACGAGCCCGGCATCGACAGTCGCCGGCTCAAGGGGTAGCACGATGTCGACGGCCGCCAGGTCGACGGCGTGTTACCTCTGACTGGCACCGTAATACGTTCTTGGCGAGTGCATAATCGCGGCGTGCTCAAGATGCCCGTGACCCGTGATGGGTGATGCCGCGCAGGCGGTGATGTGCCCGCACGCCTGCTGCCGGAACAAGCAGGGTCCCCCCGGCCAACATGCCGGTCATCCTGCCGTCCAAGCTGCTGCACCGGGCCAGCGACGAGGATCTGGCCGCGCATTATGACCGGGTGCAGGGCGACTCCAGGAAGGACGAGCGGGCCCGCGCGCAAGTGCTGCATGAGATGGAACGCCGCGACGCATAGCCGAGGGCAAGAAGGCCCGTGAGCATGCGAAGTTCTCCCGGCAGGCCGACGCGGCCGGAGCCTCATATGTGCCCGCAGAGCGGCGATACGCGGGAACATGGTGAACGCGAGGGGCCAGGCCTGGGGATCAGCCCGCGGACGCTGATCACCGGCCGCTTGATGTGGACTAGTTACACAGCCCCCGTTGCGGGGACAGAGGATGCAGCGGACGACGTCACAGAGGAGGACGGCGGGGTGGAAGGCGGGGTGGCCGCCGGGGTCGACGGCGGCGT
>Ga0134126_10011343_pt1 | contig 11243 bp, 6 predicted proteins | sample KB31752_FD_96881 | JGI IMG/M metagenome (GOLD analysis project Ga0134126, IMG submission 96881) | Terrestrial soil microbial communities with excess Nitrogen fertilizer from Kellogg Biological Station, Michigan, USA - KB3-175-2 | ecosystem: Environmental > Terrestrial > Soil > Unclassified ... | reverse complement strand
TGACGCCCGTTTTCTCGGATTACTTGTTATGCTAGATAAACAACTTAAAAGACAGGGACTGCACTTGGCATTTACAGGCGTCTCGCCTCGAATTGCGAGAATCTTTCGTCTCAGCGGGGTCGGGTTTTTGCTCCACGCGTAAGTGGCCTAGACAGCCGGTGAATAGCAATGGTGTTGTGCATTCTCAATCAGCACGCGCGGAGGCGCATTCTATACTTGCAGGAGTTTGCGCAGAGCTTGCTGCCCTACCTTCCTGGGTATTTACCATCGGGAACTGAGACGAAATCCAAGCCGACGATGAGCCACCTCAGATCTATTCATACATTGAGATCCGTTATGCCCCAGTGTTTTGGCCGATCATTGACTAAAGTGTTTGTGCTCCATGTGTGCCTCGTCTTGGCGGCTATTCAATTAGCGGCTTGTGACTCTCGGCAAGAACGTGCGCAGAGCTATTACCAGACCGGTGTGGGCTATCTTGAAAAGCAAGACTTTGTAAAAGCACGCATTGAATTAAAAAATGCTCTGCAAATGAATGCGGATATGCTGGAGGCATGGCGTGCGGTCGCTCAAATCGACGAGCACGATAAGAACCTTGAGGCGCTTAAAGGAAGTCTGCGACGGATTGTGGAACTCGATCCAAAAGACATTCAGTCAAGAATGAAGCTTACTAAACTCTTTCTGCTGAATGGCGCTCTTGATGACGCGTTGAAAATGGTCAATGGATCAAGTGACATTGCCCCTCAAAATCCGGACATTCTTGCACTCAAGGCTGCTGTCCTAATAAGGTTAAAAGATATAGATGGGGCAACCCAGGCTGCCCAGAAAGCAACTGAAATCGACCCAAGTAGCTCAGAAGCCGTTGTCATGCTTGCCGCCACGCAATTTATGCAAAACAATTCTACGGGCGCGCTACAAACTCTCGAAAGAGTGACGAAAGAGCACGAGGACGATCTTGGCGTTTTATTTTTGAAATTCGATATCTACAATCGCATGGGCGATCATCCGCACGCGGAGACGCTGCTGCGAAGACTAGTCACCCTTCATCCGGAGGAGTCGGCATATCGAACCAAACTAATTCAGTTCCTGTTAGCAGACAAGCGTCAAGATGACGCGGTTAAAGAGCTGCGCAACGCAGCCACTGCAAATCCCGCTGATACCAATACCGAACTAGAGTTGGTTGGTCTCCTCGATACATTGCAAGGGCCAGCCGCCGCACGAAGCGAACTTGTCGCGCGCATTGATGCTGGCGGTCGCGTGTTCCCATATCAGATCGCCTTGGCAAAGTTTGACTTTGCGCAAGGCAAAGTTGCGGAGAGCACAGCATTGTTGGAAAAACTCATCGCTAGCTCAAGTGCAGCCGAGGATAGTGTGACGGCTCGCAGCACGCTGGCTGAGATGTATATCCCGCAGAATAATATCGCAGCAGCCGAACCGTTGGTTTCCGATATTCTGCGGGCCGACAGCCGAAACACAAACGGTCTGAGGCTGCGCGCACTGATTCATTTAGCTCGGAACCAGATCGATGACGCCATTACGGATCTACGCAGAGCGCTCAACGATCAACCGCAGTCGCCCGAACTACTGGCAACTTTAGCGAGCGCATACGAGCGCAATGGGTCGATTGAACTTGCCGATAAAGCCTATTTGGATGCAACAAAAGCCTCAAATTTCGCGCCGGTCTTCGGGCTCAATTATGTTGAGTTTTTGCGGCGGCGTGGTCTCAATCCGCAGGCCGACAATGTGGTCATGGATCTGGCTAACCGTAACCCGAACAGCATCCCCGTGTTGACGGCTCTCGCAAAAGTGAAGCTCGCGCAACAAGATTGGGATGGCGCGCACGCAATCGCGGACTCCATTCGCCGCTTGGACAATAAAAACGTCGTTGCCGAAATGATTAATGGAGCTGCCTTCAGTGGACAGAAAAATATTAACGGTAGTCTAGCGGCGCTTCAAAACGCTTATGACCTTAATCCACAGGCGGTTCAACCGATGGCGGCGCTGGTGAACGCATATTTACAATCGCGTCAGACAAAAAAGGCAGAAGCTTTCCTGCAATCAGTGCTGAAAGCGAACCCGCGCAATGTACAGGCCCTTGTGCTGTTGGGCTCAATTCAGATCACGAAAAATGACCCGAACCAGGCTATAAAAGATTTTGAAGACGCCATAAGGCAGCAACCGAAAGTTACTGCTGGCTATACGGCACTTGCCGCGCTCTACGCCCGTCAGAACAAGATTGACGAGGCTATGAAGGTTATTCGGGCCGGACTTCAAGAACAACCTAAAAGTTTTGAACTGCAGCTGACATTAGCTGGTTTGATGGAGGCGAAGGAAGACTATGAGTCTGCAATCGCCGAATACGAAATGATGCTGAAAGATCAGCCAGGCTCATTGGTCGTAGCGAACAATCTGGCAAGCTTACTTGCAGATCGTCGCACTGATAAGGCGAGTTTGGAGAAGGCAAACTCATTAGCAGTGCTGCTTACAAAATCTCAAGTGCCTCAGTTTGTAGATACCATCGGCTGGATCGATTATCGGCGCGGAAACTACGTGGCTGCTGTTTCGCTGCTCGAAAGCGCTGTAGTAAAACTGCCAAATCTGCCTTTGGTTCGTTACCATCTCGGCATGGGCTACCTGGCAACCGGGCAAGACACAAAGGCCTCAGAACAATTCAAAAAGGCGCGCGAGCTCGCGCCGAACGATGCTGGACTGAATGCAAAGATAGCTGCCGCACTGAAAAAGGAAGGTTAATACCGCGTCGCGGATTCCAAAATCAGTTTTCCTCTGATTCATATACTGGCGAACGGAGGAAGTTGGCTCTGTCGGTTCCGATACCATTACGTGGGGATTTTTGGGCAGCCCGGTTGCGCGGCCTGGCGAAGAAGACATAGGACGCCCCGCAGGCCCGGCAGCTGTTGGCACTTGTTGCGATCTACGACGATGGGACCCACGCGCGTTAAATCACAATATCCAGTCCCGGATGATCTGCCACCACCGATCTTCGCCGATTAGATGCCGGTGGTGGCGCATGGGCGAGGCCCCACTAAATTTAAATTTACTCGTCCGTTTAGAAGCCCCGTTCGAGCACGGAATGCATTGCGAGGGTGCGCCATAGGTTCACGAAGATCAGGCGCAAAAGAATCAACCTCAGATTATCTCAAGGTAACTGAAGCGTTTGGTCTTATGGAGCCCGTCGACGGCAAGTACCCTTTGAGGCTTTGAACCGCGATCTGCGTAAATTCCTGCAATCTTTTGTCAGCATCCTTTTCCGTTTCGCCTGGATAGAGTGGAGTTGTGAGGCGCACCAAAGCGCCATCTGTTCGATTCTTAAACATCGCGTCCCTGAGCAGATATAACTTTGACCAATATTCATTAGCGATCTTCATGCCACGCTCATCAAACCAATAATAAACAAGCTGTTTATCCGATCCTCGCGACATGACGACGCGATTTACAGGCAGGGACACGCTCGAATCATCGTTGCTGTAATTTGTTCGTTCAAAATCGGCTATTTCCCAACCGTTGCCTGGTAAACAAACACTTGGCGAATGAGGTGAAATGCCGTTTCGTTGCGTTGCATAATAAGCCACGTAAAAATTGACTTGACGACCATCCTTTCTGGCATAGTCCGATAAAATATAATCAGTCATTCCGAGACCATTTACTGTCTCCGCATCGAGCGAGGAAGTCCGCCCACGCCATTCTCCCAGTGAGGTTGGAAAGGACGCGAACAATGTGCGTTCTGGGAGGATTTCTTGACGGATGGAGACAAAAAACGTGGCGAGCCCTGTTGCACAAAGTAACAATACGCAGCTTAAAAGTGGTGCGCGGCTAAAGGTCTGCGTAACTTGGCTCTGAGACGGTTCGACCAGCACCTTTGGAGGGTAGAACACTTCGAAAAAGCTTTTGCCCGACCCTAAGCCGGCCATTAGGGCCATCTCAGCGACGAGCACCCCTGCGCAGGCGATGAAGATAATCCAACCTTCGAACATGTGAAGAAAGCCGTCTGCGTCTTGCGGTCCAAAATTATCAACCAACACCCCGACAATACCAATGCGTAAACTATTCATAAATATAGTGATCGGAATTGTGGAGAGAAACACCACGGTACGTTGCCACAATGGCGCCTGGAACAAGTACGCGGCTAAAAAGCCGAGGCTCATCAGAGGATAGAGGTATCTTAAGCCGCTGCATGCCTCCACGACTTGAAGTTTATAATGGCCAAGATCGATGACGTTGCCCTCAAGATAAACCGGGATCTGCAATAATCTGATAAAAGCCGTTCCTAGTTCGGATGAAATAAGTTGAAGCCGAAAAGAAAGAGTGGCGTCAAAAACGTACGGTAGGGGAATTGCAAACAGAAGAAAAATAGTTGGAATAAATGTAACCCTGAGTAGCGAATAACCGCCCAGTCCCAGTGCGATACCAATCAAAACGATGACGAAACTAACCTGCGATAAAATCCAGAGAGCACTCAATTTGCCAATAACGTGCAAGACAGCTGCAAGTAGAATAAAGGCAGCGCCACTCCATGATGGTCGACCAAGGGAAGCAAGCAGCGCGTGGCGACGTGTCCAAAAAAGCCACGCCACAATCGCGGGTATCAAAAATCCATGGCTGTATTCTTCTTGGGCCGTCCAGCGACGAACCAATTCGAGGAGCGATTGACTATACGCGAAAAACGCAATGAGAACCGAAATGGAAACAAGAAGACTTGCGTAGATTACGCTTGGCCGCAGTAATCCAATTCGAGGTACTTGGCCGGCCTTCATAAGCATTTACGCGACTCTCTCAGAGCAACTAGCCAACAGGAACCCAAATCCATTGAGGCGGAATAATCGCGCAATTCGTGGTGTGATCCCGGCCAGAGTTAGCTCGAGATGTTGCCTTCTTAGTTCTTTATTTAGCATAAGCAGGAGGCCAATAAAACGGGCATCAACCAGACGAGTGTTGGCGAAGTTAATGACGATAGACCTCGACTCTGACGCGGCATCCAAAAAGGGCGTCACGGCGTTTCCGATGTTTTGGGCTGTAGCTAGGCCATCTATGCTCAATATGACGGATTTATGGTCGTCAGCCCGCTCGACCCGTAAGTATTTGCCTTTGCCGCCCAATTTGAAGCTGTACCATTGTCTGAGGATAATTAACGGGACGACCTGCATTAGGACAAGCCTTAACAGGGCCAATCCGTCATCCCAATAACGCCGCCAGAGTTGAGGTTCCTCTTTGATGCGCCACAACCACTCGAGGCCCCATTTCTGCATGCGAACGGGCGCTCGCTTGAGGGTTCCCGCCTGGAAATTAATGGTTGCGCCAAGATGAACTCGAATCGGAGCCTTCAGGCGCTCATGGTTTCGCAACAACCACGCTTGTCCTTTTTTTGCTCCTAAAGCCGCGGCCAGAATATCAGCATTACTCGAATTGATGGTATCGAAAATCGTATCCGTGCTCATTTCATCGACAGTACAGAAGCCGGGATAAAGCGTTCCGACGCATGTCATTCCGCCTGGTTCGGCATTTAGTGTTTTGCAAGCAGCCGCGGCTGTACCTTCCGCGCCGCCGAATAGAAACACCTTCAAATGACGAGTAAAGGTTCGCGTCGATTTGAGCCTCTCAAAGATGTCGGCGCCAGCGATCCGTTCTCTAATCCGAACACCCAAAAGCTGAGCAAGCCAAACAATTGGCATGCCGTCGGCCGTGCAAAGGTCGCTGCAAAGCAACGACTCTCTGAATTCTGCATCAGATCGGCTTGTAATCAAAAAGTTGAGATTAACGGTTGAAATTAGAAAGGGCGCTGTACCGGCGGCGGCGATCCCGATCCGGCGCAAAACCGTTGACATATCGATTACGTCGACCGGAATTCCCAATACCCCGTATACCTCGCGCGTAAGGTCATCCAGTCGGAACGAGTTGTTCATGAGTTACTTGCCTTGGTCGGTGTTCACCCGTCGATCTCCCCGCTAGCAATAGTAGGCCACCTTGATTGCGTCGATCTGGCGGGATGCATCGGCCGTGATTGAAAATCAATCTTAGTCGTCCTTATTGCGATCCGTTCTAGTCCACTGTAGATCAGAATTTCGGGACAGAAGTTGACGGTAGATAGGAAGTTTTGCAACGATATATAAAATTATCGAAAATGCCGCTGATGGTGGTAGGAGGTCACGACCGCACTTTAGCCAAGAAAGAAAAATCGCTAATAGCACCGCAATAAAACAGGCTCCGCTTATGATCAGCGCCACGGAGGAGTAGCCGAAGAGTACAGCTATTCCGCCGACTAAAGACATGCCGGCTAGCAAAATCACAAGAAGGGACAACGGTGGAACCGCCAAATCAAGCGTAAGCGCAAGAAGATCAAAATTTCTGCCCGCAATAGCTTTGAAGATCAAACGCGGGGCCGTTGTCAGAATCATGCCTATATGGCCTCCCTCCCAGCGTTGGCGTTGACTCTCCGCTCCCTCTACAGATAATGGAAAGTGGCTTTTGACGCTGGCGGAAGGACAAAATTGCGCTGGGGTTCCTGATTGCGCTAGGTCGATGCCGAGTTTCAGATCTTCAACGATCGATCTGTTAGCTAGATTGCCTGAGCGAATTACCCCCCACGGAAAAGCCATGCCAGTGCCCATTAATTGGCAAGGCAGATTAAGAGCATTCAGTCCAAGCGGACGTACCCAGTTCTTCACTCGCCAAGCGAATTCAGCGACACGATAATTAATTCGCGTCTCATCTGGTGCCGTCATCAGGTTAAGCGCTTGTATTGGACTGTGTGTCATTGCGCAGGCTGTTGCAAGCTGATCAATTGCGCCTTCCTCGACCCTGCAATCAGCGTCGATGATAATGACGATTGCGGGCGGGTCTAGGCTAAGATGCTTAAGCGCAAAATCCAAAGCATATCCCTTGCCCATTCTGGTGGGGTCGTTACGTTCGATTACCTCCGCACCGGTGGCTGCGGCAACGGCAGCAGTGTCATCAATACAATTGTCTGCTACGACGAGCATTCGATCGCCTGCGCGCATTTGTAGATTTATGTCCCCTATCGTTGGTAGTAGCCCGGCACTTTCGTTGTGCGCAGGTATAATTATGGCAACTCGCCGACGAGAATCTTGATTCGGCCGTTGCAAGCATTTTCGCGGCGGCAATGCGATTGCCGCGACGACTTCAAGAAACAACACTGTAGCCGGGATGCCGAATAGGCACGCTAAGGTCGCTAATGTATAAGAGAAAAGGCTTCCCATCGAAACAACCTACGGCAGACTACTGAATGATGTCCCCAGTCCTATAAGCCATCGAAGCCATTCAAAACCTCCGAAAAGTCCAAGCATAAGAAGAGTAACGAACAAGTCTTGCTGGCCGAAAGCGAAGCCTTCACGGATTTGACCGATGAACACAGGTGTATATCGGAAGGCATCACTGAGCGCGATAACAATAATTGCTCCGGTTGGTCCGTAGTGAAGAAAGCTAAGAGGCAGTCCAAAAAGTAGCCAGCCGAATTTCATGCTATTGCCGATCGCACCGTAGCTTGGTTTGCCAAGGCCAAGAAGTGTCGATTCATTAAGGCTGCATAGAATTGAGATCCATGAGCCAGTGATCAGAATCGGCGCCATCCACCCGGCCGCATGATACCGCTGGTCAAAAACAAACTTGATTGCAAGGTCCACGACGGCGGCAGAAACCGAGAAGCCGAACGCCGCGATCAACAAGAATCTTAGCCGAATTGAAATTAGTTGCTCTCGTAAACTTGCGCGCGGCAGCTCGGAATGTGATGCGATAAACGGAAAAATGACGATGTTTCCAAAGCGAATTACTAGCGTAGTTAAGAGCTCCGAGATGCTCCGTGAAATACCGTAGATACCCAACAATGCGAGTGGGATTACGCTAGCCAGATAAAGGCGATCAAAGCTGATCGATAGAAAGTAAACTATCGAGGCAAGGAAAATCCACTTACCAAAATGTACGATTTCCCAAGTGTAGGATTTAGAAATCTCAAATCTATGTCCAGTTTCTGGAAGAAGAAAATAGCTTCCAATCATCGATATTGCAGATCCAAAAATGAGGCCGAAGACGAGCGCCCATATTGTTGGAATGAAATAGGCAAGTGTTATCTGTCCGATTGCCCAAATGGTTCCCGTCGTAATTTCAAACGCGGTCAGTTTCGATATTTGCAGTTTTTTTTGAATTAGAAACTGGTTGATCGATGTGAAGCCCGAAAGCACCAGGACAAACGACGCGATTGGAATTATTAGCCGCAGAATTGGAGTATGATAAAAGTGAGCCACAGGCGCAGCAACTGCGCAAGCAATCACCCACAGAATAAGGCCTCGTATAGATTGTAGAGTCCACGCCGTATTGCGAAAGTCCGGATCGTTCGAATTTTTGTTGTAAATTATACTCTGACCAATACCAACATCCGACATAAGCTCTACGCCCGCCTTTAATGTATTTATAATGACCATGATACCAAAAAGTTCAGGAGCCAACAGTCGTGTCAAGACGACGCTTGTCGAGAAGCGAATCAATTGTCCGCTGCCAAAGGACATAAGTGTCCAAAAAGCTCCTTTGGTAAGGGCGATCTGGTCAATTTTCATGACGGCTATAACCAATTGAGATTGAGACTATTTTCTGTAGAAGAAATCGTTGCCAAACAACGCAATGACGAGCCAATTCTAAGATGGCGCTGAATCATACGTGCGAAGAGCGCGGATTCTATCACCTTGCGGGATCGTCTGTGCGGTTTGGATCTTGGACCACGAATGTCAATCCACCGCATGCGTCGTCTTTGGCAGTGATAGGTTTCGCCAATACGAGATGAAAGTCACCAAGTTTTAGATCCTTTTGCCAGAGAGTGAAGGCATTTGCGACGCCAACAAACGTGTTTAAAAGCCATCCGAGAAGCGGCCACTTTTCTGTCAACTGCCTCAATAGATCTCCCTGATATTCTTTAAAATACTCAACCCGGAAACCCAGTGCCTGACAATACTTAATCAGCGCCTTCGGACTGACAACGGGGTGGTAAATGGTACGAAATGGGACGTTTCCGGGTTGGCCAGCCAATTTGTTCCCCAAAATAAATTTATAATACCAAACATGAAACCAGTGGGGAGTAAGTCTTGTAATGAAACCAGAAAAGGAATTCGGGTTTGGTGCGCCAATGAACAAAAGACCTCCTGGAATGAGCGCTTGAAAAAACAAGGCAATCGCCCGGTCGGGAGTCTCCAAATGTTCGATAACATTGTAACAGACGATAAGTTCAAAGCTGTTTGGCGGAAACGCATAAGTTTGCACATCGCCTAAGAATTTTTTATCGGCATAATCATTTTTTTGCAGTTGTATTGCATCAATGTCGAGGACGGTAACTTGGCCAACATTCAAAATGTTCGGCTGTATAAATGATGCAGATCCGCCGCCTGCCTCATAAATGCGAATGTCTTTCCCTGCGAATAATGTTGCGAGGAGTTCATGAACAGCATGCAAAGAAGACTGACCGGTCACAGATGTCACGCGATTGCCCCCGCGATTGCGAATGGTTTTTGTATCAATAGCACTGTCAAGTTGCGTTTGGAATGGAACGACCCAAAGAAAGCTAATCGGAATGAGTGAGCTTTATTCGAGCTATTTTGGTGATCGTCGCGGGGGGGGCGCCCGATTCTGTAGACCCATCTTTTTGCGGAACCAGAATCTACCAAGTGCGGTAGCAATAAAAAGGTGCGGTGAAAAAATGCCGACAATAAAATAATCTACGCAACATTATTAAATAGGCCCGGATCGAGGCTATGGGCGGAATGGGGCAATCTCAGCCCTGTGTGGCACCAACCGTTCGCTGCGCAAAGCTTCTTGAACTCCTGAAGAGCCGGACTCATGGTATTCGGCGTCTTCATTGACGTCCCATACGTCATAGAGCCGTTCGCCAGCAAGAATATTCCGCGCAGTGAGCATGGCAGTCATCATGGCATGATCCTGGTTATTGTATTTGTGCATGCCATTGCGCCCAACCATGTGGAGCGTCGGAAATGTAATCTCCAGGTCGCTACGAATCATCGCTATATGATCACGATAGTCCCCGTCATAGACTGGGTAGGCCTTGGGTTGTCGTACAACGCAGGCATCCACGACATCTTCGGCCCTAATCAGACCGATCTGGGCGATTTCGCGTTTTGCCAGTTCAATCAGTTCCTCGTTCGAAGCATTCCACAAACCGTCGCCCTCGAAACAGAAATATTCTAGGCCTAGACAACTCATGCCCGGCTGCACCATTTCCGGTGACCAGGAGCGAAAATTCTGTACGCGCCCCACCTTCACCGACGGGTCATGGATGTAGATCCAATTGTCGGGGAATAGGTCGGGTTTCTTCACCATCAGCGCGACGGTGACAAAATCGCGGTAGCGTAGTTGCCGCGCGTGCTGAAGCGAGATCGGCGGCGGCGTTATTTTCTCCACTAGCTCGCGCACCGGCGCTGATGAGACGACATGGCGGGCGGTATAGGTCTCGCGCTCACCATTCCCAGTTTTGACCTCGATGTTCCAAACCTCGTTCTGCGACTCGTACGCAAGCTTCATCAGTTGGCGGCTCATGAGCACCTTGCCGCCGCGCTCTCGCACCTTGCGCGCCGCCGCGTCCCACATCATGCCGGGGCCTTTGCGCGGATATTGGAAACTCTCGATCAGCGTCTTGACCACCGCGCCGTCGGCCTTTTTGGCTCGGAGCTCGGGGAGGAGGGCGCGCTTTAACGCGTTGATCACCGCTACGCCGAGATCGAGACCCTTGATGCGCTGTGCTGCCCAGTCAGCAGAAATCTCGTCACAGGACATGCCCCACACCTTTTCAGTGTAGGTCTTGAAGAATATTGAGAACAGTCTTTCGCCAAACTGGTTGCGCACCCATTCATGAAAAGTACGCGGCTCCTTGATTGGAAATGCCTTCGCGTAAGCGAAAGAGAGCATGCACACAGTGCTCTTGATCAGGCCGAGATTAAACAGCGCCTCAAACGCGTTAAGCGGATAAGAGTAATATTTGTCATCGTAGAAGATGCGCGATAGCCGCGGCCGCTCAATAAAATCGTCCGGCAATATCTCATGCCAAAGATCGACAACTTCTTTGGCCTTGGAGAAGAAGCGATGGCCGCCAATGTCGAACAGAAAGCCGTTGTAGCTTACGGTACGGCTGATACCACCAACATAGATTGGATCCTTCTCGATCACCAGGACCGACGGCGTTTCCTTTGTTAGGCAATAAGCGGCCGTGAGACCAGCTG
>Ga0134126_10011341_pt1 | contig 11244 bp, 9 predicted proteins | sample KB31752_FD_96881 | JGI IMG/M metagenome (GOLD analysis project Ga0134126, IMG submission 96881) | Terrestrial soil microbial communities with excess Nitrogen fertilizer from Kellogg Biological Station, Michigan, USA - KB3-175-2 | ecosystem: Environmental > Terrestrial > Soil > Unclassified ... | reverse complement strand
TACGACCAGGTGTTGTCGGATATGCCGGGCGGCAATGGGGATACCAGCCTGCTCCTTTTCGGCCGGCGCATTACACCCAACCCTCATGCCCTCACGGATGACTTCGTGCTGCTGGATACTTTCTATGTGGATGGCGAGGTCAGCGCGGACGGGCACAACTGGAGCATGGGGGTTTATGCCACGGATTATATGGAGAAGAATTGGCCCACCAGCTATGGCGGCCGCGGTCATTTCACGCCCGAATACCCCGTGCATGATCTGCGCGACCCGGATACGATGCGCTATCGCATCTGGGCCAAGGATTTCGATTCGCTCCTGGCGACGGGTGCGGCGCCCCGGCTCACCACCATGCGTATGCTGAGCGATCACACGGAAGGGACGGCGGCCGGCCGGCCCACACCCTATGCGCATGTCGCGGACAATGACCTCGCCGTAGGAAAGCTGGTGGAACACATCAGCAAGAGCCCCATCTGGGCCAACACCGTGATCTTTATCGTAGAAGACGACGCACAAAATGGCCCCGATCATGTGGACGCCCATCGCACCACCGCGTACCTGGCCGGCGGCTATGTCAAACGGCATTTTGTCGACCACACCCTGTATTCCACTTCCTCCCTGGTGCATACGATCGAGCTGATCCTCGGCATGCCGCCGATGACGCAATACGATGCCGCGGCGCCCCCCATGTGGAATTGTTTTAGCAAAACAACGGACACCACCGCCTTCAATAGTCTGCCTTCCAATGTGAACCTGGCCGATGTCAATCCCGGCGGGACCAGGCTGGCCGCGATGGCCCGCGGGCTCAACTTCACAGAGGTAGATCGCGTTCCGGACGAGCTGATGAATGCCATGGTCTGGAAGGCCGTGCGCGGCGAGAATGCCCGCGTACCCGTTCCCGTACGTGCCGCCTTTGTCCGGACGACAAAAACAAGCGAGGATGGCGACTAAAGTGTTTTAGCACAGGACAGTACAAGACAGTCCAGCTGATTATTTGAATATCTTCGTTGGATGAGATCCTTTATTGCTTGCTGCCTTGCCTGCCTGTGCGTATTTTTTGGCCCGATCGCAAGGGCCCACGCACTAACCAACGAACCATCGCCCGTTGCGTGGCATGCCAATTGGATCGCGCTGCCGGGTGAAGACGGTAGGGGCTATGGCGTCTACTATTTTCGTAAACATCTCGAGCTGGCGGCCCAGCCCGCGAAATTCGTGGTGCATGTCTCGGCCGATAACCGCTATAAACTATATGTGAATGGAGTGCTCGTGTCGCTGGGTCCTACCCGCGGCGATCTTTATCATTGGAATTATGAGACGGTGGACCTCGCACCTTACCTAACGCCGGGAAAGAACCTCGTCGTGGCGCTGGTTTGGAATGAAGCCGACCATCGGCCCGAAGGTCAGATCAGCTTCCGGACGGCCTTTATATTGCAAGGGGATTCGCCCACGGAGGAACTCCTCAATACCGACAATAGCTGGAAATGTATCCGGGATAACGCCTATGAACCTTTGAACGCGTTATTTGCCGCCAGCTGCGGCGAGTTTGTCGACCGGAACAAAACGGTCAACGGCTGGGCATCCGCTACCCTCGATGACAGCGCATGGCCTTCCGCCGCGAATCTCTTTGGCGGTCAGCCCGACGGTCATTCGGATGGATTTGGCTGGATGCTCGTCCCCTCGAAGCTTCCGCCGCGTGAGATGACCTATCAGCGGATACAGCTTTGCCGCAAAGCTACCGGCATCACCGTTCCAACCGGTTTCCCCGAACAGAAAACGGCGCTCACCATCCCCGCCAATACAACGGTAACGCTGCTGCTCGACCAGACCTTTCTCACCAATGCTTATCTGACCCTCGATTTCAGCAAGGGCCACAATGCCGGCATCTCTATCCGGTATGCGGAGTCGTTATATGCCGAACAGACAAAATACGGCTTGCGCAAGGGCAACCGGAATGACATCGAAGGAAAATTCTTTGTAGGCCGTGAAGACAGCCTGATCTCGGACGGATCGGCCGGTCAGTCCTATACTACGCTGTATTTCCGCACCTATCGGTACATCCAGCTGCTGGTACAAACCAAAGACGAGCCGCTCGTCATCGACGATCTTTATGGGACATTTACCGGCTATCCTTTTAAGCAACCCGCGCAGTTCACCACGGATGATGCGGAACTCAAAAAGATCCTCCGGATCGGCTGGCGCACCGCCCGGCTGAATGCCTGGGATACCTATACCGACTGCCCCTACTATGAGCAGCTGCAATACATCGGTGATACCAAGGTACAAACCGTGATCACGTATTACAACAGCGCCGACGACCGTCTCGCACGGCATGCCCTCGAGCTCATGGACGAGTCGCGGCTCACCGATGGCGTGACATTCAGCCGTTATCCTTCGCGAAATATTCAGATCATCTCCACCTTCTCGTTGTGGTACATCGGGATGTTACACGACTACTGGATGTACAGGGGTGACGATAAATTCATAGCCGATAAATTACCTGGAGCCAGGGACATCCTTACTTTCTTCAGCAGGTACCAACAGGCCGATGGCTCGCTGAAAAATGCACCCTACTGGACCTTTGTGGACTGGGCCAATGGCAAGGGCTGGGATTTTGGCTCGCCTCCCATAGGGGCCGATGGCAGCTCGTCGATCCTCGATCTGCAGCTGCTTTGGGCCTATGAGTGGGCGGCGGATATGGAGGGCAAACTGGGGATTGCCTATTATGGGGAGCTCTATAAACAAAAGGCTTCACAGCTCAAACAAACGATCCAACAAAAATACTGGAGCACCGAAAAAGGGCTCTATGCAGACACCAAAGAGAAGACAAGTTTTTCACAGCATGCGAATTCGCTGGCCATCCTCACCGGGATGCTGAGCAAGACGGAGGAAGCGGCCGTGGGCAAGCGGCTGCTGGCGGACAGCACGCTGACGCAATGCACGATCTATTTCAAATATTATCTGCACCAGGCGCTGGTGGCGGCGGGATTGGGCGACGGCTATCTGGACTGGCTGGGTATCTGGCGTAAGAATATTGCGGCCGGGCTCACTACCTGGACCGAAGACTCCAACATCGATTTTACCCGTTCGGATTGCCATGCCTGGGGAAGCAGCCCGAACATCGAATTCTACCGAACGGTGCTGGGCGTCGATAGCTATGCGCCTGGTTTCAGCAAGATCAGGGTCGAGCCGCATCTGGGAAAGCTCACGAACGTCGGCGGCGAGATGTACCATCCCAATGGAAAGGTTGCGGTGAGCTATCACCTGGCGAACGGCGCATGGAACATCCACATCAACCTGCCGGTGAAGACTTCCGGCATGCTGGTTTGGAAAGGAAAGAGCTACGAACTCAAGGCAGGTGAGAATGACTTCCACCTGTAAACCTATTCCGTTCCCAGATTTTTCGCGGGGTTGGTGAGCGCCGCTTTGATACTCTGGTAACTCCCCGTCGCCAAGGTAGTCAAAATCGAATTTCGTATTGGTCGGCGGATCTTTCAGGATGCCCGTTACCGTGACATAATCCCTGTCTCCGACCCGGATGATCTTGCCCAGGGCATCTTCGTTGCAAAAGAGGCTTTTGGCCGTTCTTTCCGTCAACACCACCGAAAATTTATTCCGCAACGCCGTGGAAACATCACCTCCTAATAAGGGAAAGGAGAAGATCTTCAGAAATACCGAGTCGGCTATATAGCCCGTTTTGTCAGTTTTTTCTCCCCGGCCGATAGCAGATTGGTGACGTTCTTGTTGGCATGGAACTGGTCAGAAAGCCGGCGAATCCCTGAGATGATGTTACCGATTCCCGGGATTGTGTTATCTCTTTGCCGGGCGCCTGCCGGAACTTTGCTTTATCAAAAATCGAAAGCAATGAAAATAGTCGTAACAGGTTCCTTGGGTCATATCAGCAGACCGCTGGCGCAGGAATTGATCCAAAAAGGCCATGCGGTGACCGTAGTGACCAGCAAGGCGGAAAGAAAACCCGAGATCGAGGGGCTGGGGGCAACCGCCGCAGTCGGCCAGGCACAGGACGCCGATTTTCTCACTGCCACCTTCACCGGCGCGGACCTTGTCTATACCATGATCCCGCCGGGTAATATCATGGACCCGCATTTCGATATCTATGCCGAGGTCAAAAGCCTGGCCGAGAGCTATCGCAAGGCCATCGCTGCCGCCGGCGTCAAACGGGTCATCCACCTCAGCAGCATCGGCGCACACACGGATAAAGGGAATGGATTGCTCAGGCTGCATTATATCGCTGAGGCCACACTAAAACAGCTTCCCGCGGACGTCCACCTGACGTTTATGCGACCCACGGGCTTCTATTATAATTTGCTGGCCTTTATCCCCATGATCAGGCAACAGGGACTCATCGCGGCCAACTACGGGCAGGACGATCCGGGCATCTGGGTGGCGCCGGCCGATATTGCGACGGCGATCGTGGAGGAGATCGAAAGCCCAGCGAAGGAAAGTCCATTCATCCGCTATGTAGCCAGCGACGAGCTGACCTGCAGCGAGACGGCGCATATTTTGGGTGAAGCCATCGGCAAACCGGATCTGCAATGGATCAAGATACCCAACCAGCAAATGCTGGACGCCCTTGTCGCACGGGGGATGTCGCGAACCATCGCGGAAGGCATGGTGGAGATGTATGCGAACAGGAATTTGTATGAAGACTATTTCAAACATCGGCCCGTGCTCGGGAAAACCAAGCTGACGGAGTTCGCCAGGGACTTCGCCGCCGTTTATCACCAGCAATAACTAACTTGTGTTATGGCCAGCACCGAACCACACCGGGTCCATACGATCAGCGAGCTGCACGAAATAATGGGCTTGCCCCGGCCGGAGCATCCCCTGATCAGTCTCATCAATCTCGAGCGACTGAACTGGGGCCGGCAGGATAGACCGGCAAGCACCGTATTCGATTTCTATTCCATCGCCATGAAACGGGCCTCCGGGCTCAAGTTCAGGTACGGTCAGCAGCACTATGAGTTTCACGAAGGCATCATGTATTTTATGGCGCCCGGTCAGGTCTTTGGACGGGCTGTGGTCGAAGAACAGGTAAAGCTGGCTCCTATGTCCGGATGGGTATTGTATCTCCATCCGGATTTTCTTTGGAATACACCGCTGGCGACGGGTATACGGCGATACGAATACTTCGATTATTCGGTCCATGAGGCTTTGTTCCTCACGGAAAAGGAGGAAGCCATCGTCATCGGCGTCCTGGAGAATATCCAGCAGGAATACCTCGCCAACCAGGACAACTTCAGCCAGGACATCATCATCTCGCATCTCGAAGTGTTGCTGAATTATGCGGACCGGTTCTATCACCGCCAATTCCTGACCCGCAAAAAGGAGAATCACCAGGTGCTCGACCGGCTGGAAGAGGTATTGACCCAGTATTTTAACAACGACGAGTTGCTCGCGCACGGACTGCCGAGTGTAAAATACGTCGCCGGTGAGCTGGCATTGTCGCCCAACTATCTCAGCAGTTTGTTGAAGACGCTCACCGGACGAAATACGCAGCAGCATATCCTTGACAAGGTCATCGAAAAGGCAAAAGAAAAGATCTCGACCACGGAGCTGTCCGTAAGCGAGATCTCGTATATCTTAGGATTTGAGCATCCACAATCCTTTAGCCGGTTGTTCAAGGCGAAGACGGGGCTCTCACCTCTTGCATTCCGGCAACGTTTCAATTAGAGCTTGAACAACCAGCCGATGTGCAGACCCCAAACGGAGTTGTGGGTTTTCAAACGGGTCTGGGTATTCCCACCCGCACCCGCGGGTACGATGGACGTGAACCCGTGCTGGTAATCGAAACCGAACAGGAAGCCCGGCTTCACCGTCATGCCCAGCGACATGACATAACCGAAATCCACCGGCTCGAAATTGTCGGTAGGATCGTTACCTTTCTTGACGGACTGCGAAACACCCCCGTCCGGTTTTATCGTGCCGTTGACGAGCGCGCCGCCATAAAGACCGACGCCAAACCAGGGTCTGCCCCAATCGAATTTGGGGCTAAAGAGAAACTCCACCGGCACATCGACATAATGCAGGGTGTATTTGGTGCTGGGCTGGAAGCCGTTGGCGTTGTAATAATCGCCATCGCCATTCATCTTACCTCCGGCGCCTACATATTCTATCGCCGGCCGGATATAGAAGAACCTGCCGCTGTCCAGTGGGATATCCACGAACAGACTTCCGTAGACCTGTGTTACGGTGCCGCTGCTCTGGACGGCGATGTCGCCGTTGCCATTATCACCGTTCACCGCATTGGTAAAACGGGAAAAAGTCGGACCTCCCTTGATACCTATCGATATCTGAGCCTGGGAGTTTAAGGATACTGACAAGAGAAAACAAAGAAAAACTGAGCCAAGGATACGCATAAGTGCTAATTTGGGCCTGAAAAATAGTGCTTTATCTGAATCCGTCAATCAATGCAGCCAATTTTAACCAGCTATTAATTAATGTCAATGTTCTTTAATGGCAATGTCCCGCAGTCTTCCTAACTTTGAGGGATTAACTGTTTTTAGTGTTTTACACATTAAATAAATTTAGATAAATCCTATACTTTCGAATTAAAAAGCCTGAGCCATGAGCAACCCTACGATTCCCTGGATCGAATCGCCTTTTTTTACAAAGGAACTGGCGGCGTCCAATCTCTCACCTGAAGATAAGGCTTTTGTAAAAAGCTATGCCGATAATGGTTATGTCATCTTCGATCCTGAGATCCCCACGGAGCTCCTGGACGTGACTGTAGAGACCTTGAAACCCAAATGGGCCGAGTTAAAGGAAGGCGCGGATAAACGCATCCAGGACGCCTGGTCCTATAATCCTCATGTGCAAGCCATCGCCTCCCACCCGAAGGTCATCGAGAAGCTCAAGCTACTCTATCAACGTGCTCCATTCCCCTTTCAGACCTTGAATTTCATGGAGGGGACCCAGCAGGCTACCCATAGTGATATGATCCATTTCAACACCTATCCTGCACGCTACATGTGTGGCGTCTGGGTAGCGCAGGAAGATATCACCGACTTCAATGGGCCGCTGCATTATTATCCCGGCAGCCATAAGCTTCCCTTTTATGACATGATCGATATCGGCGTCAAGGGGAGCGCAACAGAGTCGGAGAAAAAAGCCATGATGATGTATGCCGAGGATTATACCAAATTCATCCAGCAGATCATTGACACCCTGGAGCTCAAAAAAGCTACCCTGAATATCAAAAAGGGGCAGGCCATCATCTGGTCCGCTAATCTCCTCCACGGCGGCAACAAGATCCTCACCGAAGGCTCCACCCGTTATTCCCAGGTGTCGCATTACTTCTTTGAGAACTGCATGTATTATACTCCCCGGCTTTCCGACGTAGCCATCAACAAATTGCATCTTAATGATCTGGTCGATATCTCAACGGGAAAGAAAGTAGCGAATACCTATTTCGGCGAAAAGGTTGCACCCACGACCCGCCTGTATCTGCAACAAAAAAGCATCCGGATGCTTTCGAAGATTGCGCATCTCTTCCCGGCGTCGATCGTGGAGAAAATAAAAGATCATATCCGTTGATCAATTCTGTAGCATGAGGCCCCAGTTCCATAAACTTCCGTTATCTCCGGACTCTTCCTTTATTTATATTAATTGGGACTGCAACTATTTTGACAAGGCCTGGCATTTCCACAAGGAATACGAGCTGGTATTGATCGACAAGACGGAAGGCACCCGCTTTATCGGCGACAAGGTCAATTTCATAAAAGAAAGCGATCTGATGCTTATCGGTCCGTTTATCCCGCATCTCTACAGGAACACGGAGGAATACTACCAGAACAAAGGCCTCGTGGCTCATTCGAGCTTTATCCATTTTACCGACGACTTCCTCGGCGATAATTTCTTCCAGCTCCCGGAGATGAAGCTTGTCCGCCGTCTGCTCGACCGGAGCTCACTCGGTATCGAGATCCATGGCAAGGCCAATAAATATGTAAGAGAAAAATTAAAGGAGATGGAGTCGGTCCCGCCGCCCAACCGGCTCATCAAGCTCATGGAGATCCTGGTGTACCTTTCGACAAGCCAGGATCTCGAAAACATCCTGTCGCGTACGTTCACCGCCAGCAACACCAACGACACGGATAAGATCGACACGGTTTTCCAGTTTATCCTTAAGAACTACAAGAACGAAATATACATGGAGGAAATAGCGGAAAAACTGAACATGAGCATCGCCTCGTTTTCCCGCTATTTCAAACACCATACCCGGAAGACGTTCTCCTACTACGTCACGGAGATCCGGATCAGCAATGCCTGCCGTCTCCTGATGGAAGGCAACCACAATATCTCTGAAGTATGCTATCAGAGCGGCTTTGAGAACCTCTCCAATTTTTATCGTCATTTTAAGAAACACACCGGCCTGATCCCCAAAGAATACAAAGGACGTTTTCTCACCGGCAGCCAGGTGTGACTCGCGCGGCCAAGCCGCACGCTAGATCATCGTATTTAGAGTTGCGCCCACGCGCTCTATCTCGACCTCCACCACGTCACCAGGTCGCAGCCAGTTCTTCTCCGCCATCCCCATGATGACCCCCTGCGGCGTCCCCGTAAGGATCAGATCACCCTGCTCCAGGGTCATATGCTTCGATAGGTCTTCGATGATCTCCGCTACGGAAAATATCATATCGGATGTGTTGGAATCCTGCCGGATCTCGCCATTGAGCCTGCAACGCAATTGTAACCGTTGTGGGTCCGGCACCTCGTCGGCCGTGAGAAGATATTTGCCTAACGGTAAAAAATGATCCAGGCTTTTGCCCATCAGCCATTGGCTCGTTCTGAACTGAAGATCGCGGCAGGAGAGGTCGTTGGCCACGCAGTAGCCCAGGACATAGTCCAGGGCGTCCGATGCCGCCACATCCTTGCATTTCCGGCCGATGACCACGCCCAGCTCCACTTCATAGTCGAACTGGTGTCCCACTTTGCCCAGCGGCACATCGCCGCCAAAATCGACCAGCGTGTTGTTGTATTTTGTAAAGACTACCGGTATCGCAGGAATCGCCATCCCGCTCTCCAGCGCATGCTGCCGGTAGTTCAGTCCAATACAAATGATCTTCGACGGCGTTCCCACGCAAGGACCGATCACGAGGTCTTCTTCCCTGTGTAAGGTCCCTGCGTCATCCCGCACGCCATCCGCGGTAAGGACACCCCGGCAAAGCCGCCCTTTATCCCTGAAGTATAAGATTTTCATAGCTCAATAAGTCGCCCTCCCACCGGAAAGATCGAATGTAAATCCCGTCGAGAAGCTGTTGAACGGCGACACGATATAGGCCGCCATGTTCGCGGCTTCCTCCAGCGTTCCGCATCGTTTCATCGGTATCTTGTCCGTCATGTACTTCACTTGTTGCTCGGGCATATTGTCCACCAGCGGCGTCCGGATAACGGCGGGCGCCAGCGCATTGACCGTGATGCCGCGCTCCGCATACTCCTTTCCCTGGACCTTGGCCATGCAGATCACGGCGGCCTTGGATGCGGAATAGGCCAACATCCCTGCATTCCCTTCCTTTCCGGCGATAGAGGCGATATGCAATATCCGTCCGTACCCTTTGTCGATCATATGCGGCAGCACCGCCCTCGAGGTATAAAAGCTACTGATGAAATTTATCTCGAATACCTTGTGCAGATCGGCGCTGTCGACCTCATGACTCACGATATTCGTCTGACCCGTGATCCCCGCGCAGTTGACAAGGATGTCGATCTTTACAAAGCGACTCGCCATCTCCTTTACGGTTTGCTCGACCAGGGCCCGGTCGCTTACATCGATGGCTACCGGAACCGCCCGTTCACCATAGCTATCGAACTCCGCGTGCAACCCGGCGCTGTTCAGATCGAACAGGATCACCCGCGCACCTTTCGCCAGCAGTTTGTGGGCGATGGCCAGGCCGATGCCTGACGCGGCCCCGGTGACGATGGCGACCTGCCCGTTAAAGTCTTCCATTTTAAACATGTTTATTTTAATGATTTGACCAGGCTCACCACCCGGTGATTCAATTCTTTTATATACTTCACGCTGGATGGATCGGGTATATAGGCTGCCTTCCGCGCCACACTATTGGTCAATACCCCCCTTGCGATCAACAGTTCCTTCTCCGCATAGTGGAATAATTCCATATTCTGCAGCGAGAAGAAGATCTGCGGCATCACTTTTTCGAACAAGTCAAACGCTTCGTCATTCTTCCCTTCCTTGCGTAAGACAAAAACCTTTTGCAGAATGTCCGCAACCGCGAGACCCGGCATCACGCCTGCTATGCCCAGGGGAGTCAGCTCCAGCATATAGAGCCCGCCCCAGCCTTCAAAAAGACCTACTTTTCCGCCCGTGGTTTTGATGATGTCGGCGAATTTCGGCGCGCAAAGCGGCTCCTCCAGTTTCAGGTATTTGAAATTGGAATGTTTATTCATGAGCTCTTTGATAAACCCGACGCTGATGGACGATCCGCCCGGATTAAAATCCTGTACCAATACGGGAGTCGTAGGGATCGACAACAGGAATGCGCTAAGGTATTCGCGGATCGAATCCTCCGGCAGACCAAAGATCCTCGGCACGGCGAGCGAGACCACATCTGCGCCTGCTTTTACATTCGCCTGCGCCAGCCGGATCGCTATCTTCAGAGAAGGGCTGTTGGACTGCGCCACGATCTTTATCCGGCCCGCAGCGTGCTCTACCGCGATCTTTACCACCCGAAGCTTTTCGTCATCGGACAGCTTGTAGAACTCGCTGGCATAGGCCGGCAGACAAACCGCCTTGATACCACCGGCTATCGCAAAATCGATGAGCCGGCGTAAGGCGTCCTCGTCGATCTCTTCATCTTCCCGGAATGGCGTCGGAACAATAGGCACCACTCCAAATAAATCATTTTCGATCATAGTCTATGTATTTAGTTTTAATTCATTTCGGTATGTCCGGTGATCCACAATGGTGAGGATAAGCGTCGCCACGAGCACCAGCAGGCCGCCGACGATGGCCTGCGTGCTCAGCCGCTCTCCCAGTACAAGAGCCGATATCGGCAACCCGAGAAAGGACACCATATAGTTGGATAGCGCGACCTGCGTGGCGTCGAGCATTTTTAACACCCAGAAGAATAAAAGCATCGAGAGGAAGTTATGGAACAGGGTCAGCGAAGCCATCCCCAGCCAGGTCTTTAGGTTAAAATGCGGGACCTTTGCGAACATCTCCGGCTCATAGTAAAGGACCAAAGGCGTAAGCATGATCACGAGCACCAG
>Ga0134126_10011339_pt1 | contig 11244 bp, 11 predicted proteins | sample KB31752_FD_96881 | JGI IMG/M metagenome (GOLD analysis project Ga0134126, IMG submission 96881) | Terrestrial soil microbial communities with excess Nitrogen fertilizer from Kellogg Biological Station, Michigan, USA - KB3-175-2 | ecosystem: Environmental > Terrestrial > Soil > Unclassified ... | reverse complement strand
CCAGAAGTCTCAAACAACCCTAAGCTCAACGTTCAACCCGAACTTATTGAAAATAAAAAACGACCAAATAAAAATCATGTTTTACTTGGTCGTTTGAAAAGCCAATCATAAATGAAAAGCTTTGTCAGTGCCCTCTCCTTATCAGCCGGACTTTTTTGTTGCTCGCTTTTCTAATCTAAAACAGCTTTTCGGCCGGCGGGGTTACGCCTTTTAACCGCAGGTAAACGGTGGTTTGCCCGCGGTGATGGGTTTGGTGCTCAAAAGCCTTCCCAAATATGCCAAGCCGTGTAAAGTCTTGATTGGCAAATTTTTGCGTTTGCTGCGCCTGCTCCGGCGTTATTCCCTGCAGCGCGCTGATCACAAAATCATAACTTTCCATAACCGCTTTGGTTGTGGCCTCTTTTGTTGGCGTAACGCTTTGTTCGAGAGAAGTTCGTCCAATTGGATTTGATTTACCACTTCCGGTGGAAGCAAAGAAGTAATTAGTGTTGGCCAAATGAAGCATCTGCTGCGCAAACGACCGGATCTCGGGCGTCGGCTTAAAGCCATAGCCATCCGCAGGCATGGCATCCAGGTATTCTTTGGTATAAGCTTTTGCGCGCTGCCATTCTCCAACCATTTGCGGTTGCGTGAACTGCGCGAATACAGAGCCTGTGGCAAACATTAATGCCAGCAGCGTAAATAGTAAGGATAATCTTTTCATGATAATTTGGTTTTAAGTTTAATTAATATGCTGATGCTTTATAATCAGGAAATAGAATAATGATGTACTAAATTACTTAATAAAACACGGCAACAACAAATATTGATATAAAAGCCTAAATTCGTTTATGATCAACCATCGGCGTATCTTTTTGAAACAGGCGGCAGCCCTGGCAGGGGCTTTTTCCGTTAACAGCCTTTTTAACCAGGCGCACGCAGCCAGCTGGCAGGCAGCGGCCGAAAAAGTTAAAAACCTGAATGCACAGGAGGTTGCCCGCGACGAAGATTACTGGAGCGTAATTCAGCGTGCCTATACGGTCAATCCAAATATCATCAACCTGAATAACGGCGGTGTTTCGCCATCGCCGCTGGTGGTGCAGCAGGCGGTTGAACGATACAATCAACTCTCGAATGAAGGACCCTCCTATTATATGTGGCGCATACTCGACCAGGGGCGCGAGCCGCTTCGCGAAAAGCTGGCCGCGCTGGCCGGCGCTTCACCGGAAGAGATCGCCGTAAACAGGAATGCCACCGAAGCGCTCAACACCATAATTTATGGCTTGAATTTAAAGGCGGGGGATGAGGTGATCGGTACCAAACAGGATTATCCGCATATGATACAGGCGTATCGCCAGCGCGCTTCGCGGGAAGGTATTGTGTACAAACAGTTGAGTTTTGACTTCCCGATTGAGGATGATGAACAAATAGTACATGCCTATGAACGGGCTGTTACGCCAAAAACAAAATTGCTGCACGTAACCCATATGATCAATTGGGTTGGACAAATAATGCCGGTGCGCAAAATATGCGATATGGCGCACGCCAAAGGTATAGAAGTGATCGTGGATGGCGCCCACTCGTTTGGATTGATGGATTTTAAAATACCCGACCTGCATTGCGATTATTTTGGCACCAGCCTGCACAAATTCCTTTCGGCGCCCATTGGCAGCGGTATGCTATGGATAAAAAAGGAAAAGATCGATAAGGTTTGGACGCTTTTATGCGATGATAAACCCCTGGGCGGCGATATCCGGAAATTTGAGAACCTCGGCACACGCAGTTTCCCCATAGAGCAGGGTATTGGTGAGGCGATCAACTTTCATGAGGGGATAGGAAGTAAAAGAAAAGAGGAACGGATCAGGTATCTTAAGGATTATTGGGCTACACGGGTGCAGCGTATACCCAAAGTGAAACTGCATACCTCGCTCAATCCTGAATATTCGTGCGCTATCTGCGGCGTGAGTATTGATGGAATGACCCCTGCGCAGCTGGACAGCGCTCTTTTTAACCAGTATAAAATTCATACTGTGGGCATTGTTTGGGAAAATATCAGTTGCGTCCGGGTTACGCCGCATGTGTACACCACCCTGCCCGACCTCGACAAACTCGTGAAGGCCATAACGGAGATCGCTTCAAAAAAATGATATCACTTCTTAAATAACCTGGTATCAAATTCAAATGGTTCGGTCATCACAATTTTTACCAGCTTAAAATCGGGATGCATAGGGTTAATAAGATAATTAAAATCACCCGGAACGGTCGCTGATGGAACCTGTAAAATCAAATGCTTATTAGCGTTCAAAAAATCATCGCCCATATATTGAGTTGTCTTTACTATTGGGTTCCTGCTCCAATTGGAAGGTAAGTCGATGATGTTTATGTTACTTGTTCCTATATCAGGTATCTCAATCGAGGTCATGAAATAATCGATTGGAATAATTCCGAGTGGTATGTGAACCGCCACTTCAAGTACCGCCAGTGCACGCGAACAAGCGGTATACAGCACCGGCCTCCCTTTATTATTCCATCGGCCGCCATTTATTTCGGCCCCACGACCCGACAAATCATTGATATAGCTTTTTTTACAAAGCCTGTAAACGATCATGCAAAAATCCCGTGTTCAATCCGCCCCAATTCGTTATATACCATGGTGATACCAAACGACGTATCCAATAGATCCTTGGGCTTGACCTTACCAAGAGCTATGCTTGTTGTATCCATCCAGGTATAAAAATTGTCTTCGGCACCAAACACTTCGATACCTTTTTTATATAACAATTCAATAACAACTATCCTTTCGGCGTAAATAGGATCAAATGACTTTTTTTCTTTTTTATACCGCTGAATAGTGCGTTCGGAAAGGTGAAGATAATCAGCCCACTCCTGGATACCCAAATGAATTTGATCGGAAAGCCTTGCAAAATAGGAAAACGAAACCCCCTCGCGGACCATATTCGCTAAGTTTATTTCATCCTCTTCATCAATAAATGTGTATTTTTTTGACTGACTCATTTTTTGCCGCTAAATGTCATCAAATTTACGACAACTGTCGCAAATAAACAAATTTATTTTTTTAACCGGGCTGCAATCAATGGTTCAAGCTTTTGCACCCATAAGCCATACATTTTCCCCGACGGGTGCAGCCCGTCCGGCGCGATCAGCGATGGGTCGGTTGCCGCTTGCCGCGATATACCGGTAATATCTAAATAATGAACGCCGGCCTTCATGCTTTCCGCTTTATTAATGGCATTGAATTGGTCGATCTGCGGGCCTATTACGCTGTCGTTACCGCCGGCGAAAGGTGTTACACCATAATCGGGTATGGACAATACAAACACGCGGCTGGTATCGCCGTTTGCAAAACTGATCGCGGTATTAAGCACCTGTGCAAATTTTACCTGGTAGTTGTTTTGACTTAATCCCTGAAACTGGTCATTTACACCGATAAGCAGGGTAACGAAATCGTACTTTTTATTGCCGGTCCCGCTGTTTGCGATCGCATTGATTAAATTATCCGTTGTCCAGCCGGTTGTGGCAATAATGGTTGGGTGCGCCACCGGCACCGATGCAAAGGTCAATCCACTGCCTAACTGGTACGGAAACGACTGACTTTGGAGCACGGCTTCGCCGATGGTGTACGAATCGCCCAGGGCCAGGTAGGTTAAAGAATCGGTCGTCATTTTAGTGATAGTTGTCTTATGGTCGGTCGCAGCAGGCATGGTCGCTGCCTTTTTTGTGCATCCGGATATCGCTGTTAACAAAACCAGCACAACTTGCAATTGCTTTATCATTCCACGATCTCCATACCAAACAATACGGAAATATGATGCTTCAGGTTTTTTTTAACCGCGTTAATGTCGATCTCTTTACCCAGTTCCTTTTGCATGGATGTTACATCCTTATCTTCAATGCCGCAGGGAACGATGTTGTTAAAATAATCCAGGTCTGCATTTACATTAAATGCAAGCCCATGCATGGTTACCCAGCGGCTGCAGCGTACGCCCAGCGCGCATATTTTTCGGGCGTTATCATTGTCGGCGTCAAACCAAACACCGGTGTAACCGGGATATCGTCCGGCATTCAGTCCATAATCAGCCAGCGTTAATATGACAGCCTCTTCAAGCGTCCGCAAGTAAAGATGTATGTCGGTAAAAAAATTATCGAGATCGAGTATAGGGTAGGATACGATCTGCCCCGGCCCATGATAGGTGATATCGCCGCCCCGGTTAATGGGGTAGTAAGAGGCGTTTTTTTTTTTCAGTCCTTCTTCATCTAAAAGCAAATGTTCGGGCTTGCCGCTTTTGCCCAGGGTGTAAACATGCGGGTGCTCACAAAATATGAGGTAGTTAGGCGTTGCCGTATCGCCTCCATACTCATTGCCTTCGCTGGCAACACGGCGATTGCGTATTTCAGTTTTTAAATTAACGGTTTCGGCAAATAAGGCTTCCTGTTTGTCCCAAGCCTTCTTGTAATCCAGCAGGCCCCAATCTTCAAAAATCACTTTTTTATTCTTCATCTGTCAGCCTGTAACATACCCAACCATATAATCCTGGTATTGGAGGTAACCCACATCATAGCTCAGACTCACATCATCTTTATGCAGCACCGATCTTACGATACCATGACCCTCGAAAGTAAACGGCTTCAACAAAATGTTATTCACAAACGATATTTCTTTTTGCCCGTAACACTTATAAACCGCCTCTTTTGCGCACCAGCATACATACAGTTGCTCAATTCGGCATTTATTGGTAATAAACGCCAATTCCTGCGCTTGCATAAATTTGTGCGCTATGCGTTCAACCTTTTCCTTCACCTGCTCAATATCTATCCCCACCGGGCGCGTTTTACTTATCATTACGGCAGCATAATCAAACGAGTGACTGAAAGAGATATGATACGGAACATTTACCAGGTAAGGTTTGCCGTGCGCATCAACTTTGCAGTCGATGTATTCCTCAATGCGCAGCATTTTACGGAGTAAAACCCGTGTGCCTAACCAATGCAGGTTGCGTTTGCCTATGCTTAGCCGTTCGTAGTAAGTTTTTTCATCTTCCTTCAGCTGCAGCTGGCCGTACAGCTCATTCGCCTGTTCCTCAATTTTCCAAATAGCAAATTCCGTATTATCGTCAACCTGCTGCCTGTACACTATAGCCATAAAAGTAAAATTGCAAAAAGGATAGCAAAATTATTGCAAATAAACCTAAATTGTACCGCTTTCTGACAATTATAAACCGGTCGTTAATAATTACCCATGTTACCCGAAAAATTTACCCCCGCTGAGGTTGAGCTTTACAATCAACAGGGATACATTATCATAAAGGGTTTTTGCAAACCCAAAGAAATAGCTAAACTATACCAGACCGCACTGGACGACAAAGCCATGCAGAATAATGCGCTGGACCTGAATGATCAAACCGGGAAGAAAACCCGCTTATCCCTGTGGTTTACCCCCGGCAACGATATATTCGGGTACCTTACCCGCAGCGAAAAAATGGTGGCATCGGTAAAGCAGCTTATGGGCGGCGAATCGCCCGTTTGCCATTTCCACTCCAAATTGATGCAAAAGGAACCGAAAGTGGGTGGGGCCTGGGAATGGCACCAGGATTATGGCTATTGGTATAAAAATCAATTTATGTTTCCCGATCAACTGATTAGCATTATGGTCGCGTTGACCGAGGCCAACAAGCAAAACGGCTGTTTGCAGGTCATAAAAGGCTCTCATAAATTAGGAAGGGTAAACCACGGCTTTGCAGGCGAACAAGTGGGCGCTGATATGCAAATGGTTAACAATGCGCTAAAAACCATGGAGCTGGTGTACGTTGAGCTGGAGCCAGGCGACGCGCTCATCTTCCATAGCAACCTGTTGCACCGGTCGGAGGCTAATCTTTCCGACAGGCCGCGATGGTCGGTGATCTCCTGCTACAGCCTGCAGTCGAACCTGGCCTATAATGAAACTTCCATATCGTGGAAAATGCCGGTTGATATCGTGCCGGATAATGCAATACTCGAATGGGAAGCCGAGTCGTTATCAAACGCCGATTTTCTGAAAAAGGAAAATGACCCTGCATTAAAGGAGACGGGTTGGGAAAATACCTAATTTGAAAATTAAATAATTTGAAGATTTGAAAATGATAAACCGTTTGAGTTACTGCAACATTTCAACGTTTCAACCCTACAACATTCCAACAAAATAATACAACTATGAACATCGCCATGTTAGGCTCGGGCTTCATCGCCCGTTTTTACGCCGACTCGCTGCAAGCACAGCGCGCTAAGGATACATTGATCAGCGTATACTCCAGGAATATAGAAAAGGCAAAAAAATTTGCGGAAGATTATAGCCTGGGTTTTTACTCGGATGATATGGACGAGGTAGTAAGCCGCCAAGATGTGGACGTGGTCGTTATTTCCCTGCCAAATAATTTGCACGAGGCTGCCGTTGCTGCCTGCGCGAAGGCGGGCAAACACGTTTTATGTACAAAGCCCCTGGGCCGCAACGCCGAAGAGGCAAAACGGATGCTGGATATGGTGGAGAAAGCAGGCGTAATGGGCGGATACCTGGAGGACCTGTGTTACACACCAAAATTTTTGAAATCGGTAAAAAGCATACAAGATGGCAATATAGGCAAGGTGTTGTGGGCCAAATCGCGCGAGGCACATCCCGGTCCGCACAGTGATTGGTTTTGGGATCATGAGCAATCCGGCGGCGGCGCAATGGTCGATCTGGGTTGTCATTGCGTTGAAATAGCCCGGGGCTATATCGGCAAAAAAATCAGGCCGGTAGAAGTAATGTGCTGGGCGGCTACACAGGTACACCCCATAAAAGCGGAAGACAGCGCCATCGGCCTTGTAAAGTATGCCAACGGCGCTATGGGCCAGTTCGAGGTAAGCTGGTGCTTTCGCGGCGGCATGGATCTGCGCGACGAGGTTATGGGCACTGAAGGCACGATATGGCTCAACAACTTTTTGCGCACCGGCTTTGAAATGTTCAGCACAGGCAAAGGAGGGTATGTGGCCGAAAAAGCCGAAAGCAATAGCGGCTGGCTCTTCCCTGTCGGGGACGAGATCCACGAACTGGGCTATACCAATATGTTTACCGATATGTTTAACGCCATCGAAAATAAAACCGAACCGCTGGAAACATTTTACGATGGCTATGTTGTAAATGCCATATTGGATGCCTGTTATGGTTCTGCAAAAACCGGCAAATGGGAACCCGTACAAATTGAGGGGTGGCGCGGCGATGAAAGTGACGATTATAGGTCAGACTTCGCATCCTATGATAATGATCATTATCTTATTAAAAAGGAAATATTGCCTAACGGCGAAAACAAGCTGATCTTAAAACATAAGGTGTCGGGCGTGGTGACGGTTAAAAACATAACCGAATAAGGGTGTTTATTTTATAAGCTACCAGGTTAAACACCTTAAACACCACTCAAGACGACTGTTCACTCGTCACTTTTTGTGGGTTTACAGTGTAAAAATATAACTACCTGACTATCAGAATTTTAATTGATATTTAACTGAAAAAGTGTAAACTTTTTTTGGGTTTACAGTGAAAAAAGTTAACTATTTGAATGTCAAGTATTTAACGCAAAAATACTCGAAAAAGTGTAAACCTTTGTAAACCCTTTATCGTGGTTGACGCGCATTATGGTGTTCGCCCCCGCCTGTTTCGTCAATCGGACTCTATCAACAATTCCCCGCAACAAATGTTGACAATATTGCCTTGCCGCCCCGGGTAAATAGTCATAATTTAGCCTGCTCACAGCCGAGGCGATGATACTTTCAGATAAGCGTATTTTAGAAGAAATTGACAAGGAGCACATCATCATTGAACCCTTCCGGCGCGAATGTTTGGGCACCAATTCGTACGATGTTCATTTAGGCAAACACCTCGCTACCTACAAAGACCGGGTGCTGGATGCCAAGCTGCATAACGAGATCGTTTTTTTTGAAATACCCAAAGACGGCTACGTGTTACAGCCCAACACCCTCTACCTTGGCGTTACATTAGAATATACAGAAACTCATTGTCATGTTCCTTTTCTTGAAGGTAAATCGAGCACCGGACGCCTCGGCATTGACATACATGCCACCGCCGGCAAAGGCGATGTCGGCTTTTGTAACACCTGGACGCTGGAAATATCATGCGCGCAGCCCGTTAAAATATATGCGGGTATGCCCATCGGCCAGCTGATCTACTTTACAGTCGAAGGCGAGATCGAAACTTTTTACAACTCCAAAGGCGACGCCAAATACAACAAGCCAACCACCCGCCCCGTTGAAAGCATGATGTGGAAGAACGAGTTTTAGGAGGCTGGCGGCAGACTTCAGAAACAGCAATAATTAACAGCTGACATCTGACCTCCGACATCTGACTTCATTTTCCACCTGATAGTCTTCTAACAAAAAATGCTCAAAAGCGCTTCCTTAACGTACTTGTTACCGGCTGCGCTCTATTTTTTTGTAATTTTTAATTAATTTACTCCAATGAATTACAAACGGATATCAGCGGCATTTTTTATTGCCGGACTTATCGCCATGTTTGGCTTTGTGCGGGCAGACGATGATCCTATCGCCAAAATAGTGGCCCAGCTGAATAAATGGCTGTCTGCCAACCGGCAGGAAAAAGTTTATCTGCAGATGGATAAACCGTACTATAGCGCCGGCGACGATATTTGGTTTAAAGCTTATGTCGTTACGGCGAGCGAACACCTGTTATCGGCCATAAGCGGCGTGCTTAACGTCGACCTGATCGATGACCGCGATTCAATTAAACAAAGCGTAAAGCTGCCCATCGTGAACGGCCTTACGTGGGGCGATTTCGCATTGCCCGACACCCTTACCGAAGGCAATTACAGGATCAGGGCATACACAAACTGGATGCGTAACGCGGGCGACGATTACTTTTTCGATAAAACGATAGCGATAGTTAACGCAATTACAAACAATGTTTCTGCCAGGGCCCGCTTTGCCTACGGTACGCTTAACGGGAAACAGCAAATAAATGCAGCTATTGACTACACCGGTCCGGAAGGTAAGCTTTATAAGGGAAACCGCGTAACTTATGACGTTAGGCTCGGCACAAAGTCAATAACTAAAGGTAGCGGCATTACCGGTGATAATGGGAACTTAAACATCAGCTTCTTAAATTCAAATCCGGAATTGCTCCGGTCTGGAAGGATAGTTACCACCCTACGGCTTGCCGACAAAAGCACGGTAACAAAATCGTTTTTAATTAAGGCGGGCACAAATAACGTGGATGTGCAGTTTTTTCCCGAGGGCGGCAACCTGGTGTATGGGAATACCTCGAAAATTGCATTCAAAGCTGTTGGCCCCGACGGCCTGGGAGCAGCGATAAAAGGCGCTGTTGTCGACGATAAAAACAACGTTATAACCACCTTTAGCACAACGCACGCCGGCATGGGCGTTTTTGAATTGCGGCCCGAAGCCGGCACTGCTTACAGAGCAAAAATCACGCATGCCGATGGCTCCGAAACCAGCGTGGCTTTGCCGGCGATAACTGCCGCTGGTTATCTTTTGAAAATTAATCAGTTCGAAGATAATATCATCATAAAAATATTGCCGGGCCCCGATGTTACCCAGTCTGCGGAGGCCGGTGTAATAAGCCTCATTGCCCAGTCGGGCGGGATTGTTTACTATGCCGGTAAAAGCAAGCCAGGCAGTAAATCGCTCACGGCAACTATCCCAAAGAGCAAGTTCCCATCCGGTATCGTGCAGTTTACGTTATTCTCGCCCTCCGGTGAGCCGTTGAACGAACGATTAGTGTTTGTCCGGAATAACGATGAGCTTAAATTGGGTATAAATACGGATAAACAAATTTATTCGCCGCGCGGGCAGGTAAAAATGGAGTTAAATGCCAAAGACGCCAATGACAAACCCATCGTCGGCAGCTTTTCTGTAGCAATAACCGACGAGACAAAAGTGCCGCCGGATCAAACCGGGGAACAAACCATATTTTCAAACCTGCTGCTTACATCCGACTTAAAAGGTTATATCGAAAACCCAGGATACTATTTTGCCGGTAACGACGAAAAAACATCGGCCGATCTCGATGTGTTAATGCTTACCCAGGGCTACCGGCGCTTCGAATGGAAACCGGTAATAGCAGGTACCACGCCTGCCGCTGTTTATCAACCCGAAAAGACCATAACCATATCCGGCCGCATAAAAACACTCGGCGGCAAGCCCGTACCGCATGGTAAAGTAACGTTGCTATCCAATACCGGCGGAGTTTTTATGACCGATACTGTAGCGGACGAGAGTGGGAGGTTTAGTTTTCCAAACATGGTATTTACCGATAGCGTAAAGTTTGTGGTGCAGGCCCGCACGGCTAAGGACCGGAAAAACGTACAAATTGATTTGGATAACGTGGCGCCGCAAAAAGTGGCGAAGAATAAAAATTATCCTGATCTACAGACAAACATAGGCGACGGGCTCTCGTCATTCGCGGAAAACAGTAAAGCAAAGTACGAGCAACTGCTTAAATACGGCCTCACCGGCAAACCGGCAAAAATGTTAAAGGAAGTGCAGATAAACGCAAAAAAGAATCCCGCCGAACATTCCGCTAATTTGAATGGCCCCGGCAATGCCGATCAGGTGATAGAAGAATTCGAAAAAATGGGCTGTTTCCGTATATCGGATTGTTTGCAGGGCAGGCTCGTGGGGGTGGTATTCCGCAACGGCACACCTTACTTAATGCGCAATTTGAGATATCCCATGCAAATCATCGTTGACGGCATAACCATAGACGATCCTTCCATTCTGGATAACTTTAACCCGGCCGACATAGAAAGTGTAGAGGTGCTGAAAAGCATCGGTTATACCTCAATTTATGGTATGAGGGGCGGCGGCGGCGTTTTATTGATCACAACAAAGCGTGGCGGACCAAACTATAACTACACACATTATGCGCCGGGTATCATCGTGTATAACCCAAAGGGGTATTATAAATCCCGCGTATTTTACGCACCCCGGTATGATAACCCTAAAACCAATACCGCCATGTCCGACCTGCGCAGCACCATTTACTGGAACCCGGATATCATAACCGATAATGAAGGCAAGGCGTCATTTGATTTTTTTAACGCCGATGGTAAGGGCACATACCGCGTAGTGGTTGAGGGTATTGACAGTGATGGTAATTTAGGCAGGCGGGTGTATCGTTATAAAGTTGAATAATTATTTAAAGGTTAATAATATCTTAGTATATTCGTTTATAACCTTTTCTAT
>Ga0134126_10011338_pt1 | contig 11245 bp, 8 predicted proteins | sample KB31752_FD_96881 | JGI IMG/M metagenome (GOLD analysis project Ga0134126, IMG submission 96881) | Terrestrial soil microbial communities with excess Nitrogen fertilizer from Kellogg Biological Station, Michigan, USA - KB3-175-2 | ecosystem: Environmental > Terrestrial > Soil > Unclassified ... | reverse complement strand
TTGCCGCGATGGGGTGATTTGTCATTTGGCGACAACGCCGTACCAGTGAGGCTTTTTTTTAATCTCGTCCCGAGCCGCCTGGAGGATCTCGACCTCCATGGTCTTCCGGCCCAGCGCGCGCTCCAACTCCTTGATGCGCTGCTGCGCAGCCTTGAGCTCCGAGACCGGCACCACATCCTCATTGGCGGTTACTGCGACGCTAGCACCGCCGGTAACTCGCCGCTTCCAGTGCTGCAGGAGCGAAGGCTGTATGCCCAGCTAACGGCTCAGCTCAGCGGCCGTGATCTCGCCACTCGTGACACGGCGAACTGCCTCCTGCTTGAACTCGGCGCTGAATAGCCGCCGCCCATCGGAACCCTTTTGGTGCTTCTCCATGGTTTGACCCCGCTCCGAATGACTGATAATATCTCATCCGAAACTGTCTTGCTGAATTGGGGAGCAGAGCATGACACCATAGTTTGGCCAAGAAACGCAGTAAATGGCTCAATATTGCCGCACATTACGTCAAACAAGAGCATAAATTTGGTTTTAGTTCACGCTGGCATACCTAGTGCCTGCTCGAACTGACAAGAGACACCGACTGCACAGGTGGATTCGGATGCAGTTTTTAGCGCTCGTAACTAAGGCGGCGTTCGCACGCGTCATAGCATCGGCAACGCCATTGGGTGAGGTTGTCGGCGTAACGAGCTTAGGGGAGCTGGACGCGCGCATGCGCTCAGCGGCAGAATCGTGCGTTATTGTCGATCCCGCCCTTCTGTCCGTGGCCGATGCAGACGCTCTTTCTAAAGCGGCAGTAGAGCTTCAACAACCGGTGGTGGCTTACACATCGCTCACCCCCGGCGCGATGCAGAGCGTGGTTATTTTGGCGTTAAGAGCCAGCGCCCAATTCGTGTATCAAGGAACACCCGACGAACGTAGCGCGTTGGTGCGGGCGCTACTAGCCGTCCCGGGACCTGAGTTTGGAGGGGCTCTAATTGCTGCCCTTTCGCCCCGACTAGCACACTTAACTCCGTCGCTACGCGAGGTGGTGACCGCCATGCTTCGAACAGGCGCCGGATCATTCAGCGCGGTCGGTCTCGCTGCAAGAAGTGGCGTACCACGGCGCACGATGGATCGCGCCATAGTTACTGCTGGCTTCAAGTCCACGCGAGTACTGATTGCTGCGGCCAAGATCGTTCGCTCATACCGTGCAATCACTAGTACTCGCACATCCTTCAAACGTATAGCCGCGGCGTTGGGCTATGCTTCGCAGCGAACACTTGATCAACAGTACGTACTTCTGCTGGGCCAGAAGAGCACAGCGCTACGAGAAACTCCGCTGCCTATTCATGACGCTGTCGACATATTGGTAAGTCGGATCATAAGGAGCGACGAATGTCATGTCACGACTTGCGGACATGAGCAGAATGCTGTACAGCCTCGACATGTACAGGATTACAACACGGCTCAACAAGTAGTCTACAATAAATCTCTAAGAAGAGCAGTTCAGGCAACAGCTCAGCGCATCGCAGTGCTATGACCGGCCACGCATTCTTGAAGCGCCTCGCAGTCATGGAATCATTCGACGAATCATCCGAACTCTTTCGAAAGACGAGTCTTGGTCTACACGCCGTGCAGTTGTACGAGTCAGTGCGCAATGGTGCGTTCGAAGACCCGGAGGATGCGGCACCACTTCACGACTTCGCGCGCTTGTTCGCGCTTGAGGCAACGGACGCAAATACCCGTGACGATGTGTGGATTGCTCTTCAAGCCGTAGCAGGTACTCTTCCGTTTTGGGGAACTCGACAGACTTGGAACGTCGCTCGGGAGGCCGTCTATGCAGCGCTTCTGCAGTACGCCACAGCTTTGAGCAATAATGACGAGTGGGAACTTGCCGTCGAGATCTTATTGATTGTGGCAGTTGATGCAGAGGTCGATTGCGAAAATGTGTGGGCGGCACAAGCCCATCTACTTCTCGGGTTCGGCTACCGGACGCTCGCTGACTGGGTCAATTCCGCACTGTCCTATCGTCAGGCGTACACGTTGGCGCACGAAGCTGGTGTATTCAGTGTGGCACTCCGAGCATGCATCGGCGAGGCAAACAGCAAGCGTACTAAGGGCGATCTTCCGGGAGCGTCGAAGCAGCTCGCAGAAACATTGCGGCGCGCACACGCCACATGTCCTGAAATCGTACCACGGGTTGTGTTAGCACAAGCCGGTGTCGCAAACGCCGGTGGACGCTTTGAACAGGCTATAACGCTGGCATATCGTGCACTTGAGTTAGTCGGACATGATCGAGACGCCCAATACCCAATTCTAGTGGACATTGCGCAATTCTTCGCCGACTACGGGCTACCCGACGTAGCACGCGACGCACTTCAGCTAGTTGCGGATACGGCCCCGGAAAGCCTCGTTCGTGTACAGGCTCTAACGAACCTGCTCTACCTGTCAGCTCATCAGGAGAACGTACCTGCTTTTGAATCAGCCCGTGACCGACTAAGTCAGGAAAACCTGAGACCCCGTCAAGAAACACTGAACCATCTTTTTCAGGCGCAGGGCTATCTTCGGTTCGGACGCGTGCTGGCAGCACGGGAAGCCGCTCGCCGAGCCGCATCACTCGCACGTCAGCATGGCTTTCATCAGTACGCTTTTCAAGCTGAAGAGGAAATCGCGAAAATCGAAGCGGCCAGCGCCGGTCAGCGCGATGGTGGACACATCCCGGCACAGCCTTACTCGCGCGCTCATCCTATATCGCGTCGCGTTACACAAATTGCCGGCTTGGTGCGGGATCGCGTCGCCGTCGAACGGGGTCGCGTACCCGCTGCCGCAGGATTCTAGCACATATACGCTCGTTTTACCTGACCTGCAACCGCGCCTTGCGAAGATGGGGATAGTTGTTCAGAAGGATCACCGGAGCAGTATGCGCGCTCCAACCAAGGCCGGCCGGATGTGCGCAATATCAGGACGTCTATCCACTCGATTGCAAAGCATAACGGGGCCGTGAGAGCTGTTGCGATGCTTACGCCGCGGCTGCTTCAGCGCGTCCGTTCTGCGGTGCTGCCGCCGTCCTCGGTTTCGGTACGGAAGTGCACGGCGGACCTTGTCGACGCCTTACGACGTAGCTGGCCCGATGTGGCTCTCCTCGATCCCACCCTTGTAAGTGAGCCAGGCAGGCTGGTCTGGCCGTTGCGTGAGGCGCATGTCGGGACCGTATTGTATGTGTATCTGAGGCGCGAGTATCTCGTAGCTGCGGTTCGGCTAGCGGAATATCTCGCCGTCCGCGTTGTGACGTACGGTTATAATGACGCTCCCTCGGCACTAAAGTGCGCGCTTGACTGTCGCAGTCGCTCTGCGCGCGGAGAAGTGCTTCTCCAATCGCTCGTAGCGAGGCTTTCGGAACTGCCGCCCGTTACCGAAGGTGGTATTCACGCCGCCAATCAACGCGAGGCCGACTTTTATTCGGTGCGACAGCTGACAAGCTACTGCTCTGTAAGCCGGAACGTATTGACGCTGCAGTTGCATCGAGCTGGGATACGGTCTACTCATAGCTTGCTAACTGCCCTTCAGTTGGCGCGTAGGTACGAGGTCATTTCAGATGACAGAGTTTCCCTGAACTCCGCCGCTTTACTCGTTGGAGTCTCGTGCGGGCGCGTGCTTAATCGCCAGTGTCGCGCGGTGAGCGGACTTGGCATTGCGGAGGTTCGGCGCGGTTGCAGTCTCAAACATTTCTGTGACTGCATCGTGCGCCAAATCACAATGTCGCGTCACGGCGCCAAGCCGGTTTGCTAAGCCCCACGGCCCGTCCTCTGAGCGCGCGACGCGATGACATCGTGAAGTAAGAAAAATCGTGGTTTCCGGTAATTGGGAAATTGTAGACCAAGAGGCTGTTAGCACCGGGTGAAGATTGAACACTCCACCGGTTGAAAACGGAACACTCTAGCGGGCCGCCGATGCACCCGCGTTCACAGCGGGGGTGCGGGGTGGCCCCTCGTTCTCGACCTTTGAGCTTTCGAATCCTCGAGAGCTCGCCATGCATGGAGTATTCGCGCGCGTGTTATTACAACAGCTGTTGGACGAAGCCGGTGGCGACAGGGCATTAGCAGCCCGGCGCGTCGGCGTCGGCCGTACGACGATGTACCGCTGGATCAAGGCGGGTCTCCTGGACCAGCCGGCAGAGGAGATTCGAGCACGGTATCAAGCGCGCCCGCCTGTGGCGCGGAAGCTGGAGCCGTTCAAGGCAATCATCGAGGAGCGGCTACGTGAGTACCCGCGCCTGAGCGGGACGCGGCTCTTCGCGGAGTGTCGCTCGGCCGGATACACGGGCGGTGTCACGCAGTTGCGTGACTTCGTCCACACGCTGCGCCCAGCACCCGCGGAGCCGGTCGTGAGATACGAGACCGAGCCAGGCGTCCAGGCTCAGGTGGATTTCGCGCACTGCCGCATGCCTTGGGGCGTGCGCTACGCACTGGTCGTGGTGCTCGGCCACTCGCGGCTGCTCTGGGTGCGGTTCTATCCGAGGCAGGATTTGAAGGTGCTTCTGTACGGACTTGAGGCGTGCTTCACGGATTGGGGTGGAGTACCGAAGGAGCTGCTCTTCGATCAGATGCGCTCGGTCGTTACGCGCGACGAGCGGCTCACCGGTGGTGCGCTGCTGCACAATCTCGAGCTGTCTCGCTTTGCGCGGCACTACGGCTTCCGCGTTAGAGTGTGCAAGCCGTATCGCGCTAAGACCAAAGGCAAAGTCGAGCGACCGATCCGATATCTGCGTGACAGCTTCCTCTACGGTCGCACATTCCTCAGCGATGCCGATCTGAATGCGCAGGTGATCCACTGGCTTGCGACTGTGGCCAATCCGCGCGAGCATGCCACGACCAAGTGGGCGCCGACGGCGCGCTTTGCCGAAGTGGAGCAGCAGGTGCTGCAGCCACTGCCAGCGCGGCCCTATCGCTCACTCGTCCTGCCAGCAATCTCGTCCGAGCACAAGGCCACGTCGTCCATAACGTCACCGATTCCGATCCCGCATGTGGCGGTGGAGCGACGCGGTCTTGCAGAGTACGCAGCGATTTCGGCTGGGGGCGGTGAGCTGTGAAGACGACATCAATCACAAGATCGGTCACAAGTGAATCGCTCCGAGAGCGAGTCGGGGCACAGCTCGCAGATCTCAAGATGCCGGGCGCACTTGAAGCGCTGGACGAGATACTCAGGCGCTGTGACTCGGGTCAGGTCGCAGCTGCAGATGCTATCGAGCAGCTCTTGGGCGCACAGATACAACTTCGAAACGCGCGGAGACTACAGACCGCGATGCGCTCGGCCCGACTCCCTGCGGTTAAAACACTCGCTGACTTCGACTTCGGCTTCCAGCCATCGGTCAAGCGCGAGCAGATCGAGAGCTTGCACACGCTGGGCTTCCTGGAGCGGCGAGAGAATGTCGTGCTCTTAGGACCCCCAGGAGTGGGCAAGACCCATCTCGCATTGAGTCTGGCGATTTCGGCGGCCGAGCATGGCCGACGCGTCTACTTCAGCACGCTCGCCGATCTCTTGAACTCACTGGAAGAAGCACAAGCCGGTGGTCGTCTCACACACCGGCTCCGGACCCTTGTCTTTCCCAGTCTCATGATTATCGACGAGATCGGATATCTGCCGATCTCTCGCACCGGGGCGATGCTCTTCTTTCAGCTCCTCACCCGACGGTATGAGCATGCATCCACGATTCTGACCAGTAACAAAGGCTTCGAGGAATGGGGCGAGATCTTTGGTGACGAGGTCATGGCCGCGGCTCTGATCGACCGACTGGTGCACCACTGTCACATCGTCAACATCAGGGGGAACAGCTACCGCCTGAGGCAACACTCAGAGCTGGCCCGTCGTCTCCATGTCTCTCCACCCCCACCGGAAGAGCGGCGATCAAGACGCCAGGAGGCAACGGCAACGACCTAGGGCTCGCACCCCATCACCTGTTCCATTTTCGTCCGGTGATGGTGTTCCGCTTTCACCCGGTGTTGACAGAGGCACTCAAACTATGATTCCGTGCAACCTGCCCTCACGAGCTGCATCGCGGTAGAGACGTCAACTGCCCATGCGCTGCTCGGTTTGGCTGGCTCCCCTTGGCAAGTTGCGGCTCAGGAAATTCCTGATTTCAGCGTGGCGCCATTCCGGATTGCTTGATAGTATATCCGCCACATAGCCCGACACGAAGGCCGTAGCGAAGCTAGACCCACGGAGGGCATATCTCCTGCCGCTGAGCCCTCTTGCCCACCACACCCGGTCGGGGACACTGAACTCAACGGCAGCATCTGGGTCGAAGCATAGTCCTGGACAGTCGCGGTAACGGTGTAGCCCAACACCGAACACCCCCTCGAACGTCGCTGGGTAGCCGGATTGCTGCCCGTTCACTGTCGCTGCAATAACGATACATCCATTGCGCCGCGCGACCTCGCAGCTGCGAAATAGAGGCATTACCACGTGCGTCGTCAAAGAAGCAATACTGAGACTGACAACTCGCGCCCGCGCCCGAACGCTCCATGCAATTCCTGCCGTGACTGTTTCAACCGACGTCTCGAGTGAAGCGCCCAGTACGCGCACGGGTAGGACCTGCGCCTTCCTACACTGCTGCAATACCACGTCGCAGCAAGCTGTTCCGTGACCATTGGAGTCCCGGTCATCATCTGATTTGCTGCACAACAAGTCGGATTTCGGGTCGACCAAGCCGACTCCCGGCAGCATGCGCTCTTCCTCGATTGAACGGTCCCAGCCGCTGTCGAGGACAGCGACCCGGATCGGAAGAATGTTCATGTGTATCGTCCTGAGATATTATTAGGTACGACTAGTAATGCGCGTGAAGTGGAGATGTATCGTGCGCGAGCCCGCGTGTTCAGTGTTATGAATGCGCTTGGCGACCTCGCAGTTGTTCTAGGATGACGGATACAAGTTTCGCGTGCTGTGTAATTATCTGCAACTGGACCATGTAACCACGCCGGAACCGAACTATCTCATTCGGAAGTAACTGTTTTCGGTCCAAACTGATCACTACGCGAAACTGCTTAGATACGTCCGCGCTCTGCGCTGCTTTTGGAGTCGAATTGCTGCTAGCGGGCTGAAGAGCAATGCTCTGCACAGTCCCGAAGAGCTGTTTGCGTTCGAAGTCGGGTAAAGCAGGCACGTGAATAATCACTTTTTGCCCAGGTTCTAGTCTTGACGCATCTGCCTCGGGGACATAAGCGACCGCACGCCAAACACGAAGATCTGCAACCGCAAGTATCGGTTGGCCTGCTTGAGCCATGGTACCGATTAACTGCGATGGGTCATCCGTTAGAATTACCCCCGAACCAGGCGCCCGTATTGTTAAGCGGTCGCGACGCCGTAGTGCATCATTTAGACGTTGAATAGCCAGCGAGCCTTGCGCGTGCTGCGTTTCGAGATCCAGCGATTGGACTCGTTCTCGGTCCGAATTATCGTTAAGACTCGCTAATGCCGATTCGGCAGTTCGCACGTCTGACAGCGCTAGATCCACATTGACGCTTCGACCAGGGGAATAGGCGCGTAAGACTGAGTCCACATTACTACTGAGACTATATTCGACGAGCCGACCGCGCAGGCTTGCGCGCGCAGAGAGAACGTGATTCTCGGCAACTTGGACTTGGTCATCGTGATCACGGCGCGTTACTGGGATTGTCGCGACCGCATGATCGTACGATAGGCGTTGAGCCGCAACCTCTTGTTGCGCAGTTCGGATCTCAGCGTTGGCATCAGTGTCGTCAAGTTGCACAAGCGGTTCGTTGCGCAACACATTCGCTCCGGCCCGTGCGAACACCCCCACGATTCTGCCCGACTCGTCCGACTGCACATCCCACACGGTAATCGGTTCGAGGGCGCCGGCGATATCGACCGTAATCCGAACCGATAGGGTGAACGCGACCACAGCGGCTCCGGCCGCGACAACGAGAGCAATAAGCAAGGCGGTGCGGACGCTTCGGTGAAGAATACGCGCCCCAGGCACTGTCGCCTCACTAATATCTGGCAACCGGAGAAGATATGGCTTGGGGTCACGACCGCGTTGCGGCTCGGACCGCTTATCATTAGGTAGCTGCATGGTTAGGCTGTCACACCGAACGGCTCGGCAAATACGCCTCCCTGTCGAGCTCCCAGGATCGGTGCGCTTATGCTTGGCGTTCGTCCGACCTCGAGAAGCTGTCTGTACTGGCGACTACTTGCGACCAACCTCGACGGAGTGTCACAAGCTGCAATGCCCCCGTCCTCAAGGATCCAAACTTGATCGGCGGACAGCGTACTTGTCGTTCGGTGCGTCACGAACAACACAGTACTTTCGCTTGTCCACGACCGAAGCCGTTCCAAAATCGCTGCCTCTGTTGCCAAATCTACGTTCGCAGTGGGTTCATCCAACAGGAGGATCGGCGCACGTCTTACGAGCGAACGTGCTAAGGCAAGCCGCTGTCGTTGGCCACCAGACAATGTGCTGCCCCATTCCGCCACCGGCGTATCGAGTCCAAGCGGCAGTTCCTCGATGAAGGGACCTAGCTGGCAAATATCGAGCACTTCGTCTGCCACGTCTCTAGAGACATCCGTCACGCCCAACGTCAAATTATCCCATACTGTACCGCGCATTAATGCGAACTCTTGCCACACCGCAGCGATTTGACGCCGTAGGTCGGTAAGCTGAATATTCTTCAGTGGCGCCCCGTCAAGCAGAATCTCACCGCGCGTCGGCTCCGCGAGACGTGGTACCAAACGCAAAAGCGACGATTTTCCGGCGCCACTTGCGCCGATGATCGCAGTGATTGTGCCGGGCTGTGCCGTCACACACACATCGCGTAGTACGGCATCGGTCCCGGTGTAAGCGAAGCTTACACCACGAAATTCGAGCGATCCACGAACACGGGCAGAGATATGGGATAAGGGTACATAGGCGAGTGACGCGTCCTGCTCGACCGGCTCGTCCAGGTACTCGAATACGCGAGCAAGTGAAACAGTCCCTTGCTGAAACGCGCCGAACAATCCGGCAAGATTGTTCACTGGTCCAGTGAGATAGCCCAGATAGGCACTGAAGGCGATGAAGTCGCCGAGGGACATTTGGTCGCGGAGGATTAACGTCCATCCGTAATAAGTAAATACAGCCGTGCCTAACGCCCGAACGACGTTGTTGGCGAAGCTAACAAGCGCCGACAACCTCCCCGCTCGTAGGCCGCTTTGCAAGGCCTGCACGGCTTCGTTGTGTACACGTTCATAGACCATGGATTCTACGCCCATGGTCTTCAATGTGCGTATATGGCTCAGCACTTCGAATTGATAAGCGCCAAGCTCCGCTGATAATTCCGCGTTTTGGCGATAGTGCCGACGTACCGCCCTACTGGCCATCGTCGTAACTGCTGCGGTTACCGGGGTAACGGCAATGGACAGTACCGCTAGTCGCCAATTGAGTAGCGCTAGAAACGGTGGAACTAGAATTATGTATATCCCGCTTGTGAGCAATGTTTGCAGGGTGCTCGATACCAGCGTTGTAGCCTGCCGCATGTCCTGAAAACGACTCATCACCTCACCCGTACGGTGAGTTTCGTAAAATTGGACGGGAAGAAACTGTAAGTGGTTGAAAAAAAGTAATGATACTGCAGTACTAAGACGCGAACCCACCGTTTGGTTGTAATAGCTCTGAAGGGTCCCCAGCAGTGCAGACGCAACAGACATTACGCCAAGGCCTACAACCACGACTTCCATGAGTGTCACGTCCCGAGCCGGGTACGCCGTGTCGATGAGAACCTTCGACGTGTATGGAACTCCCATACTAAACACGCTTATGATTATCCCAAGTCCGAGGGCGCGAAGCGTGGGACGCCAGTAGGGTCGAAGTAGCATACCAAGGCGAACGAACTGCGCGCATCCTGTCCGAAGCGTCGGTTCGGGTACCACGAACGTGTCCGAGGCCATTTGGGTGCTATTTACCCGGACCGGTGTGGGTTACTGCAAGAAGCCCCGACCGATATGCGACTTCGAGTTGGTCGGATACAGCTTTTCTTACTTCCTGAAGTGGTTTGCGCACTATCGACTCAAGCACTGCGGTGACTGGCAACGAAGCGCTTCCACTATCTACTGCGCCGGATTGAACCGCGTCTACAGCAGAATGCTCGATCTCGCCCGGAGTGTGCGGGGTACGAAGAAGGTTTAGCATGGTACCAGCAAGGCGAGTCACTGGTCTGCTAGAAACGCCTCTTGGAGTTCGCCGGATTAAGTGCCACTGCATTCGGCGTGCGGGTTCGGCTGACCCAGTCGCCCAGTTGTGCCAGTCCCACTGGGTCAACACCACCGATACGGAAGTTGGAAGTTGGAGCTTGATTGAACGGTCTAGGTCCTCCCACTGGGGGGAGCCTATGTCTTGGAGTAATTCATCGAGAAAATCAAATGACGCAATCGCGAGAGCGTAGCGCTCTAAGTCGACTCTCGCCGCGTCGCACAACTGATCTCGCGCAGTGGTCGGCGCAAGGCGACAAATACGCATTATCGCTTCATGCATGCGTGCGACAGGTCCGAAGTTGCGACTGGCGTTGTCAACCCGTTGACCTTCTGTTCGCGCCTCTGTTAGAGAATCACACGACACACCCAGGCGTGCGAACGTGCGTACGGTTGAGCTGAAGAAAGCCGCAACGTGTGCGTAGCCGGCTGATGCCGCGTCGCAGCTTACATCAAAGCCGCATCCAGCTGACGGAGGATTGGGGGTGTTTAGCCTCGTGCCCGCCGTAGCGGAGGGCGTGCTACTGGCCCGAGTTGATGCTAGAGAGGACCCTCCGTTCGTGAGGAGCACCGATGGAAGGGACGGTTCAATGCATCGGAGGAGCGCGTAGCCTATGCCTGCTTCACCAAGCATGAGTGACAGATCGGGCCGACCATGTATGTTCCCCGAAGGCCAACGCTCCTGGCTCCCGCCGTGCCGTTCGATTGCAGCATCAATCTGACACAGGGTATGTTCGGTGGTAGCCGCATCGCCGCTTCTCGTAGCGACACCTAAGACGAGTTCGACGTTGCCCAGAAGGCCATGGCAAAGCGCGCAAGAGGCGCCAGCATTAGCCGTCGAATATTCGTCTGTGGTTTGTGCTGCACGCGTGGCTTCTTCTAGGTACTGATCGTCTCCAAGGATGTCATACGCGCGTAGACGTGTTAGTCCGATACCGCTCGCCCCATGACACCAAGCCACCATGAAGTGCGGTGTGCTGTCGCGCTTGAGGCTGCCATTGCGAATACTATGAACGAGATCTGCACG
>Ga0134126_10011337_pt1 | contig 11245 bp, 7 predicted proteins | sample KB31752_FD_96881 | JGI IMG/M metagenome (GOLD analysis project Ga0134126, IMG submission 96881) | Terrestrial soil microbial communities with excess Nitrogen fertilizer from Kellogg Biological Station, Michigan, USA - KB3-175-2 | ecosystem: Environmental > Terrestrial > Soil > Unclassified ... | reverse complement strand
ATGGTCGAGGCGATCCGCCGCCGCGGCTGCGTCGTGGTACAGGACACGTTCCCCCGCCAGCGCGCCGAGGACTGGGATGCGGAGCTTGCCAGTTACGCCGAACGGAACCGTCTGGCGGAAACATACCGCGCCATCGACGACGGGGTCTTCGCCGGCCTGGCAGCAGGCAAGCTATCGATCTACCCCATCTACTGGTCCAAGCCGCAGATAGAAGCACGCCAAGACGGCAACATGGTCGCGGTCCGCAAGTTCCTGAACTCCTTCTGGAAGCACCAGTCTGAGGGGCGGACCTGGTTCAACCCGGACCGGGACACCGCCTACCCAGACCGGGTCCGCCGCCGGCCTCCCGGCACGAACTCGGCCGGGCTGTCCCCGCACACCGACTCCGGCTCAATCGAGCGCTGGCTGCTACCGGCCTACCAGCAGGTCTTCCGGCATGTCTACGCAGGCGACTGGGCCAGGTACGACCCTTGGGACGGAGCGTTCCGCAGCGAAGTGCACGAATTCCCCTCCACCGTCATGTGCTCGGCGTTCCGCACCTTCCAGGGCTGGACCGCGCTCTCGGACATGCCGCCAGACCAAGGCGTCCTGCACGCTGTGCCGATCCCCGCCGCGATGGGCTACATCCTGCTGCGCGCCCTGCAAGACGACGTCGCCGACGATGACCTGTGCGGCGCGGTCAACGGCCAATCCCTGCCCATCACCGACCGGTACCACTCGGTGCTGCTTCCGGCGCTAACCCCCATCCCAGCCGTGCAACCCGGCGCCACCGTGTGGTGGCACGCCGACGTGATCCACTCAGTCGGCGAAGTCAGCGGCCAGCAGGGATGGGGCAACGTCATGTACATCCCGGCCGCGCCTTACTGCGACAAGAACGCCGCCTATGCCCAAGCGTGCGGTCAGGCCTTCCTCACCGGCGCCAGCCCGGCCGACTTCGCCGCCGAGGATTACGAAGCCACCTGGGCAGGCCGCGCCACCCCTGCCGACCTCAACGACACCGGCCGCGAGCAACTCGGCCTGCAACCCTAGTAGCGGCCAGGGCAACCTCTGCCGTGACCGACATCAATCCCGAATCCCACTGGGACCCCGGCCGGCTGCCGGGACGCCCCGCTGCGACGGGTGCCGCCGCCGTGGATAGGTGTCATTACTTGCCCTGTCTTCGGCGGCCGTGGTATGAACTGCGGACCCCGCATGGGTTGAGCCTTGACGGCCCGGAAGGGGGGCCATGGAAGAGCCATCGGGTGGGCACGCTGCGGCCGATGCGGACCAGGTGACCCGGTTCACTGCTGAGACGATCGCGGCCCGGCAAGCGCGGGCCGGAGCGTGGATCCTGATTGCCTTGGGTGTTGGCTGCATCCTGTTCGGGGGCATCTTCTTTGCGGCCAAGCACAGTGGGCACAACGTGGTGGCTACGGTCACCCATGAGGGACCGTGCTCGAACGGCACGTGCACCGTGGACGTGGTCTACGAGGTCGCTGGCAGCCAGGTCGCGGCAGTGATGTACGGCGTGAACAGCGGCGAGATCTACGGTCCCCCCTCTCATCGATTGCTCAACATCAACTACGACTCTGGGGATGAAGCCTCCCTCACGACCAATGACATGCCAAACGCCATCTGGATTGGCTTTGGGGCTGCTGGGCTGGCCTTCGTGGGGTGGGGGGCCTGGTTGTGGCTCCGGCGTATGGCGTCCCCGCGACAGCCCGCCGTGGCGGCTGCGGGCGGGGCGCCCGCGAGCGCTGCGGTCACGGCCACTACGGCACCAGCGGTTGCCGATCTGCCCGCCCTGAGTGGCCCGTCGCGTACGTCCCGACGCGGCCCAGGGTGGGTGGCGGACAAATCGGGCGCTGTCGCCATCGTTGAAGGCTATCCCCGCTGGTCAGCGGTAATCTTCACACCTCTGGTCGCCATTCTGCCTGGCTTGATGCTTATGCAGAATTCCCCGACTTTGAAGGAATCACCGGCCAATCCGGGGCTTTACCCCGATCCCGGCGGCCAGCCGGGGCTGCGGCACTGGGATGGCAGGCAGTGGTCACCGTTTCTTCTTCAGGCCGACCCTGCCGACGGCCTACCGGACGGGGGAAAGGCGCCGGCCGAGGTGTGGTCGCCTCTTGCCGGATCACAGCCGCAAGGGCACGACGGCGCAGACAGAATCAGGCGGGCCGGGATCATGTTCGCCGCCTGGCTGGGCGTGACGGCCGTGGCCGCGGCCGTGACGGTGGTCCTGTATGCACGGGACCTCAGCAAGCCTCAAGCCGACTTCACCCTGGCAGTGGTTGCCTTGCTCGCGGCGGTGTTCGCTTTTCTCATAACCTGCAGCGCCTGGGGGCGCCGCAAGAACCTTAAGAAGATCGATCAGGCGGGCAGGGCGGCAGCCGCCGGTGCCGGGGGACGCGCAGCAGTTGGGCCTGGTGACACTGGCAGCCAACCCGCAGATGACGGCCGCCAATATCGGCGCACTGGGCTGGGCGGCGGGCACGCCCCTACCAGCGGAGGTGACCGGCGGCTTCCCCCTGCCCGCCAACGTCACCGGCGCTGAACCATCACCGCGGCGCCGACGCATCATCCCGCTCACGGTCGCAGCGGTCAGCGTTGTGGCCGCCGTGGCCGTGACCGCGATCGTCCTAGGTAAAACCTCCGCCCACGAGCCCGCAGCTACGCAGGCACCGACGCCCGCGGCGACGCGCACGTCCGCGCCGGAGCGTGCGCGTGCGCCTGCTGCCCAGCCGCTGCTGATCGGCCAATTGCGACCAGGAGATTGCCTCCGGGGCCCGCAGGATGTCAACGCCGCCAGGTGGTGGCCCAACGTGGTCATGGCCGTTCCGTGCACCGAGCAACACGTCGCGGAGGTGTACTTCTTCTCGGCTCACTACTGGCCCGCGGCCATGCCATTCCCGGGACACGCCACGATAGTCCACCAGGCGATAAGGGAATGCCTTAAAGCGTTCCAAGCCTATAACGGCGCCCGATCGTCAGCATCGGTCTATTCTTTCCGCGATATATCCCCGTGGAACCGGGTGAACTGGAGCTTCGGTGACCGGCTGCTGTTGTGTACCGCCTATATCCGGGCGGCTCAGTACCCGCACGGGGAGCCCCTGTACTGGTCGATGAAGGGCACTGATGGCTAACAGCAACATGGCGCAACCGGTTGTGAGCACAGCCTCGTATTGGCCGTGGTGTGTCCGCTGACGTGTGGCTGTACGTCAGCGTGCGGCGGGACCGTTGGGGCCGGTGCGTGCATAGATAGATCGCTGGCTCGCGCGGTGTGTCAGGGGCTGGATCGGCCGCGGCACCGGCGGCAGCTTCTACGGTGACCGGACGCGACGGACACATCCGCCGGCGCTTGCGATGCGCAGGCGTCACCGTCGTGACCGGTTTCAGCGCGGTTTTAGTCTCACATCAGCGGCGCAGGTCACCGTGGGCTCATCGACACCGAACCGGAAGGACTGTCATGCCCAGGACCTATGTCGGCCGGGCCGCGGCCAGCGCGGTGATCTCGGCTACCCTGGCGGTCGGCTCGCTGAGCCTGGCCACGCCGGCGGCCGGCGCCTGCACCGACCCGGACTGCACCAGGGGCGTGCCGCCCGCCGCAGCGTCCGCCCTGGCGTGCAGCGAGCCGAGCTGCCTCAGCGGCACGCGGCCGGCCGCAGCACCGTGGCCCGGGAGCCGCCGCACCGGGCAGGCCGGTCACGGCGGCCAGCTGGCCCGGGCTGCCGGCGGGGTGAGCACGGCAGTGCCGCCGGCGCAGACCGGCCCCGGCACCGCCAGCGCCGCCCCGATCAACTGCCCGCCGCCGAACCCTTCGGTGACGGCCCCGATCAGCGACTGCTGACCCCGGGCACGCCCCGCCGCCATCAGCCCCCCGGCGTGGTCCCGCCCGCCCGGCCGCATGCCTCGCGAGAGACACATCGGCGGCGGCGATTGCCGGACCCGGCCGCTGCCAGTGGGCATGGCGGGGAATCCCGGGTCGCTGCGGCAGCCGCGTTGAGGCTTCGGGACCGTACGGTGGTTGGCATGGGTAGGGTGCTGCTGTTTGGGGGGATGTGCATCGCTTTTCGTCGTGATGGTCTGTTCTTCTGTGCGCTCGGCCCGGTGGAGCCGTGATCGAGGAGCTGGCGCGGGATCGTCTCGGCTTCGAGCGGCTTCGTCCCGGGCAGCGGCGCGCGGTCGAAGCGCTGGCCGGCGGACGGGATGTGCTGGCTGTGCTGCCGACAGGGGGCGGGAAGTCCGCGATCTACGAGCTGGCGGGGCTGTTGCGGACGGGGCCGACGGTCGTCGTTTCGCCGTTGATCGCGTTGCAGGATGATCAGCTCGCGCACCTGCGCGCGGCCGGACTGCCTGCCATCGTCCTCAACTCGCAGCAGTCGGCCGGGGCGCGCGCGGCAGCGCTTCTGGCGTCGTGTGACTCGGGTACGTTCGTGTTCCTCTCGCCGGAGCAATTGGCCAACAGGGAGACGCGCGAAACGCTGCGGCGCGCTCGGCCGGGACTGTTCGCCGTTGATGAAGCGCACCTGATCAGCCAGTGGGGCCACGACTTCCGGCCGGGCTACATGCTGCTCGGAGCGCAGGCCGAGGCGGTCGGCGCACCGGTCCGGCTAGCTTTGACCGCGACCGCCGCGCCGCCGGTGCGGCAGGAGATCATCCGGCGGCTCGGCCTGCGTGATCCGGTGGTGGTGCTCGGCGACTTCGACCGCCCGCACATTCATCTCTCGGCGCACCATGCGCATACGGTCCCCGACAAGCAGGGCGCGCTTGTCCGTGCGGCGGCCGAGTTCGCCGGGCCGGGGATTGTCTATGCGGCAACGCATGCCAGCGCGCAGGCGGCCCACGACGCGCTCGGCTCGGCAGGCGAGCAGGTGACGCTTTATCACGCCGGGCTTTCCAGGCGCGAGCGGCACGACGCCATGACGGCATTCCTGGACGGCCCGGCTCGCATCATCGCCGCCACGGTCGCGTTCGGCATGGGGATCGACAAGCCAGACGTCCGGTGGGTGCTGCATTTTGACCCGCCGCCCTCGCCGGATTCGTACTACCAGGAGATCGGCCGCGCCGGACGGGATGGCAAGCCATCGCGCGCCCGGCTGCTCTACCGCTATGACGACTTCGAGATCGTCCGGCATCTGATCGCCAGAGGGGTCCCTGGCGCGGCTGTCGCGCGGGCTGCGGCCATGCTTGCGGCCGGTCAGCGGATTGAGCCCGGCACGCGGCAGCAGGCAGCCGCGCTCACCCGTCTGGCCGATCTCGGCGCGGCGCTCTGGCAAGCCGACGGCAATGTCCGCTGGGCCGAGACGATGACCGTCGCCGCGGCGCTGGAGGCGTCGGAGGCGGAAACCGGACGCGAGGACGAGGTGGAGCGCTCGCGGCTGACGATGATGCGCCGCTACGCCGAGCACACCGGCTGCCGCCGTTCGTTCCTGCTTACCTACCTCGGACAGGACTACCGCGGCCCCTGCGGAAACTGCGACAACGATCTCGCATCTGCCAAGGCCGCGCAGGCCGAAGTCCCGTTCGCCGTGGGCGCGCGCGTCATGAGCGAGCGCTGGGGCCAAGGCACGGTACAGCGTTACGACGGCGACCACGTCACCGTCCTCTTCGACGAACACGGCTACCGCGAGCTGTTTGTGCCGGTCGTGCTGGAACGCGGCCTGCTGCGGCTCGAGCCGGGCGCGGCATCGCTGCCACCGCGGAACGAGCAACGCAACTCCCAGCAGTAGCACATGCGACAAGCCGCCTGACGCGGCGCTGGAGGCCGCCGCGGGAACTCCGCACCCGGTCATCTGCGACCAACTGGGGCGGGGATAACCCCTAGTGATCGGGCACGTGGAGCTCTCGGCCGCGGTAGAACCGCTCCTGCTCCCCGACGACGAAGGCAGCCATTGCCAGCCGCCGACGGGCCTCGGACTCCGAGGACCGCCACGCCTCGCACAGCTGCGGCGAGGCCCAGAACGAGACCCCAATGATTTCCCGCTCATCGGCAGACCAGTACGCATAAGCGCGCAGCATGCCCTCTGGATGCGTGTCCGGCCGCCACGCCCGCTCAAACTCCACCAGCGTGCCCGGTTTGAGCTGGCGGGTGGTCATCCAGACGAAGTGCTCCTCCACCGTGGCCTCCTCCCGGGACTCGCCGCGCTACCAGCCCGCGGCAACCCAAGGCGATTCTCTCCCAGCAGCTGGGGCACTGACAGTTCTAGCCCCGAGCTGAAACCGGCACCCCGCCGTGGCCACGAGCCGACCTGCCTCTGCCGGAGGCATCCCCACGGCGCAGTTGCGCAGGCCTGCGGAACCGGCGCTCTGATTACGCACTGTAACAGCTATCTTCTTTGGGACTGCCTGAGGGGTGCTTTCCCGGGAGCCTGGATAGGCAGCGGCCAGGACAGGGCAGTCCAAACAGGGGCTTCAAGGATCATTTTGTCGATGGGCAACGCTAGACGTCTCATGATGGCGGAGGATGGTGTCTCCGGCGTCAGGTGCGCTATCGCTGGCCGGGGCTTAGGCCTGGCTGTGGGGTCTGGCCGGTATGGGGCTGGCGGGCGCGGGGTTGTGGGGAGCGCCCCAGGTATGCGGCCATTGTGACGGAAGGCGGATCTACGCTGTGCAGGACAGCCACGCTGATCCATTCGGCACTGCGGAGTTGCGCCGCTTGGTGCTCGAAGCCTGGGCGGCGTCGCCGGCGCGGTTTCGTGAGGACGCTAACGCGGAGGAGGATTACGCGCTCGGCGGCTACCGGGATCGCGTGGTGGTGGAGTTGGCGCAGAACGCCGCGGATGCGGCGTCGCGCGCCGGGCTGGCGGGCCGGCTCCGGCTGACGTTGCGTGCTGGAACGCTGGTGGCCGCGAATGTTGGGGCGCCGCTGGATGCGGCGGGTGTCGCGGCGTTGTCCACGCTGCGCGCTTCGGGCAAGCGAGGGCCCGCGCAGGAGATGGCGGTCGGCAGGTTCGGTGTGGGTTTCGCTGCTGCTGTGGCGGTCAGCGACGAGCCTCGCATTTGCTCGCTCACCGGTGCGGTGAGCTGGTCGGCCAGCACGGCCGGTGACCTCATCCAGGGGATTCCTGCTCTGGCTGGCGAGCTGGCCGCGCGGTCGGGTCACCTGCCCGTGCTGCGGTTGCCGTTCCCGGCCGGCGGCGCGCCGCCCGAGGGCTTCGCGACAGCGGTCACGCTGCCGCTGCGGGACGAGGCCGCGGAGCGGCTCGTCAGGCGGCTGCTCGCCGAGACGGGGCCCGCGCTGCTTCTCGCGCTGCCCGCGCTGGCTGCCATCGAGATCGAAGCGGACGGCGTGGCCCGTGTACTCACCGCGGCGTACGACGGCGACGGCGTCACCATCACCGTCGACGGCACCGCCTGCAGGTGGCGCACGGGAACCGTGGCCGGCCAGGCGGATCCGGGGCTGCTCGCCGACCGCCCTGCCGAAGAACGCGCGCGGTCGTGGTGGTCGGTGCGCTGGGCGGTGCCGGTTAGCCCCGGCGGCGAGGATGGTGACACACCGGTGGGCCTGCCGGAAGGCGTCGGTGCTGTGGTGCACGCGCCTACGCCGACCGATGAGCCTCTTGGCCTCCCGGCACTGCTGCTGGCCTCGTTCCCGCTCAGTCCCGATCGCCGTCACGTCGCACCGGGCCCGCTCACCGACTTCCTGCTGGATCAGGCCGCCGAGGTCTACGCTCGCCTGTTTCCCTGCTTCGGGCCAGGGGATGGCCTGCTCGATCTGGTCCCGGGCCCGGTCGGGCTGGGCGAGCTGGACGCGCAGCTGCGGCGGGCGATCCTGGCGCGGCTGCAGGAGACCGCGTTCCTTCCCGCCGCACAGCATCGCGGCCGGCGTATCCGCCCGCGTGACGCGGTCCTGCTGGAGCCAGCCGTTCCAGGCCTCGTCGGTCACCTCGCGCCAGTGCTGGATGGCCTGATCGAGGGACCGGCCCGCCATCCCGGCTACGCAGTGCTCGGCGTCCGGCGGCTTCGGATGGCCGAGCTTGCCGACATGCTCGCCGCGCTCGACCGTGATCCAGCCTGGTGGCGGCGGCTGTATGAGGCGCTGGCCGCCGCGGATCCAAGTGAGCTTGGCGCGCTGCCGGTGCCGCTGGCCGACGGGCGGCTGGTGCGGGGCCCGCGCGGGCTGCTGTTGCCCGGTCCCGATCTCGATCACCCCGGGCAATTGTCGGTGCTGGGCCTGCGCATCGTGCATCCCGGCGCGGTGCACCCTTTGCTTGCCCGGCTGGGTGCAGCCGAGGCAACGCCGCGGGGCGTCCTCGCTGACCCGGCCGTGCGCGCGGCCGTGGCGGGCTCCTACGACTCCGACGATTCTGGGCCCGTCGCCGACGCGGTGCTCAGCCTCGCCGCAGCCGCAAACCTGCGGCCGGGTGAGCAGCCCTGGCTCGCGGATCTGGCACTGCCGGGCGCCGACGACGAGTGGTATCCAGCGGGGGAGCTGCTGCTCCCCGGCGGCCCGCTGGCCGAGGTGATAGCGGCGGGCACGCCGTTCGGCACCCTCAGCCCGGCGATGCTCCAGCGCCACAAAGCCGCGACGTTCGAGGCAGTCGGCGTGTTGTCGTCATTTGCCCTGCTGGCCGCCGAAGACGTCGCCCTTGACGCACCAGACCTCGACCTGGATGGCGCGAAAGAATGGGCGGCCGACGTATGTGCGCGGCTGCCCACCGGCGGCGTGCCGCCGGTGGCGGCCGAGGTACTGGCCGTCCGCGACCTTGAGCTCGTGGACCCGGCGCGCTGGCCGCGGGCACTCGAGCTGCTCGCCACGCCGTCCTTGCGTGCAGCGCTTGTCGAGCCTGCCCGGGTGCTGCTCGCAGACGGCCGCCACGCCGATGTGCCCTCCTACACCGCCTGGTGGCTCCGCCGCCACCCAGTCCTTGGCGGCCGCCGGCCCGCCGACGTGCGCGCCGTCGGCGCCGACCCGCTGCTCGCGGGCCTGTACGACGAGACCGCCCTGCCAGCCGACCCGGCGGTCGCCCGCGCGCTGGGAGTACGCACCTCGCTCGCCGAGCTGCTCGCCGAGCCCGGCGGGGCGGACGAGCTGCTGGACCGGCTGGCCGACCCCCGGCGGCCGGTGACGCGGGCCCAGTTGCGGGCACTGTGGACGGCGCTGGCGGCCGTCGCCGAGGCCACACCACCGGACCGGGTGCGCGTGGTGTGCGGGGACGAGATCGCTGTAGCCGACGCCAGGGACGCGCTGGTGCTCGACGCCCCGGACCTGTGGCCGCTCGTAGCCGCCCAGCCGCTGGTGCTGGCGCCACACGACCGGGCCACACGGCTCGCTGACCTGCTAGACCTGCCACTAGTCTCGGAGGAAAACGCCGGCCTGGTCGAGTCGCCGCCTGTACGCCGCCCAGTCCCCGCGATCATCCGCGCGGTGCTGCCCGACGCTCCCACGACCTACTATGCACACGAATCGCTCGTGGTCGACGGCGTCTGCGTGCCGTGGCGTTACACCCTCGGCGCGGTACACGCAGCCGGCCCCGGCGGCCTTGCCTGCGGGCTGGCCTGGGCGTCGGGCATATGGCCGGCGCGGCACCTGCTCGCCGCCCTGCTGGACGACCCCGGCGCGGCCGCCCGCCTGCTCGCAGAGGCCGACCTGGACCACGAACCGCCGCCCTGGCAGTAGCGCGTCCAGCCACACCTCCCGCGAAGCCTCGTTCCCGATCGCCGACTCGGCGCGTTTCCGTGACAACCTCGAGGCCGTAGCCGGGGTGCCCGATAGGCCAGTTCTGTTTCCTGCCGCCGATCATCGCCCGGAGTGTGTTTTCGCCAGAGGATCGCTAGCTGGGCGTCCCGTCGCGCTCGCTTCCTCGGGCGAGGCGCTGGAGTTGCCGTGCGTGCACGCTGGCCACCCAGTCCCAGCCGTCCTTGGCCGATGGGCCGATCCGCGAGTCGCTGGGAACATGAGCGTCTCGCAAGGCGTGCACGTACGCCCGGTCCTGGTCGATCCGTGCGTGTACCTGATCAGCTCCGCCGATGGACCCGTGGCCGGGGACGAGGACGTCGACGTCGCCCGCCGCGCCCTCGAGCAGCCGCAGCGCGGCGAGGTAGTCCTCGATCGGGTCCGCGGTGTCGTTGAGGTCGAGCATCGGAATCAAGACATCAGAAAGCATGTCGCCGGCGACGAGAACCCCGCGTTCCTCGATCAACAGCGCCGCATGGCCCGGGGCATGCGCTTGATGCTCGATAATCCGGACTTGAGGGCCATCCCAAGGAATCTGCGCCGTCTCGGCGGGCAGTCCGGTAATGAGGCCGAGCAGGTCCAGCGGTACCTGCTCGGCGATGTCCGGCGGTATCAGCTGGGCGATGCGGGCCTTCCAACGCGCGTCCGACAGCCAATGTCGGGCAGCGGCCGCGCAGCGGGCCGTGCCGTAACGGGGCGCCGCGCCGAGCCGGGCGTGCCAGAGCAGGTGATCCCAATGCGGATGCGTAGAAAACCCTGCCACAACGGGCTGGCCCAACTCGCGAAGGTCGTTCCCGAGGGCGGCCATTTCGTAGCCGAGCACCCCGGGGTCGATGAGCAACACGCCAGCCCGGCCGTGCACGACAACGGCGTTGCTCTGGCAGAACTCGCTCTCGTGGATCAGCACACCCTCCGCGACCTGCCTTAGCATGGGATCCCCTCGCGGTCGAGGGCCTGGGCCGCGCCCGGAGAGCCGGCTGCGGACCGACCGGTAGTGACGGGTCGGTACCGCACGTTGACCGTCGAAGCGGGATCGCCGTCGCCGACCCGGTGAAGCCGGATGATCCCGTCGGCAGCCGGGTTGTCATAGAGGCGGATGCCGGCGCCGAGGAGGATCGGCGCGATGTGCAGGTCGATCTCATCGATCAGGCCTCGCTCGAGCAGTTGCCGGCCGATGGTCGGCGAGAACACCTCGACGTTCTTCCCACCCGCCGCGTCGAGCGCGATCTGCACCGCCTCCTCGACCGGGCAGCTAAGGACGGCGACGCCGGTCAGCCAGTGCATGTCGTGTGCCGGGCCGGCCACGAAACCGTCCAGCGACATCGTGAAGTGCCAGAGCACCTTGGCGGCTGCAGTCTGCGGTTCAGTGTCGTCCATCCTCGCCTCTTGCATACTGCTTGCGACTTGCAATCGGTAGGTCAGACACTAGGGCATCTGATGGTAGATTGCAACCAGTTAGAAGGAGAGGAAGAGGGTGGAGCAGGAAGCGCGGTCGGGGTGCCCGATCAACGCCGCGGTCGAGGCGTTCGGGGACAGCTGGAGCCTGCTGGTGCTGCGCGACGTGATGTTCGGAAATCGGCGGTACTT
>Ga0134126_10011336_pt1 | contig 11246 bp, 10 predicted proteins | sample KB31752_FD_96881 | JGI IMG/M metagenome (GOLD analysis project Ga0134126, IMG submission 96881) | Terrestrial soil microbial communities with excess Nitrogen fertilizer from Kellogg Biological Station, Michigan, USA - KB3-175-2 | ecosystem: Environmental > Terrestrial > Soil > Unclassified ... | reverse complement strand
ATCCCGGATTACCGGCCAGCAGCCGCAGGAATTCCGGACGCGGGATGAGCGTTAGTGTCGAATCCTCCAACACCTGGGCGTTATCGGTATATGATCCGCCATGAACGGCGGCCGCACACCCCACGCAATCGCCAGGACCGCAAATGCTCGTAATCAATTCCTTCCCATCCGAATGGATCAGATAGGTCTTTACCTTCCCGCTGACGACATACCATACCTGCGAGGCGCGCTGTCCTTCCAGGTAGAGCAAAGTCCTCTTTTTAAAGGACCGAATATCCTGCTCATCCGGTCGCCAGTCCGCGTCTTCCCTACTATCGGTCCCCACGTGAGCATGCTCCCCTTGCAGCCGGCCACCGGACTTCATGAAAGCGCCATGTTCGCCCGAGACCCGGTTCCGGTGTCTTTCCAGACAGGCCTCCACGGCCCTCAGCAAGTCGATCCCTTCGAAAGGCCTCGCCAGAAAATCATCCGCCCCGGCCTTCATCGCCTCTCTGAAGCTGTCCTTTTCTGCCATCGACATCAACAGGACTACAGGAATGCCGCGCGTTTCAGGGTAATGCTGAAGCGCATGGATAACTCCATAGCCATCGACGGATGATAGCTGCGTATCACACAGGATGAGATCCGGCCTCTCGCCAAGAGCCATTTCGATGCCTTCCCTGCCGTCGGCGGCCACAACGACCCGGTAATTGGAAAGGCCAAGCAATTGCCTGATATCTTCCTCCTTCTGGGCCTGATCCTGGATAAAAAGTATTTTTTGCATATCCAACTCCATTCCCCGGCAAAATACCACACACATTGACCCTCATTCTATGAAGTTTATCAACTCCGATCTTGATCCCTGTCATTGTCCGTGAAAACACCACGCGCTAATTTCGGATCACAAAATCATTCATTATGCTGGGAACATTGACCACGCCCGAAATTGAAAAGCTGCTGCGCAAGGAAGTCATCGGCCGGCTTGGCTGCGCCGATGGGAAAATGGTGTATGTCGTCCCGATCAGCTATGTCTACGACGGAGAGTTCGTCTACTGCCATACGCACGAAGGGCTAAAAGTGCAGATCATGAGACAGCATCCCACGGTATGTTTTGAAGTTGACCGGCTGCAGAATATGGGTAACTGGCAGAGCGTCGTATCGCACGGTCAGTTCGAGGAGCTGACCGATCCTGCTCTCCGAAATGCCGCCCTCCAAAAGCTCCATGAGCGCATATTGCCCGTCATTAGTAGCGAGACCACGCATCTTTCGCCCGACTGGCCTTTCGCGCCCGCGGAATTCAGTAAGATCGAGGGTGTCACCTTCCGCATCCGGCTCCAGGAAAAATCCGGCCGGTTCGAGCGGTCGCATACCTTTTTCCAAAGTTTCTTCAGCATCTGATATCGATATCTATGCATGCGATCGCTGGCCGTTGCCCTGCCGGCGTTCAGTGGGAAACAGGCGGCGCCCCAGCCATCCGATACCCGACCACACCGCACCCCGGGCAAACGACGCGGCCTCGAAATGATGCCGCAGGTCGCCCCAATCTTTCCGGATATCGTGCTCGAGCTCATACCTCCGATGCACAAGCCGCACCTGCTCTTGCCTCAACTGCGACAATCGGTTAATCTTTCTCATGACCTTCTTTTTTCTCAAACAACTCTTCCAGGATGGCATTCATGACGGGCGTCCGGATAAGACTCTTGCGGCTCCACCAGATGATCATCCCCAAAAGGATATCGAAGGTCGCCACGATGAGAAATCCGGCTACGAGGTCATCGAGCACCCGTCCCAGGAGAAGCCCCGCGGCAACACAGATGAATAAGAAGCTGAAAGCCAGCATGGCCGCCAGGGCTGCACCCGAAATTAGCGTCGCAATGACGCCCGACGACCGTTCTGCCAAACCCAGACGCGCCTCGTCCATCCGGACATGCGCATATTCACGAACATGATCTACCAGGTCTTCCACTTTTTTAAAGTCTTCCATATAGTTAAATATTGAACCTAAATCTACACCCGGCGCAAACCTGGACTCATGACCTCCGTCAGGAACGCAGATGATATATGTCCCTGAACCAGACAAGACCACCCGACCCGTCGGGCGTCCTAACAGTCACCGGTGTGTAATGAACAGCGGCAGATCGATTGTCTTGACGACCAGGCGCGCCTCGCTGGGTTTCACGAATCTCGACAGCAGGTTGCGCCCATAGGCTCCCATGACGACAAAGGCCTTCTTTTTTTCCAGCAGATAACCGAACAACTGATCGGCAGGGTCCCCCTTCCGCAGCACCATCTCCACTTCCGGAAAATGGGCGTTCAGCCATTCTTTCATTTTGAACTGGTCGTCGATGACTCCCACATCGTCGCTGCGGACGCTGAAAACGATGACTTTATAGGTTCTCAGCTCGGGAAATAGCTGGCTGAACTGCTTGATCGCATACACGGATGAAGCCGTCCCGTCATAGGCGAACACCAGTTCATCGATACCGTCAAAACTGTACGGAGCGATAAGTACCGGACATTCCGAGGACCTCAGTATCTCTTTTACGAAACGTCCCGGCGTATGACGGTCGGGTTCCCAGGCGGAGAGCTCCGGATCTATGATGATCACATCGGCGAAGCGGCTTTCGCCGATCACCTCGGACAGTGGCAGTCCCCGGTCCCGATGGACCCGCGATAGCGTTTCGCGACAGACACAGGCCTCCCGGAAGCGCTGTATACTGGCTTCCACCGTCTTCTCGTCCGGCATGGCCGGAACGAGGGCCTTTTCCCCACCATCCCCTTCCAGGAATATACCTGTCAAATGTGACTTGCTCAATTTCGCTATATAACAGGCGAAATCGACCGCCGGCATATTCAGATCCAATCCATTCATCACAAGCAATATCTTTTTCATACTTTTTTTGTAAAGGACCGCAGAAAACCACTCTTATCCCATGAGAGACATCAGCCCTGCCATTGATCGTCATCACGAGCGGCAATTGTGACCACGATCATCCCCGCCCCTGACGGTACTCATTGTCCCGAACATGTCCCCGGAAATATCTTTGGTTCAAATAAATGACCATGAACCTTTCAGGTGTCACACGGACCAGCGTTCGACAAGAGAAGCCGGTCGTCATCGAACCTTCCGCAGCGATCGTATTGCCTTTCAACCCAAAAATGACGCCCCGGCATGAACTCGAGGCGCTGGTGCAATCCCTGCAGTCCGCTGCCGAAAAGCAATTGCTGGGAGCCCATTCCTCCGGTCAGGCTATGCCGGTGATCCGGCGGCTGCAGCAGCTATTCCGCGGCCTCAATTTCTCTACCCATAAACGCAGCGTGGCGCTGTTCGCATCTGCCGAGACGGCAAAGACCATTTACCTCGATGCCAAAGTCGATACCCGATTGATCATCGATCAGCCCTTCCGCGTCCGCGACCTTGCCGACTGCAAACCCGATGGGAAAGAATACCTCCTATTGCTCCTCAGCGGCAAGCAGTCAAAAATGTACGTTAGCGACGCATCCGGCTTACGGCTGATCAAAAGCAATACCCCTCAGCACCTCTATGCCTACCTGAATGAGGTCCCGGAAAAGACCGGCAATTTCTGTGACAGGAACGACCGCCACGAAATCATGCTCAACAAATTCCTGCACCACATGGACGAGGGTCTCGGGGCAGTCCTCAAAGCCTATCCCCTTCCCGTGTTCGTCGCAGCCACTGAAAGGGTCGGCGGTCATTTCCGCCAACTTACCCGGCACGACCGCAATATCGCCGGCTATCTGTATAAACATTGCATAGATGCCAGTGAACGCGACTTGCAGGAATTGCTCCACCCCATGCTCGACAACTGGGGCCAGGTGACCAGCCAGTTGTTGCTCCTGCAAATGGAAAAGGCAGCAGAGGCAGGAAAACTCGTCGTCGGGATAGAAGAAGTGCGCAAGGCCGCCCGTTGCAGCAATTCCAGGATAGTCATTATTGAAAAAGAATACGCCGACACAGCATCCTTTTATAAACAGGACCCTATCGACGAGGTCGTGGAAAAAGTGCTCGAGAATGGCGGAGAGATCGAAAAGCTCGACAAAAATTCCCTTGCAAAATACGGCCCCATCGCCCTGATCCGATATTATTAACCTTTCAAAATAAATCTACATGAAAGCATTGGTATACGATGGCCCCGGCAAAAAGTCCTGGACCGATAAACCCCAGCCGAAGATCCAGCAACCCGGCGATGTAATCGTCAAAGTGCTGAAAACAACAATTTGCGGCACGGACCTCCATATTCTCAAAGGCGACGTCCCTGAAGTCACCCCCGGCCGTATCCTGGGTCATGAAGGCGTCGGCGAGATCGTCGAGACCGGCGCAAATGTCAGCCAGTTCAAAAAAGGCGACCATGTGCTCATCTCCTGCATCACCTCCTGCGGACACTGTGAATATTGCCGGAAAGGGATGTACTCCCACTGTAAGGACGGCGGCTGGATCCTCGGCCATCTGATCGACGGCGTGCAGGCCGAATATGTCCGGATCCCCCACGCAGACAACAGCCTGTATAAAGTGCCGAAAGGCATGGACGAAGAGGCGCTGGTCATGCTCAGCGATATCCTACCCACAGGATTCGAATGCGGCGTACTCAATGGCCAGGTTCAGCCCGGAGATACCGTCGCGATCGTAGGCGCCGGTCCCGTGGGATTGGCCGCCCTCCTCACCGCCCAATTCTATTCCCCCGCGGAGATCGTGATGATCGACCTCGATGACAACCGGCTCGAAGTAGCCCGCAAATTCGGAGCGACCCGCACCATCAACTCCGGCAAAGAAGACGTTAAAAAGGTCGTCTTGCAGCTAACCGAAGACAGAGGCGTAGACACCGCGATCGAAGCCGTCGGCATTCCCCCCACCTTCGAACTCTGCGAGACCATCGTCGCCCCCGGCGGAAGGATCGCCAATATAGGGGTGCACGGCAAAGGCGTCACGTTGCATCTCGAAGAGCTCTGGTCGAAAAATATCGGCATTACCACCCGGCTGGTGGACACCGTTACAACACCCATGCTGCTCAAGACCGTACAATCGAAAAAACTGGATGCCGGCCGGCTGATCACCCACCGGTTCAGGCTGAACGATATCCTGAAGGCTTATGACACCTTCGAGCATGCGGACAAAGAAAAATCACTGAAAGTCATATTGAGCAACGGCTGAGAATCGTACATTAGCATTAAACTCCTTCCGGCTGATGTTCAAGACAAGACCGGCTCATATTTTATTATTCTGCTCCATAATCACCGTATTTACGGCGGTGTTACAGTACATCAACCCGGACCTCAGTTTTTTCGACGCCGGCTATATCGCGGCCGTTCTGCTGACCGTATTCGTCCCCCAGGACCGATACACCAGGCTCTTCGGTGGGATAGCTATCTTCCTTATCCTCCTCGCCCCATTGTACCCTCATCATCATATCGCGCCGCTGCAGCTACTGGTCAGACACGCTTATTCGCTGATCGTGGTCGTACTGGCCACTCTATTCGTCAGCTATATCAAGGGTCTCTATCGGAACATCGAAGGCGAACAGCGCCAGGTCAATGCCCTGTTCGAACATGCTACCGAAGGCATGGTACTGACCAACGAAAAGGGCAGGATCGTTTTGGTGAACCCGGCCGCTTGCCATCTTTTCGGATACGGCCATGGAGAACTGCTCGGTCAATCGATCGAGGTGCTGATCCCGCAACGATTCCATTCCTCGCATGAACACTATCGCAACGGCTTCTATCACCAACCCGGCAACCGCACCATGGGCCACGGCCGGGACCTTTTTGCCCGGAAAAAAGACTCTTCAGAGTTCCCTGTCGAAGTGAGCCTCAGCTATTACCGTCAAAAGAATGTGTTGTTCGTCATCGCCTTTATAGTGGATATCACCCAACGGAAACAGTCCGAACTCGAACTGGTACACCGCCAACAGGAACTCGAACACAGGACGGAGGATATACGTAAGCTCAATGCGGGCCTGGAATCGAAAGTGGAAGAGCGTACCCTTATCCTCCAGGAAGCCCTCCAGGAGCTGGAACGTTCGCAACGCGAGCTGAGCGAAGCATTGGACAAAGAAAGACAGCTCAACGAGATCAAATCCCGTTTCGTTTCCATGGCTTCACACGAATTCCGCACTCCCCTGAGCACCGTGCTTTCCTCGGCCGCCCTCCTTTCCAAATATACCCGGGCAGATGAGCAGGACCGCCGCGATAAACACATCCGCCGTATCAAAGAGTCCGTCAAACACCTCAACAACCTGCTCGAAGACTTTCTCTCGCTGGGCAAACTCGAAGAAGGCAAGATCAAGGTGGAACCCGGCGAATTTCCAATCAGGGAATTTCTCGAGGAAGTGGTCGAAGAAATGCGCCCGCTCGCCAAAGATGGCCAGCAGATCGAATTCGAATATGCGGGTTCGAATGGCTTCGTCACAGACAAACGCCTCCTCAAAAATATCCTTATCAACCTGCTGAGCAATGCCATTAAATTCTCTCCCGAAGCGGCGACCATCTATCTCCAGGCTAAACATACCGAAAATGCAGGACTAAGTCTCTCGGTTAAGGACCAGGGCATCGGCATTTCGGAAGAGGACCAGCAGCACCTGTTCAGCAGCTTCTTCCGCGGTGCAAACGCCCTCAACATCGAAGGGACGGGTCTCGGCCTGCATATTGTCAAACGCTACGCCGACCTCTTGCAAGGTCACCTCCTCCTGGAAAGCGAACTCGGAAAAGGCACCACTATTACCATTGAATTGCCCGGTTCTGAAGAACCAGGCTAAACTATTGCGGGGAAGCCGACCGCCCCCATTGCCTAATTTCCCATTACAGTCGGAGATCAGGGCTTATAAAGATTTCCCTGCGGCGGTTTGGGATTTGCCGGATGTGTCCCGCTTAGGCTTTTCACATAGCTGGCTGTCTGCGCAATCTGCTCCGGGGAATAGTCGTCTTTCCAGCTCTTCATCCCCTTGTCAGGCCACCCATATTTAATGGTCCGGAAAATGTCCTGGATGCTGCCCCCATGTATCCAATACCCATCCGTAAGATTCGGGCCTATCCCTCCCTCCCCGTTTTTGCCATGACAGACGAAACAGGTCCCCTGGAATACAGTCCTTCCCGCCGCAAGATCTTTCGGTGAAGTGAGTGCTTTTACCGTCCGTTCGTCAACCACCCTGGGCGTGCTCAGTACCCGGTACCCCCAAAGACAGGCCACAGCGATCAAAAGAAGGCCGAAAACCCCATAAAACCTCCACCACCTGGGGGCCGGGACAAAAGCAAATCGTCCATCCATCCGCGGCTCGGCTTTTCCGCCAACAGCAGAAATGATCCACAGGTTGTACCATAACGCCAGGATCACGAGCAATTCCAGCACAATGACACCGACACTGATGTAAAAGACGGTATCGGATACACCACCGGCAGCCGGTAAAAACAACCCGGTACCCGCGGCGGCCCCTGCAATTCCAGCCGCACTACCTAATTTTGTCTTTGACATGCCCGCAGGACCTGCCGGATCGGCAGCCTCCTTACCTTCCCCGGCCCCGTTCTTGCGGACACCTGCCCTGCCAGGCAGCGCGCTGGCCAGCAACGTAATGACAATACCAAGGAGGATCATAATGACTAACAGAATAATCACAAAGGGGTTTTGGAGGGATGCCAACATAAGAGCGTTTTAAGAAATGGTGAACGCAAGCTAGCACTGGTACACTGCCAGCCGGCTGACTTCCGTCATAGAAAATACTGATCCTGGTCAGTTGCGGGCTTGCCGCCGATTGCGTATTATTGTAGCGCTAAAATCACCAACATGCGCAGACTCCTCGTAATCGACGACCATGATGACATCCGCGAAAATATCGCCGAAATACTAACTCTTGCCGGTTATGAAGTATACACCGCCGAGAACGGCAAACGCGGTGTCGAGACCGCCCTAAAAGAAAATCCCGAACTGGTCATTTGTGACATCATGCTGCCCGAGCTGGATGGCTACGGCGTGCTCCACCTGCTGCGAAAGAATGAGTCCACCATCAATACCCCATTCATCTTCCTCACCGCCCGCACCGAACGAACCGATTTCCGGAAAGGCATGGAAATGGGAGCCGACGACTATATCACCAAACCCTTCGACGACATCGAACTCCTGAACGCCATCGAGATCCGTCTCAAAAAGTATGACATCCTCCAAAACAGCTATGCCGCAGACGAAAAAGGCGCCGGCGCCCTGATCGGCGATCTCAGCACCAGCGGAATGATCCCCCTGGACCCGGCTAATTACGAGACCACAGAGCTTTCCAAAAAACAACATCTCTATCAGGAAGGCCGCAGACCCAAATATGCTTACTACCTTATCAAAGGAAAAGTGAAAGCCTTCCGCATCCATGAAGACGGCAAAGAATATATTACCAATTTATATGGACCGGGCGATTATATCGGTTACCTGCCCCTGCTTGAAAATAGTCCCTATGAGGAAACAGCCGTCGTACTCGAAGACGCCGAGCTCGCGCAGATACCCAAAGACGAGTTTGTGAACGCCCTATACCAGGATATTCGCATCGCCTCCAAATTCATCCGGCTCATCGCACAAAATGTGCAGGAGAAGGAAGAACGTCTCCTGCAATTGGCCTATGGCTCGCTTCGAAAACGCGTGGCAAAGGCCCTGATCGATATTCACAACAAATATGCCGCCGCAGGCACGGCCTCCACCGCCACAGACGCAACCTCCGCTGGCAAAGGCGCAACCTCGCCCGCCAAAGGCGCGCCCTCCTCCGCCCCTCTGGACATCTCCCGCGATGACATCGCACAATATGTCGGCACGGCCACCGAGTCGCTGATCCGTACGCTCAGCGATTTCAAAACCGAAAAACTCGTCGATATCCGCGACGGCAAGATCAGGATCGCCGACCTGGCAAAATTGCAAAACCTGCTCTACTGATCACAAGATATACTCCGGCGCACTGATCGTCAACTTATTCTCGACCCCCTCGATCCCTGGCACATAGGCGGCCGTCATCGCTACCTCATTCCTTTTTTCCAGCGACGGAACATGCCCGGTCAATACAGCGATATTCCCATCGACCGCGACATCGATCGTTCCGGGACAGAGAATGGAATTGACCCGGAGTTTCACTTCTTCGAGAATTTCATTTTCGTTACGCATAGCAGTAAGATTTTATGAGTGAATAAATTGGTTCAAAGCCCCGCCGCCGGCTCCGGCCGCGGTTCTGAATGCGGCAAAATCACAGCCGCCCCACGGTGACAACGCTGATAAAATTGACGATCCAACCATTCCCGGTGCTCGGGATGAGCAATCCCGATCAGTGCTTCCGCCCGCTGCCGGAAATTCTTTCCGAACAGATTGACAGCGCCATACTCCGTCGCCACCCAGTGCACATGACCGCGGGTGGTTACCACCCCCGCCCCCTCTTTCAGGTAAGGTACGATACGGGATACACCTGTCGAAGTCACGGACGGCATGGCGATTATAGGCAACCCCCCTTCCGATAGTGAAGCGCCATGGATAAAATCCATCTGCCCCCCGATACCCGAGTACTGAAGCGTACCGATCGAATCGGCACATACCTGGCCCGTCAGATCGATCTCGATAGCGCTGTTGATCGCCGCCACTTTCGGATTTTGACGGATCACCGCCGTATCGTTCACATAACCGATATCCATCACCCGGATCTCAGGGTTGTCATCGATAAATTCGAAAAGCCGCCGGGTGCCGTTGACAAACGATGTAACCGAACGCCCCACATTGAGCTTCTTACAACGATTATCGATCACCCCTGATTCGATCAGCGGAATAACCCCGTCCGACAACATCTCCGTATGCAGCCCGAGGTTCTTATGTCCCGCCAGATTTCTAAGCACCTGATCCGGGATATGCCCGATACCCAACTGAAGCGTCGCCCCGTCAGGGATCAGCGAGGCAACATGCCGCCCGATCTTTTCAACAGCGGGATTCGCTTCCCCCGAATAATTCACCTCCGGGAGACGCATCTCATGCCAGACCAGCGCATCGATGTCCTTCACATGGATAAAACCATCTCCATGCGTCCGCGGCATATTCGGATTCACCTGCGCGATGATATGACGAGCGGTATCTAACGCTGCCCTGGCAATATCAACACTCGTCCCGAGCGTACAAAAACCATGTTTATCGGGCTGCGACACCTGGATCAGCGCCACGTCTATCGGCAGGAAGCCTCTCTTGAACAGCTGCGGTATCTGGCTCAGGAAAATGGGTACGTAGTCGCCATGGTCACTATTGGCCACCTTGCGGGTGCTGCCCGACACGAACAGCGAATTGACGAAAAAACTATCGCACCAAAGCGGATTGTCAAAATCCAGATCACCCATCGTCGTAATGCTCACCAACTCTACTTGCCTGATCTCTTTATGACGGGCCTGCAGCGCCGTCACCAGGGGCACCGGCGTAGCGGCGCTGCCGTGAATAAACACGCGGTCACCGCTCTTTACTATGGAAACCGCCTCTTCGGCGGTTACATATTTTATGTTGAACATGGGATGATTTTATGGTGTGAAATTAGTCGCGCATCGGAAAGCCGCTACTGACAGCTGTCATCCCTATAAATGATAAAGGTCATAGGCTCCGGCGGCGGCCGGCACTAGATTTACATAAAAATCACCGTTATGCGCTCCATAGTAGTTCCCGTCAACTTCACCGAAAATTCCGCCTGTGCCGCACGTTATGCCGCCGATATGGCCGCAGCCATCAGGGCGGACCTCCACCTGATTTACGTTTTCCAGCCACCGGTATCCGCGGCAGAGATACCCTTACCCGAATCCGTCTACGATGAAATGCGGGACAGCGGGATCGAGCTTCTCGACGACCTGTCAAAGGAGCTGCGCAGACGCACCGCCGATACCGTGAAAGTATACACCGACATGGAAATAGGCGGCGTAGGCCCCCGGCTCGAAGCCTTTTGCAAATTCAGAAACCCATTTCTGGTCGTCATGGGCAGTTCCGGCCACGGCGTGGAAAATATATTGCAAGGCAGTCATACCGTTCAGGCGATGCGTCATTTACATTACCCTTTATTGGTCGTACCACCAAAGACCCATTGGACTCCGGTTCAAAAGATCGTTGTGGCCTGCGATAAAGAGGATATCGATGGCGGAATGCCGGGCACCCTCCCATTTTTGGATGAGCTCAGCCAGTTGCTGGGCGCACGTCTCGAAGTGGTCCATGTCATCACCAATGGGGAAGCCAGCCCATCCGAAGCCATCGCCGAATACAACGTCTGGAAAAAGGATGT
>Ga0134126_10011335_pt1 | contig 11246 bp, 10 predicted proteins | sample KB31752_FD_96881 | JGI IMG/M metagenome (GOLD analysis project Ga0134126, IMG submission 96881) | Terrestrial soil microbial communities with excess Nitrogen fertilizer from Kellogg Biological Station, Michigan, USA - KB3-175-2 | ecosystem: Environmental > Terrestrial > Soil > Unclassified ... | reverse complement strand
GCGGTGTCCAAGGACAAGCTCACCTACACGATCAAGCTCCGCACAGGGATCAAGTTCAACGACGGCACCGCGTTCAACGCGGCGGCCGTCAAGACCTCGCTCGACCGGCACCTGACGCTGAAAGGCTCGACCCGAGCGAGCGAGATCTCCCCGATCGGGTCGGTCGCCACCAGTGGGGCGAACACCGTGATCCTCCACCTGAAGACCCCGTACTCGCCGCTGACCGCCCAGCTCGCCGACCGAGCCGGGATGATCATGTCGCCGAAGGCGCTCGCCGCGCTCGGGGACAAGTTCGCCACGGCGCCCGTCTGCGTCGGCCCGTTCAGCTTCAAGGACCGGGTCGCCGGGGACCACATCACGCTGACGAAGTCGAACTTCTACTACGGCAAGGCCAACGTCCACCTGAGCTCGATCGTGTTCAAGATCCTGACCGATCCGAGCGCCCGCACCCAGAACCTTCGGGCAGGCGATATCCAGGTCGAGGACCGCGTCCAGTCCACGGACGTCCCCACGCTCCAGAAGGCGAAGAGCACGATCGCCGTGATCAAGACGCCGACGATCGGCTATCAGGGGATCACGATCAACATCGGGAACAAGAACGGCCTGCTCAAGCCGTACTCGAACGTCGGCTCCTCGCTCGCCAGGTCGCAGTACCTGCGCACGGCGTTCGACCTGGCGCTCGACCGGACGACGATCAACAAGATCGTGTTCGGCGGGCTGAACCTGCCCGACTGCTACCCGATCTCTCCGGTCAGCCCCTGGTACGTGACCACGAAGGGGCTCGACTGCAACCTGCACGCCAACGTGGCGACCGCGCAGAAGCTGGTCAAGGCGTCGGGGATCTCGAACCCGAAGGTGACGCTGACGATCGCCACCGACCCGGTCGCCGCGCGGCTCGGACAGGTGATCCAGGCGATGGAGAAGGCGGTCGGCATCGACGTCTCGCTGGCGCCGACCGAGTTCGTCACCTCGCTCAACCGCGCGGACGCCGGCAACTTCGACGCGTTCGCCGTCGGCTGGTCCGGACGCGTCGATCCGGACGGCAACATCTTCGGCTTCGTCGCCACCCCGGGAACGCTCAACGACTCCGGGTACTCGAGCCCGCAGCTGGACTACATCCTCAACAACGCCCGGAGGTCGGTGACGGACAAGTCGCGGACCACGCTCTACGCGGCGGCGATGAAGATCATCCACCGGCAGCGGCCGCTGATCTACCTCTACCACCCGGTCAACTACTACGGCGTGTCGAGCAAGGTCGACGGCGTGAAGGTCTACGGCGACGGTCTGATCCGCGCCTACAACGCCGGCTTCAAGTAAGCGAACGGCGGACTGACGACGATGGGCGGCTTCCTCCTGCGCAAGGTCGGAGCCGCTCTCGTCGTCATCGTGCTCGCCAGCATGCTCGTGTTCCTGGGCGTGCGCGCGCTGCCCGGCGACCCGGCCCTCGCGCTCGGCGGCGAGCAGCGCGACCCGGAGGTGCTCGCCCAGATCCGGCACGACTACGGCCTCGACCAGCCGCTGCCCGTGCAGTACATCCACTGGGTCGGCCACGTCCTCCGCGGCGACCTCGGCACCGACCAGCGCAAACTCTCCGTGTCCCACACGATCGTGACGAAGTTGCCGATCACGCTGGAGCTCGCCGGCCTCGCGATCGTGTTCGGCTCGGCGCTCGGCATCCTGGCGGGAGTGATCGCGGCGGTGCGGCGCGGAAAGGCGTCGGACTACGCGGCGACGACGGTCGCGCTCGCCGGGCTCTCCGTTCCGCACTTCTGGCTCGGCCTGCTGATGATCGTCCTGTTCGCCGTCGACCTGCACTGGCTGCCGGCCGGCGGCTACGTCCCGTTCGCCCAGGATCCGCTCGGGAACCTCGAGCACATGGTCATGCCCGCGATCGTGCTGGGCGCGGGTCTGTCGGCGGTGGTGATGCGGCAGATGCGCTCGGCGATGCTGGACTCGCTGAACGCGGACTACGTCCGGACCGCGCGCGCCAAGGGCCTGTCGGAGCGCTCGGTCGTCGGCAAGCACGCCCTCCGGAACAGCCTGATCACGGTGACGACGATCATCGGGCTGCAGCTCGGCGCCCTGATCTCCGGCGCGGTGATCACGGAGCAGATCTTCGGGATCGCCGGCTTCGGCCGGCTGACGATCGACGCCGTCCAGCAGCGTGACTACGCGCTGATCCAGGGGGTGGTGCTGGTCGTGGCGGTCGGCTACGTCGTCGTCAACCTGCTGGTCGACATCGCGTACTCGCTGCTGAACCCGCGGATCCGGATCGTCGCGAGGCCGTCGTGACGGTCGTCGAGGACGCAACCGACCTCCTCTCCCCTCGCGCGCGGCGCCGGCGGCTCCTCCGTAAGCGCCTGGCGCGGCGGCCGTTCGCGCTCCTCGGCTTCGCGGTCGCGGCGATCTTCATCCTCGCGGCGATCTTCGCGCCGTGGGTCGCGCCCTACTCCGCGTCCGCGACCGACTTCAACGCTGTGCTGGCCAAGCCGTCGTGGGACCACCTGCTCGGCACCGACGAGCTCGGCCGGGACATCCTCTCCCGGATCATCTGGGGCGCCCGCGCGTCGATCCAGGCAGGCGTGCTGGCCACCTGCCTGGCGATGGCGATCGGCGTCCCGATCGGCCTCGTCGCCGGCTACTACCGCGGCTGGATCGACCCGGTGATCTCGCGGGTGACCGACGTCGTGCTCGCCTTCCCGTTCCTGATCCTCGCCGTCGGGCTGGCGGCGATCATGGGCCCGTCGCTGCTGAACGCGACGATCGCGCTCGGGGTCGGCGCCGCCCCGGGGTTCGTGCGGGTGGCGCGCGGCGAGACGCTCGCGCTGCGGGAGGAGGACTACGTGCGCGCGGCGATCGCCAACGGCGCCGGCGACACGACGATCATCTTCCGCCACATCGTCCCGAACATGACCTCGACGCTGCTCGTCCAGGCGACGGTGACGATCCCCGCGGCGATCATCGGCGAGGCGGTGCTCTCGTTCCTCGGGCTCGGCGTGCAGCCACCGACTCCGTCCTGGGGCGTGATGCTCGCCGACGCCCAGAGCTACCTCTCGCAGGCGCCGCGCCTCGCCGTGTATCCGGGGCTCGCAATCTTCTTCTGCGCGCTCGCGTTCAACCTGCTCGGCGACGGCCTGCGCGACGCCCTCGACCCGCGCACGACCCGCTGATGGCAGACACGCTGCTGGACGTGCGCGACCTGTCGGTGCGCTTCGAGACGGACGACGGCACGACGCAGGCGGTCGACGAGCTCTCGTTCACCCTCGCCGAGGGCGAGGTGCTCGGCGTGGTGGGCGAGTCCGGATGCGGCAAGTCGGTGACGATGCTCTCGCTGCTGCGGCTCCTGCCGCCGACGGCGGAGGTCTCGGGGAGCGCTCGCTTCGGCGGCATCGATCTGCTCGCCGCCTCGAGCGCGCAGCTGAAGCGGATCCGCGGGCGTGAGATCTCGTTCGTGTTCCAGGAGCCGATGACGTCGCTCAACCCGTCCTTCACGGTCGGCCGCCAGGTGGCCGAGGTGCTGCAACGCCACCTGGGCTACTCGCGCAAGGCCGCAGGTGCCCGCGCTGTAGAGCTGCTCGACCTCGTCAGGATCCCGGCGCCCGAATCGCGGGTGGACGAGTATCCACACCAGCTCTCCGGCGGCATGCGCCAGCGGGTGATGATCGCGATCGCGCTCGCCTGCGACCCGAAGATCCTGATCGCCGACGAGCCGACCACCGCGCTCGACGTGACCATCCAGGCGGGGATCCTCGACCTGATGCGCGACATCCGCGACCGGCTCGGCACCGCGATCGTCCTGATCACGCACAACCTCGGCGTCGTCGCCGACATCGCCGACCGCGTGATCGTCATGTACGCCGGCCGCAAGGCGGAGGAGGCACCCGTCCACGAGCTGTACGAGCACCCGCAGCACCCGTACACGATCGGCCTTCTGGGCGCGATCCCCCGCCGCGGCGTCGACCGGCTGCAGGAGATCCCGGGGCTCGTGCCGCGATTGTCCGAGCCACTGCCGTACTGCGCGTTCGCCGAACGCTGCCCCCGCGCCGACCGCCGCTCGCGCTCGGAGGTCCCGCAGCTGCGCGAGGTGCGGCCCGCCCACCTCGTCGCGTGCTTCCATCCAGGGAGCGAATGACGGCACCACCGCCGGTCCTCGAGGTCGAAGGCCTCGTCAAGCACTTCCACGTCGGCCCGCAGCTCACGGGCGGCGGCGGGATCGTGCAGGCGGTCGACGGCGTGTCGCTGACGATCGGCCCGGGCGAGCTCGTCGGCCTGGTCGGCGAGTCGGGCAGCGGCAAGTCGACCGTCGGCAACTGCATCGTGCGCCTCGTCGAGCCGACCGACGGGACGATCCGCATCCTCGGCACCGACGTCACCCACCTCTCGCGGCGCGAGATGCGCCCGCTGCGCCGGGACGTGCACATGGTCTTCCAGGACCCGTACTCGTCGCTCAACCCGAGGATGACGACCGGCGCGATCGTCGGCGAGCCGCTCCGGCTGCACGGGATCGCGAAACGCCGCTCGCTCGAGCAGCGGGTCGTCTCGCTGTTCGAGCAGGTGGGGCTGCGGCCCGAGCTCCGCCATCGCTACCCGCACGAGCTATCGGGCGGGCAGCGCCAGCGGGTCGGCCTGGCGCGGGCGCTCTCCGTGCAACCGTCGCTGCTGATCGCCGACGAGCCCGTCTCCGCCCTCGACGTCTCGGTGCAGGCGTCGATCCTCAACCTGCTCCGCGACCTCCAGCGCGACCTCGGCTTCTCCTGCCTCTTCATCACCCACGACCTCGCGACCGTCGAGTTCCTCTGCGACCGGGTCGCCGTGATGTACCTCGGCAAGATCGTCGAGGAAGCGGCGACCGACGAGCTGTTCGCGGCGCCGCTGCACCCGTACACGCAGGCGCTGCTCTCCGCCGCGGTCGTCGCCGACCCGGCCGCCCAGCGGGCGCGGACGCGGGTCGTGCTCGAGGGGGACGTGCCGAGCCCGCTCGCGCCGCCGTCCGGTTGCCGCTTCCGCACACGGTGCCCGCTGGCGGAGGAGTCGGCGCCGGAGTCGGTCGAGGTCGAGCCGTTGCTCGAGGAGGTCGCCGCCGGCCACAGCGTCGCCTGCCACCTCGTGCACCGGCAACGCGAAGCGGCCCAGCTGCTCGACCTGGCGAGCGAGCCGGCATGACGTTCACGACCAGGCCGGAGCTGCGCGGGACGTTCGGGATGGTCGCCTCGACCCACTGGCTGGGGACGGCAGCCGGCATGGCGGTCCTCGAGCGCGGCGGCAATGCCTTCGACGCGGCAGTGGCCGCCGGCTTCACGCTCCAGGTCGTCGAGCCGCACCTGAACGGGCCGGGCGGCGACCTGCCGGTCGTCTTCTGGTCGGCCGAGCGCGGCGAGCCGCTCGTTCTCTGCGCCCAGGGTGTGGCGCCGGCGGGCGCGACGATCGAGCGCTTCCGGGGGCTCGGCCACGATCTGGTTCCCGGCACGGGCCTGCTCGCCGCATGCGTGCCCGGCGCCTTCGGCGGCTGGCTGCGGCTGCTCGCGGAGTTCGGCACCTGGCGGCTGGAGGACATCCTCTCGTTCGCGATCGGCTACGCCGAGCAGGGATACCCGGTCGTGCCCGGGATCACGATCACGATCGAGCGCACCGAGGAGCTGCTCCGCACGTGGGCGGCATCGGCTGCTCTCTACCTTCCCGCCCCGCAGCCCGGCTCGGTCTTCCGGAACGCGGCGCTGGCGGCGACCTACCGACGGATCGTCGACGAGTCGCGGGGCGGGTCGCGCGAGCAGGAGCTCGAGCGCGCCCGCGAGCTGTTCTACGAAGGGTTCGTCGCCGAGGAGATCGACCGCTTCTCGGCGGAGAGCGGCGGCCTGATCACGGGCGGCGACCTGGCCGGGTGGCAGCCGACGCTCGAGCCGCCTGCGACGCTCGACTTCCGCGGGCTCACGGTCTGCAAGACGGGGCCGTGGGGCCAGGGCCCGGTGTTCCTCCAGCAGCTGGCGCTGCTCGACGGCTTCGACCTCGCGGAGCTGTCCGATGCCGAGTACGTCCACGTTGTCGTCGAATGCGCCAAGCTCGCCTTCGCCGACCGCGAGGCGTTCTACGGCGACGCCGACGTCCCGCTCGGGCGGCTCCTGTCGCGCGAGTACGCCGACGAGCGGCGGAGGCTGGTCGGTGACGCCGCATCGGACGAGCTGCGACCGGGCGACGGCGGCCGGTTGCCCAGCCCGGTGGCGGGGGCCGCGACAGTCGGCGCCGGCGAGCCGACGCGCGGCGACACCGTCCACCTCGACGTCGCCGACCGCTTCGGGAACCTCGTCTCGGCGACGCCGAGCGGCGGCTGGCTCCAGTCCTCGCCGGTGATCCCCGCGCTCGGCTGGCCGCTGGGCACGAGAGCACAGATGTTCTGGCTCGAGGAGGGGCTCCCGGCCTCGCTCGCCCCGGGGCGCCGGCCTCGCACGACGCTCTCGCCGACGATCGCGCTGCGCGACGGGGAGCCGGCGCTGGCGATCGGGACTCCAGGCGGCGACCAGCAGGACCAGTGGTCGCTGCACGCCTTCCTCCGTCACGTCGTCTTCGGCGACGACCTCCAGGCGGCGATCGACGCGCCGTCGTTCCACACCGACCACTTCCCGTCCTCGTTCTTTCCGCGCCAGGCGTTGCCGCGAGCGCTGGCGCTCGAGTCGCGCTGGGGCGAGGACGTCGCCGAGGAGCTGCGCCGCCGCGGCCACGACGTGACCGTCACCGACCCGTGGTCGCTGGGGCGGGTCAGCGCCGTCGCGCGCGAGGACGGCGTGCTCAAGGCCGGGGCGAACCCGCGCGGCATGCAGGGGTACGCCGCCGGCCGGTAGCCGCAGCCGGCCTGCCGTGGAGGAAGCGGCGAGCCCGCGGAGCTGCTCGTGCGATACGGGTGGGCTGGGGCTGTGCGCGAGCCGGTGCCGAATCGACGCGAAGGCGTGACGGACCGGTGTGTACTTCCTCGATAGGCTCGCCGTGGGAGGAGGGTGGCCCGCTACCCCACCCCTTGGGGGAGGGGTGGGGCCTTTGGAGGGGCGCGGCGGAGAGTGTCGCGCGCTACTTCCCGATCGACGGCGGGCTGGCGGGTGGTCCGTTCTCGGCGAGATCGCGCAGGAGGGCCGGCAGTCGCCGAGGGCCGAAGATCTCGGTCGACATCTCGAGCTCGTCGAGCTTCCACCAGCGCATGTCGCCGACGTGCTCCACGCTCAGGTCGACCCTCGGGCTCGGCTCGAACGGCTCTACCCGAACGAGGTACACCCGTTCGCGCTGGCCGCGGTGCTGGAGCGACGCGTCGAACTCGTGCTCGCGTTCCCAGAGCAGAGGCCCGACCTGGAAATCGTCGAGGCCGAGCTCCTCGGCCAGCTCGCGCCGGAGCGCGGGCTCGTCCGCTTCTCCGGGATCCTTACCGCCGCCGGGCGGCGCCCAGGGGTACGGCGGGAAGTCGAAATGGACGAGAAGCGTGCGCCAGGCCGGGTCGACGACGAGTCCGCGGACTCCGTAACGCCAGGGCTTCACGGCATCAGCACGCGCAGCGCGCGGAACCAGCACAACCGCTCGGCATACGGGACCGCCCCGTTCGCCGGTGAGGTCGATGGGAGCACGAACAGCATCGTCTCCCCCAGCCTGCGCTCCTGCAGCCCGTGGTCGGGCCGCTCTCGGAACGGGCCGCGGTACGCCTCCTTGCCGACGAACGCGATCGCCCGCGGGCGCAACTCGGCCGCCAGCTGCTCGAGCCGCGCGGCGGCGCCCACGAAGTCGGCGGCGCGCAGGTCGCCCGAGCCCGGGGTCGTGCGCGGCGCGGCGTTCGTCAGGCCGATCCGCCACCGCAGCACCTCGAACTGCTCGTGCGGCTCGACCAGCCGCGGCGTGAAAGCGGCCTCGTGGAGCAGCCGCCAGAAGTCGTTCCGCGGATTGGCGAAGTGGGCAGCGGCCGCGGCGGACACACGGCCGGGGTTGATCCCGCAGAAGACGACGTCGAGCCCGGGCGCAAGGACGTCCGGCACGGCGCTCCCGGCGCCGCTCGATCCTGCAGTCCGCGCGCCTACGCCGCCTCGACCTCGGAGAGGGAACTCTCGGAGCTCTCCTGCTGGTGCTTCTCGAAGAGCCTGAGCAGCTGCTCGCCGAGGAGTCCTCCGCTCGGGCGTTGCCGTTCGGCGTCCCTGATCACCGCGACCGTCGAGTCGCGGTCACCGTAGAGACGGGTGTAGCACTCGGACTCGCTCAGGGGCCGGAGCCTCGTCACGGTCCGAACGTAGCTTCCGGACCGGACGGACCCGCTAGGTTCTTCCGCATGGCTGAGCCAAGAGCAAGGGTGTTCGGGTACGAGGTCGCCTACGACGGGACCGCCGTCGCCACCGCGGAGGGCACGGCCGTCGAGGTGCCCGAGAGCTGGTCGCCCGAGCACCTCGTGCTCGCCGCGTTGCTCGACTGCTCGCTGACCAGCCTCCGCTACCACGCCCGGAAGGAAGGCATCGCCGTGAGCGCGAGCGGCGAAGCGTCGGGCACCGTGACCCGGCGCGAGGAGGACGGCCGCTTCGCGTTCGTGGAGATCGAGGCGCGCTTCGACGTGCACTTCGAGCCCGCGCCGGCCGACCTGGGCACGCTGCTCGAGCGGGCGGAGCGCGACTGCTTCGTCGGCGCGTCGCTGACCGCCTCGCCGCGCTACGTCTGGAACGTGGCGTGAAGCTGCTCCTGATCGGCGGCCCGAAGTTCGTCGGCTACGCGCTGATCGAGGCCGCGCTCGCACGCGGGCACGAGGTGACGACGTTCAACCGCGGCCTCACCAACAGGAGCCTCTTCCCGCAGCTGGAGAAGCTCCACGGCGACCGCGACGGCGGGCTCGCGCCGCTCGAGAGCCGCACCTGGGACGCCGTGCTCGACACGTCCGGCTACGTCCCGCGGCACGTACACGACTCGGCCCAGCTGCTCGCGGGCGCCGCCGACCGGTACGTCTTCGTCTCCTCGATCTCCTACTACGCGGACTACCGCGAGCCGCGCGCCGAGACCGACCCGCCCGAGCCGCTCGGCGACAAGCCGGACGACCGGCTGCTCGCGGACTACTCGAACTACGGCGCACTGAAGGCGCTCTGCGAGCAGGAGGCCGAGCGCGCGTTCGGCGACCGGGCGATCCTCGTCCGGCCGGGGCTGATCGTCGGCCCCCACGATCCGACCGACCGGTTCACCTACTGGCCGCGCCGGGCCGAGCGCGGCGGGCCGATCCTCGCCCCTCCCGATCAGCCCGTGCAGATGGTCGACGTCCGCGACCTGGCCGACTGGATGATCCGGCTCGCCGAGGACGGCGGCTCGGGCCCGTACAACGCGACCTCCCCGCCGCGTGCAATCACCTTCGACTCGATGCTCGAGGCCTGTGGCGCCGCCGACGCCGTCCGGGTGACAGAGAAGTTCCTCGCCGAGCAGTGAGTCGAGGGATGGAGCGATCTTCCTTGCTGGATTCCGCCGGACGACGCCGACTTCGCAGCCTTTCAGCTCGTGCCGGTCGATCGCGCGGTCGCAGCCGGGCTGACCTTCCGGCCGCTCACGGAGACCGCCCGCGACGTCCCCGAGTGGACGGGCAAGGCGGGGCTGACGCCGGAGCGCGAGGGCGAGCTCCTCGCGGCATGGGAGAATCGCGCCGCGTGAGTCTCGACGTCGCCGCCGTCCGCGCCCGGTTCACTGCCCTCCAGCGCGATCCCGTGCTCCTCGACGCCCCCGGCGGGTCGCAGGTTCCCGACCGGGTGATCGAGGCGATCGCCCAGTACCTGCGCGAGTCGAACGCGAACGTCAGCGGCCCGTACGAGTCGAGCCGCCGCACCGAGGCCCTCGAGGAGCGCGCGCGGACGACCGCAGCGCGGTTCCTCGGCTGCACACCGGAGGAGACCGTGTTCGGCCCGAACATGACGACGCTCAGCTTCGCGCTCTCGCGCACGGCGGGCCGCGAATTCCGGCCCGGCGACGAGATCCTCTGCACGAGGCTCGACCACGACGCCAACGTCTCGCCGTGGCTCGAGCTCGCGCACGATCGCGACCTGACCGTCCGCTTCGTCGACATCAACGAGGACACGACCCTCGACCTCGCCGACCTCGAGCGGCAGCTCGGCGACCGGACGCGCATCGTCGCCTTTCCGGTCGCGTCGAACGCGGTCGGGACGCTGACCGACGTCCGGCGGATCGCCGACCTCGCGCACGGAGCCGGCGCGATCGCGTGGGCCGACGCGGTGCACTACGCGCCGCACGGCCCGATCGACGTCGCGGCGTTCGGCGTCGACGTCCTGATCTGCTCGCCGTACAAGTTCTTCGGCCCGCATCTCGGGATCGCCTACGGCCGCCGCGACCTGCTCGAATCGTGGCGCCCCTACAAGGTCCGGCCGGCGCCGGTCGAGCCGGTGGGCAAGCGCTTCGAGACCGGCACGCTCGCCTACGAGCTGCTCGCCGGCTTCGTCGCCGCCGTCGAGTACGTCGAGTCGCTGGGCTGGGAGGGCATCACCGCCTGGGAGCGGTCGCTGGGCGAGCGCTTCCTCGCCGGCCTTCCGCCGTCAATCAGGCTACGGGCTGGCCGGAATGGACGGCCGGGTGCCGACGTTCGCGTTCTCGGTCGACGGGGTCTCCGCCGAGGAGGCGGCGGCAAGGCTCGGCGAGCGCGGCTTCGCCGTGTGGCACGGCAATTACTACGCGCTCGAGGTGATGAAGCGCCTCGGCCTCGAGGACGACGGCGGCGCCGTCCGCGTCGGCTTCGTGCACTACAACACGGCCGACGAGGTCGACCGGCTCCTCGCGGAGCTCGCCCGGCTGGAGTGAGCCGCAGGAGCGAATGGGCGGCGCTCTGCGCGCTCGTCCTCATTTCGACCGCGTTCAGGGCGTGGGCGGCCGTCGAGGTGCCGGTCCCGTGGATCGCGCCCGACGAGATGGTGTACGGGCTGCTCGGCCGCAGCCTGTGGCTGCACGGCTCGTTGTCGATCCTCGGGGGGCCGACGCCGTACTACTCCCTGCTCACCCCGTTGCTCGCCGGATTCCCGCTGGCCGCGTTCGGGCTCGGCACGGGGTACGACCTGCTGCAGGGGCTCCAGGCGTTCGTGATGTCGCTGGCAGCAGTGCCCGTCTACCTCTGGGCGCGGACGCTCGTGCCACGCCGGAGCGCCCTGACCGCGGCCGCGCTCACCCTGGCGACGCCGGTGCTCGCCTACTCGGGCCTGGTGATGACCGAGGTGCTGTTCTACCCGCTGCTGGTCACGGCTGCTTGGGCCGGCGCG
>Ga0134126_10011334_pt1 | contig 11247 bp, 13 predicted proteins | sample KB31752_FD_96881 | JGI IMG/M metagenome (GOLD analysis project Ga0134126, IMG submission 96881) | Terrestrial soil microbial communities with excess Nitrogen fertilizer from Kellogg Biological Station, Michigan, USA - KB3-175-2 | ecosystem: Environmental > Terrestrial > Soil > Unclassified ... | reverse complement strand
GATTTGCCGCAGCGCCCGCAGACGGTGCGCGGCGCGCTGCGCGTGCGGGTCGAGCAGCAGTTCGAGGCGGCGGCGGCGCGCGGCGACGTCCAGGTGCTCATCGTGCGGGCCGGCGACTTCTACGGCCCCGCCAGCAGCGGCGACTGGTTCGACCAGGTGGTGTTCACCGACATCAAGAAAGGTGTGGTCAAGACCATGGGCAAGCCGGGGGTGCCGCATGCCTGGGCGTATCTGCCGGATCTCGGACGGGCATTCGAGGCGCTGGCCTCAGTGCGCCTGAGCCTCAAGGCGTTCGATCGCTTCCATTTCGCCGGCCACTTCGTCACCGGCGAGGAGATGGGCGCCGCCGTCGCCAGGGCCGCGCCGGCGCCGGTCAAGGTCAGCGCCTTCCCGATGTGGCTGCTGCAGGTGGCGGGGCTGGTCGACCCAGTGGTCCGCGAGGTCAGCAAGATGCGCTACATCTGGCAGAACCCGATGGAGCTCAGAGACGAGCGGCTCGAGGAGATTTTGGGCGAAGGGTTCAACACGCCGTTCGAGCAGGCCGTAGCTGCGGCTGCGGCGCCGTATCTGGCAAAGATGCAGGCGCAGAACAAGGTCGTGGCCACTGTGCTCGCCTGACGGAGCTGTGGGTGGTGGAGATGCACGACAACTAGAACCCTAGTTCACTCCAGATGCTTTCGGGCGTCCGTCCGGCGGCGCGCAGATCGCGAAGGCTCGGCGAGTTCCTGGACTTGCTGAGCTTCTTGCCGCTCGCATCGAGCAGCACCTTGTGGAAGGTGTAGATCGGCTGGCCGTAGCCGAGCAGCATCTGCAGCAGCACATGGATATCGGTCGAGGGCTCCATGTCACGGCCGCGAGTCACGTGCGTGATCGCCTGCGCCGCATCGTCGACGACCACGGCCAGATGATAGCTGGCCGGCACGTCCTTGCGCTGCAGCACGACATCGCCCCAGCGCTCGGGGCGAGCGTAGCGAATCTGCGGCCGGTCGAGGGGGGTCGGCTGCGCGACGGTGAAGCTCAGCGGGCCGGTGAGCGCCACGGCGCGGCCGAGGTCGAGCCGGGTCTGCACCGGCCGGCCGCCGGCGGGGCCGTGGATGCGGCATTTGCCGTCGTAGAGCGGGGCGCCGTCGGGATCGGTGCCGGTGGCGCGGGCGGCAATCTCCTGTCGGGTGCAGTCGCAGTCGTAGAGCAGGCCCATCGTGCGCAGCCGGTCGGCGGCCGCAGCATAAACGGGAAAACGCTGCGACTGCACCAGCACCGGCTCGGGCCAGTCGAGGCCGAGCCAGTGCAGATCCTCATAGATTGCCGCGGCAAATTCGGGTTTACAGCGCGTCGTGTCCGTGTCTTCGAGGCGCAGCAGGAACCGGCCGCCCAGCCGGCGCGCCCAGAAATCGGTGAAGAGGGCCGAATAGGCGTGGCCCAGATGCAGATAGCCGTTCGGGCTCGGCGCGAAACGAAGGATCGGCATGGCCGCCCATAGCACAGCCCGGCACAAGGCCACAGACCGGCTGACGTCGCCCGATGCGTTGCAGTGGCACCTGCGGGCGTTGCTCAGGAAGAACCCGCCGCTGCGGCCGGTCGCGAAGATCGCCGGCGCCTTCGATATCCGCCTGACGCCGGGAGGCTTCCCCGGCCTGGTCCGCGTGATCTGCGGCCAGCAATTGTCGGTGGCGAGCGCGCGCGCGATCTACGGCCGGTTCACGGAACTGCCCGGTGCGCTGGACCCCGCCGGCTATCTCGAGCTCGATGAAGCAACGGTGCGCGGCGTTGGGTTCTCGGCCGGCAAGTTCCGCACGGTACGGGTGATCGCCGAAGCCGTGGTGGCCGGCGAGCTCGATTTCGAGCTGGTCGAAACGATGGCGCCCGACGAAGCGCTCGCCTACCTCACCGCGCACAAGGGCATCGGCCCCTGGACGGCAGAGATCTACCTGATGTTCTGCTCGGGCCATCCGGACATTTTCCCGGCGGGCGATCTTGCGCTGCAAAAGGCGGTGGGGCATGCCCTCGGCATGGACTACGCGCCGGACGCCAAAGAGCTGATCGAGATTGCCGTTCCCTGGTCGCCGCACCGCCACGCAGCGGCGCTGATGTTCTGGAAATATTACGCAGTGGTGATCCGCAGGGCCGGAGGCATTGCCCTATGACGATCACGCTCTCGGGCCCGATGCTGCCGCCCAAATCGGGCCAGGCGGCGAAACAGGTGATGGTGCTGCTGCACGGATACGGCGCCGACGGAAGCGACCTGATCGGACTGGGCGGCGAATGGCGCGATCAGTATCCGGACATGCTGTTCGTGGCGCCGAACGCGCCCTGGCCATGCGCGCGCAACCCCGCCGGCTTCGAGTGGTTTCCGCTGAGCGACCGGCCGGTCGAGGATTTCCGGCGCGACGGCGCCGACATGGCACGGCCGGTGATCGTCAATTTCCTCATCGATTTGTGGGCGCAAACCGGCCTCAGCGCCCGCGATACCGTGCTTTGCGGCTTCAGCCAGGGCGCCATGATGGCGCTCCACACCGGCCTGTCGCTCGATCATAAGGTGCTAGCGATCATCGCGTTTTCCGGCGCGCTCATTCCGCCGCCAGGGGCCTGGGCCAAACCCCCGGTGGCGCTGATCCACGGCGATCTCGACGGCGTCGTGCCGGTGCAGTTGAGCCGCGACGCCGAAGCGGCGCTGAACGCCGAGGGCGTCGATGTCCGCTTCCACCTCGAAGCGGGAACGGGACACGGAATTGCACCGGACGGGCTGGGATTTGCCAGCGCGTTTCTCGCCGAAGTGGCCGCGAAGACTTAGAATTCGCTGGCGAATTGCGGCTTCACGCCACCGCCACACTGCATATAGTATATGGCCAATATGCGTGCTGCCGATTCCCACAGTGGGGGTCTTTGGTGACCGTGCATGTGTCGCCCGAGTCGTGTCCCGCGCTGGTTCTGAACGCCGATTACAGGCCGCTCAGCTACTATCCCTTGTCCCTGTGGTCGTGGCAGGACGCGATCAAGGCGATTTGCCTTGACCGCGTGCAGGTCGTTTCGACCTATGACCGGATCGTGAAGTCGCCGAGCTTCGAGATGTTCCTGCCGAGCGTGGTGTCGCTCAAGGAATATGTGAAGCCGGCGCGGCATCCGGCATTCACCCGGTTCAACGTCTTCCTGCGCGACCGCTTCACCTGCCAGTATTGCGGCAGCAAGGAGGACCTGACCTTCGATCACGTGATCCCCAGGTCGAAGGGCGGGCGCACGACCTGGGAGAACGTTGTCGCGGCCTGCGCGCCGTGCAATCTCAAGAAGGCCAACCGGCTGCCCAGAGAGATCAAGATGTTCCCGATGCAGGCGCCGTTCCAGCCGACGGTGCACGATCTGCACAATGCCGGGCGGGCGTTCCCGCCGAGCCATCTGCACCAGAGCTGGCTCGACTATCTCTACTGGGACATCGAGCTCGAGCCGTAGGCTTGTCGGTCGGCCTGCCAATAACTATTATTGGTCTCTCGGTTCGTGGAGGCCAAAATGGCAATCAGCGCAGATCTGGGTGAAAAGCTCGAGGCGGTGGTCAACGACCTCGTTGCCAACGGCCGCTACAACAGCAAGAGCGAAGTGCTGCGCGAAGGCGTCCGGTTGGTGCAGGAGCGCGAGGCGGCGCTGGCGAAGTTGTTTCAGGCGCTCGACAAGAGCATTGCCGATTCAGAAGCTGGGCGCACGAAACCAATCGAAGAGGTCGCTGAGCGGCTGATATCGAAATATCGGGCCATGGCGAAGAAGCGTGCGTGATGCGGGTAACCTTCACGCAGGCTGCAGAAGCCGATCTCGAGGAGATCGGCAATTTTATTGCAGCCGACGATCCGCTACGTGCCGAAAGCTTCGTAGGTGAACTGGTAGAACGCTGCCTCGGCCTTGCCCACCATCCACTGCGCCATCCCCTGTTCGTCGCTCGGGCGGGCCGGGAAATACGGCGGTTTCCGCATGGGAATTACGTGATCTTCTACTCGGTGCTGGCTGACGCGGTTGAAATCGACCACATCGTCCACGCTGCACGGGACCACATCCGGATGCTCTTCCCCGAGGGCTAAGCCGCCTTGCGCCGCGCCTGGGTGATTATCGCCACCACGAGCAGCACCACCAGCAGGGCCGAGATCAACGCGTTGTAGCCGGCGAGGCTGAACCTGATGATCGGGTCGCGCCATTGCACCTGGTCGCAGGGGATGACCTTGGCGATGTTGCCGCTCGACAGATCGCCGAAGCTGAGGTTGCCGCCGGTGCCGGTGCACGAGGTCGGCCCCGGCCACCAGCCCCATTCGACGCCGGCGTGATAGGTCCCCATGTAGGTGGACCACACGAAGATCGCAGCGGCGATCAGCATAACGATGTACCAGACGGCGATCGGGATGCGGTTCCAGAAGATCAGGATCAGCGCCAGCACCGGCAGGCCCCAGTAGTACGCCTGGCGCTGCGCGAGGCAGAGCTCGCAGGGCATGAGGCCGCCAAAGATCTGGCTGCCCCAGGCGCCCAGGATCGTGGCGAGGCCGATGACGAAGGCAATAGCCACCAGGATCTTGTCGGCGGGAAGGGGACGGCTCGCGGTGCTCATGCTCATGCTGGTCATTGTCTGATCCGTTGGTCCTGCGGCGGATTGAGGCCGATCGCGGCGCGAAAGCAAGTGGTCTCGCGCCGATTTTATGCGGCGGGAGCGATCCCGAGCCGCTCCTGGATCCCGAGCGCGTTGCGCGGCGCGTTGGGTTTGTCGGTCGAGACGAAATAGGCGAAGACGTCCCGCTGCGGCTGCACCCCCCTCATGGGGACCACGAATTTGCCGTCGATGGTCTTGCCGGCGCTCAATGCGTTGAAGTTTTGGGCCCAGGTATCGAGCTGAGCAGAGGAATAATGTTCGCCTCCCGGCGGTCCCTGCAGCCGGCAATAGGTGAAATCGGCAGTCTGGTCGGCATAGGGCCACTCGGCGGTGTCGGCGATGACCAGTGCGACGTTGTGCGCCTTGAGCAGGTCGATGAAGGCGGGATCGGCAAAGGTCGCGTTGCGGACTCCGATCGCCTGCCGGATGGTCCTGGGCAGCAGCTTGAGGAAGCCTTCGATACGCGCCGCGTCGAACTTCATGTTCGGCGGCAACTGCCAGCACACGGCGCCGAGGCGCTTGCCGAGGGCGGCGACGGAGTTGAAGAAGAACTCCACCGGCTGCTCGACCTCCTTCAGGCGCTTGATGTGGGTTACGGCCTGGTGCCCCTTCACGGTGAAGACGAAATCGCCGGGCGTTTCCGCCGCCCAGGCCTCGAAGCTCGCCGGCTTCTGATTCTGGTAGAAGGTCGAGTTGATCTCGATCGCCGTCACATGCCGGCTGGCCCAGTGCAGCTCTTCCTTCTGCTTGAGGCCCTCCGGATAGAACTGGCCGTTGCGCCACTCCGGAAACACCCAGCCGGCCATGCCGGTTCTGATCCTGCCTGCCATTGTCCGTCGTCCGCTCGAGTGCAGCGCTCTGCCGCGCCCGCAAGTCATAGCAGTATTTGCGAAGCCCGAAAGCAGGAGCCGTCTCTATCCCGCTCGCGGCCGTTCGCTGGACGTTACGCCGCAGTGGTCGGCGTCCGGTCCACTGCCGCGGTCACGCCAAGTCTTTGCATCAGGCCTCGGGCATTGTCCGGGGCCTGCAGCTTGTCGGTGTTGTCGAAGAAGACGAAGACGTCGCGCGGCTGTCCGTCGTCGCGTGGCGGCACGACGAATTCGCCGTCGGTCATTTTCGCGCCGGAGGACCAGGCCTTGATCCGAGCGGCCCAGCGGTCGAGCTCTTCGTCGGAATAGCGAGACCGGTAGAGTTCGGTGGACCCGTGCAGGCGGCAGTAGACGAAGCCGGCTGTCAAATCCATCAGCAACGGCCAGTCGACCGTGTCGGCGCAGACGAGCGCCACGTCGTACTTCCGCAACAGCTCGATGAAGAGGGGGTCACGGAAGCTGTCGCTGCGGATTTCGATCGCATGGCGCAGCGGCCGATCCTCAAGCACGTCGAGATGGGCGGCCGCACGCAGGCGGTGATCGTGGCGTGCGCCGAGCTCGGCCGCTTCCCGCTGCGTTCGCGGCAGGAGCTCGAAGAATTGCACCAGGCGCCCGCGATTGAACACGAAGCGCTCGGGAAACTGCCAGAGGATCGGACCCAGCTTGCCGCCCAGTGCCAGCGGTCCCGACGCGAAGAAGTTGGCCAGCGGGATTTCCGCGCGGGTCAGTTGCAGCATATGCGTCAGGAAGCGCGACCCCTTGACGGCGAAGACGAAGTCGTCCGGCGCGGCTTCGGCCCAGTTGGCGAAGCTTCGCGGCATCTGCATGCCGTAGAAGGTGCCGTTGATTTCGAGGGCGTTGAACTGCGCGGCGGCATGGGCCAGCTCGCGCTTTTGCGGCAAGCCCCTGGGATAGAAGGTGCCGCGCCAGGGACCATAAGTCCAGCCGGACACACCGATCCGTACATCACCGAGCCGAGCCATGCGGCTTACAACCGGCAGAGGGCGGCGGCGGTTCCGGTTGACGACTTCCCGGGTTTCGACTTATCTCGCGCCACTTCAGGGCGCCCCTGTGGTGGAATTGGTAGACGCAGAGGACTCAAAATCCTCCGCCGCGAGGCATGTCGGTTCGAGTCCGACCGGGGGCACCACCTGAATCTTGCGGGCGGACGCCCGTTGGTTGGGGCGGAGGATGCCGCAGGTGCAGCAAACCCGTCTGGGCATTGCCCTTCCGGCTCTGGCAATTGCCCTGATTATTGCACTGCGCCTGTGGTTCGATGCCGCCACCCCGCCGATGGGGGATGAGGCCTACTACTGGATCTGGGGACAGCGCTTGGGTTGGTCGTATTTCGACCATCCACCGCTCGATGCCTGGCTGCAGGCGGGCATCGCCGCACTCTTCGGCTGGTCGGCAGTGAGCCTCAGGCTGCTCACATGGCTCAGCTTCGCAGGCACGTTCATCGTCTTGTGGCTGATGGGCGGCGAGCTGCGGCCCGCGCAGGGCGGCACGGCGTGGCCGCTGCGCGCCATGCTGGTGCTGCTGAGCGTACCGGTCGTAGCCCTGTTCACGATGCCAGCGTTCCACGACCACCTGCTGGTGTTCTTCACGGTTGCGTCGATCTACTGCTTCTGGCGGTTCGCCACACGCTGGCAGGAGAGCGGCAGGGGGATCGGCAACCTCTATGCCGCCGCGGTGCTGCTGGGCTTTGCGACCCTGTCGAAGTACAATGGCGCTCTACTCGGCGTCGGATACCTCGTCGCGTTCCTGGCGAGGCCCAAGCTCAGGACGGCGCTGAGGCGGTACCATCCCTATCTTGCGGCACTTCTTGCGGTGGCGATGCAGGCGCCGGTCATCTATTGGAACCTGACCGACGGCCTTGCGACGCTGTCCTTTCACTTCCTCGAGCGGCCGTCCGGACATTGGACCCGGCCCGATTTGCGCCAGGGCCTGTTCTTCCTGTTGTATGGAATTGCCGCCGCCGGGCCGTTCCTGCTGCTCGGGGCGCCGCGGCTGCTGAGGTCGAGGTCCGATACCCGCGAAGGCACGCTGGCCGCGATTGCCGGCAGCGTGTTCGTCGCGTCCACGCTCATCATGTTCGCGCTGTCGCTGTTCACCGATGTGCTGCTGCACTGGAACATCGTCGCCTATGTCGCGCTGGGCATCATCGGCGTCTGGGCGCTGGGCCGCTGGCTGATCTGGCCGCATGTGCTGGTGACGCTGTATCTGCTGGCCGCGGCGGTGATGGGCTACACGCATCCGCCAGGGCTGCTGCCCGGGTTCAAGGACCCCGGAGCGGAAGCCAATTTCGGCTGGCCGGAGGTCGCCAGTGCGGTCATCGCGGCTGAGCAGCAGCACCCGGGCGCTTTTCTGGCCGCGACGAAGTACAATTATGCGGCGCAACTCAGCTTCGCCCTGCACCGGCTCGACGTTACTGCCATCAATCCGCTGCGATCGCAGTATGACCTGTGGTGGACAGCCGCCGACCATATCGGTCAGGATGCGATCATCGTGGCCGACAGAACCAATTCCATCTCGCTCTCGAGCGGACACTTCCACAGCGTGAGCAAATTGGCCGACGTGCCGGTGATGCTCGACGGGCGGCAAATCTGGAACTTCGAGATCTACCTCGGCACCGGCTACCAGGTGACGGATGCGGGGAGCGGCGCGTGAGCCGGATCGACTGGCTGATCCTGCGCCGGGTGATGGCGCGCATCGCCCTGACGCTCGTCATCTTCTTCGCGCTGCTGGCGCTGGTCGAGTCGCTCAACACCACGAAGCTTCGGGTACTGAACAGCCTGGGCGGGCCGCCGCTGGCGGCCGCGGGGATCGTCCTGTCGGCATTGCGAAACTCCCTGGGAGCACTGCCGGTGACGGTGCTGATCGGCACCATCGCGGGGGTGCTCGACCTGCAGGCGCGCCGCGAATTCATGATCGTCCAGGCGCTCGGCATTTCCATTTGGCGCGTGGTGCGCGCGCCGCTGATCCTGGTGTTGCTGCTGACGGCGTTCGCATCGATGGGCGGGGAGACCCTGCTCATTCTCGGCAACCGTGCAATGCCGGGCGAGCCGATCAACAACCAGGCGGGGTCGACCTGGCTCGAACAGCATGGCAAGAGCGGCATCTACCTCCTTCATGCCGAACGGCTGACTGCCGACCCCCCTGCGATCTATGGGGTTACGCTGTTCATGACCCGGAGCGCAGAGCGCGAGCGGATCGAATCCGACCGCGGCGATCTGGTCGACGGCAAGTGGGTCTTCGGCACGGCGGTGCGGTACAGACTCGATTCCGGCAGTGAAGAGCTGAGTAACTTCTCGATTGCCACGCAGACGACGCGCGCCGACCTTTATCTACAGGCCACCGGCGCGCGTGATCTGACCCTGCCGGAGCTGCTGGAGAGCGTCGCGAGCTCATTGTCGGAGGCGGAGTATCGCTTCGTGACAGAGACCAGCCTCTATCGCACTCTGATGCTGCCGCTGATGGTGGCCGGATCGGTGCTCATCGGCTTCGCGACCGCGTCCGGGTATCGGCGCAAGGTCAATTACGGAAATGTCGTTCTATTCGGCATCGTCGCCGGCTTCGTGATTTTCACGATCAACGAGATGGCGATCCGCGCCGGCAATTCCGGTGTGCTGCCGCCGCTGGCGGCGACGGCGGGGCCGGCGCTGGTGTCGGTCCTGGTCGGCATCACGGCGTTGCTCTATTCGCAGGACGGGACGCTGCGAAGATAGCCGTCAGACGATCGGCGGCGCCTGGTTCCCGTAGGAACTGCGATAGTCGCGGATCTGCTGCTCGGAATAAGCCGGGGCATCCTCGTCGAAGCCGGCCCAGCCTTCGGCGAGGTAGTCGGCACGGCGGGCATCGATATCGACTCCGGCGGCATTGCGCAGGATCGCGGCGACGCTGTCGGCGCGTGCATCCTCGGCGCGCACGCTGAGCAGCGTCCCGCCACGGCGTACGCCCTCGGCGTAGACGTGCGCTTCGGCTTCGGGCACGCCGGCATTGGCGAGGGCGCCGAGCAAGCCGCCGGCCGCGCCACCGACGGCTGCGCCGGCGAGGGCGCCAACGGCGGTCGCCAGCAGCCAGCCGCCGGCAATCACCGGTCCGATGCCGGGAATGGCGAGGGTTCCGAGACCCGCGAGCAGGCCCGCGCCGCCACCGGCCACCGCGCCAACCCCGGCACCAGCCGCCGCGCCTTCCTCGGCGCCGGTTTCGTCGGCGCCATAGCCCGTTGCATTGGCGACAAGGGAAATGTCGGCGCTCGGAATGCCGGCGTCCCTGAGCGAGCGCACAGCCGAGGCGGCGTGATCGTAAGTATCGAATAGCGCGGTGATGGTTCGCATGAGAACTCCCTCTCGAAATCTGCTGCATCTGACGCGCCAGGGGATCGCGCGCCGACTGTCAGGCAAACTCCGGGCGGGCGGATTGCGTTCCGCGGCGGCCGCTGCTGAAGCGGGCGCGATAGTCCTGCGGGCTGATGCCGAACTGGCGGTGCATGACGCGGCGAAGATTCTGTTCGCTGCCCAGGCCGGTCACCGTGGCGATGCGCTTAAGCGGCAATCCGGTCTGTTCGAGCGCATGGCAGGCCGCCTCGACGCGCATGAGCTCGACCGCCTTGGCGGGAGTCTGTCCGGTCTCGGCGGCATAGAGACGGGCGAAGGTGCGCGGGCTCATGCCGGCCTCCTTGGCGAGCCGGTCGACGCGCAGGTCGCGGGCCAGGTTTTCAGCGATCCAGTCGTGCAGCGCCGCGAACCCAGGCCGGCGCCGTTCGAGCGGCAGCGGCGCCGTGAACTGCGACTGTCCGCCGGGGCGCTTGACGAACATGACCAGTTGCCGCGCCGTGGCGACGGCGACCGCCGGACCAAGATCATCCTCGATCAGCGCCAGCGACAAATCGATGCCGGCCGTGACGCCACCCGAGCTCCAGATATTGCCGTCACGCACGTACAAGGCATCGCGGTCGAGCCGGAGGGCAGGGCGCCGGCGCTGCAATTGGTCGACGCGCGACCAGTGCGTGGTGCAGCGCTTGCCGTCGAGCAGCCCGGCATCGGCCAGCAGGAACGCGCCGGTGCAGACCGAACAGATGCGGCGCGGCCGATGCGCGTTGCGGCCGATCCAGGCGATCAATGCCTCGAGCCCGACGGGGCCGTCCGGCGGCAGGCCGCCGGGCACGATCAAGGTGTCGATGCGCTTGCCGGTCAGCGCGCCGAGCGGTTCGGTCAGCAGGGGCAATCCGGGCGCGGTCGCGATGGCTCCCCCATGTTCCGAGACGGTCAGCAGCCGATAGGCGGCCGTGCCGGCGGGTCGCAGCAGATTGGCGCTGGCGAACGCCTGCAGCGGGCCGGCGACGTCGATCAGATTACCGCCGGGAAAGGCAAGCATCACCACCAGGCGGTCGCGCGGGCGCGATGGTTCAGGCAAGGGCCGGCTCCCGATGCCGGGCCCGCACCCAGCGCAGGATCATGATGAGGCTCAGGACCAGGATCGGCGCCATGCCGAGATTGAGCAGGTTCCACCCGGCGGTCTGCAGCGCGACGCCGGCCGACAGCGCTCCGGCCGAGCCGGCGAGGTTGTTGAACAGCCCGCTGATCGCCTGCGTCTTCGGCCGTTCGTTGGGGCGGTAGGACTGCGCCAGGAGCGTCGTTCCAGCGACGATCATCAGGTTCCAGCCGACGCCGAGGAAGAAAAGGGCCGCGAAAAACGCGGGCAGCGCGGTGGAGCTGATGGCGGTGGCGGCGCAGACGACGAGCAGGGCCATGCCGG
>Ga0134126_10011333_pt1 | contig 11247 bp, 13 predicted proteins | sample KB31752_FD_96881 | JGI IMG/M metagenome (GOLD analysis project Ga0134126, IMG submission 96881) | Terrestrial soil microbial communities with excess Nitrogen fertilizer from Kellogg Biological Station, Michigan, USA - KB3-175-2 | ecosystem: Environmental > Terrestrial > Soil > Unclassified ... | reverse complement strand
GTGTCGACGGCGGGGGGCGGCGCCGTGGCGACGCCGCTCACCTCGGTCATCGCCGCATGCGCGCCTTCCTGGTCGGCGGCGACCCGCGCCAGATAGCGGGCCGACTCCGGCATGCGGCGGCGGAAGTACATGACGCCCAGCGCCGGGATCGCGCCGCCCGCCAGCACCAGCTTCCAGACCAGGTCCGGGGGCACGTGGAACGAGTCGAGCAGCAGCTTGAAGACCGCGGCGGTCAGCGCGCCGATCGGCCACATGGTGCCGAAGCCAAGGCCGATCGCCTTGCCGCGGTCCTTGCGGTTCGAATGTTCGGCCATGATGGTCGGCGAGAGCACGTAGTCGGCGCCGACGCCGATCCCGAGCACGAAGCGGCAGGCGATCAGCAGCCAGACGTTCGGCATGAAGGCCTGCGCCAGCGCCGCCACGCCGAGGATCAGCGCGTCGAGGCCGTAGAAGCGCTTGCGGCCGCGCTGCGCCAGCAAGCCGAAAGCGAGCGCGCCGACCATCGAGCCGACCAGCGCGGTGGCGGCCAGCGAGCCTTTCAGCCACGGCACGTCGTGCGCGTTCACGTGGTAGCTGGCCAGCACGCTGGTCAGCACCAGGCTGATCGAGGAGATGTCGTAGCCGTCGCAGAAGACGCCGAGGCCGGTGACGAGGATGGTGCGCCAATGGAAGGCGCTGAACTTCTGCTCGTCGAGAACCGCGAAATGCGTGTCGGCCATGAATCCCCCGGCGGCTTGCTACGCCCCGTCGATCCATAGGCGATCGGGCGCGGCTCCCGCCATAGCGTCGCAAAACATTCACGGCCGCGTGCGGCGGCGCCCAATGCTCAGCTGTGGTGGGGGCGGGGGCTCCGTGCTACTGCGACGCGTGTTCTCGCGACTTCGCTAGCGAGGAGAGCGCCATGCCCAACGACCGGCCTACCGCTCAGCCGCCCGCCGTCGCGCCTGCCGACCCGCAGACGCTTCAGACTTTCCAGCTGTCTGACCTCGCCCAGTACACCAAGGAGGGGATCTACTCGACCGCGGCCAGCACCCAGTTCCACCTGTTCTTCGTCGGTCGCGACGATGTCCACTCGATCCTGAAGCACATCCTCTCGCGGGTGCAGGTGTCGCTCTATCTGAACATGTTCGGCTACGACGACGATGAGCTGAACAGGATCATCATGGCCAAAGCGACCGACCCCGGCATCACGATGCTGATCACGCTCGACAAGAGCCAGTCGGGCGGCAAGGCCGAGAAGGCGCTGCTCGACGCCGACAAGCAGCACGCGCTTGCCCAGTTCAACACCCACTTCACGATCGGCGAGTCGCTCACCCACCAGATCAGCCACACCAAGGGCTTCGTCGCCGACGGCAAGATCGCCGCGGAGGGCTCGACCAACTGGTCGGTGTCCGGCGAGGGCGTCTGGACGCTGAAGGGCGGACCGGGCGCGCCGGGCTACAAGGCGCAGAACAACACCCAGACGGTGTTCGTCGACCCGGACTCGGTGGTCCGCTTCCAGACCGAGCTGATCGCAGAGCACCTGATCGCGCGGGACCAGGAAGCGCAATCCGTGCCGGCCGAGCGGCGGCAGCGGAAAGTGCCGGTCGCGCACGTCGGCTCGCCGGTCGCCGCCCAGCCGGCCGCGGCTCAGGCGCCCGCCTCTGACTCTGCGACCGACGCGCCGAACGCCTTGCCTTTCCGCTCGGGGCCGAACCAGGCGACCACCGATAGCATCACCGCGACCACGGCGCAGACCAGCGCCAGCGCAAGGCCGTAGTTGCCATTGTGGGTCTTCACCAGCGCCGTCTGGATGGTGACGTTGACGGCCGCGAAGAGGTTGCCGAGCTGGTAGGCGAAGCCGGGGAACGCGCCGCGCGCACTTTCGGGCGAAAGCTCGTTGAGGTGCGCCGGCACCACCGCCCAGGCCCCCTGCACCGCGATCTGGATCAGGAACGCCCCGGTCGCCAGCATCACCGGCGTCGTCGAGAACGCCCAGAGCGGAATCACCGGCAGCGAGAGCAGCGCGGCCAGCGCGATCGCGCGGCGCCGGCCGAGGCGCTCCGACAGCGGCCCGAAGATCACCCCGCCGACCATGGCCCCCAGGTTGAGGCAGATGGTCAGCGCGGTGACGATGGCGGCCGGGAACCCGTGCTGGCGCTGCAGGAACTGCGGATAGAGGTCCTGGGTGCCGTGGCTGAAGAAGTTGAAGCAGGTCATCAGCACGACGGCGTAGGCGAGGATGCCCCAGTGCCCTTTCAGCGCCTGCAAGAGGTTCGGGCGATGCGCCGCGGCCGCCTTCGCCTCGGTCCAGGCCGGGCTCTCCTCGACGGTGCGCTCGATGTAGAGGATCAGCAGCGCCGGCAGCACGCCCAGCGCCAGGAGGCCGCGCCAGCCGATCACCGGCAGGAACAGGTTGGCGATCGCCGCCAGGAAATAGCCCATCGGATAGCCCTGCTGCAGGATCCCCGAGATGGTGCCGCGGCTCTTGGCCGGGACCGTCTCCAGCGCCAGCGAGGCGCCGATGCCCCAAACCCCGCCCATGGCGACGCCGAAGAGGGCGCGCAGCACCAGCAGGAAGGTCAACGTCGGCGAGAACGCCGAGGCCAGCGCCAGCACCGAATAGAGGCCGATCACCACCATCAGGATCGGCCGGCGCCCATGGTGGTCGGCGAGCCGCCCGAACAGCAGCGCGCCCACCGGCCGCGCCGCCAGCGTCAGCAGGATCGCCGAGTTCACCACGGCGATGTCGGCGTGGAAGTCCTTGGCGATGGCGCTGAGCACGAACACCAACAGGAAGTAGTCGAACGCGTCGAGCGCCCAGCCGAGCAGGCTGGCGATGAAGGCGGCGCGCTGCGGGCCGCTCAGGGCGCGCAGTTCGTCGACGATGACCATGTACGAGGCGCCCCCGCTGCAAACTTGTGCGAACAGCGCCCCTTTGACGACAGTTTGGGCCGCCGATCAACGCGGGCGCAGGCCAGCGCGCTCACCGAAGGCGATCCCGCCAGGGCTTCAGGGCCGCCGTCGCATCGCCAGCAGGCGGCGGATGCGCGACAGAACGGCGCCGGGAGCCAGTGGCCGGGTCTGCGCCGGCCCCTGTGCGCAGAGCTCGCCGGCGGCGCCGGCGGCGCGGGCCGGCGTGCCGGCCATCACCACCTCGACGTGGGGCCGCTCGCGCCGCACCCACTGGGCGAGCGCGAAGCCGTCCATCTGGCCCGGCATCTCGACGTCGGTCAGCACGACGTCGACGCGGGCGTCGTCACGCTGGAGCAACCGCAGGGCTTCCTCGCCGCTGGCCGCCTCGAGGACGCGGTAGCCGCAGTCGCGCAGGTAGCCGGCGATCACCAGCCGCACCAGCACGTCGTCCTCGACGACCAGCACGGTCTCAGCGGTGGCGACGCCGTCGGTTCGATCTTCGACGAACGTCAAACGTCGCCCGCCAGGCTGCGGACTTGACCCACGAGCTGCTTCAGCTCGAACGGCTTGGCCAGGAAGGCGTCGGCGACGTAGCGGGCATTCTCGGCCGCGGCGTGGCCGGAGGTGACGATCACCTTCATCCGCGGCTGAGTGCGGCGCACGCAAGCGGCGAGCTCGACCCCGTTCATCCGGCCGGGCAGCTTCACGTCGGTGATCAGCACATCGGGCGCTGCGGTCGCCCTCAGGGCGAGCACCGCTTCGTCGGCGCTCGCGGCCTCGGTCACTTCGCACCCGGCGTCGCGCAGCGACTCGGCGATCAGCGCCCGCACCATCAGCTCGTCCTCGACGACGAGGACGTTGAGCCCGGCGCGAGCGGGGTCGTCATGGATACTGTACGCGGTCATCCTCTTCCTCCCGGCGCCGATCGAACGTCCGGGCTGGCGACCGCGTTCCCGCCGAAGCCTGGAACGCCTGGTTGCGCGGGCGAAGCCGCGATATCGCCGCGTCGCGGTCAGGCTTCGAGGCGGCGCGCGGCCTCCAGGCGGGCGTAGGCGGCCGCGAGCCGGCCGCGCACGGCGGCGCGCGCCTCGGGCGTCGCGGCGGCCTGCTTGGCGGTTGCGTCGGGCGCGAACGGAACGCCAGGGGCCTTGGCGTTGTCGCGCGCCGCCAGCGCCATCGCCGCGACGTCCGCCGCCGAGGGCGTCTCGCCGAAATGCGGCAGGATGCGCGTCGCCACCGCGGCGGGCAGCTCGGCGTAGCCCACCAGCCGGCCGCCGCCGCCGCCGAGGCCGGCCAGCGCCAGCTCGCAGATCGCCGCCAGCGCGGCGGCGAGGTAGTCGGCCTCGGGCGCTGACGCCATTTCGGCGTCGAGGCCCAGCGCGCGGATCGGAAAGCGGCCGGGGTCGAGCCCGGTGGTGTCCGAGAGCGCCGCCATCACCTCCAGCGGCGCCCGGTAGAGGAACACCCATGGCGTCTCCGGAAAGGCGCGCCGCAGCAGCGGCAGCAGGCCGATGTGCCAGCCGTCGAGCTTCAGGAAGAGCCGGGTCTCGCCGGCCCGCGGCAGGCCGAGCGCGCCCACCACGCCGCGCACCAGCGCCAGCTGCGTCGCCTCGTCCAGGCCGCCCTCCGCGCAAAGCCGCAGCGCCAGGTCGAGCGGCTGCGGCTCGCCGAGCGCCAGATGCGCCGCGCCGGCCGCCAGCATGCGGGAGACCAGCGTCGAGCCGCAGTGCGTCATGTGGAAGACGAGGCCGCTTGGCGTGAGCGCGCCGGGCGGCGGCGTGCGCGCCAGGTCGGCCAGCGGCGAGCGGAAGCCGAACAGCCGGTTGAACGGCCGCCTGAGCGCCCGCTGCGCCTCGTCGTAGTAGAAGCCGCCGTCGGCGCGCAGGCCGCCCAGATGCGCCCAGTCGACGACGTAGCCGCCGTCCGCCGCCCACGTCGCGACCGGCCGCCAGGCGGGCGGCGCGCCATCCGCGCAGGAGCGCATGGGCGGCGCGAGCAGGGCCGGGCCCAAGGCCGGGCCGGGAGCCAATTGGGCGAGTTGCGCGCCGATCGCCGCGGCGGTCAGCGGCGCTCCGAGCGCGACGGACGCCTGGGCCAGCCGCGTGGCGAAGGCGGAGGCATCGCGCTCGGCCCAGAGGGCGTCGGCGAGGTCGGGCCGCGCGGCGAGGCGCTCGCGCAGCCGCGCGAGCGCCGCCGCCAGCGCCGGTTCCGCGCTCATCCGGACCGCGCCGATGCAGGACGCAACGCGTCGAGGCGCGCGTAGGCGTCCGCCAGCCGACCGGCCGCCACGGCGCGCACCGCTGGCGTCGCCGCGGCCTGCTTGGCGCGGGCGTCAGGCGCGAACGCGTTGGCCGGCTGTTTGGCGTCGCGCCCGGCGGCGGCCGCCATCGCGTGCCCGTCGGCTTCCGACGGCGTGACTCCAAAGTGCGGCAGCACGCGCGCGCCGAGCGCCTCGGGCAGCTCGGCGTAGTCCACGACCAGTCCGCCGCCGGCCCCGAACCCCTGCTCGGCAGCCTCGCAGATGCCCGCCAGCGCTGCGGCCGCGTAGGGCGACCCGCTCGCTTCCCATTCGACGCCGGTGACCTCGGCCGGCAGCAGGCCCGCCGTCTGCATGCCCGGCCGACGCAGGTGGGAGACCAGCACCTCCACCGGGTCGCGGATCAGGAAGATCCACGGCGTCGCCGGGAAGGCGCGGCGGAACAGCGGCAGCGCGCGCGCATGCCAGCTGTCCAGCTTCAGGAAGAAGCGCGTCCCGCCGTCGTGCGTTCGGTGGCGCGGCCGCCCGAACGCGCCGACCATCGCGCGTAGCAGCCGCGCATGGCCGGCGGCGTCGAGGCCGACGGCCGCCGTGTCCATTCGCACGACGGCGTCGATCGGCGGCGCCTCGGAGACCACGACGGCGCCCTCCAGCGCCGCCAGCATCTGCGCGACGAGCGTCGAGCCGCAGCGCGACATGTGGAAGACCAGGCCGGCGGGCCGGGTCGCCTCCGGCGGCGGCGCCAGTTCGGCGAGCCGCGTGCTGAAGCCGAACAGCCGGTTGAAAGGCGCATAGGCCACGGCCGCAAGCGACTCTTCGTAGAAGGGCTCCAGCAGTCGCCGCTCGCCGAACCAGGCCCACGCAACGCGCGCATCGCCGCCTTCGCCGGCGACGCGCGCCGGCAGCCAGCCGCGCGGCGGGTCGATCGGCAGCGGCGCGTCCTGCGGCCCGAGCCGCGTCAGCTCGCTGATCTCGCCGGCGCCGAGATCGAGGCCAAGGCGCGCCGCGGCCTCGCCAAGGCGAGCGGCGAAGTCGTCCGGATTCCACAGCGCGGCGAGCGTGTCGGCGAGCGCCGGGTCTTCCATCGCCAGCGTGCGCAGCCGCTCGCGGCCGGCGTTGCGCCGGCCGGAGATGCCTTGGTCGGTGGCTGCGTCTGACCCCACGCCGCCCGCTTCCTTGCCGGCGGCGCTACTGTCAAGTACTCGGGCGCATGGCCTTCCCGGACCGCCTCAAGCTGCCGGTGGCGTTCGATCCGGCGGGGCTCGCTGCCGACCTCGCCGCGCTGGCGGCCGCGCCGTGGACGCCGCACTTCGTCGAGCAGAACTACGCGGGCGACTGGAGCGCCATTGCGCTCCGGGCGCCCAAGGGCACGGCGGGCCAGCACCCGATCCGCCAGATCTACAGCGACCCCAGCATCACCGAATTCGAGGACACGCCGCTGATGGACGCCTGCCCGCACCTGCGCGCCGCCGCCCGTGCGTTCGGGCCGCCGCACGCGGTGCGCCTGATGCGGCTGACGCCCGGCTCGGTGATCAAGGAGCACACCGACCACGATCTCGCCGCCGAGGACGGCATGGCGCGCATCCACGTGCCCGTCGCCACCAACCCGGGCGTGGTCTTCGAGGTGAACCGCCGGCGGGTCGATATGGCGCCCGGCGAGGCATGGTACCTGCGCCTTGCCGACCCCCACCGCGTCGCCAACCGCGGTGCGAGCGACCGCGTCCACCTGGTGATCGATGCGCCGCTCAACGCCACGCTGGAGGCGCTGATGTGGCAGGCGATGGCGGAGGCCGGCGCCTAACCGCCCCAGGCCGCGGCCAGCTCGGCGACGCTCGCGAAGCGTTCGCGGCGGTCGGCGTGGCAGGCGCAGGTCATGGCCGCATGCTGCACGTCGGTCCCTCGGAACGCCACTCGGTCCAGCGTCCCATCCCCGAGGAACACCGCAGCGGCGCGGCCGAGGTTGAACACCGTGGTGCGCTCGTCGATCCGCGCGCCCTTCTCGAACTCCTCGGGCGCCATGAAGCGGTCGGACCCGAAGAGCCGGCCCATCTGGTTGATGAAAGGACCCTGCGAGTAGCTGTCGAGGTCGAAGAGGGAGATGCGACGCGCCGCGAAGTCGTACATCAGCGCGCCGTCGTAGAAGTCGCACGCCACCCAGCCGCGCCCGCAGAGCGCGACATGCGCCTCGATCACCGTCCCGATCGCCGCGGCGATCTCGTCCGCGGGCAGCGCGCGGAACCGCTGGTGCGCGGTCGCCGGATCGCGGCGCCGTGCGGCGGGCGCATGCAGCAGTTCTCCCTCCGCCCACTCATAGATCAGCATCGGCCCCCAGCCGCTCGTCCCAACCGCGACCAGCGCCGGCAGCGCCGGATGCGCCAAGCTTCCCGCCAGCCGCGCCGCATTGCGCAGCAACTCGACCCGTTCGGGGTGGCTGAGGAACGGCGCCGTATCCGCCGGATCCCCCGCCGTCTTCACAAACCACCGCCGCCCACCCGCCGCGACGCCGAAGGAAACGTTGCCCGAGTCCTGGGTGCGCGAATCAAACCGCGCGAAGACGCTCCCGAGCGCGCCGAGAAACGCCTCGGGCGCGAGCCTGGTGTTCGCGTCGAATGGCCAGTCTGTCATCGCGCCGCCCCTAGCGCCGAAGCTGTCATGCCGGCCGCAGCGCGAACCGCGAAGGCTGGTGCGGGCGGTCGGGATCGAACCGACACTCTGTCACCAGAACCGGATTTTGAGTCCGGCGCGTCTACCAGTTCCGCCACGCCCGCTGAGTGGACTGCGCCGGTTAGACCGGCCCGATGCGCCCGTCTACTGCCGTCGCGCCACAGGCCTGGCGCGACGACCGCCCGGCCACCTCGTTCCCGTGTTCTAGTGCTTCACGCCCTTGATGACGCCGACCGGGGCGATCGAGCCGTCGGCGCAGATCAGGCCGGCGGCCTTGGCGCCTTCTTCCCAGCGGGTGGGGCCATCGTAGACGTTCACCTCGCAGAGGATGTCGCCGCCGCTCTCCTCGGACCACAGATAGCTGCGCTCCACCGTCACCGGCCGGCCGGCCGGCGTGAAGCCGTCGTAGGCGTCGCCCCAGGGCGCCACGGCCGCCAGCTCGCGCCAGCTGAGCGTCAGCGCGCGGTCCAGTTCGTCGGCGGCCATCGCGGCCAGGTCTTCTTCGAGCTCGGTCACGGCCTTTGGTCCCCGCGCCTTTCGTCGCAGCGCCCCCACGCGGCGCCTGTCGCGGCAACATGGTCCGCTGTGGGGTCGCCGCAACCTATCGCGCCCGGCGTGCGGCCGGAAGCCGCCGCGGCGCCTGGGGGAGAGACAGCCGCCCGCGAGCCTGTTACGTCGGCGGGGCATGCTTCGAAGCACCTACGACAGGATACTTCGCCTGGCGGCGTCGCCGGACGCGCCGGCGTGGCTGGCGCTGCTGGCCTTCTGCGAGGGCATCTTCTTCCCGATCCCGCCGGACGTGATGCTGGCGCCGATGGTGCTGGCCCGGCGCGACCGCGCCTGGCGCTACGCCATCATCGTGCTTTCGGCCTCGGTGCTCGGCGGCTCGGTTGGCTACACCGTCGGCTACTTCCTGCACCCGGTCGGCGAATGGCTGCTGCGGCTCACCGGCTCGGACCCGGTCCAGTTCCAGCACTTCTACCACCAGTGGGGCGTGCTGCTGCTGGCGGTGCCGATCCCCTACAAGCTGACGGCGATCGCCTCGGGGCTGTTCAAGCTCAACTTCCCGCTGTTCTTCGGCGCGTCGATCGTGATCCGCGGCCTGCGCTTCCTGCTGGTGGCCGGCCTCATCCGCCGCTACGGCGCGCCGATGCAGGAGTTCGTCGAGAAGCGCCTGGGTCTGGTGGTCAGCGGCATCGCGCTGGCGCTGATCGGCCTGGTGGTCGCGATCCGGTTCGCGTTCTAGCGCCCCCAGCGGCGCTCCAGTTCCGCATCGAGCAGGTTCGCGTTCGGGCCGCGGCGCGCTATAGGCGGCGGCGATGGCTGCGCTCGACCGTCTCTTCAAGCACTGGCCCATCCTGGCCTTCGTGATCTCCGCAGGGATGCTGGCGATCGCCCACGGCTTCCAGACGTTCGGGGGCCTGGCGCCCTGCCACCTGTGCCTGAAGCAGCGCGAGGTCTACTGGGTAGCGCTCGGGGTCAGCGCCATCGCGGTGGCGGCCGGCTTTACCCGGGTCGGCGCGCCGGCCCCGCGCATCGCCAGCCTGATCCTGGCTGCGGTGTTCGCCTACGGCGCCTACCTCGCCGCTTTCCACGCTGGGGCGGAATGGAAGTGGTGGCCGGCGCCCGCGACCTGCTCCAGCAGCGGAACCGCGGTCAGCGCCGCGGACCTGCAGGCGCTGCTCTCCGGCACGGTGAAGAAGGTCCCGCCCTGCGACCAGGCGCCGTGGCGCCTGCTGGGGCTGTCGATGGCGGGCTGGAACTGCCTGGCGTCGGTGGCCCTGGTCGGCCTCAGCCTGACGGCGGCGGCGCGCCCGGGTGCGAAGAACGCGGGCGTGCGGAGCATGGAGCCGGCGCGATGACCTCTGCTTCTGGACCGATCACGCCTCGCCCCGTTCCCCCGCGGCCCATTCCTCCGCGACCCGGCGCCGGCGCGCAGCGCGCGCGGCTCTGCGAGATGCTGCGCGTCGACCACGCCGGCGAGCTGGCCGCCGGCGCCATCTACCGTGGCCAGCGCGCCGTGCTGCGCGCCTCGCGCGGCGCCGGCCGCACGCTCGCCCAGATCGCCGACCTGGAGGCGCAGGAGGACGAGCACCTCGCGCGCTTCGACACCATCCTCGTCGAGCGCCAGGTGCGCCCCAGCCTGTTGTCGCCGCTGTGGCGCGCCGCCGGCTTCGGGCTCGGCGCCGCCACCGCGCTGATCGGCGAGAAGGCCGCGCACGCCTGCACCGAGGCGGTGGAGACCGTCATCGAGGGCCACTACGCGGGCCAGATCGCAGAGCTGGAGAACGCCGAGCCCGACCTCGCGGCCGAGCTGTCGCGCTTCCGCGATGACGAGCTGGCGCACCGCGACATTGCGGTCGCCGAGGGCGCGCGCCAGGCGCCGGCCTATCCGCTGCTGGCTGCGGTGGTGCGCGCCGGCTGCCGCGCCGCCATCCGCATCGCCGAGAAGGTCTAGATGGCCGGCGGGGTCCAGAGCGGCGCCGCCCTGGACCCCGCGGCCATGCGCGCCTCCGCCGAGGCGCCGACGCGGGCAACCGCCGCCGACATCGAGGAGGTGGCCGGCACGCTGTCCGACGCCTTCGCGGTCGACCCGATGATGGACTGGATGCTGCGGCCCGACGCGCGGCGGGCCGCCGTGCGGCTCGACCTCTTCCGCATGCTGGTGCGCGAGGAGGGTTTCCCGATCGGCCGCATCGACCGGCCGGCCGGCGGCGGCGCGGCGGCGATCTGGATGCCGTTCGAGTGGCTGGGGCCGACGCCGTTCCTGGTCGAGCTGCGCGGCCTGCCGGCGATGCTGCGCGCCACTGGCCTCGCCCGCTACGGGCGCCTCGCCGCCATCCGCCGCGACATGGACGTTCACCACCCCAAAGAGCGCCGCCACGCCTACCTGTGGTTCCTGGGCGTCGCGCCGGCCGCCCAGGGCCGCGGCGTCGGATCGGCCTTGCTGCGCGCCGCCAACGCCCGCCTCGACGCCGAGGGCCTGCCCGCTTACCTGGAGACTGCCACCACCCGCAACGTCGCCCTCTACCGCCGCCACGGCTACGAGGTGATCTCCGAGCACAAGGCGCGGGCGGACGCGCCCACCATGTGGAGCATGTGGCGCGAGCCAACCAGCCCAATAAGTATTTGATATTACGGTCTATTGTGGAAGGTAGCCGTAGACGCCCCAGCAAGCGCCCCAACAGAGGCGTCAACAACGCGCTCCGCCCTGAAAGTGGCCTTCACTCGCCGTCGCTTAGGCGAGGCGAGGTCCGGCAACGCGGCCCAAACAGGTCAATGGGACGGGGCGCCGCTGACGACGTCGACAGCCTCCACGTTCAAGGCGTCCGGCGGCGGCTGGCGGCGCCGCCTTCGCGCCGTAGGGCGGAAGCCGCTACTCGGCGGCCTTCGCGCCGACGCCGCCGAACTCCTCGATGATCTGCACGGTG
>Ga0134126_10011330_pt1 | contig 11248 bp, 8 predicted proteins | sample KB31752_FD_96881 | JGI IMG/M metagenome (GOLD analysis project Ga0134126, IMG submission 96881) | Terrestrial soil microbial communities with excess Nitrogen fertilizer from Kellogg Biological Station, Michigan, USA - KB3-175-2 | ecosystem: Environmental > Terrestrial > Soil > Unclassified ... | reverse complement strand
ATGGGCGCGCCCTCGTCGGCAAAGACGCGGACGTGGCCATGCTGGCAGGCGAGCGTGAGCGCCTCGGCCAGTGCGTCGCGGGCACCGGCGCGATCGCCGTCGGCGGCACGCGCGAGCGCATGCAGCGCCTGGATTTCGATCACGCTGCCCGTACGGCGCTGGCTGCCCGCGGCGTCAAGAAGCCGCGTGAGCAGCGTGCGCGCGCGGCCCGGCTGGTGCTGGGCGAGCAGCACCCGAGCCAGGACCAGGTAATCAGCCTCCTGCGGGTAACCCGGCTCGTCGTCTGGGCGCAGACCCGCCGCCTTCGCCCACTGGGCGGCTGCGGGGGCATCGCCCTGGGCTAGCTGGAGCCGCGCCCGCACCGGGTTGAGGAGGGCGATCACTTGCGCGCTCAGCCCGGACCGCCCGGCCTCGCCCATCGCCTCTATGGCCCCGGCCGCGTCACCCTGTGCTTGCCGGATTCTGGCCAGAATGGCCAGGCCGGCGGCCACCGGCGCGGTGAAGACGAGCTGCCGGCACAGCGTGATCCCCTGGCTAGCGTGGTCAAGGGCGGCGGCAAGCTCGTTCCGCTCGTACAGCACCTCCGCTAGGCCCACGTGCGCCATGCCCAGGTGGGGCGGCTGGCTGTTGGCGTCGGCCACCCCCAGCGCTTGCCGGTAAGTCGCCATGGCCGCGTCCAGGTTGCCCTGGGCGCGCTGCACACGGCCCAGGTCGTAGCAGACCCGCATGGCGAGAAAGCCAGCGAAGAACTCATCGGCCGCCCGCCGCTCGGCGAGCACCTCCGCGAGGCCGCGCTCGGCTGCCTCGAGCCTGCCGTCCTGCCAGTCGGCCGCCGCCCGGTTCCAGCGCACGAAGGACCGCAGCAACCAGTCTTCCTCGTCCACTTGGGCGAGGGCCTGCTTGTCGTAGTCGGCCGCGAACGCGGAATCACCGCGCAGCCGCGCCAGCACGGCCCGCAGGAACGCGATCCCTGCGGGCACATTGGCCAGCATGCTCACTCCCCGCCCGGCGGGTGCCTCATATGGCTGGTCGCCATTGGCCGCATAGGCGCGCTCGGCCTCATCGAGCAGGGTCCCGAGTGCGTCCATCTGGAAACTCATCGCGGCGCCGATCGCCTGGGCCAGGTACAGGCGCGGCCGCCGCCGTACCGACTCCGCCGGCACGGCGGAAAGCCAGCGGCGCAGGGTCGTGCCCTCGCCGCGGCCGAGCAGCATCCCCACGTGCCGCTCGACAAGTCGCGCCGCCCAGTCGGGGTCCCCGGCCGCCAGCGCGTGCCGCACGGCATCATCGGCCAGCTCATGCTCCTCGCACCAGGCGGCCGCGGCCCGGTGCAGCGCCGTTACCCGGCCGGGCTGTTCAGCCTGCAGCCGGGCGCGCAGCAGATCGGCGAACAGGTGGTGGTAGCGCCACCAGCCGCGTACTTCGTCGAGCGGCATCAGGAACAGGCCCGCGCGCTCGATGTCCTGCAGCATCGCCTGGCTGTCGGTGCGGCCGGTGACCGTGTCACAGAGCTCGGCGGACAAGCGTTCCAGCACCGAGGTTTCCAGGAGGAACGTGCGCACCTGCGCGGACTGCCCGACAAGGACCTCGTCGGTCAGGTAGTCAAGGACGTAACGATGGCTGCCGCTGAACGTCGCGACGAACTCGTTCGGATCCGCGTGTCCGCGCAGCGAGAGTCCTGCTAGCTGCAGCCCGGCCGCCCAGCCCTCCGTGCGGGCCACCAGCGTCGCTGCCGCCGCGGCCCGGAGGCCAGGCCCCGCCATCTCGCCCAGGAGAGCAACCGCCTCCTCGGGCGTGAACCTCAGATCGGCGGCGCGCAGCTCAGCCAGCTGACCGTGCGCCCGCAGCCGCGCCAGCGGCAGCGGCGGCTCAGCGCGGCCGGACACCACCACCCGCAGCCCCGGCGGCGCGTTCTCCAGCAGGAACGCGACCGACTCGTGGAGCGGCCCCGAGTCGGCCAGGTGGTAGTCGTCCAGGACGAGCAGCGCCTCGCCCGCGGCGGGATCGGCGGCGAACTCGTTGATCAGGGCCATCACCAGGCCCTCAATCGCCCGCGGAGCCGGCTGGCCAAGCAGCGGGTCCAGCCGTTCGGCGAGCCCCGGCCGGGTCCGGTCGAGCGCGGCCACCACGTAGCGCCAGAACCGTGTCGGGTCGCTGTCGCCGCCATCCAGCCCGAGCCACGCCACAGGCTGCCCGCTATTGCGGGCCCAGTCGGCCAGCAGCGCCGTCTTACCGAAACCCGCCGGAGCGCAGACCAGCACCCGCCCCCGCGCCAGGCCCGCGCCTAGCGCCGCCGCCAGGCGCGGGCGGGGCAGGAAACCAGGCCGCGGCCGGGGCACATGGAGCTTGGTCGCCAGCAGGACATCCTGCCCGGACACGGCACCCTCCGTGTCATCGCCAGTGTCAGGCCAGTGCGCCGAAAAGACGCACTGCGTGCATCCTAGTTCAGGCTCACTGCGGGTACTGGGAGTCGAGGACGGTGGTGACGCGCCCCGTCGCGATGTCATACACGTGGCCGGACACGCTTACCTTCGGTGAGAGCAAGGGCGAGGTGAGCAGGCGCTCAACGTCAGCCTTGACCGTGGCGTGCGGGTCGGGGACGGCGGCGGCCTCCAGCGCCGCCTCGTCGAGCCCGGTCGCTGCGGCGGTTCGCTGCCGGAAGCCAGGGTCGGCGAGGAAACCTGTCCCGCACTGGGTGTGGTGGATGACCGCCACCTCGAAGAGCGTGTCCTGGGCGCCGAACACGTTCTCGGCGAGGTAAGCAAGGAAGGCGATGTCGCCCACAACTGCCTCGGTGACGCGTCCCCCGCTGTTGCGGATGACCAGGGCGTCCCCCAGCTGGAGGCCCAGGACGATCGCGGGATCGACCCGGTGGTCCATGCAGGCGACGATGACCGTCTGGGTTGCGGGCGGGGCGAGGGGCACTGGTGCGTACTTGCCGGCGAACTGCTCGTTGTGCTCAAGCATCGGCGTCATGTTGGTCATGGTGATTCGGTCCTTTCAGCGGAGTTGTGTCATGAGTTCGCGCGCGAGGATTCGGCGATTGCCCGCATCGCGTGCAGGGTGGCGGTCATGTTGCCGCGCAGCCCGTTCAGCCTGGCGGCGATGACCTGAGCGGCAAGGGCCGGAGCCTTCGCCGTCGCTTCCCGCAGGAAGCTGAAGCCGGGTCCGTGGGTGAATCGCTGCCGGACCCTGCTGATGCCCCCGGGCAGCGGCTCGATCTGGTACCGCCACGAAGAGGACGGGCGGGCTGGATCCTCGCTGTCATCCAGGACCACCCAGGCGAACGAGCGGGGCCGGTCCGCCTCGGTGACCACGCAAGTCACCTCGTACTCGAAGCCGCTCCGGAGCCGGTTGTGGCCCGTGAACCTGGCGCCTGGTCGCGGCTGGCCGGGCGCTTCGAGCCAGTCCGCCAGGATGCATTCTGGGCTCCACTCGCCGATCCGGGTGACGTCCGCGATCAGGTCCCACACGAGCTCGGGCCGGGCGTTGACCACCTCCTCAGCGGTCGCCGTCAGCCCTGTCACCTCGCAGGCGATCTGGCCGCTCTCGGTGCCAGCCATTTCCTCCCCTTCCTGTCGCTTGCGTCATCTATGACGTTAGGAGCGGGCACCAGGGCTGGCCGTCACCCGAAGGTGGCGTCTGGGTGGAATCGGAAGGCTTCCACCTGACCGGCACTTTCGGGTGATGCCGCACGCAGGCGGGGGTTCGTACCGTTCCCCGAAGAGCCTGGCCAAGGGGGCCGGGCAGGCACGGGGAGCATGGGAAATGTCCACTGCAGGCAGCCACGGCCGGACCGCGTGGGGCGAGGAGCCCCAGCGCGGGATGGCCGGGTCGATAGGTAGTTTCTTGGTCCGCCGCGCCCGGCTGGTGCTGATCGTGACGTTGCTGGCCGTGGTCGCGTTCGGCGTGCTCGGGATGGGCGCGTTCGGCAAGCTGAAGTCCGGCGGCTTCCAGGACCCGGGCGCCGATTCGACCACCGCGCAGACGCTGACCGATCAGCATTTCGGCGGCGCTGACAGCGTGGTGCTGCTCGTCCACGCCGACACCGGGACGGTTGACGGCGCGTCCGCGCGGGCGGCGGGCAGCGCGGCGGCGGACCGCCTCGCGGCGATGCCGGGGGTGTCGAATGTGGTGTCCTACTGGCAGACGCACGATCCAGGCTTGCGCTCGAAGGACGGCAAGTACGCGCTCGTCCTTGGCAGCACCAGGAGCGACAAAGACCTCAGCGCGGCGCAGCTGGCCAGCCTGCGGTCACACAGCGGGCAGGCCGAGGTCACGGTCGGCGGCGATTCGGCGACCGTCGCCGACATCACGCGGCAAGTCACCTCGAGCCTCGCCGGCGCCGAGAAGATCGCCGTACCGATCATCCTGGCGCTGCTGGTGTTCGCGTTCGGCAGCGTCGTGGCAGCGCTGCTGCCCCTGGCGATCGGGGGAATCGCGATCCTCGGCACGTTCGCCGAGCTGTTCGTGCTCGGCTCGGTGACCGATGTGGCGATCTACGCGATCAACCTGACCACCGCGCTGGGCCTGGCGCTCGCCATTGACTACGCGCTGCTGATGGTCAGCCGCTTCCGGGAGGAACTCGCGCGCGGCAACGAGCCGGCGCAGGCGGTCGTCCGCAGCGTGCAGACGGCCGGGCGCACGATCGTATTCAGTGGTGCGACGGTGATGGCCGCGCTCGCCGTGCTGCTGATCTTCCCGCTGTACTTCCTGCGCTCGTTCGCCTACGCCGGGATCGGCGTGGTGCTTATCGCGATGATCGCCGCGGTCGTGGTGCTGCCCGCGCTGCTGGCCGTGCTGGGGCGGCGCGTGAACTCCGGCCGGCTGCCGTGGGCGCGCAAGCGCGAACCGTCCACCGCCGCGCCCCTGTGGGGGCGGCTCGCCCGGCAGGTCATGCGCCATCCGGTCCTCATCGCGGTCCCGGTGCTCGCCGTGCTGGTGCTGATCGCGCTGCCGCTGCGGCACGTCCAGCTCGGCACCCCGGATGACCGGGTGCTGCCGTCCACGACGCAAAGCCGGGCGGTGGGCGACGTGCTGCGCACCGACTTCGCCGGCGACAGCAGCACCGCGCTCAACGTCGTCACCGACGGCCCGCTCGACCGCGCCGCGCTGACCACCTACGCGACCCGCCTCTCCGTCCTGGCTGGCGTCGCGCGCGTCGAGGGCAGCGTCGCGACGTACGTGCACGGAACGGCCGTCCCGCACTCCGCCGACCCGGCGCTCGCGCGTCCCACGGCGCAGCGGCTGTCCGTCGTAAGCACGGCCGATCCGCGCTCGGCGGCCGCGAAGGACCTGGTGCGGGCCGTCCGCGACCTGCCGCCCCTGGGCGGCGTCCGCGTCTACGTCGGCGGCCAGACCGCCGAGCTGGTCGACACCACGCACGCGATCGGCAGCCGCCTGCCGTTCGCCGCCCTCCTCGTCGTGCTCACCACGTTCCTCGTGCTGTTCCTGTTCACGGGGTCGGTGGTCCAGCCCGTCCGCTCCCTCCTGCTCAACGGGGTCACGCTCGCCGCGACCGCTGGGCTGATGGTGTGGATCTTCCAGCAGGGGCACCTGGCCGGGCTGTTGCACTTCACGCCGCTGCCGCTGGACACCAGCATGCTGATGCTGCTGTTCTGCGTGGCGTTCGGCCTCTCCATGGACTACGAGGTCATCGTCCTCAGCCGCATCAAAGAGCTGCACGACCAGGGCCTCGACAACCGCACCGCGGTCGTCGACGGGCTGACCCGCAGCGGCCGCATCGTCACCACCGCCGCGGCGCTGATCGCGGTGACCTTCTTCGCTAACGGCACGGCGACCGTCAGCTTCCTCCAGTTGTTCGGCCTCGGTGCGGGCTTCGCGGTGCTCATCGACGCCACGCTCGTGCGCTCGGTCCTGGTGCCGGCCTGCCAGCAGCTTCTCGGCCGCGCCGCCTGGTACGCGCCCGCCCCGCTGCGCCGGCTGCAGACCCGCGTCGGCTTGACCGAAGCCAGTTCGGAGGTCAGCTAGCGGGGGGACGAGCCTGGGCTCCAGAAGCTGGCCAGCTCAGCGAAGGCCTGGTCAAGATCGTCCGCGACACCCTGGTGCAGCAGCCGCGCGAACACCGCGTCCCCCGCGGCAGCATGACTGCGGATCCCCGCAGCGTGGGCCTTGACCCGGGCCCGGACGACCTCAAGGAACGATGCCGTAGTCGCCGGCCAGCCGTAGGTGCGGAGGAACCGCTCGAGCCGCCGGGGCCTGGCCGCGAAGTCGGTGAACCCCTCGGCGGCGACAACGTGCCGGGCGTGCAAGGGCACCCAGCTGAAGGCAGCGAACGCCAGGTCCCACTCCGGTGTGACCGGCCCGGCGAAGTCCCAGTCGAAGAACCCGGCAAGCGTCCCCTGGTGCCAGGCCGCGTTGTAGGGGGCGGTGTCGTTGTGGCCGATGATCAGGCCCGGTGACCAGGCGCCGCCCTCGCGCCAGACAGCGCTAGGCGGCGGGACAAAGTCGGCGACGGCCCGGTGGTAGCCGCGCATCCAGCGGGCGACCTGGTCGAGGGTGTCGTCGGCGTGCGTCCAGACGGGCCACGGCTTGGTGCTCCCGACGGTCTCGCCCGCGAGGAAGGTGAGAACCTCGCGGCCCTGCTCATCGAACCCGAGGGGGTGCGGGGCGCTGGTGAACCCCTTGGCCGCCAAGTGGGCGAGCAGGGCGTGCACCGCCGGCGTCCAGGGGCCGGCGGCGCGGCGGACCGTGTCTCCCACCCGGACGGCGCCGCCGAGGTTCCCGCCGTCCAGCCGCTCCTCCGCCATCAGGAGATTCTGGCAGGCCGTCCGGCGACGTCAACCGATTAACTCCGTTGCGGCTAGCGCGGCCACTGTGCCAGGCTGGCTCGCCGTCCCGCAAGCGGACCCAAGAAACAACACAAGCGGAAGGGAGCCGAAAACCGTGGCCGACGAGCGGAAGTTCGCGGATGCCGCCAGCCTCCGCCCCGTGGTCCGCGCGGTCTTCGGCCGCAGCCGGTCGCTGCAAGGGATAGCGCGGCTGCCCGGCGGTTCGAAGAAAGGCGCCTACCGTCTGGCGCTGGACGACGGCGGCACCGCACTCGCCTACATCTGGGACGACTCCGAAGACTACTGGCAGGGTGTGCTGCCCGCGGGCGCGGATAACCCGGCCGACCCGTTCACGCACGCCTCCGGGCTCGCCTTGTTCGACGCCGCGGCGCGGCGCCTGACCGCGGCGGGCGTCCGCTGCCCCGAGATTTTGTTCACGGACAGCGACAAGGCCCTGTACCCGGCGGACATCGCGGTGGTCGAGGACGTGACGGGCGGAAGCCTGCTCACCCTCCTGGAGAAAGATCCCGTGGCGGCCGACCGCCCCCTGTCGGTGCTCGCCGGCTGGCTGACCGCGATGGCGGACGTCCGGTCCCCGTCGTTCGGAAAGGTGGCGTTCGTGGACGCGGGCGGCCAGAGCACCGGGACGTGCGTGCGGGCCATGCTCGACCGGGCGCTGGCCGAGTTGCAGGAGATCGCGGGCCGGGACCAGCGCGCGGCTGACGCTCAGGGACGCCTCCGGGAGGCGCTGCACGCGCTGGCCGAGCCGATCGAGCCGCGCCCGGCGGCCGCGCTCGTCCACGGCGAACTCGGCCCCGACCACGTTCTGCTCGACCACCGCGGCGACCCCGTGCTGATCGACATCGAAGGGACCATGTACTTCGACGCCGAGGTAGAGCACACCTGGACCCGCATGAGGTTCGGCGAGCGCTACGCCAGGCTCCGCCCAGGCGGCCTCGACGAGGACCGCCTCCGTTTCTACCAGCTGTGCATGCACCTGGACCTGGTCGCCGGCCCGCTGCGGATCGCGGACACCAGTCACCCCGAACGCGCGTGGTTCCGCGGCCTGGCCGAGCATCACCTCCAGCGTGTCTTGGACTATCCGACCTAGATTCGCCAAGTGGATTCAGAACGGAGGCGGATCTTCGCCTCCCACCAAAGGAGACATGATGACCTCCGGGCACACCGCGATCGTGACGGGCGCTAACCACGGCATCGGCGCGGCGACCGCCCGCGCCCTCGCCCGGCGCGGGTGCGCTGTCCTGTGCACGTTCCTGCGGCTCGACGACCCGGAGGAAACGCCGCAGGAGTACCGGGACAACCGGGCACGCGGCGGCGCGGACGTGGTCGCGCGCATCGAAGAAGACGGCGGCCGGGCCATCGCCGTGGAAGCCGACCTGTCCGATCCGGCCGCGCCGGCCCTGCTCTTCGATACGGCCGAAGAACGGTTCGGCCCCGTTGACATCCTGGTCAACAACGCGACCGGGTGGCTGGCCGACACCTTCGCCGCCGCCGCGACGGACCGGTTCGGCCGGACGCTGCAGCCCGTCACGGCGGTCACCTGGAACCGGCAGTTCACCGTCGACGCGATGGCCGCCGCCCTGCTGATCAGCGAGTTCGCCCGGCGCCACATCGAGCGCGAGGCGACCTGGGGCCGGATCATCGGCCTGACCTCCGGCGGCAGCCTCGGCTTCCCGGAAGAGGTCTCCTACGGAGCAGCCAAGGCCGCGCAAGAGAACTACACGATGTCCGCCGCCCTGGAACTCGCGCCGTTCGGGATTACGGCGAACATGGTCCACCCGCCTGTCACCGACACCGGCTGGGTCACCGACGCCGTCCGCGGGGCCGTGGAAGGGAGCCGCGAACTCGTCCACGTCGCCACTCCCGAAGAAGTCGCCGATGTCATCGCCTACCTCGCCTCCGACGCGGCCGCCCTGATCACGGCGAACACCATCACGCTCCGATAAGAGCCGCCGCCAGCGCTGCTGCGCCGAGGGTAAGGAGGCTGGCCGCGGCGGCAGTCACAGTGAGCCCCGTCACCTGCGCGAGGAAGGGGCCGGCGACGGAGCCGGCGAGCGTGGCCGCCGCCTCGCCGGTGAGAAACACGGCGCTGACCCGGCCGAGTACCGGGCCAGGGATGAGCCGTTGCACGGTGGTCTGCTGGATCACCAGCGCCATGGAACCGAACATGCCGACGGCCACCGCGGCCGGCAGTGCGGCCGCCAGCGACGATGACGTGAAGAGCAGGAGGTAGGCGCCGGCGGTCGCGGTGAGGCTGATCGTGAGCAGGTTCCGGGGGCCGACCCGGTCCAAGAGAACCCGGATGACCGGGGCGCCGAGCAGGAAGCCCACGCCCAGACAGGACAGCAGGAGCCCGGTGTGCTCGCTGCTGCCTAGTCGCTGGATCCCGAAGGGGATGAGCACGGCGCTCAACGAGGCATTCGCCGCGAGGAAGATGACGATGACGGGCAGCAGGGCTCGCGCGGTGGGCTGTGCGCGCAGCGTGCGCCATCCTTCGGCCAGTTCGCGGGCCACGGCGCGGGCCGCGGCGCCGACCGCGGCGGCGTGGCCCGGCGGGCCGTCTTCGGACCCGGACATCAGGCTCACCGCGGCGGCCGCCAGCAGGTAGCTGACAGCGTCCGCGCAGATCAGCCACCGGATCCCGCAGGCGGCCAGCAGGACGCCGCCAAGCGGGCCGCCGATCAGCCGGACGATGCCGTTGCTGGCCGAGGTCAGCGAGTTGGCGCTAGCCAGCAGGGGGCCGGTGCCGACGATGGCCGGCGTGCGGGCCTGCGCGGCTGGCGCGTAGAGCACGGTGCCGCAGTTCTCGGCGGCCAGGGCGGCGTACAGCACCCAGGTCCGTCCCGGCGCGGTACCGAGCAGCATGACCGCCACCGCACCAGCGCAAAACAGGTTCGCCCCCGACATCAGGCGCCGCCTGTCCCAGCGGTCGGCGACGGCCCCCGCGACCGGGCCGAGGGCCAGCCGCGGCAGGTACTCCGCCGCGAGGGCGAGTCCGGTGTCACGCAGCGAACCGGTGACCGCGAGGATGTGGGCCGGGATGGCCAGGACCAGGAGCCACGAGCCAAGCGAACTGATCAGGCTGCCGCCCCACAGCAGGCGGAAATCCGGTACCCGCAGGGCTTGGAGCATAGATCCGCCACCTCCGCATGACTATTCTGTGAGAATACGATCGAGGATTAGTGTTCTGTCAAGATAGGAGATGGCTGGCGTGGAGCATGCGGCGATCGGCGGTCAGTTGCGCGCGCGGCGGACCGCGGCGGGCCGGACCGTGGCGTCGGTCGCGGCTGACGCGGGCCTGTCAGTGCCCTACGTCGCCAACCTGGAGAACGGCAGGGGGAACCCGACGGCCGCCGCGTTGGGCCGGCTCGCCGCCGCCCTCGGCCTGCGGCTGGTCATCACGCTCGTACCGGACGAGGACAGCCCGCAGGCGCGGAGCTCCGCACTGCCCGCGCTGCCCGAAGTTCCCGCCTCGCTCACCCGGCTCGGCCGCACCCCCAGGTTCCGGCAGGCGGTCACGGCTGCCGCGACGGCGCTCGACCGAGACCCAGACGAGTTCTCCAGCCAGCTCGTGGCCACCCTGGCGGCACTCGCGCACACGATGGGGAAGGACCTCGCCGAACCGGACTGGTGGCGTATCCTCGACGCACTCCTGCTGATAGCCACTCATCCCGCCGCGCCCTAGCCCCGGTGCGGGATCAGGAAACCGCGTCCCAGCGCGGAGCGTTGTAACAGGCGACACCGGTGGGAGGCACCGTGGAACAGTCCGGGAAAGAACAGGCCGAACGGGCGATTAACCACTTCCTCAATGACATGTTCGCCGCAGGGGCGGTGCAGCGAGCCGTGCTGCTGAAACACGGCGACGATCCGGCCATCGGCCCAGGGCAGCTGATGATCCGGGTGTTCATCCCGCCGCCGGACGAGCAGGCGGACTACGAAGGCGCCCTGGCCGCCTGGCAGGAGGTCAACCGGGCAGGGATGGACGAGGCGCGCCGCATGCTGTCGCTGCGGCTGCCCTCGGCCCGGCTGCTTGAGTTCACCTTCGACGCCCCAGGACAGGCGCTGCCGCGGATCACGCTGGAAGACGACGGCGCCGAGCAGCTATCCAGCCGCGAGATCGTGACTACCGCGATGTCGCTGCTGCGCGCGAACTACGTGTTCCCCGAGGTCGCCGAGCAGGCCGCGGCCGCGGTGGAGGCCCGGCTGGCGGCCGGAGAGTACGACGACCTGGACGAGATCACGCTCACCGACCTGGTGACAAGCCACCTGCGGGAAATCACCGGGGACGAGCACCTGGGGCTGCGCATCGGAGGCGGCGGCCCCCTGCCAGACCGGGATCCAGGCCCGAAGCCAGGGCCCAGGCCCGGCCAACCTGGCGGCCACGAGGCCAAGCGGCTGGCCATGCGGCAGATGGGCCGGCTGGACAACTTCGGCAT
>Ga0134126_10011329_pt1 | contig 11248 bp, 12 predicted proteins | sample KB31752_FD_96881 | JGI IMG/M metagenome (GOLD analysis project Ga0134126, IMG submission 96881) | Terrestrial soil microbial communities with excess Nitrogen fertilizer from Kellogg Biological Station, Michigan, USA - KB3-175-2 | ecosystem: Environmental > Terrestrial > Soil > Unclassified ... | reverse complement strand
CCCATGACTTTTTTACCATCTGAAGAACATTCACACCTTGATTCATAGTGTGCACCCCATTCGAGTTCTCCAATCATATCCATTATTTCCGCCCTCTCTTTGTTGAAATTGAGACATGATCCAGATATCAGAACCATTGGTTCCTTTTCCGCATGCTTTCTATGCATATTAATAATTTTACATCGAGGCTATTTAAGACTTCAATATTAAAATTGTCAGTTTGGCCATTAGAGGATTTATGTAATATTTTATAAGCTTTATTATTTATAATTTGATACACTAATATTGCTTAATTTTTGACCATATTTGGGACAAATTGGAAGTACCTATATCTGAATACGTAACTTATTTTAACTATGAAGGCGAAAGTGCAGATTTCTTGGTCAGAGAAATAAAAAAAGGTGTATTCAAAGTGTTAATTAGGGAATATAATGATACTCAAGATACTGATTTTATAGAAAAAGAATTTTTTGTAAGAAAAGATACTCTGGACACAATGTTTGAAGAATATAATGTAATGAAAAAACCTACAGGTACAGAAAAAATTTTGGAACCCACTCACGAAGTGGACTTGTAAATGTAACGTTTGTATTTTTAAGATTTGTAAAACACATAGTTAAAATAACCATTATCATACAAATAGTATTGTAGCGACGGTCGTCCAGTTTGGTCTAGGACATCAGATTGCCAATCTGGTAACCCGGGTTCAAATCCCGGCCGTCGCATGAATGCATGTTTATAAAAAACCATAATGTTCATATTTAATAATTTATATATGCATATTATATTAAACTACGATAAAATCTATGACGATGGACAGTATTCTATAATGTTACCAAGACTTGATTATATCAAACAAGCCCGTTTAAAATTAGGTGTAACTCAAAGAAAATTAGCGTTTTTGTGCGGCGTTAGTACTTCTATGATTAATCAAATCGAATCAGGACGTTGTAAACCAAGCTACGATACTGCTAAACGAATATTTGAAATATTGTTATCAATGGAAAGTAGTATGTCAATTAAAGCAGGAGATATTTGTAATAAAAATTTAATTACAATTCAACATGAAGAATCATTAAGTGTAGCTATACATAAAATGAGAGACCATAGCATTAGTCAGTTACCGGTTTTTGATGGCTTGAGGCGATTGGTCGGAATATTGACTGAAGATAATGTTGCAAAAATAATGATTGAACATAGTGATATAGATATCAATCTAGTAAAAATATTATCTGTCATGGAACCCCCTCCCCCTTTGGTTGATGCATCCACTCCTGCAAAAGCCCTTGTTTCTCTTGTTCGCTTTGCAAAATGTGTAATGGTGAGTGAAAAGGGTGCAGTAATTGGAATAATTACACTCACAGATACACTCAAAATTATAGAATTTGCTTAAATTTTATATTTTTTCTAACCCAATACAACAATCAGCACATTTTAAGCAATCTGCACACAAACTAACCTGCGCATTTTTTCCGGTTAAATCGACATCACATAGTTTACATGTTCTTTTTTCCATAGTATTGCAAGATCATAACAGCTTATAATTTTATTTGTTTCCATAATTATAATTTCAGATATCATTTTTTATCGCATATTTATTTTCAAAACATTAAAAAAAATTTCTACTAAAGACAAATATAATATCATGGTAGTAATAAGATAGATTAAAATAAAAAACAAAAACTAAATAATCTTTTGTCAATCCTGCATTACCCACTATTGCCCATTTATATTAGTTTTGGGAATAACGCTGCATTAAATACCAAATCAAATCTTATTCATGTCATTATCTATATCACTATCGCTTCAATTTCCAACATCATCGGTAGTAGGGATAATAGCAAATAGTCTAGTAATAATGGCAAAGCAATTTATCAAAGTCATCAACAAATATTTATAAATAATAAAAAAATGGATAAGAATTTAATTTATTGTTTTGTACGCATTTAGAACTGATTCAATTAATATATATGATTCAAAACTACTTGTAAAATGTTTATTATCTTTCCAACTAAAATTTAAAAAACCGATTTATATTTAAAATATGTACAAATAATTGGATAATGAAATCAAAAAAATCAATGATCTAATTTTTGCCAAGAAAATTAAGAATATCATTTTTCTCCCATCAGAATTACAGATATGGGAAGTGAAAGGTAGTAACAATAATGCGGATGATACATATTTAGTAGATTTAAAAAAAAATCATTGTACTTGTAAAGGGTTCTATTACAATTCCGAACATAAAAAAAAATGCTATCATATTAAAGCTACTCATCTTGCGTATAGTCAATATTTATTTGAAATAGAGTTCCTCAACGATGACGAGTTAAATAAATATCTTGGTATTTATTTAAATAATGTAATGGATAATAACTAAATTACCTTATACTTTCAAATCTAGTATATATTGAAGTTAAGATCAATGAAATATTTTGAGAATATTTTGATAGTTGGTTCTGGCGGAAGAGAACATGCTCTTGGTTGGAAAATATTAAATGAACCCAATGTCAAAAAAGTTTATCATGCTAATGGAAATGGAGGTACTTTTGAAAATATTCCTATATCCCCAATAGAAATTGAAAAACTAGCAAGTTTTGCAAAAGACAGAAAATGTTTTACAATAGTGGGACCTGAATTACCACTATCTTTGGGAATTGTGGATTTGTTTAATGCCAATGATTTACCAATTTTTGGTCCCACTAAAAATGCTGCCATGTTAGAAACAAGTAAAAAATATTCTAAAACATTTATGAAAGAAAATTCTATACCCACATCAGAATTTCAAGTCTTTGATAATAGTTCAAATGCAATTAAATATGTTGAAAAATTAGATTATGATGTAGTTATCAAAGCAGATGGACTTGCATCAGGAAAAGGGGTCTTTGTAACAAAAAGCAAACAAGAGGCTTTTGAAGCTATACATCTGTTATTGGATAAAAAAATCTTTGGAGAGGAAGTATCCAAAGAAATTGTAATTGAAAAAAAAATTATTGGAGAGGAAGTATCCGTTATAGCATTGTGCGATGGAAATTCATTTATTCTACTAGATCCCTGCAAAGATCATAAAAGACTGCTTGATAATAACAATGGTCCAAATACAGGTGGCATGGGTAGTTACTCCCCTGTATCTACTCTAAGTGATGAGGAAATTCATATATTTTCAAAAAAAATCTTCAAACCTACGTTAAATGGTATGTCAAAAATTGGTAATCCTTTTAAAGGATTCCTTTATGCCGGACTGTTGCTTGAAGAAAAATCAAAAACACCATATGTTTTAGAATATAACGTAAGAATGGGAGACCCAGAATGTCAACCTCTAATGATGAGAATGGAATCAGATCTTTTAGACTATTTAATTGCATCCCATAATCAATCACTTGATTCAATAGAGCCCATAAAATGGAAGAATAAACACTCTGTTTGTATAATTATGGCAACAAAAGGATATCCGTCTAAAATCCAGATGGGATATCCTATTAAAGGTTTAGAAAATATGGATAGAAATGATTTAAAGGTATTTCATTCTGGAACCCAATTATCCAGCTCAAATGAGTTGTTAACCAATGGTGGGCGCGTATTGGGAGTAACCTCGTTAGGGAATCATATTGAAGATGCAAGATTTAACGCTTATGAGAATGTTGCAAAAATATCATGGGGAAATGATGATCAATATTACAGAAAAGATATAGCAAAGTCAACAACTAATTTATGCGGTTAGCAAAATTTCTTTATTTGTTATAATAGCATCCATTTTAACATCGTGTACCTCAGTTGGCATATTAAAAGATAATATTTGAAACTCATATCCAAAACCAATCAAAGTTAAATTTTTATTTAAAAATTTATTTAAAAACTTATCATAATATCCTTTTCCATATCCTATTCTATAACCTCTCTTATCAAAAGCGACCCCAGGTATAATTATTATATCCATATCCTCACACAAATTGTTGTTGTCAATCTTTGGTTCAAATATGTTGTATTTTCCTTTGACTAAATTATCGTATGCTGAAAATTGATAGAAATTAATTTCGTTATTGTCAAGTCGAGGTAAACATATTTTTTTTTTACAAGATAACGATTTTTGAATAACCTCAAATGTTTGAACTTCATTTAAAATCGGAAAATATGCACCTATTGTTTTGCTGTTGGAAAAATAATGCGAATTTAAAAAAAAATCTTGTATATGCAAGCTTTTTTTAAATGCTTCATATGGAGAGAGATTTTCCCTCAACGCCAAATATTTATTTTTTAACCTTGATTTTTTTTCACTCAATTTTATTGAATCTTATTTATTAATTTAGCAGCTTTAACGGTGTTTTTTAACAACATTGTGATGGTCATAGGTCCAACACCTCCCGGCACAGGTGTTATATATGCAGCTTTTTCTTTGACTTTTTCAAAATTTACATCGCCTAATAACTTGCCATTAACTCTACTTGTTCCAACATCAATAATCGTAGAATTTTCTTTTATCATTTCATCGGTCAATTCAAATTTATTTCTATTTCCAACTGCAGTTATAATAATGTCTGAAGATTGCAAAAGATTATTTAAATTCTTTGTATGGGAATGACAAATAATCACCGTAGAATTCTCTTCCAATAAAAGAGAAGCTAATGGTTTTCCCACAAGGTTACTTCGATTTATGATGGTTGTCGTTACACCATTTAATTCTATTTTGTAATGTCTTAATAATTCCATTATTCCGATAGGGGTACAAGGTACTAGCTCTGCTTTATTGTTGGATAATAGTCCTGAATTATAAAAAGTAAGACCATCAACATCTTTCTTTGAATCAATAGAATTCAAGATATTGAATTTATTCAGGTGTTTTTTTAATGGTAGTTGTAGTAAAATCCCATGAACTTCATCATCTTTATTTAGAGATTGAATTAAATCAATTAACTCCTTTTCAGATACATTTTCATCCAATCTATAATCTCGAGTTTTAATTCCAATCAAATTGGCACTCTTTTGTTTATTGTTTATGTAAGAAATAGATGGTGGATCATCGCCAATTAATATTGTTGATAAACAAGGATAAATGTTATTATTAGCTAAGTGCGTGATCTCATTTTTTAAATTTTCTTTAATCTGTTTTGAAACTAATAATCCGTCTATAATTGTGGCTGTCAATATTTATCGTTTTTAAAATAATTGATATTTTAGTTTATTTAAAAATTAAAAAATGGGTTACTTTATTTTACTTTAATTTTAGGAGTTTCTTCAACATTGTGTAATCTATTTAATGCTATTTCAGCAGCTTTGTTGCCAGATAGTAACATAGAACCGAATGTTGGCCCCATACGTGGCAATCCAAAAGTCTCTGTTACTGACATGCCAGCTGCGATTAAACCTGGAAATACTTCACTTGTGCTGTTTACTACAGCGTCTTCACCGCCTTCTACCCACATTGGATTCATACCCTTCCACTCGACCAAGCCTCTTTCTCGTAGCCTTTTTACTGCTACTGAATCATGACCTGTTGCATCAATCACTATTTTACTTTCAAATGCTACTGGATCAACACAAGTAATATTTCTTGGTAAAGCAGATACAGGCATCCAATTAATAACTACTCCACATACCCTTTTGTTTTTTAAGACCAAATCGTCAAACTTTGTCAATTGTAAAAATCTTACACCAGCATCACATGCAGATGATATTAATTTAGAACAAGCATCAGGGCCCCATGTTGCATATAAATTATCATTAACTTTTCTATAGGGTACCCCCAATTCATCCCAGATTTTTTGAGCAGGCGCTCTAACGGTTACAGGATTCATCATATATCCGCCTACCCAATATCCCCCACCTAAATAATTATTCTGTTCGATGATCAATGTTTTAACTCCATTTTTAGCAAGATTTCTTCCGGCAGATAATCCAGCAGGTCCTGCACCCAATATAATAACATCAGAATCACTATATTCTTGGATTGTTTCAAAGAACATAGAAGCAATGGAACGAGTAATTTCCTTTTCACTTACGTCTGCAAATATTTTATTATCCATATTCAATTTTCGGTCATGTATTATTAATACATTGTTGGAATTATCAATAATTAGTTCAGAATTATAAAATTTGATGTGGCTATATCCATTTTAATATAATAATTTTTTTAATATAATTTTGTTTTATTGTTTAGTATCTTTATCACCATTATTGTTTAACATTGATAAGATTGCAACGAAAATAGTCAAGTTAATTAATTATTATAAATTATGTTATTGTTTGAATCATATAATAAAATAGTTTTTGGAAATTATAGTATGGGCGAGCCTGGATCTATATCTTCAAAAAGAGTTAATAATATCGGTTTATTGTTCTTTTCTGCTGCTAATATCATACCATTTGAAACGTTTTGTCCAAATTTTTTGGGCTCCAAATTTGTACAAACAATTACATTTTTACCAATCAACTCTTCAGGGGAATAATGTTTTGCAAGACCTGACATAATTTCTCTTTCTTCAGTTCCCAAATCCACGCGTATTCGAAGAATTTTATTATATCCCTCTAATCCTTCTGCTTTTACGATTTTACCTGCTTGCATGGTGACTTTTTTAAATTCATCAAAAGTTATTAATTCATTTTTATCTTCCATATTTAATTTTTTAAATTCATTTCTTTTTTTAATTCTTTGTATCTACATATTTAAATTTTTTAATCTATTTCTTTTTTGTTCTTTTATATATTATTGAAAGTGCTATTGTATAATTATTATAATCATTATTTGTTAACGCCTTCATGATAGGATTGTAACAAAAATAGTCAAGTTAATTAATTATTAGGTATTGACATAAAATATGATTTTTTTAAAAAATGCAACAAAGCAGTTACATCTAACAAATGCCAGTCAATAACAAGATTATTTTTAATTTAATTTTAAATTCTACATCATATTTATATTGCTTGGCTTATTCTCAAATTGTGATTATTTCGGGATTTTTTCTTAATATCTTTTTTTCAATCCTTGTTATTGGATCGTTAGCAATTTGGACTTCTTTGTTCTTTGCATTAAAAAAATCTTTTCATTCTTCCCCATATCTTTTAAAAAAGACCCATCCTGATTTTAATAAAATCTTTGTAAGCATAATCATACCTGTTAGAAATGAGGAAAAGTTCATAAAACAATGTTTATCTAGCCTTTTAGAACAGCAATCATTTAACAATTATGAGATTATTGTGGTGGATGATGGATCGTCTGATAATACAATGAAAATTTTAGAATTTTTTAAAAATGATCCAAGAATAAAAATTTATGAAGCAGGAGAGAAACCCGACGACTGGGTAGGAAAAAATTGGCCTTGTTATATAGGTTATAAAAAATCTAGAGGTCAAGTTTTGCTTTTTACAGATGCCGATACAATTCATTCTCCGCAAAGTATTCATGATTCTTTGAATACTTTTTTATTTGAAAAATTAGATGTTTTAACAGCTGTTCCTAATTTGATTTATCCTTCTTTTATGGTTAAAATGGTTTTACCGATTTTATCTATTTTTATGTTTTCTAGATATTCACCTTTACGGGTTAATGATCCTAAAATAAAACTTGGATACCTCTTTGGTAGCTTTTTTATTATTTCAAAAAAAGTGTATGAAAAAATTGGAACTCATGAATCTGTCAAGGCAGAAATTGTAGAGGATGGAGCATTAGGCCAAAAAATCAAAGATAGCGGGTATCGATTAAGAATGTTTAGAGGAGAAAAAATTATAAGTGCTTATTGGGCAAGAGATTTTTCTACTTTATGGAATTCATTAAAAAGATTAATCATACCCATCTACTTTAATAACAAGAAAAATTCTATTTTGATGACAGTTGGTGTTTTTATGCTAATGCTTTTACCTTTTATAATTTGTTTTTATTCCGTTGTTTGTATTATATATATAAAAGACCTGAGTATTACAACTATTTTATTATTTATATTTAGTATAGCTTCCATTCTTTCAGTATACTTGACAAATTATTATCAATTAAAAAGAGCAGATACTCATAATGTATTATATAGCGTAGGCTCTCCATTGGGCTGTTTTGTTGTATCCATATCATTTATTTACTCCATACTTTCTTCGGAAAAAAATGGAGTTGTAAAATGGCGTGATAGGATTTATAATTATAACAAGAGTTATTAGAATGCAGAAAAAATTGAAAATATTATTTTAAAATTAACATTAAAAAACATTTAATATAAATCTAGAATTTGTTTAAATTCAATAAGATTAATTAATTTATTTTTTCAAATATTTTATAAAACTTATTATAGTTCTTGATGATTCAATTTAATTATAATTTTAGTTTAAATTAATTCAAACAAAGGTAGAATTTTGAATCGATATATATTGACATAGGCTTTTGAATTTATTTTAATCGTCATTATTAGTTGACGTTTTTACGATTGCAAATCAATAGTCATGTTAATTAATCATTTTGGAGAATATGACCCTGTTAATTTTGAACCAGATAATAAAAGATGTATACAAAAATTTATAACTGATGTCTTTTTTTGGGATTTGAGGGATCAAAATTCCAACAATTTATAGTAAATATATAGGGTATGAAGCAAAATTACTTTTGGAAGATGGTACTGTCTTTGATGGAATTGGATTTGGGTTTCCAAAATCCGTAGTTGGAGAAATAGTCTTTAACACTGGGATGGTTGGATATACAGAAACACTTACTGATCCATCTTATCGTGGGCAAATACTCTGTTTTACATATCCATCTATTGGGAACTATGGCGTGCCATCAGAATCCAATTTAGATGAATATGGATTACCAAAATATTTTGAATCTAATTGTATTCAAACTTATGGTGTAATAATTCACGACCTTTCCACTGTTGCAAGTCATTGGACTTGCGTGAAAACATTAGATGAGTGGTTGTATGAACAAAAAATTCCCGGAATTTATGGAATTGATACCCGAGAGTTAACTAAAAAAATTCGAACAAATGGTGTAATGACCGGCTCTTTAATAATTAATAACATTGAAATTCTTAATAATAATGATAATCAAGATGTACAGTTTGACTATAATTTTCATAATTTCATGAATGATGTGTCCATTAAACAACCAACATTTTATGGGAACAAATCCGATCCTCTAGTAGCACTAATTGACACCGGAACAAAATATAGCATTATTAGAAATTTACTGAATTTAGGTTTGAGTATAGTTAGACTTCCATGGAATACTACAATTGATCAAATTATAAAATATAATCCTGTTGGAATTGTGATAAGTAATGGTCCTGGAGATCCTATTATATGCAAAGAAACAATAGATACTGCTTATAAAATTATTGAAAAATCGATACCAACATTGGGTATTTGTTTGGGACACCAAATATTGGGTTTAGCAGGAGGTGCAAATACTGAAAAGTTAAAGTTTGGTCATAGAGGTCAAAATAAAACATGTATTGATTTGGAAACGAATCATTCTTTCATAACAAGTCAAAACCATGGATACGGTATAGAAATGGAAAGCTTGAAGAATACAGAGTACGAATTATGGTTTCAGAATATTGATGACAACACAGTGGAAGGAATAAAACATAAAAATAAACCCATAATCGCGGTACAATTTCATCCTGAAGCATCCCCTGGACCATTTGATTGTTTATTTATTTTCAAGAGATTTAAGGATCTTATTTTAAATAGCGGCAATAAAAATAATTGAAAGTGATGATTATATATTATATGTCAAATAATTCCACTATATACTTTTTAAATTGATGCGTTATGGGTAGAAATCAAAATATTAAAAAAGTTCTGGTGTTGGGCAGTGGAGCGATTAAGATTGGAGAAGCAGGCGAAAGCTAAATCAAATCCTTTGATATGGCCGCCAATTTGACTACTCTGGTTCTCAATGTTTAAAAGCCCTCAAAGAAGAAAATATCTCAAGTGTACTGATAAATCCTAATATCGCCACAATACAGACAGATAAAAAATTTGCAGACAAGGTATATCTATTACCAATAAATAGTTCCTTTGTAGAAAAAATAATTGAATTAGAGCGACCTGATTCAATAATGCTCAGCTTCGGTGGACAAACTGCCCTCAATTGTGGAGTGAATCTCTATGAAAATGACATTTTAAAAAAATATGGAGTGACTGTACTCAACACTTCAATAAATGGCATAAGAATAACCGAAGATAGACAAAAGTTTAAAGAAGCCATGATGAACAGTCGGGTTCCAGTATTAAAAAGTGCACCAGCATATTCGTATGAAGAGGCACTGAAAATATCAAAAGATATTGGATTTCCTGTTATTATTAGAGTTGCCTTTACATTGGGCGGTAGAGGAGGCGGAGTAGCCTACAATGATTATGATTTATATGAAATAGTACAAAGAGGACTCTCTTTGAGCATGGTCAAACAAGTTTTAATTGAAAAATATGTGGGCGAGTGGAAACAGATAGAATACGAGGTAATGAGAGATGCAAAAGGAAATAACATAATTGTTTGTAATATGGAAAACGTTTTGGGAATGAAAGTTCATACTGGTGATAATATTGTAATAGCTCCATCCCAAACTCTAAATAATCATGAATATCACATGTTGAGAGATGCTGCTTTAAGGGCTACATCTTTTTGCGATATAATAGGGGAATGCAACATTCAATTTGGATTAAACCCGTTATCTGATGAATATTGTGCTATCGAAATTAATGCCAGATTATCAAGATCCTCTGCACTTGCAAGCAAAGCTACTGGATATCCTTTAGCTTATATGGCAGCTAAAATTGGTCTTGGATACTCATTACCAGAACTGGTAAACAAAATTACAAAAGCTACCTCTGCTTGTTTTGAGCCTTCATTAGATTACATGGTAATTAAAATGCCAAGATGGGATTTTAAAAAATTTGAATTGGCAAAAAGAAAACTTGGAAGTGCCATGAAATCTGTTGGTGAAGTTATGGCTATAGGAAAGTGCTTTGAAGAAGCCATTCAAAAAGCAATTAGAATGTGCGAAATAGGAAAAGATGGGTTAGTTGCAAACAGTGGTGATGATGATATAGATAATGATTTTCATTATGAAGATGATGTCGCTAAAAATAACGGTATCCGAAATGACAAAATTGTAAGGTCCGGTGACTTTTTTTCATCTCAAATTGAAAAAATAGAATATTCTTTGCTTTATCCTGATGATGAGATTATTTTTAATATTGTTAAAGCTTTTAAAATGGGGCTAAGCGTTGACAGAATAAATAAAATATCTTCAATCGATCCTTGGTTTTT
>Ga0134126_10011326_pt1 | contig 11250 bp, 10 predicted proteins | sample KB31752_FD_96881 | JGI IMG/M metagenome (GOLD analysis project Ga0134126, IMG submission 96881) | Terrestrial soil microbial communities with excess Nitrogen fertilizer from Kellogg Biological Station, Michigan, USA - KB3-175-2 | ecosystem: Environmental > Terrestrial > Soil > Unclassified ... | reverse complement strand
CGCATTTTATTTTATTATCGTCTATCAAATTTTTTAATCCTTCAAAATTATCTTTTGCCAGCAGTTCATCCATAGATTTTAGTAAGGCATATTCTTCTTCTTTCTTTCCTTCTAATGCTAATTTTTCTGCGTGGGCTTCTATCAGGTGATCCACACGATAACGTTTCTGACTGTCTTTATTATCGATCATTGGATCGCTGAAATTATCGATATGGCCACTCGCTTTCCAGGTGAGCGGATGCATAAAAATAGCCGCATCAATTCCCACGATGTTATCCTGGAGCTGGGTCATGCTTTTCCACCAATAATCGCGGATATTTTTTTTCAGTTGTGAGCCGTTTTGCCCGTAATCATACACAGCGCTTAATCCGTCATAAATTTCGCTGGAAGGAAAAATGTATCCATATTCCTTGCAATGTGCGATGATCTCACTGAAATTATTCGTTTCGTTTGCCATAAGGCTGCAAATATAATGAGAGTAAATTTTGTGGGTTTGATTGAGGTATTTAATTTTAAGTTTTAGTTCAAATCGTAAAAAATTCGTGATGAAACGCGGGATTTACAAAGAGCAATTTTGCATTATTTCTTTCTTTACTGCAACTAAAACTGTTACCTTACTTTCTCCTTTTCCAAAGCCTCAGTAATGATATTTTCTATCTGCTCATATTCCAACAAAAATCCATCATGCCCATAAAGAGAATTAATAGAAAAGAAAGAAGCTTGAGGTACATTTTCAGCAATGAATTCCTGTTCATTCACCGGAAATAAAATATCGGTTGTAATGCCGATGGCTGTTGTTTTTGCTTTAATGCGCTGTAAAGCATTTTCAATACTTCCACGTCCACGGCCTACATTATGCGAATCCATTCCTTTGCTCAAAAAATAATAGCTGAACGCATTAAATCTTTTTCCCAATTTTTCGCCCTGGTATTTTTGGTACGATTCGCTTTTGTAATTTTCTATCTTATCAATGTGGTGTTCACTCTGACTCGCGTGGTACGTTTCATAATGACGGTAAGAAATTAACGCAAGGCTTCTCGCGGCTTTCATTCCTTCCATTCCAGCTTGAGGATTCTTTTCTTTCCAGGTGCCGTCTGCTTCAATGCTCATTCTTTGTGAAGCGTTGAAAGCAATGCCCCAGGCCGAATGCCGTGCATTGGTTGCTATTGGAAAAATGTTTTCAAAAAGTTCCGGCTCTTCAATCGCCCATTCCAATAATTGTTGCCCGCCCATCGAGCCACCAATACCAATTTTTATTTTTTCAATTCCTAAAAATTTTCTTAAAGGCTGGTAAGACCGGATCATATCGCGCGGCGTAAAAAAAGGAAAATCATGATAATAAATTTCTCCTGTTTCCTGGTTTTTCTCAAGCGGGCCGGTACTTCCATAGCAACTTCCCGGCATATTTACACAAATAATAAAATACTTTTCCGGATCAAATAATTTTCCTTCTCCGACCAGACCCGGCCACCATTCCGATGGTTTACTGTTAGCAGTTAGCGCATGAAAAATCCATACAACATTGTCCTTTTGCGGATTTAATTTTCCGTAGGTTGTATATGCCAAGTGATATTTTGGAACGACCTTTCCCGACTCAAGAGTAATTCGCTTATCCACATGAAAAATATCGTAAGTCAAATTCTTTGATTGAATATTTAAAGAAAAATAAAACTACAACCATGCCTAAAACATGGTTGTAATTCAGGGCTGCAAAATTAATTTTTATGTTCTATTATTTTGCAAAAACCTTTTCAAAAGACTGCTGCATATCTGCTTTGATATCATCAATATGCTCGATGCCCAGAGATACGCGAAGAAGTCCGGGCGTAACACCTGCAGACAATTGTTCCGCATCCGATAACTGCTGGTGAGTGGTTGCAGAAGGCTGAATAATCAAGGTCTTTGTGTCGCCGACATTCGCAAGATGGCTGATCATTTTTAAATTATCTACAAACTTAGTTGCGTTTTCTTTTCCCTCTTTTATTTCAAAAGAAAGAACACCACCGTAGCCATGTTTTAGATATTTTTTTGCATTCGCATAATGAGGGCTGCTTTCAAGGCCGGGATAATTTACTTTTTCAACATTTGGATGTTTTTCAAGCCACTGAGCCAAGGCTAAAGTATTCTCTACCGTGCGTTGAACGCGCAAAGACAATGTTTCCAAACCTTGAATCAACAGGAAAGAATTGAACGGAGAAATGGCAGGTCCAAAATCACGCAAGCCTTCCACCCTTGCCCTGATGATGAATTGAATATTTCCAAACGGTCCTTTGCTTCCAAAAACGTCGTTGAAAACCAACCCGTGATATCCTTCAGAAGGTTCTGAGAAAGCTGGATATTTTCCATTGCCCCAATTGTAATTTCCTCCATCTACAATTACGCCCCCGATACTGTTTCCATGTCCGCCAATCCATTTGGTAGCAGCCTGAACCACTACATGGGCACCGTGTTCCAAAGGACGGAAAAGATAACCGGCGCAGGCAAATGTATTATCTACAATCAATGGCAAATCGTATTTCTGTGCTAATGCCGAAAGCTTGTCAAAATCCGGAATGTTGAAGTCAGGATTGCCAATGGTCTCAGTGTAAAGCGCTTTTGTTTTATCGTCAATCAGCTTTTCAAAATTTTCAACATTGTTATCTTTTGCAAACCTTGCTTCAATACCAAGCTTTTTTAAAGACACTTTAAACTGGTTAAAAGAACCGCCGTATAAAAAAGGACTGCTGACGAAATTATCACCTGATCCCATTATGTTCGTCAACGCAAGGAACTGCGCTGCCTGACCTGAAGCGGTTGCCAGTCCTGCAACACCGCCTTCCAAAGCCGCTACCCGTTTTTCAAAAACATCGGTAGTCGGATTCATAATGCGGGTATAAATATTTCCAAATTCTTTCAAGGCAAAAAGATTGGCGCCATGTTCGGAATTTTTAAAAGTAAAAGAAGTGGTCTGATAAATAGGAACCGCGCGTGAACCGGTTGTTGGGTCTGGTTCCTGGCCAGCATGCTGTTGTAAAGTTTCAAAATGTTGAGAGCTCATAAATGAAGATTTATAAAGTTAAAGATGAAATGATTTTATGAATAGAAAAGGCGTATGCCTTGGATGGGATGATATGAAAAGTAGAATGCCTTACGGCATACAGCGGACGCAGATGCAAATTGAATCGCCTGAAAATATTTTCGTAGTTGTAATTGAATGTTTCATTATTATTATCCTACAAATATAGTAGGGAAATGCTTATATGAACAAATTTTTTTTGAAGGAAGTTTTTTCAGACGGAATTATGCCATTTCATTTATGCTTCGGCGAAATTTTCGAATGAACAATTTGATAAATCCAGGAATGCAACTATTTGTTCGTTTGCTGAATTCTATTTATTAAAGAAGTGATTTAATTTCTTAATTGTTTCTTTTAGGTATTGCAGGTCATCAAGTGAATTATAAACCTGGTAAGAAATCCGCAAATAATTTTGATCTCTGGCAAACATTACCGGGATTTCGATTTGATAATCATTGTACAGCGTTTCTTTCAATGCCAAAGGGTTTTCTGTCTGTATAGGAAGGCTACACATTTGTCCTAAAAATTCTTCGGTAACTGGACACAATGGCTCGGTCTTTAAAAGTTCACAAAACTCAGGATACTGTTCCAGAATCACTTTTCTGCATGCAGCGGTTCTTTTTTCCATGTCATTTTCAACAAAGAATTTCATAATCGCCGGCACCGTTAAGAACGCCGAAATGTCCCGTGTACCCTGCATTTCATTCTCTTCCAAAAATTTTGATTTTGTTGGATTTGCTGCTTCGTAACCCCAACTGATGATTAATGGCTCGAGGAGGCGTTGAAAATTTTTATTTACATACAAAAAAGTAGAGCCTTTGGGACCAAGTAACCATTTATGCAATGTCCCGGTATAAAAATCTGCTTTTATTTTCGCTAGACTTAATGGAATATGTCCGGGAACATGTGCACCATCAACAATGGTGATCAATCCCAATTCTTTGGCGCGTTCGCAGATTTCTTTTACCGGAAAAACCAATGCTGTTGCGCTTGTACATTGACCTATCGAAATCGCTTTCGTGTTTTCGTTATATCCTTCCCAAAATTGCTGAAGAAATAGTTCCTTAGAAATTAATGGCAAAGAAATATTCTGCTTGCGGTAAGTGAAGCCATTTTTTTTAGAATAAAATTCAAATGTTTTATCAATCGCGCCATATTCGAGATTGGTGGTTAATACTTCATCTCCCGATTGGAAGCTCAAACTTTTTACAACCTGGTTTATTCCCATAGTGGGATTTGAAATAAAGAAAAAATCTTCAGCGTTGCAGCCGATATATTTGGCCAATACCTGCTTGGAAACCGACAAAGCTTTTGGAGCAGTTTTCGTAATGAATTGGACCGGTTCGCGTTCCAATGCATTTTGCCACAACTGGCAATTCTCTAATATCGGCTTCGGACATGCGCCAAATGAACCGTGGTTTAAATACCTGATTTCGGGGTCTAATAAAAATTGATCTTTAATGCTTTTCACTGAATATCTTGTGCTTAGTTAATGAAGGATGGAACAAAATAACAAAACAAAACTCTCCCAAATTCTTTTTATTTATTTTTGAAAAAATAAAATAGGAATATGAGCAAGTTTTCAGAACATAATTTCAAAAATGAAAAAGCACTCGTAAGAGTTGATTTTAACGTACCGCTTGATGAGAACTTTAATATCACGGATGATACCAGAATGCGAGCTGCCATTCCTACCATTAAAAAAATTCTAAGTGATGGAGGAAGTGTAATTCTCATGTCGCATTTGGGAAGACCAAAAGGCGGCCCTGAAGACAAATTTTCTTTAAAACATTTATTACCAAATTTAAAAGAATTATTACCAGGCGTTACGGTTCTATTTGCCAACGATTGCATCGGGTCAGAAGCAGAACAAAAAGCAAAAGATTTAAAACCAGGCGAAGTATTGCTTTTAGAAAATCTTCGTTTTTATAAAGAAGAAGAAAAAGGAAATGAAGAATTTGCAAAAAAACTTGCTTCACTGGGCGATGTTTATGTAAATGATGCTTTTGGAACAGCACATCGCGCACACGCTTCTACTGCGGTTATCGCCCAGTTTTTTCCTCCCGATAAAAGAATGTTTGGTTTGTTGATGAATGCCGAAGTTTCCAATGCTGAGAAAGTTTTGAATAGTTCTGAAAAACCATTTACGGCGATTCTTGGGGGCGCTAAAGTCTCTGACAAAATTGAAATCATTGAGAATTTATTAAAGAAAGCAAACAACATCATTATCGGTGGTGGGATGGCTTATACGTTTGTAAAAGCACAGGGAAAAGAAATCGGAAGCAGCCTTTGTGAAGAAGACAAACTGGATCTCGCAAATGATATTTTATCTAAAGCAAAGCAACAAAATGTGCAATTCCTCTTGCCGGTGGACAGCGTGATTGCCGACAAATTTTCTGAAGACGCCGATACAAAAATTGTGAGCAACGATCAGATTGAAAAAGGTTGGATGGGATTGGACATCGGACCCGCATCGATAAAGATTTTTACCAAGACCATTATGGAAAGCAAAACCATTTTATGGAACGGACCAATGGGCGTTTTTGAAATGAAAAAATTCCAGGCGGGTACAAAAGCGATTGCAGAAGCGATTGCAAAAGCCACAGAAAACGGCGCCTACAGTTTAGTCGGCGGCGGTGATAGCGTGGCAGCCATTAATGAATTTCATCTCGCAGATAAAGTGAGTTATGTTTCCACTGGCGGCGGCGCTTTGCTCGAATATTTTGAAGGAAAAGAATTACCAGGAATAAAAGCGATCAAAGGTTAGAAGGCAGTATTATGCAGTAAAGAATCAAATACTTTTTCATTGATTTTAACCGGGTATTTTTTCTTTAATTCAGCAATCCATTTTTCTTCCAAATAATTTTGATAATCGTTGATTACCATTCCACGTGCATCCATGAAGTTTTTCTGTTCATGGTCAGAATATACTTTTATGATTTGCGCGAAAACTGCGGTTCCGTCATTTTTATTGATAACCGGCGCGGTGATTAATCCATTTCTGAAAATTGTTCTGTCAATCACAGGAATCGCTCCCAGCTCATATCTGCCTGAATCTGCCTGTATTTGGGTCGGATCATCTGCTACTATTTCCCGCCATGTTTTTCTTCTTCTTAATTGTGCAATGGCATTATCGGCTACAGTTTTATTTGAGCAGGAAAAAATGATGGCATCTGCACTGTTTATCCAGGAATACTTTTTCTTGTGCGCCTTGTAATAATTGATTAATCCACTTGTATCTTCCGCGGCCTTGTTCCAAACTTTTTGTTGCATGATTTCAAAAAGCATATTGCCTTCTTTGAATTCTTCCATCTGGTTTTTAAAAGCAACATTATAATTTTGTAATCTCGAAGCGTAATTTGAAAAAGCCGATGCCTTAATGAATTGAGGAAACAATTGTTTGTACGAACTGTGATCATTTGTGACGACAGCATTTGAATGTTTCAAATAACGAATCCAATCTGCCACTGTCACGGTTTTATGGTCATTAAAAGTAAATAACGCGGTGTTTTCATTTACATTTCCGGCTGTTACATTCTTGTTTCGCAACAGAGAACTGTCGCTCAGCTGCCATAAACTTTCTTCATTGACATTATTTTTTTTGAAGCCAATAACAGGCAATATTTTTTTCAAAAATTTTTCTTTGGCAACCTCAATCCGGCTGTCTTTTATCACTTCCTGTTTCAGATCATTCATAAAGCCTTCATCAGTTTTTGTAGCCGGAACAGGTGTGGCAGAAATTCGTTTGATGATGTGATAACCAAATTTTGTTTCAAAAGGTTCAGAAATTTCGCCATCGTTTCTTAGTGAAAATGCATGATTTTCAAAAACAGAATCATATTTGGCTGTTCCAAATTCCGGCATTATTCCACCATTCAAATAGGTGTTTTTATCGTCGCTGAACTGCTTTGCCAATGTTGCAAAATCACTTCCATTCTTTAATGCATTATATACAGAATCAGCAAGTTTTTTTGTTGATGATCTTTGCTGACCAAATCCTTCGGGCACGGCGAATAAAATTTGGGCAATGGCAATTTTTCCAACTGCTTTTCTTTCGCCGGCATTCTTGAAAACGTACCATCCTTTTTTTGTTGCAACAGGAAGGCTCGATTCACCCGGTTTTAATGAGTAAACGATATTTTCAAAAATATAAGGCAATGAAAAAACGGTAATATATCCTACATCACTTTTTTGAATTCTTATGGCAGTATTTGCATTTGCTTTTGCAAAACTTGCAGCTTCATTATCTTCATCACTTCTTAATTCTTTTGCAAAATTCTCAATGGCTTTGAATTCATTTATCGAATCGGATGTTTGATTATTATTTACGAAATAATAAACGACATGAATATCTTTCTGACTGCGATCAAAAGCTTCATTTACCAAACGGTTCACTTCCTTTTCATCATCCAGGTAATTATCCTGTACCTGGCTGCGGAAATTTTGTAAATCCGCTTTCATAGAAGGAAGCGTATCCAAATGCATGTCCTTTGCAGCCTGTACTTTTAGTTTGAATTTTATATAAAGATCCAGGTAATCGCGAAGTGCCTGCACACTGTCTGTTGATGTGGTTTTATTTTTATTAAAAGCAGTTAAAAATTCATCAGCGTTTACAGCATGATTGCCATAAGTAAAAAGCGTTTGGCCATGAGAAATAAAAATAAATGAACTGCATACAACAACAAGAAACAGTTTTTTCATTCAAGATTTTTTAGGAGATTGTATGACTGAATGTATAATTTATTTAAGCACATTTTCCGCTGATTTGGTGGCCTGGTTTTTTATTTTTACATCCAACAGATCATCGATTTGCTCCAACGTCAATTTCTTGGCAATAATTTTTTTATCCTTATCAAGAAGATAAATCGTAGGCGTTTGGATCACATCATACAATTGTTTGTAAGAAGGTGCCTTTGCCTGTTCTATCATTTTTCTTTGACCCTCTGTTTCATACACGTTGATCCAGTTTTCCATTTTGTTTTCTTTGATAAAATCTTTCCATTGCTCCAGGTCTTTTGTCTCTGTGAGCACCCCATACATTTTCACTCCTTCATTTTTCCATTTTGCATTGTAGATGGAATCGAGCCGCGGAACCTGCACACGACAATGTCCACAAGTAGGATCCCAAAACACTACAACGGTATAATCCGATTTAATATTATATAATGGTACATTATTCCCCTTCGCATCAGTCATTTGAAGATCTGCTGCCTGTTCGCCTATCAGGTTCGACATCAGCATATAAGCCCTGTTAGAAATGGTAGTCAACTGTTTTTCATTCAGCCAGTTTGAAACGCCTTTTGAATGATATTTTTCGAAAAGATGCACAAACACTGCATCCTGGCCCATGTATTTTGGATTAATGTATTCATCAGTGAGCCAGTTCAATAAGAATTTATACATCTCGGGAGAAGTTCTTGCGAGTAACAATAAATAATCCGATTCTTTAATGATAGAATCTGAAGCTTGTGGTACGATGTTTCTGAAATAATCTTCCAGCTTTGGCAAAAAGAAAGGTGTGCGAATGATACGGTCATCCATAAACGTAATTCCGTCCCAATAATGCTTTTTATAATATTGATAATTTGCCAAGGAATCTTGATGAGTCACCGGATGTGTGTTTAAAACCTGTGCTGGTTTCATGCTTGTCAAAAGCGTTGCGAGCATGGATTCGGGGTGCTCTTTAATAATTTTATCCCGGTAATTATTTAATTCTTCATTCAGTGCCTGGTACTTTTTTTCATGAAGGGAACTGTCCTGTTTATTTGTCGATCTTTTATACGCTTCGACTTCATCCTGCAACAGTTTTCCTTTAGAAGCTACAAATTTTTGATACTGCTGAAAAAGAATATTTTCCTTCGAACCGGAAACCTCTGTTTTATTAATTAGATCACTTGTATCGGCTTTGATCGAGATTACCTGGCCTTTATCTACCAAAAAATCAAACAGTTTATTTTTTCCCGGGAATACAATTGAATAAACCCCGGGAAGCATTTTTTCTTTCCCTTCAAAAATGGCAATACCTTTTGAATTCACAACTGCAGAATCCTGCACGTTCATGTTTTTGCCATAATAATAAGTGAGATAAGCGAGGCCACTTTTGTAATTGGGTGTTTGCAACGTAACCTTGTATCCCTGGGCATTAGCAGCAGAAAAAGAAAAAAGAAATAATAATAAAGAAGTAATTATTTTCATCTGATTGGGTAATAAAAAACAAAAATATTCAATTTGAATGGTAAAAAAGGAAGCGGTAAAATAGTTAACATTTTTATTTGTGAAGTCATTTTATTTCCTGCAAAATATCTTTCATCAGTAAACCGAGAAATAAATTGAATTTGTAATTTCATAAAGTTTAAAGAATGTTGAACTCACAATTTCTAATAAAAAAGGGATCATTCGTTATTATAACGAACAAAGAAATATGCAAATTGCAAAGAGGCGCAGAATAAATTTCAGATAAGCAACCGGAATATTTTCTTGTCAACATTGCTATCTTTGAAAGATGCAAACAGTGCATTTATTAATCAGTGGAAAAGTTCAGGGTGTTTTTTTTAGAGAAACAGCAAGAAAAGTCGCGGAAAAATTAAACATAAAGGGATGGATAAAAAATACGCCCGACGAAAAAGTAGAAGCAATGATAACGGGCGACGAAAAGGACGTGAATGATTTTATTAAATGGAGCAAAACCGGGCCTGACAGAGCGTTAGTTGAAAATGTAACAGTTTCAAAACAGTCGGAAACTTTTTTTAAAGAATTTGAAGTGAAAAGGAGATGATCTAAAAGAGTTAAGAATTTAGAATTTAGAAATACAACTTTAATATTTTAAAAATGAATAAAAAAATCTCTTCGTTAAAATGTCCAATTGCTTTTTTGCTGCTTTTTTTCTTTTTTTCCTGTTCCGCTCAGAAATACTATTTATTTGTCGGAACCTACACAAATACGGACAGTAAAGGGATTTACATCTATGATTTTGATTCTCAAACCGGCCAAACAACCTGGGTAAGCAATACAGATAGCGTAACAAATCCATCTTATCTAACCATTTCTAAAAATCAAAAATATGTCTATGCGGTAAATGAAACGAACGGTTTAAATCCGGGAAGAGTTACTGCTTATTCCTTTGATAAAAAAAACGGTAAACTTCATTTTTTAAATACGACGGCATCGGGAGGGGATGATCCTTGTTATATTTCCACGACATCCGATAACAAATGGCTGGCCGTCGCAAATTATTCAAGCGGAACTGCTACAGTATTTCCGATAAACAAAAATGGCACTGTGGCGCCTTACTCGCAAATCATTTATGATTCTGTTTATAAAAGTTCAGGAGAAATAGCTACTGTGCACGTTCATGAAACCGTTTTTTCTCCTGATGAAAAATTTTTGTTGACTCCTGATCTGGGATTGGATGAAGTGATTACTTATCAGTTTGATCCGGCGATTAAACAACCGCTTATCATATCTTCCGCTACGTTCACAAAATCTGAAAAAGGGACTGGCCCAAGGCATCTTGTTTTTTCAGCTGATAAAAAATTTGTGTACCTGCTGCATGAAATGGGCGGCACTGTTACTACTTATCATTATAACCATGGAAACTTATCACAAATACAGGATATTCCTGCTTTTCCTGACGGTTTCGTTGGAAAAAAAGACGGCGCTGAAATTTGTATCTCTCCTGACGGCAAATTTCTGTATGCATCCACCCGTGGGGATTTGAATTCGATTTCTATTTTTTCAATTGATCCGGTTTCGGGTAAACTAACAGTAAAAGGCTCGCAATCAACTTTTGGAAAAGGCCCTCGAAACTTTATTATTGATCCCACAGGAAATTATTTATTGGCTGCAAACCAGGATTCCAGGAATATCGTGATATTCAAAAGAGATAAAGAAACCGGTTTGTTAAGTAAAACAGACAAAGAAATTGAAGTTCCGCGGCCGGTTTGCCTGCAAATGATTCCGAAATAGACAAAGTGGAATAGGGTTGAGGTTGAAAGATGCACAAATTGATTGAAATTACTCAGAGTTTTACAAACAAAATTTCTTTCCATATTTATAAAAAACAAAAAAGATAAAGAAAGCGGTTTGTTAAGTAAAACAGAAAAAGAAATAGAAGTTCCGAGGACGGTTTGGCTGCAAATGATTACGAAATAGACAAAGTGGAAAAGGGTTGAGGTTGAAAGATGGACAAATTGATT
>Ga0134126_10011324_pt1 | contig 11252 bp, 9 predicted proteins | sample KB31752_FD_96881 | JGI IMG/M metagenome (GOLD analysis project Ga0134126, IMG submission 96881) | Terrestrial soil microbial communities with excess Nitrogen fertilizer from Kellogg Biological Station, Michigan, USA - KB3-175-2 | ecosystem: Environmental > Terrestrial > Soil > Unclassified ... | reverse complement strand
TGGAAATCACGCAAACACCGCGTGATTCCCACTTTCCCACAGCCTCGGCTGCTGCTGGCTTATCAACCTAAACCGGACATTTCACTTGCTACAAGAACCGGACATTTTAATTTGCTACCAACAGTTGTGGAAATTCAGCCCAGATATGTCGTTTCTGCGCAGGTTTGTCGTAAGGGCATTTAGGCAAACATCTGCCAACTTCCGCCAGGTTCAGCAGCTCTCGATTCCCGTTGACTTGCCACATAGGGCAGCAGTAATGTTCTCACCAGCTACCCTCAAATCAGCTATGCACTGCAGGCGAATTCTCGCTTACGGCGAGGACACCCTCGTCATCTCCACTCGCGCGATGATCCTGAGCCGCGCCGGTTACGACGTCACTCAGACCACGCATGCCCCGGAGCTGATTCCGCTGCTGCGCGGCATCTTCTTTGACATGCTGCTGGTGGGCGATTCGTTGCGCACGCCGGAGAACGTAAGACTGGTGAAACGTCTGCGCGAATACTTCCCCAAATTGGCAATCGTGATGGTGCAGGATGAGAAGGAAGATCGGGATGCCTGGTCAACTGCCTTCGTCAGCAGCAGTCCGGAGCAAATACTGACCTCAATTCACACGATCCTCGAAGAGCACAGCCGCAGACCTGTTATGAGCGAAGGACCTCACCAACAGGAAGCAATGCAGACTGCGGCTGGACACTAACCACAATTACAAAAAATGATGCGGATTACACGGATCATCTTTCGTTCTGATCCGGCATAGTTCCGTTCCCGAGGAGATCCGTGCAATCCGCATTAGTTTACGTGCCACAAGCTAACGGCGGAAACGGCCGATGGAGCCCACCAGGAACGTTCCAAACCCTATTAATCCCAAAAGGGGAAGGACGGAAGCAGTCTGCGGAAGCTGTGCACTGCTCGATGCAGTTCCATTTTGGCTCTGGGCTGCAGAGTTCGTCGCTTCCGATCCGGCAGTAGCACCGCTCTTCGGCTGATCGGATGCAGCGCTGCTGGAGGTGGCGCTCTGATCAGTGTGCGGAGTAGTTGAAGTTTCCGCCGCGTTCTGATCGGTCTTCGGGACAGTATTGGAGTTGCTGTTCTGGTCCGTTGCCGAAGGCGCTGTTGTCGAAGAGCTCGAGCTGGAAGTGGCGTTCGCTCCCTGGTCACTCTGCGGCAGAGCTGAACGGCCGGTCGCGCTGTTCTGTTTTGGATTCGCCGAGACGCCTACGCCGGTCGATGCTCCGGTGGCGTTCGACTGTGCGCCCATCTGATCATTGCCGGTTGTGCTGTTCTGATCGGTCGGATATGCGTTGTTGGCGCCGCTACTCTGGCTGTTGGAACCAGGCGAGCTCGGATTCGCCGGGTTGCTCCCGACAGAACTCGTGTTGCCGGAAGTTCCAGTTGCGCCGGTCTGACTCGTGCTGCTTTGGTTTGCTCCAGCCGAGTTCGTTCCACTCGTTGTAGTCGAGCTCTGATCGGACGGAGTCGTCGAGCTGCTTCCGGTTGAACCGGTCGCGCTGGCTGGATTCTGACTCGAGCTACTCGGACTACCGTTCGTGCCGGTCTGGCCTGTGCTCGTGGTGGTGGCTTGCGTCGTGGAAGAGCCTTGATCGCTCGCTGTTCCGGACGTGCCTGCTGTCTGCGCCGCGGCAAAGCTTAACGCCAGCAGCAGCGCTGGTGAGAGATACCATGCCTTCTGCATTGAAACTGCTCCTGTTATTCCCTGAACGGAACCTGGTGCACTTTGGGTGCTTTTACGGTTCGATGCGGAGTACAGGTCGAGGATGTCTTAGCATCGCGCCATCGGGAGTGGTTCCGTGGCTGGATCGGGGCTGTCGGCGCTCGGGTGTCGGGCGTTCGGCCAGTACGCCTTTGGTGGAGAACCTAAGCAGTACTTGGCCGAAAGCTGATAGCTAGTCGAAAGCTGATAGCCGGAAGGTGACGGCCCGACGTTCAGATCGCGATTGCCGTTGCGGCTGCGTTTCGCGTGTCTACTGCGTGTAGCTCAAGGCCGACAGCGCCTGACGAAATTTCTGGCGATAGTTGCGGCTCATCGTCAGCTCCTTGCCGTCGACGAGCTTCACGAGGTAATCGCCATGCGGTAACGGCCGAAATTCCTTCAGACATTCGATGTTGATGATCGCGCAGCGATGAATGCGTACAAAATGGTGCGGATCAAGCTTGCGTTCGAGTTCACCCATGGTCGATCGCATGCGATGTTGCTGAGCTCCGCAATGGACATTCACATAGTTTGCGGCAGAGGTGAATGAATCGACGGTTTGAACCTTCTGGAAGAAAATGCGGTCACCATTCCGCAGGGCAAGCCGTTCCAGGTACCTCGGGCTTTCCTGTATTGGGACGTGAAAACCGTTGGGGGCAGGTTCAGGAGATTTGGGCAGAATCACACCGTTTCGCTCCATGCGCACGCGGAGCTTGGCCCGTTCGACCGCTTGCAAGAGCCGGTGGTCTTGAAAAGGTTTGACGACGTAATCAGCAGCATCGGCGTCAAACGCGCGCGCGGCAAAACGATCGAGTGCACTCATGAAAACCACCGCGGGAATTTTGCCGCTGCTCGACTCGGCAATCTGAAAGCCATGGACATCGGGAAGTTGCACGTCGACAAACAGCATGTCAGGCGAATGCAGTTCGATTGCAGCCAAGGTCTCACTGCCGGTCGAGCATTCGCTGACGATTTCGATCGAATCATCGTCTTCGAGAACACGCGAGATTGCCTGGCGAGCGGACGCCTGGTTATCCGCGATCAGCGCACGGAATCTCGAGTGTTCGAGAGGGGAGGCGGTGTGTACTGAGTTCGTTGCCATAACGTCTTTAACTCCTCGTCGTTCTGTAATGTCCGTGGTTCCCTCGCCATCAGTGTGGGCGTGGGCGCGTGGTTCAGCTGCAAAGGAAAACGCGGATCGACTGCCGGATGCTGCGCCACCCACTGACTGGAGCTGGTTTGTGCCGCCTGAAGCTGATCCTGCGTCAGCTCACGGCCAATAGCAGAAAACCTCTTTTGGAATGGTTCCGGAATGGGAGCACCGGATTGCTGAGCGCGGAGATACCAGGAATACGCCTCAGTGGGATCGATGACCCCCGTGCAGCCGGTCAGGTGACAGAAGGCCAAATTAAGATAGCTTTGTCCGTTGCCTTGTTCCGCTGACTCGGAGAACAGCCGAAAAGCTTGGCCACGATCTGCAGCAACGCCTTTACCTCGCAGGTAAAGGCGGCCAAGGTTGTTTCGCGCGCCTGCAACTCCCTGATCGGCCGCCTTGCGATAGTGCTCGGCAGCCTTCTTGTAATCTGTCTCGACGCCCTGACCGTTCTCATAGGCGATGCCCAGAATGAAATGTGCCGAAGCAAGGTCTTGCTTCGCAGCTCGCTTGAGCCATCTGATTCCCAGTTGAGGATCAGCCGTAACTGCGTCGCCGTTCAGGTATGCCAGTCCGACGTCCACCTGCGAGATATCGACCCCAGCCGTCGCCGCACGCAGCAGCAGTTCAAAGCCGTGCGCCGGATCTTTTGCGACTCCCCATCCATTGCTGTAAAGAATGGCGAGATTGTGAAGCGCGAGCGGGTAGCTGGAGGAGGCGGCCCGCTGCAGCCAGCGAAATGCTTCGGTGTCACTGTGCTCGACTCCACGGCCTGTCAGATAAAAGACAGCGAGGTTCGTCTGTGAATCAGGGTCACCCTGATCTGCGGCCCGTCTGTACCAGCGCGCCGCCTCTGCGTAGTTGATCTTCCCGGTTCGACCCACTGCGTAAGCTCTTGCTACCTCAGCTTGAGCACTTAAAGAACCGTTCTCAGCTCTGCGCAACAGTTTTCCGAATTCCTGTTCGCTAATCAGCTTCGATTGCGCAATACCAATTGGAGCGACGAGGGTGAGTAAGGCTGCAAAGAAGAACCCTCGAATCACAAAACTTTTTCTATGGAGCCCGATACTGCTGATGCCTGTCATCTCCCACCGCCTGAAAAGCAAAAGAGGCTGCCCGATCCGAAAACCTTGCGGATCGCGACAGCCTCCGATTGATACGGTCAGCTCGTCTGCTAGCTGAACTTAATTTTTTGTCTCGATACCTCTACCAAAACGGGAATGCCGTCTTGGATCTTCAAGCGCTCAATCTCGCCGTGGCCCATTTCCTGGCAATAACGCACGAAAGCCCGCCAGGCTGGGTGCAAGGAACTCTCCTGCCCGGTTCGATTGGGAGCCGTTCCATTTCGGTTCGACTCATGCGCATTGTTGCGCTCACTCATCCAGACTCCGTCTGGTTGCCATTTGTACCTTTGACGACGCGCTTCAAATTCGGTTAGCAGGTCAAACTGTCTCTTTCCTGTTTTTGTAATTCAGCAATCAGTACGCCAACAGATGTTCGCGAGTTCCTTTGCGGTTCTGAGTTTTTTTTTTGGCGGGACAGAATTGTTGATCTTTCGTGTTCGAATTCGAACAAGGTTTGTGCGAATCCGAACAGCATGAAGTGCTGGTTCAGCGCGAGGTAAGTGTTGTGCTGGATTTAAACTTGAAGCCAAGCAGGGATTCGACCGCCTGGCACCAGTGCACGAAAAATGATTGTGAGTGCCGTCATTGAAGGGATGATCGGCAAGAACCGAGGTTCCTGCTCACCTCCGTAGTCCTCAATCGCGTAACGCGGACTGAACAAGCCGCGGGTTTCGGTGTTTGGATACACTTCTTACGCGAGGGCACGCGTGTGGACGCCGCTTACTTCATCCATCGGCTTCACTTTGGATTCCTGATCACCTTCCACTATCTCTTCCCACAGCTCACGATGGGACTGGCTCCTCTGATCGTCGTTCTGAAAACAATGGCGCTCAGAACGGGCAACGAGCAATACAACCACGCTGCACGGTTTTGGATGAAAATCTTTGGCATTAACTTCGTCTTGGGTGTGGTAACGGGAATTCCGATGGAGTTTCAGTTTGGGACGAACTGGTCACGCTTTTCTCGGGCGACAGGAGGAGTAATCGGGCAGCCTCTGGTGATGGAGGGAGTGTTCTCCTTCTTTCTCGAATCGGTCTTCCTGGGGTTGTTCCTGTTCGGTGAAAAGCGCCTGAGCCGCGTTGCACACTGGTGGGCTGGATGCCTCGTTTTCGTCGGCTCGTGGCTGTCGGGGTTCTTCATTATCACCACCGACGCCTGGATGCAGCACCCGGTGGCGTATACACGGCTTCCCGACGGTTCCTTTCAGGTAAACAGCTTCATGGGTCTATTGCTGAATCCCTGGGCGCAGCTGCAATACGCGCACAACATGAGCGGAGCCGTTGTGACCGGCGCATTCGTGATGTCCGCCGTAGGCGCCTTCTATTTGCTGAACCGCCGATCGGAGGAATACGGACGCATCTTTCTCCGCGTCGGAGTGATCGCCGGTTTTCTTTGCTCGGTCGCGCAAGTGTTCCCTACCGGCGACCTGCATGGCCGCTATCTGGCGAAGCATCAACCCGTCACAACGGCAGCGATGGAAGGATTGTTTCGTAGCGAGAAAGGTGCGCCCATGGTTCTGATGGGGCAGCCGGACGTTGAGAAGCAGCGGATCGATAATCCGCTGGTTGTAAACAAAGTTCTCAGTTTTCTCATCTACGGCACGACCGAAGCCGAGGTGAAGGGGCTGAACGAATTTCCCCGCGAGGATTGGCCTACCAACATTCCGCTTCTCTACTTCGCGTATCACATCATGGCCGGTTTGGGCACGCTGTTCATCGCGGTCATGACGCTCGCACTCCTTCTTCTCTGGCGCAGGAAGTTGTACACCGCACGCTGGCTGCTGTGGGTGATCATGCTATGTCTGCCATTTCCCTATATTGCGAATACCGCCGGATGGCTGACCGCAGAAGTTGGACGTCAACCCTGGCTGGTGTACGGGCTGATGCGCACTAATGTCGGATACTCAGCGAACGTATCCGCAGGAAATGGTTTATTCACACTACTTGGTTTCATGGGCCTGTACACCGTATTGGCGATTTTCTTCTTGTTTCTCGTGCATCGTGAAATTGCACACGGTCCGGGAATACGTCCCAATGTAGAACCGCAGCCGATCACAGTGGCGGGAGATTGAATATGGCAACTGTCTGGTTCGTGCTGGTTGCCTTCATGCTCGCCGCCTATGTGGTACTCGATGGATTTGACCTTGGAGCCGGCATCCTTCACTTGTTCATTGCGCGTACCAACGAGGAACGCCGCATGGTACTGCGTGCCATTGGCCCAGTTTGGGACGGCAATGAAGTCTGGTTGATTGCCGGCGGCGGAACCATCTTCTTCGCGTTCCCGCTTCTCTACGCCTCCAGCTTCAGCGGCTTTTATCTGCCGCTGAATATGGTGTTGTGGTTGCTGATCCTGCGCGGAATCGGCATTGAGTTCCGCATGCATCTCGACAATGACGTCTGGCGCGACTTCTTCGATGGCCTGTTTTCCATCGGAAGCCTGTTGCTGACGATCTTCTTTGGCGCTGCTCTTGGCAACGTGATTCGCGGAGTTCCCTTCCAGCCGGATCATTCTTTCTTCGAACCGCTGTGGACGAACTTTCGTCCCGGTGCAGACGCCGGCGTGCTCGATTGGTACACGGTGCTAGCCGGAGCTGTCGCGCTGATTGCGCTGACCGTGCATGGCGCCAATTATCTTGCGCTGAAGACCGAAGGTGATCTCGCCCGACGCTCACGAGCTGCCGCTCGGAGCTTGTGGCCCTTGCTCGCGGCATTAACCGTCGCAAGCTGTATCGCGACGCTGCTCGTTCGTCCGCAGGTCACTACCAACTACACTTCGCACCCAGTGGGATTCCTAATTCCCGTTCTGGTAGCGGCGAGCCTGATCATCATGTTCCTGGCCCATCGCACCGCAAATGATCGAAGAGCGTTTCTCAGCTCGTGCGCCTATCTGGCGTTCATGCTGGTCGGGGCTGCTTTTGCGCTGTATCCCTCGGTATTGCCTTCCGGCAACCCCGCTGTCGATGACCTCACCATTTACAACACGGCGGCCGGGTCATATTCGCTGACTTACGGCGTGATCTGGTGGTCAGTCGGCATCGCCATCGCCATCGGCTACTTTGTCCTGGTTTATCGCATGTTCCGTGGCAAAGTATCGCTGCAGAGCGGAGAACACGGGTACTAGGAAACGTGAGGCGGTCCGAAGAACACGCTCCACGTTATCGGTGAAGATGCAGCTGCAGGCCCGCGCGTGCTACCAGCGGAGATCCGAGCGTCACAATCGGAGTGCGCGCTACCATGTAGTGCTGATTCAGAAGATTCTCTCCGGCGACATACACATCGGCATATGAATTCAGGCGCCGGGAAACAAACGCGTCCATCTTGAAGTAGGAATCGAGAGTGAGCGTGTTTTGATCGTCGTCGAATGCGGAACTGCTGCTGCGCCCTTGAACCGCAAGCGTCAGAACGCGCGGATTGCTGTAGTGGAACTGGAACGTAAATTCATTACGCGGCACTTCCGGCACGCGCCGCCCGACCAGTGTCGGATCGGCCGGAAATGACGTGACTACGGCATCGACAAATTGGTACTGCGCAGCGACTCCCGTGAACTTCGCGAACTCCAGCTCCGCCTGAGCCTCGAGGCCACGTACGCGCGTGCTGCCCAGATTCTGGCGCTGTCGCGTGATCAGCGCCGGCGTTACGCTCTGTGTTACATTCGCGACCGGGCGGTGAACATCGGCCCAGAAGAAGCTTTGGGAAAGATTCAGTCTTCCATTGAGCAGCTTTTCCGTCGGCCCAAGCTCCCAACCTGTCATTCTCTCTGCCACGAGTTGCTGATTCGCTTGTGTGAGGATGTTCCCTAAACGGAACGAACGATAGAGCTCATTCAGCGTCGGCGAGCGGAATGAGCGATAGACAGAACCGCGAATCGCGAGACGGTCGTTAATCTGGTAATGCGTCGCGAGTTTGGGATTCACAGCGGTCTCCGAGCGATCGGGGAAGGCGGTAAGAGAACTCTGTCGCGAAGCCAGCGTCGTCGTTCGACTGAAACCTGATACCGTCTGCCAATCGTCGAAACGGAGCACTCCCGTAACGATCCAGCGGCGCGTCAAACGGGCGATATCTTCAACAAAGACACCCGTGCTGCGATCGCGACCGCCGGCATTCACCACGCTGGATGGAATTGCATTGCTGAAAATCTCGTCGTCGCTTTCGCCGGTGACCTGCGCGAAATCGATGCCGCCCAACACAGTCTGGCGACGCGTGATGGGGCGCAGGTATTGCGCGCTCAGGCCCCACTGACGCGAAGGCACTTGCTGCACTCGCGCGAGAGCTTCGCTATTGCGACCAGTCGCCACCGAGGCAAATGTCTGGTGGTAGTCTTCGGCCCCTCCGTATCCTCGCAGCTGCAGCACATCGTCGGCTGCTCCAGACCAATCGAATCCCAGCGCAGCTTGCCAGGCGCGCGTGCGATTCAGCTCAATGATGGTGCCGTTGTGGCGCGAATCATCGTAGCCAAGCCCGCGCACGAAGAAGCGCGATCGTTGCGAGAGTTGCCGCTGAACCTGCAGTTCGCCATTGCGATGCAACGAACTCGCAGGATTATCCACGGCGCCGCGCTGCGAGGGCTGTACCGGAATGTAGCCGTTCGTAGAGAAATACTCTCCGGCCAGCGACCACAACCAGTTCCCTGTCGTAGTTCCAAAATAGGCCGAAGCATTGGGCGTGGTCTGATTGCCATAGGAGAGATCGAGATCGGCTTCGGTCGCCTCAGGAGTTTTGGTGAGCAGCTGCACAGCGCCGCTCAGCGCTTGTCCGCCATAGAGGTCCGACGCTCCGCCGCGCAGCATCTCGACACTCTCAATCGCCTCGCGTGGAATCTGGCTCCAGTTCATCCATCCGCCGAATGGATCGGTTGCCGGCACACCGTCAAGCAATATCGCCGCACGACTGGCGCCGCTCGATCCCACGCCGCGCATGGACACGCCCTGCGTAGTGGGATTCGATGCGCGGCTGCTGTTGCGGCGGAAGAGATCGAAGCCGGCGACCTGGCGGAGAACGTCATCGACTTCGAGCGCTCCGCTGGTACGAAGCTGATCGGCGCTGATGACTTGCACACTTGATGGAGTTTCCGACAGCGGCAGAGTCGTGCGGGAGGCAGTTACATCGACTTCCGTGCTTACCACCGCTGGCTGCAGAAGAATAAAGAGCACGACATCCGAACTGCCCGCATCGATTTTTCTGTGAGTGTCGGCGAATCCGGTCGCGGTAATGGTGAGATCTGCGCTTTCACGGTACGCCGAAAAGGCGAATGCTCCCTGTTCGTTCGTAGTCGCCGTTCGACGGGAACTTCCCTGCTTCAACACAACATTCGCGCCTGAAATCGCAGCATGAGAGAGGTCCTCTACTGTTCCCCGGATTTCTCGACGGTTCTCCGTTTGAGCAAAGCCCGAACAGGAGAGTACAAGCAGGATTGCATTCAGGATCCACCGCACTGGTCGAGCGGAAGTAGTTCGGGACATGCGCATCAGCAACTCACATAGAATGCCCATTCTGCAGCACGGAAAGCAAACCAGCACCATAGGGGCACCAGGAATGGTGGGATGACAGCTGCCGCGGGGCGCGGTTCTGTAGAATCACGTTGTCTCATGAACTCGATTCTCGTAGTCGATGACGAAGCCGACATTCGCAAGTCATTGCGCGGCGTGTTGGAAGACGAAGGCTACAAAGTCACTGCAGCGGAAAGCGGCGAGGCCTGTCTCGACGTGCTGAAAACGCGCTCCTTTGACGTGATTCTGCTCGATATCTGGCTGCCGGGGATCGATGGCCTGGAAACCCTGGAGAAGATCAAGCAGCAGGAAGATGCGCCGGAAGTGATCATCATCTCCGGACACGGCACCATCGAAACGGCAGTGAAAGCGACCAAGCTGGGCGCCTACGACTTCCTCGAAAAACCGCTTTCGCTGGAACGCACGTTGATTGTGCTGAAAAACGCCATGCAAGCGCGCAAGCTGCGCGGTGAGAATCGCGAATATCGCCGGCAGCTTGAATCCAAGAGTGTGATCGTAGGCGAGAGTGTGCCGACGAAAGCGCTCCGTCAGCAGATCGCGCTTATGGCGCCGACGAACGGACGCGTACTGATCTACGGCGAATCCGGAACGGGAAAGGAGCTGGTTGCGCGCGCCATCCACAATCAAAGCTTACGGCGTGAGAACGTGTTCACAGAGGTCAACTGCGCTGCCATTCCCGAGGACTACATCGAAGCCGAGCTCTTCGGCTTTCGCAACTCAGCCGGTCCCGGTGGCTCGGCCGAAAAGACGGGCACATTTGAGCGCGCGGATGGCGGCACTTTATTTCTCGACGAAGTCGGCGACATGAGCTTGAAGACGCAGTCAAAAGTCCTGCGCACTCTCGATGAACAGCGATTCACTCCCGTCGGCGCAACTGAACCGGTAACGGTCGATGTGCGCGTGATCGCTTCAACCAACAAGAACCTGGAAGAAGAGATCGTGGCAGGAAATTTTCGTGAGGATCTGTTTTATCGCCTCAACGTCATTCCGTTTTATGTTCCGCCGTTGCGGGATCGTCTCGAAGACGTACTGCTACTGGTTAAGCATTTTTTAAAGGAGTTTTCTTCCCGATACAGTCGGCGTACACGGGAGATCACTGACGAAGCTCTCGATGCGTTGATGAAGTACGCCTGGCCTGGAAACGTGCGAGAGCTGCGCAACGTGATCGAGCGCATCGTCATTATGAATCCTGGCGCCGCGAAGATCGAACGCAAGCACCTGCCTCCGCTCATCTATCGTGACGGCTCACGCCGTGGGTCGACGCCCGAATTTTCTTCTCTCCACCAGGCTCGTGCCGCCTACGAGCGGGATTACATCCTGCGCAAGCTCGAGGAGAGTAAAGGCAACATGAGTCGCGCCGCAGAAATTCTCGGCATGGAACGCAGCCATCTATATCGAAAGATGAAGGCGCTGGGAATTTCCGTCAAGGAATAGCGCAGGGTTCAGAGATGGCAACTTTTCCGTAAATGCATCCGATTTTTTACTGCTTATCCACAGGCATTTCGATTATCCTTCGCTACATGGTGCGTATGACGGTGCTGGCGTCGGGTTCGCGCGGCAACACCGCTGTCCTTTCCAGCTCGGGCACCAGCATTCTGATTGACGCCGGTATCTCCTGCCGTGAAACTTTGCGGCGCATGCGCGGCGCCGGCGAGGATCCCGCGCAGCTCAGCGCGATCGTTATCACTCACGAACATTCCGACCATGTGAACGGACTTGGCGTGCTCGCGCGCAAGCTGAAGATTCCGGTTTACATCA
>Ga0134126_10011323_pt1 | contig 11253 bp, 8 predicted proteins | sample KB31752_FD_96881 | JGI IMG/M metagenome (GOLD analysis project Ga0134126, IMG submission 96881) | Terrestrial soil microbial communities with excess Nitrogen fertilizer from Kellogg Biological Station, Michigan, USA - KB3-175-2 | ecosystem: Environmental > Terrestrial > Soil > Unclassified ... | reverse complement strand
GCGGCGCTCGGTTTCGGCCACCGACAGCCTGGGGCGCAGCATACCCGCGAGTTGGGCCGTGGATGACAGTTCCGTGCTGCAATTGAACTCGGACGGCAGCATGGTTGCGCTGCAGCCTGGCACGGCTACGGTTACGGCCACTTACCAGCAACTGACGGCGCAGACCTTGATTACGGTCAGTGTCGCCGGGCCTCTGGCGGTGGGTACCGAACGCTGGGACCTTGAGCCTCTGGACGTGGTGAACAACTGGATCAACAGCTTTGTAAACGCGCAGCCCGCGGCTCCGGGCTCGCCTGATATTTATGTTCTGGAGAGCACGCCTACCGGTACCCTGGCCCGCGCCCTGGCTGGTGACGGACACCAGTTGTGGAGCACGCCTTTACTATCCAGTTCCGTGACTTCAAACAGCTCGTTCCAATGGGATAGCGAGGGAGTTCAGGCAGGAACGCCGGATGGCGGCGTGGCCGTGCTGGATAGCCAGTCGTTCAACAGCGGGGGCGTCCAGTACTCGCAGTATTCGGTCATTAAAGTGGACGCCGCGTCGCAGTCGGTGGCCTGGACCTATAACAGCCCCAGCATGATGGCTTCAGTATTGGCAGTGCACCCCGACGGCGATATCTACGCGGTGCAAACCAATAACAGCAAAACCACGGCTTCGGCGGCGGTGCTGGCGCTAAACGGCGCGACGGGACAGGTAAAGTTCAGCGTCCCGGTGCCGCTCTCTTCGCAAACGTACCAAAACACCGGTTACGACGCGAACGGCAACCTGGTGTGCCAGCAAGGCAATACGGTGGTGGTGCAGAGCTTGCCCAGCCATGGCCCGCTGGCCGTGCTGCCGGATGGCAACGTCTACATGGAAGTGGAAGCCACCAATACTGTGCTGCAGGGCTGCCAGACGAGCGGCTTCAGCCTGGTCAACTATTCCGACACGCTGCAACTGGTAAAAGTGCAGACTTCCGGAACGAGCAGCTTGATCGCCCTGGAGCAGTTCAGCGACTCGAATACGCAGACCCACGGCCAGCCTGGCCAGGTGCTGCCCGACGGACAAGGCGGCATCTTGGCAGGATGGAACCGGCTGGTGAGCGTAGGTTCGAGCAACCAGGCTTTCGTTTCCCACTTGTTGAACGGAACGCAGGCGGACTACGGGCTGCCCTGGACTTCCAGATTTCCCATTAGCTTCGTGATGGCCCTGGGCGAGAGTGGAATCGCCTATGCGCAGCAGGGCGCCTTCTCCGGGGTGATCCTGACCTTTGACGTGAACAGCGGGACGGCGAACCCGGCTACTTCCAGCAACGAGCAGATTGTGAGCGCGCTGGCCGGCGGCGGGGCGGTGCTGGCAGACAACAACCAGATCCTTTCTGTGGATTCGACGGGCGGCACGGCTGTGCTGTCCAATGCTTTAGGCGTCTACGGCGTCAGCCACTACTCCGGCCAAACGTGGCTGGGGTACAACAATAACGACAGTTCGCTGGAAGCCGCGGTAGGCCCAGCTATGGATGCGGGCGTCACCAGTTGGCCGATGCTGACGGGCAACCTGGCGCAGCAGCAAGCGCCGCCGTTGCCGGAACTGCGCCACTTCCTGCCGGTTCAGCCCAGCGGGCAATATCCCATCAGTCAGTTTGAATCCGCCCTGCAGGGCACCGCGGCCAACAACCAGTTCTACGCTCTGGGCCAGGCCAGCGTGGCCACCTTCCTGGAGCAATTGGACAAGCCCAACGACGCGGTGGCGTTCCTGGGCAATTCGCTGGGTTACAACTTCAGCGGCGGGCCGCAGTCGATTGGGCTGTGCTTCTCCGCGGATTGCCTGGAGAAGACACCCAGCACGAGCGATCCGAGCTATCCCCTCGTCACACCGGCGGGGCTGAGCACCGGGTTGGTGGATGCTTCCCTGCTGGCGGGCAGGACCAAGGTGGTGTTTGTGGCTTCGGCGGATGATGGCGCCATCTTCGAAGAATTGTGGGGAATTGATGCAACAACTACGCACCAGGCGCTGGTTGTGCCGCCGAATTCCACTGTGAGTCTGCAGCAGGCGGCGCAGGCCTGGGCGGCTATCGCGCAGAACCTGGTAGCCGGGCAGTCGGTACAGAACGCGGTGGCCAATGCCAATGCTCAGTTGGGCACGGCCTGGACGGTAGTGGGCGACGGCTCGGTCCGCATCAAGGCTGTTCAGTAGGCGAGGCTGCCTGCTGATGGCGGGCCGGGCGTTGCGGGTGCGCGGCGACGGGTTGGCTGTGAGAGGCCAACCGGAGCGGCCGTCGGCGCGCCCGCCCGGCCCATTTATTTCCTCTTCGCAGCCCCAGGGCTCGCGCCGTTCCGGGCGCGAGCAGCTTCTGCTAGATTCTCATTTCCCGGATGCTCTTCCTCCTCGTGCCGCGTCCACCTCTGCGGCCAATGAATCCACCAGCGCGGCTTCGTCGGCAATCACTTTGGCGACCACGGGAATGCCCTCCTCCGCCTGTTGGTACTTTCTTTCTTCCAGGGGCTCGCGGATGGCAGGCAGGGTCTTCACTCCATATCCGGTGTAGGCCCCGGGAGCGTAAATCTGGTGCTTGAACCAGGGGCGCTCGCGCAAGCCTTGGTCGTTGGTGAGTTCTCGTTCGCTGCGCAGCAGTCTGGCATTCAGATCGCGCACCGTACTCGCGGGCAACTGCAAACCACCAGCCGAGGCTGCAACCAGCGCGGTCTGGTAATGCTGAGCGCTGCGGGTAAGCGCGGCGACAGCGTTGTCCAGGGGCGCGAAGTTGAGGTACGGCACGGGCGGCAGGGCCGGTGGCGGTCCCATCGGGTCCTTGGGATCGCTCACCGCCTTATACATACCATCTTTCAATTCTTTCTGCCGCTCTATTGCTTCCTTCTGTCGCTCCGCAAGCAATTTCTCCAACTCGCCGGCATAGCGATGGACAGTATCCGCCAGATCGCTGAACTCGTAGGGCAGCAGGTCCGCATCTGCCAGGCGCATCACCGCCGTGCCCGCAGTCTGCGCCAGGGCGCGGCCATACACAAAGGTGGTGTCGGAGAAATGGGTGTACCAGTAAAAGTCGTCATAGATGGAGTGATAGATGCCGCCCTCATCCTCGCCGCCGAATCCAAGATTCATGGAGGCGATGCCGAGGTGGTCGAGGAAGGGCGCATAGTCGGAGCCGTCGCCCAGAGCGCCAATGCGGTTGTCCGGCCGCTTGCGCAATTCGTCCCGCTCCTCCGGCTTGGCGCGCGATTCCAGCACCATGCGCCGGCGTTCCCAAACCGTCATGGGCGCCTTTTCCGGGTCGGAAATATCTTTGGTGACGCCGTTGATGAAGTGTTCCAGGCTGTGCGAGCCGGAAGCGTAGAAAAATCCACGCCCGTTGCTGTCGGAGTTGATATAAGCCACGGCGTGCTGGCGCAGTTCGTCGGCGTGGGTTTCGGCCCACTCGGTTGAGCCCAGCAGCCCGGGCTCCTCCCCGTCCCAGGAGGCATAAATAATGGTGCGCTTCGGCTTCCAGCCCTGCTTCAGCAACTCGCCGAGCGCGCGCGCCTCGTCCAGTTCCGCCACCTGGCCGGAAATCGGGTCCTCGGCGCCATTCACCCAGGCATCATGATGGTTGCCGCGCAGCACCCACTCATCGGGGTAGGTGGAACCAGGAATTTTGGCGATCACGTCATACACCGGCTTCGTGTCCCAGTTCTGCTTGACGATGAGGTGTACTTTGGCGGCGCCCGGTCCAATGTGATAGGTGATAGGCAGCGAACCGCGCCAGTCCTCCGGCGCCACTCGCCCGGTAATGGCCGCCAACAGCGGCTGCGCATCGGCATAAGAAATGGGCAGCACCGGAATCTTCAGGATGGTTTGCGCATCCTTGAGGGCCAGGCGCTTGGCGCCCGGCACTGCGCCGACCCCTGGGGTTAGCGGATCGCCCGGGTACTGTGTGTCCATCACCGAACCGCGCTGCACGCCTTCAGGAGGACGCAGGCCGCCCTTGGGAAATACGTCGCCATTGGCGTAGCCATCCTGCTGCGGGTCTGAATAAATGATGCAGCCGACCGCGCCGTGCTCCCACGCCACCTTGGGCTTGATGCCGCGCCAGGAGCGCCCGTAACGGGCAATCACGATGGCGCCCTTTACCGAAATGCCCATGCGGTCCAGTTGTTCGTAGTCCTCGCGCAAACCGTAGTTGACGTACACCAGCGGCCCGGTCACGTCGCCATCGCCAGAATAAGCGTTGTAGGTGGGGAGCTGCTCCGACTGCTGGTTGGAGGTTGGATCAACCGCCACCGGGGGCTCCTGCAGTTTGGCGGTAAAGCGCGTGGGTGCTATCAGCTCCACCAGTCGCTGCTTGGGCGTGGGGAACAGCACGTCAAAGGTTTCAATGTGCGCATCCCAGCCCCACTGCTGATAATGGGCCAGAATCCATTCCGCATTCTGCTTGTCATAAGGCGAGCCCACATTGTGCGGGCGCGCGCTCAACAGCTGCATGTTGGCGCGCAGCACCTTGGGATCGGGAATGGAGCGGAACTTCCCTTCCCACTGGCGTTCTGCCTGCGAATCCGCCGCCGAATAGCCGTAAAAGGGTGCCGGTTGATCGTTTGCATCAGCGGCGAACAGGAGAGTGGAACACAGGACAAGGATGATCCAGCAGCGGCGCACGAGTCAGTACCTCCCGAGCGAATCAATGAAACCGCGAATCATATCGTACTGCGAGAGGTGTTCACAAATACCGCTGGCAACCTGGTGTTCGCTCCCGTTTACCAGCAGAACCATAGTGGACATAAGAATCTCTCCAGCTAGCTCAAAAAGGAAACATCCATGTTAGCTCCAAATGGAGGCCGAAGTAGCTGTTACGGGTTGTGTCTGAAGCCACTCTCCCGATATAGTGTCCCAAATCGAAACTCAGCGGTTCTGTCGCAGCAGCCAGCGCTAGGACAGGAGAGTGCACGTGAAAGCATTCATCTTCGGAGTTATTGTCACGATCGTCGCCATCATTGCTGGAGTCTACTTCTACTTTTCTAGCGGAAGCGCGCCGGTGGCCACTTCTGCCCAAGCCATGCCTTTCGAAAAAATGCTGGCCAACAAGGCCCTGCACGCGCGCGTTGAGAAGGAAATGCCCAAGACTGTACCTATCGCCGCCGATGACGCCGCCTACGCCGCCGGCGCGCAGATTTACCGCGACAACTGCGCCATCTGTCACGGGCTGCCCAACCAGCCGAAAACCGGCATTGCCACCGGCGAATATCCGGCGCCCCCGCAGCTTTTCCAGGGCAAGGGCGTGACCGATGACCCCGCCGGCGAAACCTACTGGAAGGCATCCAATGGCATTCGCCTGACCGGCATGCCTGGTTTTGATAAATCGCTTTCCACCACGCAACTGTGGCAAGTCAGCCTGTTGCTGGCCAATGCAGACAAGCTCCCCGCGAGCGTGCAGCAGACACTGGCTGCTCCGTTGCAGGCAGCTCCGCCTGAACCCAAACAAGTTCCCGCCACGCCGCCTAAGCGCCGTGGCCGCCGCGGCTGATGCCTCGCAGTATTCGCCAGAACTGAATGCTGACTGGTAACTGGTGACAAGTCTATGTCGAAGCATTTCTGCGTCCTTCTTCTTGTTTGCTCCTCCTGTTCGCTCGCTTTCGCCCAATCCGGCCAGTGGCTCACCTACGCGCACGATCCGCAGCGCTCCGGAGTAGCCAGCGATGAGCACGCTTTCACTGGGGCCAACGTTTCGCAAATGGGATTGGCATGGAAGACAGTGGTTCCCAACCAGCCCCTGGTGCTGAACGGGCTCACCGCTCCCCTGGTGGTGCGCGGAGTGGCTACTTCTTCCGGCAAGCGCAACCTGGTCCTGCTGGCCGGCAGCTCCAACCACGTTTTTGCCCTGGATGCCGACAGCGGCGAACTGGTGTGGAAGTTCGACTCTCCCGCCGAAGTCAAAGCCAGTGATTCACCCGACTGGCTCTGCCCTAACGCGCTGAATGACACGCCGGTCATTGACCCGCTCAAGGGCCGCCTGTTTGTCATCACCAGCGATGGACGCCTGCTCACCCTGTCCCTGGCTGATGGCCAGCAACTTATGCCGCCCGCTCGCTTTGTGCCGCCTTACTCCAAGATGTGGAGCCTGAATTACTCCGGCGGCGTGCTCTACACCACGCTGTCTCAGGATTGCAACAACGTGCGCTCCGGCATCGTGGCCCTGAATCCGGACGCCCCCGGCAAGCCCGTGGTGTTCTTTCCCACAGTCGGGGCCTGCGCGAAGTCATTTTGTGGCGGCGGAGTATGGGGACGTGGCGGGCCTGCGGTGGACTTTGCCGGATTTGTTTATGGCGCTACCGGCGACGCCCCGTTTGATCCTACCGCCGAGATGTTTGGCGATACCGTGCTCAAGCTCGCTCCCGGCACCCTCGACCTTGCTGGCTATTACACGCCCGCTGACTGGCAGTACTTGACCCGCAAGGACCTCGACATGGGCACTACCACGCCGGTGATATTCCGCTGGCGCAAGCGCGTGCTCACCGCCGTCGGCGGCAAGGAAGGCGCCGTGTACCTGGTGGACACGGCGGAGATGTCCAGTTCCCAGCACCGCATCGCCGCTTACATCTCTCCCCGCTATACCAACCGGCAGCAGACATTTGAGGCCAACGGCATCTGGGGCGTGATGACAGCCTGGCACGATTCCCAGGGAGAAACCTGGCTATACGTGCCCTCCTGGGGAGAACCGACTCCTGAAGCGCAATTTCCCCAGAGCCACGGGCCGGTGAAGTTTGGCAGCGTGATGGCTTTCAAAGTGGTAAGCGGCAAGGATGGCAGCCCTACTCTGGAGCCGGCGTGGATTTCCGGCGAGATCGTCGTGCCCGACCCTGTGGCCATTGCCGGCAGCGTCGCTTTCGTTGTCGGCACCGGGGAGAATCCACAACAGGTGGAGAACGGCGACATTTCCAAGCTGCTGCACAACCGGGCAGAGCGCAATACTGGCCATGCCATCCTCTATGCGCTGGACGCGCGCACCGGACAGCAGTTGTGGTCGAGCGCCAATACGATAACGGGCTGGACTCACTTCTCCGGTCTAGCAGTGGGCGATGGCAAAGTATTCGCAACCACGCGCGATGGGACGGTGTATGCGTTTGCCGTGCGTACACCGGGCGCTCCCGCCGCCAAGACTTGGAGCTACGCTGAGCCCACCTCCGCGACTCCCGCATCGGCAGCAGCCACGCCCGCACCAGCTTTCGTGCCGAGCACCGGCGTCGTACCCCAGTGCGGCGAAACCAGCCAAGTCTTCGCGCAGCGTTGCGCCACGTGCCACAGTGCCGACGGCACAGGTGTTCGCTCGCGCCACACGCCGAACTTCGTCGACTCAGGCTGGCAGCAGCAGCACAGCGACAAACAACTCATGGATGCAGTCACCAACGGCACCGACAGCGGCATGCCCGGCTTTGGAGACCAGCTAAATTCGGCGCAAATTGATTCGCTGGTGCGCTGCATGGTGCGCGGCTTCGCCCCGCCCGTCCGCCGTTAGCAGCGGGGCGCCTCGCCCGCCGCGTCGGCGTGGCGTGCTCTGTAGCTTGTTGGAAGTTTAAGGATTCTCATCCTGAGTTCGGGTGTGCTGCATCCGAATGAAGCATCTGCTTGGGTTACAAAAGCAGGTGCTTCCCTGCGCTCAGCACATTATTGGCAAACTAGTCATTTGGAGACTAGAGGTTACCGGGCTATGGTTGCCGCAGCTTCCCGGCCGGGCGCGCGCTTTCGCCGTTGCACGATCAGCTGGATGATAGCCAGCAGGGTGATCAGGCTGATGGTAATCAGGGAGCCGACGCAGTACTCGCACCACGTCTGCAGGATGCTGGCTTCAATGTGCGTGAGGTAAAGGGAAAAACCCAGGGCGCCGAGCGAGGCAGCGGCCATGACCCGCCACTTTTTCAGGCCTTCCAGCATGAACAAAAAGATGTAGCCGAGAATGCCGATCAGCGCCACCGGCACCCCGTGAATAACCTAGTAGGGACCGCGGTTCACTACGCCGCAATCCCACACGTCGTTGATGCTGCAGGGAGTCAGGCCGGTGCTGTAATGGATCTGCAACGCACGCACCGCGAGGTACACGCCGACCAGGGCCAACGCCATAATGACCCGTCGCATGGGCTAGCTGCTGGCCACCCGTTCGCCTGCGGCGGGGACGGCAGCGGGCAGAGCTTGCGGTTCCTCGGGCATTACAATCCAGGCGATCACATAGGCCAATGCGCCCATGCCGCCGGTAGCCACCGCCACGATCAGCCAGATGAGGCGAACCAGGACGATATCAATATCGAAGAATTCAGAGAAGCCCAGGCAAACGCCGGCAATTTTGCGTCCCACGCGGGGCCGTACCAGCCGCTTGCGCGCCACTACCGCGCCCACCCGCTTGCCGCAATAGGCGCACAGATTGGCGTCATCCTGAATCACCTTGCCACAGTAGTTGCAGTACATAACTATCCCTCTGCTTAAGATACGTTCACGGAAAACAGAAGTTCCCTATTTATTCTAGTCTCCCGCCAAAGCCTTTTCACTTTCCAGCTGCAGCGAACACCGATAGTTCGATTGGATTTCTCTGCGCCCCAGGCGTTAAAGGTTTTGACGGTGGGGGCCCGGCTCAGTCCGCGTGATAAGCCTCTTTGATGTGCTTGCGCGCCACCTCCGCCGGCTGGGTAGCCGAATTTTCCGCGATCACGGTTTGGTATTTCTTCAGGGCCAGGTCACGCTTCTTCATCAGATCATACAGTTCGCCCGCAGCCAGGTTGGCGCGCTGCTGGACCTCCGGATCGGGACCGCGCACCGTCTCCACCAGGTTGTAGGCGTCCGCTGCCCCCTGGTAGTCCTTATGCGCGCGCAGCATCTCGCCCAGGCTGTAGGCCGCCAGTTCATAATGTCCGTTGAAGCGTCCCTGCCTGCCTGCCTCAAAAATTCGGCGATAGGAGGCCTCGGCTTCCTGGTTTTTACCGATGGTGCGCAAAATATTGGGCTCCTCCAGGGCAAACAGCACGTTACGGGGATAACGTTGCGCCAGCGACCGCATGATCTCCAGAGCTTCCGGATAGCGGCCCTCGCGGCGCAGGAATAATCCCAGCACTACCTTGGCGTCGGCACTGGCCTGGCAGGCGGAGCAGTTAGCCACCTCGTAAAGGTATTCAATCCCTTTTTTTTTGCTGCCCCCTATGCCAACCACCGCCACCGCCACCTTCACGCCCCAGGGCAGGCTGCCCACGACATAATTGTGAATGCCCACCACCATTTTGGCGTCGGTGTAGGCAGGAGCCAGTTCCAGCACGCGCTGGTGGTCGCGGCGCGCCCCCAGGGCGCTGCGCAGGGCAGCGAACCAGGAGCGTTCCACCAGCGCCGTGTAGGTGGCGCGCAGTCCGCGGGTGACGCCCCGGGCATATAGCGTGTTCACGTCCTTGCTGTCGTGCTCCAGGCGGTCATCTTCCAATTTGAGGGCGCTGTTGATCAGCTGCTTAATCTGCTGCTGCTCTTTAGGATCGGGCTTGCGGTGCGGTTGGCTGAGAAAGCTATTGTTGGAGTAGTAAGAGGTATCGAGCACCCCCATGCCATAGAGCTCGTGGAAAAGCCGCGCCGTGAGCAGGTGATTGATGGCGAAGGTATCGTCGGGGTGGCCGCGGAGGTCGTTCTCAAAATCGCGAATGGCGCGCTCGTAATCGAGATTGTAGAAATGATCGAAGCCGGTGCGCGCCAGATTGTCTTCCGGCGGAGGGCTGACAGGTGCGGGCGGTTGCTGGGGCGGCATCGTGGCCGCCAGCGACGCAGCTGACGCCAGGCACACTAGGCCTATGCAAAGGGTAATGATTAAGGTGCGGTACGGTCGCTTCACGAGGAGTACTCAGCCAGTTTACCCGAACCGGGGCTGCGCGGGGCGAGGCCCCGTGTCACGCAGGTAGAGGCTTTCCAGCTTTGGGCCATTCTTTCCGGGTGCGGGTAATTCTTGCTCCCCGGCTCTGAAGCGGCCGCCAGAATTGAAAGTACAACTCGAACAAACAAAGGCACTTGTGAGCCTGGCATTTGGTCATTATCGTGCGGACAACAGCAATAACCGTGGGAGTCTACCGTATGGCAGGAGTCGTTCATAGCCCAACACAGGAATTTTGGCAACCGCCGTCCCAGACCCAGGCACAGGAGCAGCCCGGACGGATGGTAGAAGTCTGCGACCGTTGCGGTAACGAATTCGTCGTGGGTGCCCGGTATTGCCACGTGTGCGGCGAAACCCGGGGCGCGCGGGCGCATTCCTCGAGCGCGGTCGGCCGGTATTTGCGTCCTGTTGCCACCTTTTTCGTATCAGTGAGGCGCGGCATAGGTTTGAGCGCGGCATCGCTGGTGGCTTTGGCCATCGGCCTTGGCTGCATCCTAGCGGCGGTTTTCCTTGGCGTCTTTTACACTGCGGCCACGGTACTCGATTGGCAAGCCCTGCAGGTGTGGCGGCTAGAGTGGCTGCTTGGCGCTGCGGTGGCTTTCATGGCAGGCATCCTGCTCAAGAAGCCCCAGCGATCCTGATTTTCCCGGAATAGTTCGAGGCGGCGCGGCTCCCGCGCCGCCTTTTTGTTTTTTCTGGCGATTCAAACGGCACGGTACCGAAGTTTTGTTGCCCCGCTGGTCGCATCTTCTATATTCTGCTGAGTTGCCGCTTGAACCTGGAGATCTACTTCCCCATGCCGAAGTCGCTCCCTGTCCTGATCCTGCTCCTATCATCCATCTCTCCATTCGCTGCACAACCGCAACTCGACCTGATGCCGCTGCCACAGAACGTTCAACTGGGCAGCGGGCAGTTGCTTATCAACCAGTCCTTTTCTGTGGGTTTCACCGGCGATAAAGACGCGCGCCTGCAGGCGGCCGCCGGCCGTTTTTTGCAGCACCTGTCGCGCCAGACAGCCATACCCCTGGACACCCGCCCCAGTGACGGAGCCAAGGCCACGCTGGTCATCGCGGTCGAGCATGCCAGCAAGCAATATCCCGAACTGGACGAGGATGAATCCTACGCACTCCAGGTGAGCCCCTCCGGCGCACGCATTACCGCGCCCACGACGCTGGGGGCGATGCATGGGCTCGAAACTTTTCTGCAAGTGGTGCAGCCCTCGCCCGCCGGCTTTGCGGTGCCCGCCCTCGTCATAAAAGACCAGCCGCGCTTCCCCTGGCGCGGCCTGATGCTCGATGTGGCCCGGCGCTTCGAGCCCATCAGCGCCATCAAGCGCACCCTCGACGGCATGGAGGCCCTGAAGTTCAACGTCCTGCACCTCCATCTTTCTGATGACCAG
>Ga0134126_10011322_pt1 | contig 11254 bp, 9 predicted proteins | sample KB31752_FD_96881 | JGI IMG/M metagenome (GOLD analysis project Ga0134126, IMG submission 96881) | Terrestrial soil microbial communities with excess Nitrogen fertilizer from Kellogg Biological Station, Michigan, USA - KB3-175-2 | ecosystem: Environmental > Terrestrial > Soil > Unclassified ... | reverse complement strand
TCAGTGCAGCGTCCGCACTCGACGCAGGAATAGGCCTGGAGCGCCGTGATGCGGGAAATATCTTTTCCCGAAACAAGGCCGAAGTCTTCATCGCCCGCAAGCGGAGGAATGTGGCTGAATCCGCCGCGGTCCAGGAAAATTGTGAACGGGCTCAGGACTAAATGAAGGTGCTTCGTGTGCGGAATCAGCGGCAGGAAACCGATGAGCGTAAGGGTGTGAACCCACCAGAGGGCATGCCCGCCGGCAGATGATTCAGAGACCCACCAGATGGGCATATACGTGACCATCAACAGGAAGATAAGCGCGGCGATGATGCCCGATTCATAGGAGAGCGGCTCCAGCCACTTGGGCCGGATTACGAAACGCCGAAACGCGAGGGCCGCGATGGAAACGGCGCAGAGCGCGGCAAAGGCAAAGGCGAACCAGAAGTAGAATGCTCCAAAGCCAGCGCGGTAGTTGAGAAAAGTGCCGCCAAATCCGGAAGCGATGTGATTGATGCTGACCAGCGCGAATGCGCAGAAACTCCAGAACACGAATGCGTGGGCGATGCCGGGCAAGGGGCGCTCGCGAATGACCTTCGCCTGGCACATCACATCCCAAATGAGATGCCAGATCCTGGCGGCTACCGAGCCGAGCCTGAAATCGGGATCGGATCTTGCGAAACGGATGCGCTCCACTACCCGGCCGAATCGCAACCAGAACAGCCAGACAGAGATCAGGATGAGGGCAAGCAACACTCCTCGCGAAATCCAGATGGAAGCCATGTTAGAAGGGTTTGACGCGGTATGCGCGAGCCCGATTAGTAGCATGGAAGAACGTGAAATACGTCATTTCGGGAGCCGCTGGCTTCATTGGATCACACCTGTGCGACCGCTTGATGGAGCAAGGCCACGAGATTATCGCCCTCGACAATTTGATCACCGGGCACCGGGCAAATATCGAGCACTTGCTTGCGCGGCCGGGCTTTCAGTTTCTAGAGCGGGATGTGTGTCAACCACTAGAGCTGAGCGGTCCCATTGACCGCGTGTTTCATCTGGCATCGCTTGCAAGTCCGGTGGATTATTTAGCACATCCGATTGAGACGCTGGACTCAGGCTCGACCGGCACACGCAACCTGCTTGAGCTTGCGCGCAATCACAATGCCCGGTTTCTGCTCACATCGACCTCCGAATGCTATGGCGACCCGCTGGAACATCCGCAATCGGAGACGTATTGGGGCAACGTAAATCCGGTGGGGCTGCGCTCCTGCTATGACGAGAGCAAGCGCTATGCCGAGGCGCTTACGATGGCTTACCACCGCGTTCACCAGATGCGTACCAATATCGCGCGGATCTTCAACACGTATGGCCCGCGTATGGCTTTAAACGATGGGCGGGTTGTGCCGGCGTTTATCGATCAAGCCCTGAAGGGCAGCAACCTTACGGTGTTTGGAGACGGCTCTCAGACGCGCAGTTTTTGTTATGTTTCGGACCTGGTTGAAGGCTTGCTTCTGCTGAGCGAATCGGAAGAACGGTATCCGGTAAACCTGGGGAATCCGGTTGAAATGTCGATTCTTCAATTTGCGGATGAAATTCGGGCACGCTTCGGGAACCGTGTGGGAGTGGAGTTCAAGCCTCTGCCGTCCGACGACCCGAAGCTGCGGCGGCCGGATATTGCGAAGGCCCGCCGTGTTCTGGGTTGGGAGCCGAAGGTGCCGCTGAGCGAGGGCCTGACGATTACCATCGATTACTTCAAGCGCGGCGTTCAGAGCCGTTAAATATGGCAGTGGCGCAGACCTCGCTTAACGAGGTACTGCTGATGATATTCCTCGGCGCGGTAGAAGGTTTGTGCAGGTTCGATCGCGGTTGCGATGGGACGCCGGAAGCGGCCTGAGGCCTCAAGACTCGATTTGGAAGCGCGAGCCGCCTGCTCCTGCTGGGGCGTATGAAAGAAGATAACGGTGCGGTACTGGGTGCCTGTGTCGGGGCCTTGCCGGTTCACCTGGGTCGGGTCGTGGGAGCTCCAAAATACGTCCAGGAGCTTGTCGTAGCTCACCTTGGCGGGATCGTATTCGACTTGGACGACTTCGGCATGCCCGGTGCGATCAGTACAAACATCTTTGTAGGTGGGATTGGGCGTATGGCCGCCTTCATAGCCGGAGACGGCATCGAGCACGCCATCAATTTCGCGGAAATTCGCCTCGACGCCCCAAAAACATCCTGCGCCGAACGTAGCTTTCTCGGTCATACTCTTATTCTCTGCCCAACGCGCATCACTCGACGCGTATAGTCAGCGATTCCGATTTCGAATGGCCCGCGCCGTCGTCGGCGGTGATGGTGTAAGTAGTGGTCTCCTTCGGAGCGATTTCAAGACAGTGATAGTAAGAAGGCTTGATTGGCTCGACCGGCGGATCGAGTTTCAAGTTTTTGGCGTTCACAACGCTGTAGCAAAGCTGGGTCTTTTCGCCGCGCTTCAGGACAGCGGTATCGGCGCTGAGCGCGTTGAAGCGGACCCCGCCTGAACCGTAGATCTGGTCCACCACGCGCTTTCTGGCGGCCTCGCGCTCCGCCTGGACCTGCTCAACCGCGCGTTTATTGCTTTCGTAGCGAGAATAAAAAGTCCAGGCGACATAGAGCGCGGCAATGATGACGGCAACGGTTGTGTATGGCAGAAGCTTTTCCAGCTTCGAGCCGGACTTCCGCGGAGAGGGTTCCGGCGAATCGGTGATGGCCATATCCAGTAGACTTCGCCTGCCGTGCGGAAGGTTTCCACTCCGGGTCAACCGCCGTAACGGTAGTGGTCATAATTGGCTCGGAGCCTTCGAAGCTCCCAGACATCACGCGTCAACACTTCGCGCGCGCGGCCATGCATCGGGTTGTTATCCAACACATGTTGCACGTCCCCAATCGCGTCATCCAGCTTGTCTTTGTCGAAGCGCCCCTCGTGCAGCCGCTCTTCGAATTGCGACAAGTGCCTCATTGCGTTGTCGTACCGTTCGTTTTCTCTTCTGGAGTATGTGTTATTTGAGGCTATCCACTGGAGATCACGAATAGTGGCATCTACCGGGCGCCGACGTTCCTGGTTGTAACGGTACGTCTGAGCCTGGACCACTTGCGACTGGAGTAAAATTCCGAGCGCGGCTACTGCAAAGCTCATAGCAGACCGCCGTGTCATTCGTTTGAGTTTTTCCAATTTCCCCTCCCGCAACAAAGGACGTTATGTCGTTCGCGCAGAGTACGCCGGGCCTGAAAGATGAGTGGAAATTAACGGGAACTTGCTCAATCAACAGACAGGATGCTGGTCGGGAAAAGGTGCTTCATTCGGGATATACTTCTCGCTAACAAATCAGCCAACCAGGCATTGACTTGTACCGCAGGAGGACATCACCGTGCCAACACTCTCAACAGTAGCCGTCGCGATCATTTTATCGGCTTACGGGTCCGGCATTGCAGCCGACGTGACCCCGGGCAATTCTCTCAAAATTCCAAATCTGCAGTACGAGAAATACAAGCTGGCGAATGGATTGGAGGTTATTCTTCACGAAAATCACCGGCTGCCCCTTGTTGCCGTGAACGTTTGGTATCACGTCGGCCCGATGAATGAAAGGGCCGGCCGAACGGGGTTTGCACACTTGTTCGAGCACATGATGTTTCAAGGCTCCGAACATGTAGGCGAGAAGGCTCATTTCCGTTATCTCGAGGCCGCCGGCGCAACGGACATCAACGGGACCACTTCGTTTGACAGAACAAATTACTTCGAAACGCTCCCTACTAACCAGTTACAACTCGCTCTGTGGCTGGAAAGTGACCGGATGGGCTTCCTTCTTAAAGAGCTGGACCACACCAAATTGACCAACCAGCGCGATGTCGTGCGCAATGAGCGCCGGCAGGGCGAGAGCATGCCCTATCAACTGTCGGAAGAGCAGGTATTTCACCTGCTCTTCCCGCCAGGTCACCCCTATTACGCCGCTGTCATCGGCTCACACGCCGATATAGAAGCAGCTCGCTTGAACGATGTTCGGGACTTCTTTCATCAGTTCTACACACCCAACAACGCGACTATTGCCATTGCCGGCGATTTCGATCCCGTGAAACTGAAGCCCCTGATGGAAAAATACTTTGGACCGATTCCCAAGGGCCCACCGGTTGAGAAAGTAACCTTGACGACTCCCTCCATTACGAGCGAGCGGCGCGCGATTGTTACCGACACCGTACAGTTGCCCCGAGTCACCATGGCATGGCTTGCACCGCGAGCCTTTCAGGATGGAGATGCCGATGCACGCCTATTTACTCAGATTCTCGGCGGAACGAATTCAAGCCGCCTATATCGTAAATTGGTTTACCAGCAGCAGATCGCTCAAACAGCAGAGTGCGAGTACAACGCCTTCGCGTTGGCCTCAGTCGCGATGTGCAATGTTACAGCACGACCGGGGATTAAGCCCGAGCAGCTCGAAGCGGCAATGAACAAGGAACTCGAAAGCTTACGCGCAAATGGAGTTACCCAACCGGACCTCGATCGCGCGAGGAATGTCATTCTTACCAAGCAAATTCAGGACCTCCAACGCCTGGGCGGCTTCGGCGGTGTTGCCGACATGATGAACCTTTACAACCAGTATCTGGGTGATCCCGGGTACCTGGGCAAAGACATCCGGCGCTTTGAGAACGCTACCATCGCCTCCGTGCAGGGTATCGCTCGGCAATACTTTGCAAACAATCAGAGGGTAATTGTTTATACGGTAGCTGGAAAGAAGGTCGTCAACGATGTTCCACGCAGCCCGGCCGATGCTGACGCTAACGTGAACTTGAAAGGCCCTTATTCCGCCGATTTCGAAGCGCAGCAGATGTGGCGCAAGGATGCGCCTCAAGCCGGTCCTGCCCCGCAATTCCATCTGCCGGTGCCAAAGGATCTTATTCTCGCGAATGGGATGAGGGTTTATCTGGTCGAAGATCATTCTCTTCCAGTTATGAACGCCACTTTATTTGATCTGGCTGGCGCGGACGGCAATCCCACAAGCAAGCCGGGACTGGCTGGGTTCACCGCGCGCATGCTTACCGAGGGCACCAGCAAAAGATCGGCGATGCAGATTGCGGATGATGCCGACCAGATTGGCGCGAAACTGCAGTGCGAGGCAGATGAAGATAGCGCGAAGGCGATGATTGCATCTTTGAGCACTCACCAGGAAGAGGCACTGAAGCTATTGCAGGATGTGATTCAACACCCGGTATTCCAGCCTCAAGAAGTAGAGCGGATTCGAAAGGAGCGCCTCGCCGCAATTATTCAGGAAGCGGACGACCCTTTCGCCTCAATTTTCCGCGTCGGGCCGAAGATTCTGTACGGCAATCATCCGTACGGCTATCCCGCTACCGGCACGAAGGCCGCAGTGCAAGAGATTTCACGGGGAGACCTCGCCGGCTTCTGGGAGGCGCACTATGCTCCGCAGAACGCCGCCCTCGTGCTGACGGGCGACATAAGCGAAGCCGAAGCTCGCGAAATGGCCGAGAAATACTTTGGCGCTTGGAAGGGCAAACCCAGTGCAGCCGCGCCGGAGGTGCCCGCCACGCCGGATCTCCCCACTAGGCGCATCGTCATAGTTGACAAGCCCGGTGCGCCACAAACTGTTTTGGGCGCGTTCGGTATCGGGCTTCCCCGGAACACAAGCGACTACGCGGCAGTGAAGGTCATGAATGGCATCCTGGGCGGCCTCTTCTCGAGTCGGATCAATATGAATCTTCGCGAGAAAAACGGGTTCACCTATGGGGCATTCTCGACATTCTCCTACCATCGAGGCACCGGTCCATTCCTCTCAGGGAGCATGGTCCGAACAGACGTAACGGAACCCGCTACACGCGAACTGTTCACTGAATTGCAACGGATCCGAACAGATCCGCCAACCGCCGCGGAGTTGAAAGTCTCTCAAGAGTACGCGTTGCGGTCGCTGCCGGGTCACTTTGAGACCGTAGACGACACATCACGTCAGATCGGGGATCTGTTCGTCTATAAGCTGCCGGTTGATTATTATCGGGCCCTCCCCCAGCAGTACGAAGCCGTGACGCTCAAAGATGCCCAAAAGGCGGCCGTTGATCATATAAATCCCGAACACCTGCTGATCGTGGCGGTAGGCGATCGGGCAAAAATCGAACCAGGGCTCCAAAAACTAAATCTCGGACCAATTGAACGACGAAATGAAAGCGGAGATCCGGTGACAAAGTAGCTGTTCAATGTTCGACGTTCAATTCAATGAATGACGCGGCGTCGCGGGACCGATAGATTCGTTCGTTCGCCTTCACAAAAGCAGCCGGCGCGGCAGTTGGAATATTGGCAAAAGTCTGCGGATTCCGGTCTGTCAGAGAAAACCAGGAACTTTGCACTTGAACCATGATCCGGTGGCCCTTCTGAAAGCAGTGGTACACGTCTGGCATGGTGAAGCGAATCTGCTGGCGTTCGCCCGGCTTGAAGGGCTCCGGATGTTCGAAGCTGTTGCGGAATTTTCCGCGGAACGGCTCACCGCGCACCAACTGCTGATAGCCGGAGAGTCCTCCGCCCACATCGTCCGGATACACGTCGATCAATTTCACGTCGAAATCGGAATCGGTTGCGGAGGTGGAGACGAATAAATCAGGCGATACGGGTCCGGCAATCGTAACGTCAGCGGTTAAGGGGCTGGTCTCATAGGTCAACACGTCGGGGCGCTTATCGACGAATCGCTGGTCCGCATCCATATATTCGCGCTCCATTTTGAAAGTTGGCTTGCTAAAGTATGGAACCGGGTTGTTGGGGTCGCTCACATACTCATCGAACGCTGCAGGGTCAGACGGTGCATCCCGGGTTAACGCTCTGTTCCGATTGAAATAGAAGCGTTCCGGATGGGCATTCGCGGGCGGCCACTGCGGCTCTTTTCGCCAAACATTCTTTCCGGTGACGAAGACATACGCCTTCGGCAGACCGGCATCGAGCGCGTCCTTTAAGTAGTGGCGGAAGAAGGGGAACTCGATCTGATCGCGGAAAAACTGAGCCGTATCCGCGCCGAATGAGATCTCGCCCAGCTTGCTGCCCGAACCTTCGTTCCAGCCGCCATGAGACCAAGGACCCATCACGAGCCATTCCGGCGTACGCGACGATTGCGCTTCGATCGCGCGGAAGGTCTTCAATGTGCCTGAAAGATCTTCGGCGTCAAACCAGCCTCCCACGACGAGCACCGCCGGGGTCACGTCTTTCAAATGGGGCAGGATGTTACGGGTCTGCCAGTAAGTGTCGTAAGTGGTGTGGTCGATCTGATCGGCCCAGTATTGATTCGGAGGATGGAAGTAACGGTTGTTTGAATCGGCCAGCGGCCCCATATCCAGATAAAACTTGAACCCGTCCTTAGTCCCAAGGTCGGGCGGCTTCTCCTTCTTCGGTAATTCGGGATTATTCTGTTTCCGGAAGTATTGATAAAAACCGAAGTTCGCGGCGAGAAAGAACGCGCCGTTGTGATACGCATCGTCGCCCATATATAGATCGGCCATCGGAGCCTGTGGCGATGCTGCAACCAGCGCGGGATGCGAATGGACCAGCGCGGCGTCGGTGTAGAAGCCGCTGTAAGATGTGCCGTAGACGCCAACTTTTCCGTCGTTATTGGGAACATTTTTGACGAGCCAGTCGATAGTGTCGTAAGCATCGGTGCTCTCGTCTACGTCGCGGTTCGAGGCGTGGACATCCCGGATAGGCCGGTCGTCCACAAAGATTCCCTCGGACATAAATCTGCCGCGCGCGTCCTGATAGGCAAAGATGAACTTGTCTTCGGCAAATTTGCCGGATGGGCCCAGGTGGGCAGGATACTTACCGGCTCCATACGGGGCGATCCCGTAGGGAGTTCGGGTCAAGAGAATTGGATAATTTTCCGATGTGTCCTTTGGGACGTACACCTGAGTAAAGAGCCGGACGCCATCCCGCATCGGGATGCGGTATTCGAATTTCGTGTAATGTGCCGGAATGTCGAACTTGTCCGTTTTATCCGCAGCAAACGCGCTCAGGGCGGCTGAGATTGACAAAACGAGAAGAGGAAGGCGCGGCATGAATCCACCATCGTAGCCGCTCCGGGTATACTGGCAAAGAAAAGGCGAAGCACTTAGATGTTGGATCTGGACGAACAGCTTACGCGCCTGCGCCAGAGGATAGCGAGCATCGACGCGAGATACGCGGATGCCAAGCGGAATCGCGTGCTGCTGCCTCTGGCGCCAGAAGAACAGCCGGCGCGCTGTTTCATCGAGCAGTGGTCGGAAGGGCAAGTGGTCGCGAACGAGTTCGGCGAGCATTTCCAGATGGAGCGCGAGTTTTCGGGTTGCAGGCAGCACGGTTCAGCCGATATTGGCTCACTTGCCGAACTTCCGGAGACACTGCTGGATGCTTTGGGAGAAAACGCCATCTCGGCGGCGTCTCCGGTTCGCTGGGCCTTTCTGGACACCGAAACAACCGGCCTGATGGGCGGGTCGGGAACGTACGCGTTTCTGATTGGAGTTGGCCGCATCACTCCGGACGGATTCAGCGTGCGCCAGTTTTTCATGCGCGAATACGCGGAAGAGCGAAGTGTGCTTGCGGCGCTCGAAGCGCACCTCAACGAGTTCGATGTGCTGATTACATATAACGGCAAGAGCTACGATCAGCCCCTGTTGGAAACGCGCTATCGGATGACGCGCCATAAGCCCCCGTTCGCCAGGTTGGGCCATCTGGATCTGCTGCACGGGGCGCGGCGTTTATGGAAACTGCGGATGGAGAGCTGCCGGCTGGTTCAGCTGGAGCAGGAAATTCTCGGGTTCCATCGCGAAGGAGATCTTCCAGGAGAGCTGATTCCATACGTTTATTTCGAATACCTGCGATCAGGAGAGGCGGAGCGGCTGGTCCCCATTTTCCATCACAACGCGATGGATATTTTGACGCTCGCGTGCCTGACGGCGATTGTCCCCGCGGCGTTTCGCAGCACGGATTCAGAATCTCTTTCGCGGCTGGGAGTGCGGCGGGGCGAAGACTTGGCGGGGATTGCGCGCTGGCTGGTTACAGCGGGGCAGCACGAGCAGGCGTTGGAGCTGTTCAAGCGGGCGGTTCAAGCTGGACTACCGGATAAGCTGCTGTTCCGCGCGCTCTGGGAAATTGCCTTGCTAGAGAAAAAACTGCAGCGTCCACATGCCGCATTAGGCATGTTCACCGAACTGGCCGGATGCCGAAATGAATTTCGCACGTGTGCGCTGGAAGAGCTGGCGAAGTATTACGAACACGAAGAGCGCAACTTCGCCGTTGCTTTGGAATTCACCATTCAGGCGCTGCACTTTGGGGAGTCCGCCGCGCTGAGGCATCGCAAGGAACGTCTGGAAAAGCGATTGGCGAAACCGCGCGCTCGGCGATTGGTGTAGGGGAATATCGAAGAACCGCCTACTGCGTGCACGGTTCAGAACGGCTTACTAGCCGGATTTGATTTCCGTCCAGTAACGGTCGCGCAGTCGTTGGGCGGCGGCGGGCAGAGCCTTAAACCATTCGCCACGCTGTAACACATCCGTAGGAGGATAGAGAACGGGATTGTCACGCTGTGCGGCTGGAAGCAAAGCACGGGCAGCGCCGTTGGCGGTAGCCGTCCTCATCTCGCGAGCAATTGCGGCGGCCACGTGCGGACGCAGCAGGTAATCGAGAAACTCATAGGCGAGATCCTTGTGTTTGCTCTCACGCAGGATGCAGACATTATCGGCGTACAAGGCGAAGCCCTCGGCGGGAAAAGAAAACGCCAACGCGGCGGAGTTGTCCATGGCGACCTGGGCCACTTGCGCCCACATCTGCGCAACCAGCACATCGCCCGCAACCACCTGGTCTCGCACTTCCTCGTTTAGATATGCGCGCAGCAGCGGCTTCTGCTGTATGGCGAGATCGCGTGCAGCCTTTAGATGCCGGTCGTCGCCAGCATTGATGGAGCACCCCAGCCGCTTCAGGCACGCGCCAAAAACCTCAGCCGGATCGTCGAGCATCGTGACGCGCCGCTGATAGGAATCGGTCCACAGATCGGCCCAAGCGAGCGGAGGCCGGGCAACACTCTTCGAATATACGATGCCGGTGGCGCTGTGCATGTAGGGAACGCACCAAACGAGCGCCGGATCCCACATCGGCGAGTGAAACCGAAGGTCGAGATGGCGTAAGTTCGGCAACCGGCCGTGGTCCAGGTTTTCCAGTAACTCCAGTTCCCGCATGGGTTGAACAAAACTGTTCGAGGGGAAGACGACATCCCAACCTGAATTGCCGCTCATCACCTTTGCCAGCATCTCCTCGGCGCTCCCGTAGGTGGCGTAACGGACACGGCAATTGAACTCGCGTTCAAAGTTTGGAATGGTGGAAGCGGCGACGTAGTTCTCCCAGTTGTAGACATTGAGCCTGCGCTGGCGGCCGGCCGTGCAACCGAGCGTTGCGCCAGCCAGTGACATGAGAAAGATACGGCGGTTCAAGTGTGCCGCCTTGGGCGGGAAGAACTCTGCTCGAGCCTTCCGGCTAGCAGGATGAAGACGCCCAGCACGCCGGTAATCATTACCGAGAGCGCATTAACTTCGGGACTTACTCCGCGCCGCGCCATCGCGTAAATCACCATCGGCAGTGTCTCTGAATTGACACCCGCGACAAGGCTGGTGATGACGTAATCGTCGAAAGAGACAGTAAAGCAGAGCAATGCGGCTGCAAGAATGCCCGGGAGTAATAGCGGGATGGTGATGCGCCGGAATACCTGCCATTCCGTTGCCCCGAGGTCGAGCCCGGCTTCTTCTAAGGCCGGGTCGAAGGTGCGGAGGCGCGCGAGAATCACGATGACCACGTAGGCCAGCGAAAAAGATATGTGCGCCAGAATGACGGTATGCATTCCAAGCTGGACATGCAGGTAACGGAAGATCCATTCAAAGAATGCCAGCAGCGAAATACCCGTGACGATCTCAGGAGTTAACAGCGAGAGATAGAGCGAGTTTGTTAGCAGAGGCAGGCGCTTCTTCCAGAGGGCATACCCGGCGAGCGTTCCAATAACAGTAGAGACGACGGTGGCCGTCACGGCGATGATGAGGCTGTTCATCGCGGCTTCGAGCAGAGCGCTGTTGTGGAACACGCCTTTATACCAGTTAAATGTAAAGCCGCGCCAAACTGCCAGCTTCGAATCGTTGAAGCTGAACACTCCCAGAACGGCGAGAGGCAGATAGAGGAACAGATACGCGGCGCTCGCGTATACAGCTAGGAAACGCTTCAAACCAAGTCCTCACCGCGACGGCCTAACGCCCACATA
>Ga0134126_10011320_pt1 | contig 11254 bp, 10 predicted proteins | sample KB31752_FD_96881 | JGI IMG/M metagenome (GOLD analysis project Ga0134126, IMG submission 96881) | Terrestrial soil microbial communities with excess Nitrogen fertilizer from Kellogg Biological Station, Michigan, USA - KB3-175-2 | ecosystem: Environmental > Terrestrial > Soil > Unclassified ... | reverse complement strand
CGCCGACTACTGGCTCATACGATATATCGCGAGAGCGGACACGACAAGCCAGAGGCCGGGAGAGGCGGGTCGGTGCCGGTTGGGCTAGTTCAGGAAGTAGCTGGAGCCGCCGGTCTGAGGGTTGGTCACCTCAGCCGGGATCCGGAACGAGCCGTCGTGGGCGAACACCAGCGTCAGCGTGATCTCGCCGCCGGCCTTCATCGGCCCGGCACCGGTGATGACCAGGTGATAGCTGACGGGGTTCAGGCGGACCAGGGCATGACCGGGAATCGGGATCGAGCTGAAGTCGCGCTCGATGTCGGGCGAGGCACCGGCCGGACCGCGCAGGCTGACGGTGCCGCCGACGCTGGTGCGCACAGCGACCAGCCGGGTGGCGTTGCCGTTGTTCCTGATCGCGACGTAGGCATCGGTGGGGCTGCCGCCGTGGGGCGCGCCCACGTAGGCGGTGACCAGCTCGATGGGCGGCGCGCTCGCGACCGCGCGGCCGGCGCAGCCCGCCAGCGCGGCGCCGAGCGTCACGACCAGTCCGGCGGCGCCAGCGCGGGCGGCGATCCCTGGCCCGGTGGGCCGGGGGCGGGCGATCCCGTGTCGGGTGGGCCGGAGGCGGGCGATCCCGTGTCGGGTGGGCCGGCGGGGCCTGGCCCCCTTGGTCAGCATGGTCATCACTCTCAGGTCTTTCACGGCGCGACCTATCGTCTCACGCGGCCGGGTCCGCCCGGTCGCCTGGGCGCGCGGATGTCCCGCCGGGCACCTGGGCGGTGACCGGCGGGACATCCAGCCCCCGCGGGCTCAGGCGTAGTCGCGGAACGCGGGCCAGGCCCTGGCCCAGCTCGAGCGCAGACCGGTGGCCAGGTAGATGGGCGCGCCCTGCTCGTCGTCGTTGACACCGATGCCGTTCTCGAAGGTCGCGATCAGCCGCACGTGCCGGAACTCGCGCCGCAGGAAGGCCGGGTCCATGCCGACCGCGATGGCGGCGGTGTCGCGGGCGGGCGGGGGGCCCCAGAGCCAGAAGTTGTTATTGCCGCTGTAGGCGGTCGGCAGCCCGTCGGCCGGGCCGAAGCGCTGGATCGCGCCCGACTCGCCGTAGTTGCTGGTGACCACCGTGGTGCGGGAGCGCAGCGCGGGCGGCAGGGCGTGGTACTCACGGGCCACCAGCCCGACCAGCTTCGGCCAGGCGATCTCCTCGCCGAGGTCGTAGTTGAGCTTCTGAATGGGCACGGTGTGCAGCACCCGGGCGGGCAGGATCGGCAGCAGGGTGGGCAGCGCGATCAGGCTGAGCACCACCACGGCGCCGCCCATGACGACGGCGGGCCGGACACGGCGGGCCAGCGGCCGGCGCCGGGCCAGCCAGCCCTCCAGGGGCACCGAGCCGGCCGCGAACAGGACGGTGAAGATGCCGCCGGGGTAGTACGGCTTGCCTCCCATCACCAGGAACAGGACGAGAACCACGACGGAGGCGATGCCGACGGGCCGGAACCGGCGCGCGGCGGGATTCCGCAGCAGCCAGACCAGCCCGGCGATCCAGGCCGGGGTCAGCAGCAGGCCGGTGTAGACGACCTGAGCGATCACGTACACGGCGCGGTTGTGCCCGGCGTCCTGCTGGAGCACGGCGAACACGTCGAACGCGGGCCAGCCGTTCGCCGCCTGCCACAGCAGGTCGGGCAGGGCCAGGCCGGCGGCGATCAGCCCGCCCAGGGCCAGCCACCAGCTCGCCGCCAGCCGCCGGGCCGGGGTCAGGGCGAACCCGATGGCCAGCGCGCCGGCCAGGAAGCCGATGTTCCACTTGGCCTGGGCGGCGACCCCGACGCACAGCCCGATGGCCACCCACCAGCGGCGGTCGCCGGTGGTCAGCAGCTTGAGCACCAGCACCAGCGTGAGGGTCCAGAAGAAGAAGTCGGGCACGGTGGTGGTCAGCTCGTGCATGGCGCCCAGGTACTCGGCGCAGGTGGCGGTGGCCAGCGCGGTCATCACCTGACCGGTCCGGCCGGCGCCGAGGAGCCGGCTCATGTACGCGGTCAGCGCGGTCATGCCCGCCAGCGCCAGGGCCGGGATGAGGCGCAGCGCGACCAGCGAGTCGCCGGACGCCACGGCGGACAGCCGGGCCAGCAGCGGGGTGAGCGGCGGCTGATCGACGTAGCCGAACGCGAGATGCCGCCCGGCGGACAGGAAGTACAGCTCGTCGCGGACGTAGCCATAGCGCGCGCTGACCGCCATCTCGACGGCGAAGGCGACGGCCGCGATCAGCGCGATCCAGCGCACCGGCGAGCGGCCGGCGTTCCCGGTCTCGCCGGCCGGGGCGGCGGGCGCGGCCGGCTCGGCGGTGGACTCGGCAGCGGGCTCAGCGGCGGTGAAATCGGCCGAGTGCAGGTAGTGAGTGCTCATGCCGGAATCGTCGCCCGGTCACATGATCACTCGCGCCGGCCGCCGGACCGAACCTCGGGTTCACCCATACGGGCCGCCGGCGCCCGGTCGCGGGGCCGTTCTCCTGCGGAGGTAGGAGGCCCCGGCTCGGCCTCGCGGAGGATGCCGCCCGGCGGCCGTCCCGTTCTACGATCAAGGCGTGAAGAGGCTGTCGGACTGGGCGGCTAGGCTAACGCCGCGGCAGCAGGACCTGGCGCTGGCGCTGGTGCTGGCGGTCGTGAACGTGGGCACGGTGCTCCCGTACCTGTCCCGGATGCACCCGCAGGGCTGGGCCATCGTGCTGCTGATCCTGCAGGCCCTGCCGCTGGCCTACCGCCGCGACTACCCGGCGTGGGTGCTGCTGGCCGTCGGCCTGCCCCGGTCCGCCTACGACCACCTGGGCTTCGGCTACGCCCCGGTGCCGGTCGGGCCGGCCGTCGCCTACTTCACGATCATGGAGCGGTCCTCGACCCCGGTGCGGTGGGTCATGAGCCTCATCCTGGCGGTCGGCATCGTGCAGGGCCAGATGCTGCCCGGCCACACCGAGCCCTACGACCTCTTCGTCCAGGTGCTGATCTTCGCCATGGCCGGCTTCGCGGGCGTGCTCAGCCGCTCGAACCGGTCTCACCTGAGCGAGATCCAGGCCAGGGCCGAGCGGGCCGAGTCCGAGCGCGACCAGCAGGCGGCACTGGCCGCGGCTCGGGAGCGGACCCGGATCGCCAGGGAACTGCACGACGTGGTCGCCCACCACGTCAGCCTGATGGCGGTGCAGGCGGAGGCGGCTGCCTCGCTGCTGCCGGGCCAGCCCGAGCAGGCCGGGCGGTCTGTGGACATCATCGGCCAGACGGCCCGGCAGGCCCTGGCCGAGCTGCGTCGCCTGCTCGGGGTGCTGCGCGGGCCAGGGGAGCAGCCGACGACGCCGCCGTCACCGTCGCTGGGCCAGCTGGACGGGGTGCTGGCCCAGGTCAGGGAGGCCGGGCTGGCCGTGGACCTGGCCGTGGAGGGCGCCCCGGCCGAGCTGGCGGCGGGGGTGAACCTGACCGCCTACCGGATCGTGCAGGAGGGGCTGACCAACGCGCTGCGTCACTCGGACGCGCCCCGCGCGGCGGTCCGGATCTGCTACGAGCCGGGCCACGTCACGGTGTCGATCATCAACGCCGGGCCGCGGACCAGCGCCGGGCCGCGCGCGGTGACCGACCGCAACGGCCGGGCACCGGTCAACGGGACCGCCCTGGCCGACGGTGGCTTCGGGCTGGCGGGCATCGCCGAGCGCGTGGCCTCCTGCGGCGGCACCCTGACGGTCGGCCCGACCGCGGCGGGCGGCTTCGCGGTCACTGCTAAGCTCCCGGCGCTATGACTACCCCCATCCGGGTCCTGGTCGTGGACGACCAGGAGCTGGTCCGGGCCGGGTTCTGCGTCATCCTCGAGACCGCCGAGGGCATCCAGGTGGCCGGCGAGGCCGCCAACGGGGCTCAGGCGGTGGCCCAGGCGGCCGCGCTCGGGCCCGACGTCGTGCTCATGGACGTGCGGATGCCCGAGATGGACGGCCTCGAGGCGACCCGGCTGATCACCGGCGGGGACCGGGACGCCGGGCCGCGGGTGGTCATGCTGACCACGTTCGACCTGGACGACTACGTCTACGAGGCGCTGCGCGCCGGGGCCAGCGGGTTCCTGCTCAAGGACGCGCCGCGGCACGACCTGATCGCCGCGGTCCGCCGGGTCGCGGCCGGCGACGCGCTGCTGGCCCCGTCGGTGACCCGGCGGCTGATCGAGGCGTTCTCCCGCCGCCCGCCCGAGACCGCGCCGTCACCGTCGCGGCTGGCCTCGCTGACGGCCAGGGAGCGGGACATTTTGCTGCGGCTGGCCCGCGGCCGCAGCAACGCCGAGATCGCGGGCGAGCTGTACGTCAGCGAGACCACGGTCAAGACCCACGTCGGCCACCTGCTGGCCAAGCTGGGCCTGCGCGACCGGGTCCAGGCGGTGATCGTGGCCTACGAGACCGGCCTGGTGGTGCCGGGGGAGACCGACGAGACGGCCGGCTGAACGACGTCGGCTGAACTCCCGCCAGCTGAACCACGGCCGGCCGGACCACGGTCGGGCTAGCCGCGCTCGACGGCCGTGCCCAGCAGCCCCAGCGGCGGCGAGCCGAGCGCGAACATGGCCGAGTGGAAGCGATGCAGCGTGAACCCGGTGCCCCACTCCTTGCGGGCCCGCTCGCGCAGGTCCATGATCTCCAGCTTGCCCCAGGTGTACCGGCCGTAGGTCGGGTCGAACGTCGCTCGCCGGGCCTCCGACAGCGCCGCCGACCCGCTGATGTGGGTGTCCGACTCGAACCGGGCGGTGGCCTGCGCCACCGTCATCCCGGCCGTGTGCACCCCGATGGCGCAGGCCAGCCGGGTGACCCGGATCAGCGCCTCGAGCCAGACCCCGATCGCGAACCGCGGGTCGTCGGCGCAGAAGCCCTCCTCGACGCACAGCTCCTCGGCGTAGTGGGCCCAGCCCTCCACGAACGCGTCGGAGTGCAGCGTCCGCCGGACCGGGCCGCGGGCCTGGCGGATCGCCCGGAAATGCGAGAAGTGGCCCGGCGCGACCTCGTGCACCGTGATGCCGGGCAGCGTGGTGTCGCTGAACACCTCGAGCCACTCTTCCCGCTCCTGCGCGGGCCAGGACGGCTCCGGCGGGGTGATGTGATACCAGGACGGGCCCTCGGGCTCGCCCGGCGCGGCCGGCGACATCATCGCCATGGCCCAGCGCCGGGACTCCGGGGCCAGGCCGACCAGGCACTCGCCGTCGGGGTAGGGCACCAGGTCGTGCTCGCGAGTGAAGTCCATGGCCCTAGTGGTCCACACGCGCGCCGCCTCGATGACGCCGTCGGTGTCGGGGTGGTCGCGGACCAGCTCGCGGGCCACCTCCAGGGCGGGCCGGGCCGGGTCGATCCGGGCGCAGCTGTCGGCCAGCCGCTCGCTCAGCCGGTCCCGCTCGGCGTCCGCCCGCTCGCTGAGCCGGCCCAGGTCCACCGGCAGCGCCTCGGCCGTGCCCATCAGCGCGGTCAGCGCCGCGCTGCCGAGTGCGGCGTCCGGATCACCGGTGGCGGCCGCCTGCTCCATGCGCGTCACCAGCCTGGCGTGGGCGGCCAGCGCGGCCTTCCTGGCCGCCTCGTCGGCGTCGGCCGGGATGCCCGCGGCCAGGCCGCGGATCGCGGCCCCCAGCGAGTCCGCCACCGGTGCCGCGACCTGATCCAGTGCGTCCAGCGCGGCCTCGATGGCCTGCGGCCAGGCGGCCAGGTGCTGACGGCGGGCCTGGTCCCGCTCCGCAGCCGGGCCGTAGTCCCGGTCGTAGCAGGCCAGGTCCAGGTTGGCCAGGTGCACGGCCGGGTTGCGCCGGTGCAGCTGCAGGTCGCCGAAGGCGACACCGGCCGCGTCGGCGAACGCGGTCAGCTGGGCCTCGTCGTGCGCGTCGGCCAGTGCCGGGTCGGCGCGGGTGGCGTCGTCCAGCCGGCTCAGGCTGGCCCGGACCCCGGCCCGCGACAGGTCCTGGACCTGGCCGTCGTACTCGTGCCGGCCGCTGCCCTCGCGGACGTCGGCCACATGAAGATCGCAGACGGCGCGCAGCCGCGGAGTCAGGTCATCCATGCCAGGCACCGTACCGGGACGGGCAAGAGGCTGCCTCAAGAAACCGCGGGCGCCGGGCCCTAGGCCCGGCGCCCGCGGCTCTAGGTACCGGCTACGGGATGCCGACCCCCGGCACGACCGGGCCGAAGACCAGCACCCGCTTGCCGCGACAGGCCTGGAAGCTGAACGGCAGGTCGGTGGACGCCCGCTGATGCGGCGCGCGGATCCGCAGGCTCTCCGCCCGGACCGGGTGGTTGCACACGTTGCCCGCCTCGATGATGCCCAGCCTGGCGTGGGCCGTCTGCCCGGGGAACAGCTCGACCACGCCATGCGGCAGCCGCAGCGCCCGCGAGGACTTGCCGATCTGGTGGCCGCGGCCGCTGATCGCGGCCGCCCGCGGGAAGCCCCAGATGAAGCAGGCGTGGTGGCCGATGTTGGTGAACTCGACCGGGTAGAAGATCGTCCCGGCGGTCCCGCCGCCGAGGCCCAGCCCGAGCCAGATCTCTGTCTGGTGGGAGGTACATCGCGGCGACCAGGCCGGGCTGGTCTTGGCCGCCGTGGTGGTGGCGGCCTGGGCCGCGCCCGGCACCATGGTCAGTGCGGTGCCGGACAGCACGGCCGCCCCGCATAGGACTGCCGTGCCGGCCAGCGCGCGGCGGGTGACACGGGTCATGCGGGTTGCGAATGTCACCTTCATGGACATGCCCCCTTCTGGGCCGAGGCCCTTTCTCGGCGAGCCGTCAGGCATGACGTCTGCCCGGCTGGCCGCCCCGTGGTCACTGCTTCCGCGACCGGTCGGTCACGGGGTCACTGGGGTTACTCGGGGTGCTGTCACGCCGTGCCGCGGCGGGCCGGGCCCTGCTGGACGGGGTGCACGGTCAGCATCTCGCTGCCCCGGATCACGGCCCGGCAGGCCGGCACCGGGTGGGCCACGTAGCTCGCGCTGGCCGCGCCCGGCGCGGTGATCCGCAGCCCGGCCGCCGTCACCGGATGGCACTTACTGGCCGGGTAGTTGGCCGTGCTCAGCACCTGGAGCCAGGCGTGGGCCGTGGCGCCCGGCGCCAGCACCACCGCGTGGGCCGGCACGGCATGGTCGGTCGCCGCCGTGGCGCCGACCTGGGCCCCGGACATGCTCATGGCCAGCGCCACCGCCGGGTAGCCGGCCAGCTGGCACGGCTGGCCCGAGATGTTGGTGAACTCCAGCGGCACCAGGTAGCTGCCCGCCGCCACGCCCGCCGCCGCGGTGTCCAGCCGGACCCGCAGCCCCGAGGCCGTGCAGCTGGCCGCCGCCGCCGGGCTGCTCGCGGTGCCGCTGGGGCTCACGGTGGCGCTGTTGCTGCCCCCGGTGCCGCCCCCGGCCGCCGGTGCCGCGGCCGAGCCGCACCCGACCAGGCCGGCCGCGGCCCCGGCCGCCGCCAGCGCGGCCGCGGCCGATGGCGCGAGTCGGTACCGCGCCTGCGGGTGGCGAAGATGGCGCGGGAGGTACCAGTGCCGGGGAAGCCAGTTGCTCGGCAAGCGTCTGCTCATTACGCCTCTCATGGCAGCCGGTGGAACGGGCCCTCGATCAGTACGACGCAGGCGCGCCGGCCCAGGGTTGTTCGGCGCGGGCGCCGGGCCCGGGCCGCCGGGTCACTATGGCCCGGTCGCTCCCGGCCTGACCACGTAGATTCCCAGCGTGCTGCCGCCCGGGACGGTGCCCGTGCAGGTCATCGCGGTCAGGTCGGTATACAGCGGGGCATACTGGTCGGGCGGGTAGACCCGCAGCCAGTGCGCCGTCACCGGCTTGCAGACCGACGGCGGATAGTTCTGCGCCACCGCCACCTGCACCGACGCGTGGGCCACCGCCCCCGGCGCCAGCGTCACCAGCCCCGGTCCCTGGGTCGGGTTGCGGACCGCCGCGCCGCCCAGCTCGGCGCCGCCCGGCCCGGCCACGAACGACACCCCCGGGTACCCGTACATCGTGCACGGCACGCCCGAGACGTTGGTGAACTCCAGCGGGTAGTAGATGCTGCCCGCCGCGCCGCCGGCCGCGCCCAGGCTGACCCGCAGCGCCCCGGTCGAGCACTGGGCCAGCGGGACCGGCCGCGCCCCGCCGGTCGGGGCCGGCGCCGGGGTGACCGGCGCGGAGGGTGGCGCGCCGGTCGGGGCCGGGGTCGGCGTCGGCCCTGAGCGGCCGCCGGGCTGGTGGCGGCGAGGCGCCGGCGTCGTCGGGTGGACGACCGACGGCGCCGGATGCGGGGCGGTCGTGGCCGGCAGTCGTCGCGCGCCGTGACCCTCGGCGCGCGGATGGCCGGCCGGCCCCGAGCAGGCCGTGAGTAACCCGGCACCACCCAGGGCCAGCGCGAGCGGGACGGCGACCAGCGCCGTCCCGCCCTTATTCAGAAAAATGCGGGCAGGCCGGCTAATGGATGCGAGCAGCGTCATCGGGGCGTCGCCTCTCGTCGGAGTCACTAGGGGTTAATGGCTCTGTCAAGTACGACGCAGAATCCGGCCAGTACGGTTGTTTCTCTCGCGCAGCCGGGGCCGCGGTCAGCGGCCGGGATCAGCAGCCGCGGTCAGCGGCCGGGATCAGGAGTTGGCGCCCGCGCCCGGCAGCACGGTCTGCACGGCCAGCGTCCGGATCGAGGTGGCCTTGCAGGTGTCGGAGCTGAACTTGAGGTACAGCGGGGCCGTCTGGCCGGGCGGGAAGACCTTGAGCCAGTGCACGTGGGCCAGGTGGCACTTGGCCGGCGGGTAGTTCTGGGCCACCGCTACCTGGAGCAGCGCGTGCGCCGTGGCCCCGGCGGCCAGCGTGACGAGCTTTCGCGGCGTGGCGTGGTCCTCGCTGGCCGACGCCCCGATCTGGCTGCCGCCCGGCCCGGTCACGAACGACACGCCCGGGTACCCGTACAGCGAGCACGACGAGCCCGAGGTGTTGCGGAACTCCAGCGGGATGATCACGCTGCCCGCCGCGCCGTTGCTCTGGCCCAGGCTGAGGGCCAGCGCCGACGTCGCGCAGGCCGCCGGGCCCGCCGGGGCGCTGCTGCTGGACGGGGCCGGCGCCGAGCTCGAGGCCGGGGGCGATGCCGTCGTGGTGACCGTCTTCGTCTTCGTGCCTCCGCCGGACGACGGGGCCGCCGTGGAGCCGCACGCGGCCAGCAGGGCAACGCCGCAGGCGATAGCGGCGGCGGTGGCGACCCGCCGGGCGGCGGTGGCAGATGGCATCATCAGTCTTCCTTCTCCGAGCTGTCGGGCTACGGTCGCACACTCTCATGAGCATGCGTCCCTATGACGCAGCCGGGGTCATTGCGGTTGGACATTTCCGGGTAGCGTCAGGATCATGCCTCCCGACGCGTACCCCGCTGCCGCCGCCGCCCCGTCCTTCACCACCCGGCCCCAGCTCGCGGGCACCTTCGGAATGGTGGCCTCCACGCACTGGCTGGCGTCCGCCGCCGGCATGGCCGTCCTGGAGAAGGGCGGCAACGCGTTCGACGCCGCGGTCGCGGCCGGCTTCGTGCTCCAGGTGGTCGAGCCGCACCTCAACGGGCCGGCCGGCGAGGTCCCCGTGATCGGCTACGACGCCACCGGCGAGGCGGTGTTCGTGCTCGACGGCCAGGGCCCGGCGCCCGGCGCCGCCACCCTGGAGGCCTACACCGACCTCGGGCTCGACCTGGTGCCCGGCACCGGGCTGCTGGCCGCCGTCGTGCCCGCCGCCTTCGGCACCTGGCTGCTGCTGCTCGAGCGGCACGGCACCTTGCCTCTGCGCGACGTGCTCGAGTACGCCATCGGCTACGCCGGCGACGGCTACCCCATGCTCCCGAGCGCCAGCGAGGCCATCGGCGGCGTGGCCGGCACCTTCCGCGAGCACTGGCCCAGCTCGGCCGAGGTCTACCTGGCCGACGGCGTCCCCGCCCCCGGCGCGCGGTTCGCCAACCCGGCGCTGGCCGAGGTCTACCGGCGGATCCTGGCCGAGGCCGAGGCGGCCGGTCCTGGCCGCGAGACCCAGATCGAGGCCGCCCGCCGCGCCTTCTACGAGGGCTTCGTGGCCGAGGCCATCACCAGCTACCTGGACACCGCCGAGGTCATGGACACCTCCGGCACGCCCCACCGCGGCCTGCTGGCGGGCACCGACCTGGCCGGCTGGCGGGCGTCCATCGAGCCGCCGGTCAGCCTCGACTTCCGCGGCTTCACCGTCTGCAAGACGGGTCCGTGGGGGCAGGGGCCGGTCTTCCTCCAGCAGCTGGCCCTGCTCGACGGTTTTGATCTCGAACAAATGGGTCCGGGCAGCGCCGATTTCATCCACACGGTCACCGAGTGCGCCAAGCTGGCCTTCGCCGACCGGGAAGCCTGGTACGGCGATCCCAGGCAGACCGACGTCCCCCTCGACGCACTGCTGTCCGCCCGGTACGCGGCCCAGCGCCGCGAGCTCGTCGGTGACCAGGCCTCCGCCGGGCTCGTGCCCGGCGCCCCGGCCGGCGTGCCCGGCCGTCTGCCCGGCTACGCGCGGGCTGCCTTCGGCCCGGACGGCGCCGCCTTGCTGGTCGGTGGCTCGGGCAACGGCGCGTCCGCGGCCGGAGTGGGCGAGCCGACTGTCGCGCGGGCCGGGGGCGTCGCCGCGCCCGAGCTCGGCCCCGGCGACACCTGCCACCTCGACGTCGCCGACCGGTTCGGCAACCTGGTCTCGGCCACCCCCAGCGGCGGCTGGCTGCAGAGCTCGCCGGTCGTCCCCGGCCTCGGGTTCTGCCTCGGCACCCGGGGCCAGATGTTCAGCCTGACCCCCGGCTTCGCCAGCTCGCTGGCGCCCGGCCGCCGCCCCCGCACCACCTTGTCGCCGAGCCTGGCCCTGCGCGACGGCCTGCCCTACATCGCGTTCGGGACCCCGGGCGGCGACCAGCAGGACCAGTGGACCCTGGCCGTCTTCCTCAACCACGCCGTGTTCGGCATGAACCTCCAGGAGGCCATCGACTTCCCGGCCTTCAGCACCGACCACTTCCCTTCGTCGTTCTATCCGCGCGGGTCGCTGCCCCGGTCCCTGTCGGTCGAGTCGCGCCACCGTGACCAGGTCATCGCCGACCTGCGCGGCCGCGGCCACGAGGTGGACGTGCGCGGGCCGTGGTCGCTGGGCCGGGTCAGCGCCGTGAGCCGCTCCGGCGGGTTCCTCTACGCGGGCGCCAACCCCCGCGGCATGCAGGGCTACGCCACCGGCCGCTAGCCCGTCCGGCGCTCGTCCGGTCCGGTGTGGATGCTTAGTTGCCTACATCCGG
>Ga0134126_10011319_pt1 | contig 11254 bp, 9 predicted proteins | sample KB31752_FD_96881 | JGI IMG/M metagenome (GOLD analysis project Ga0134126, IMG submission 96881) | Terrestrial soil microbial communities with excess Nitrogen fertilizer from Kellogg Biological Station, Michigan, USA - KB3-175-2 | ecosystem: Environmental > Terrestrial > Soil > Unclassified ... | reverse complement strand
GGCTTCTGCCAGGGCCACGGCTTGTAGGCGATCTGGGTGGGCGCCGTGTCGTCGGTGAGATGAATCCAGCCGTGCCCCGATGGGGGTATGGCCGGGGCTAAGGTATAGCCGTTATTGATCGTCCAGCGCCGCTCGAAGCCGAGGGTGCGGTCGATTTTACCCCCGCGGGTGCGATAGTAGCGGTTGCCGAATTCGTCCTCGCCGACAAATTCACCGTGCAGCCACGTCCATAACTGCGTGCCGAAGGTCTGGCCGTTCCACCAGGTGAAGAATTTGAGCAGGAAACTTTTCATCGCCGCAGCGCTTTACGGTTGCATCGGGGGCGGGGCGGTTTTGCCACCGCATTCGCCCGCTGTCCAGCGCGGGGGCCAATCGAGGCGGGCGATACCGCCTGCTGTTTTCGCCATGCGCCGGCGGGTATAACTAGACTCACATGGATTCGATCCGCGCCGCCTTAACGGCGATCCAGCGCTGGCTCAATTGGCTGCCCGACCCCGTGGTCGGCGTGCTCATCCTGGCGCTTGCGCTCGCGGTTGCCTATTCGCTGCATCGGAGCGCGCGCAAGCTGGTGCGGCATCTGCTCGCCGAGCGCTATCCGTATCTGTTGTCGGTGTTCACGCAGATGCGCGGGTTGACGCAGCTTGCGCTGCTCATCCTCGCCATGATCATCGCGCTGCCGGTCGCGCCGGTCGGCGACGAAACGTCCGGCTGGATCGCGCGGCTCCTTCTTATCGCCATCATCGGCCTGATCGGCTGGACGGCGATCACCGCGCTCAATATCGCCGGCGATCTTTATCTGCGCCAGTTCCGCCTCGACGTCGACGACAATCTGCTGGCGCGCAAGCACAACACGCAGGTGCGCGTGCTGATGCGCTCGGCCGACGTGCTGGTGGTGACGGTGACCTTCGGGGCCGCGCTGATGACCTTCGGACCGGTGCGGCAATACGGCGTGAGCCTGTTCGCCTCGGCCGGCGTTGCCGGCATCGTCGCCGGCCTTGCCGCGCGGCCAGTGCTGAGCAACCTGTTTGCCGGCGTGCAACTGGCGATGACGCAGCCGATCCGCATCGACGACTCGGTAATCGTCGAAAACGAATGGGGCACCATCGAGGAGATCACCTCGACCTACGTCGTGGTGCGGCTGTGGGACTGGCGGCGCATGATCGTGCCGTTGTCCTATTTCATCGAGAAGCCGTTCCAGAACTGGACACGCGAAAGCTCGGCGCTGATCGGCAGCGCGTTTTTTTATCTCGACTATCGCGCGCCGGTTAGCGTCATCCGCGACAAGCTCAACGAGATCGTCAAGAACTCGAAGAACTGGAACGGGCAGGTGGTCAATCTGGCGGTGACCGACACCAAGCAGGGCGCGATCGAGCTGCGCGCGCTGATGAGCGGCAATTCCGCCGGGCAGACCTTCGACCTGCGCTGCGAGGTGCGGGAGAAGATGATCGATTTCCTGCAAAAGGAATACCCGGAGGCGCTGCCGGTGCAGCGCGCCATCCCTGGCGCCGCGCCGGAAACGCCGCACGAGGCCGCCAGGACCAAAGGCCGAACGCGCTCAAACCGTTAGCAGCCCAGCGCGGCTCCGGTTCCCCGTTAAGAAAACGGCTAAACTTGGCAGCGGAAGCGGGCTTGTTTTGCTAGACTTGCCGCTGGGGGGATGTGACGTCTTGTTGACCCGGAGCACGCAAACGAGGCGAATGCGGCTGCGCCTGCTTGGCCGCTTCGCCGTGACCGTCGAGCGCGAGGGCGCGCCGCCCGACGTGATCGACGTCGCCGGAAAGTTGCGCCGGGCGCTGCTCGGCTATCTGGCGATGCAGCCGGGCTTTGCCGAGACGCGCGAACGCCTGGCGACGCTGCTGTGGGGCGACAGTCCCGACAAACAGGCGCGCCAGAGCCTGCGGCAGTGTCTGCTCGACCTGCGCCGCGATTTCCAGGACATCGGACTGGAGCCGCTGAAAATCGACCGCGACACGATCGCGCTCGATGCCGATCTCGTGAATTCCGACGCGCGCGAATTTCTCGATCTCGCGCGCTCCGATGCCGCGGACGAGCGCGAGCGCGCCGCCGCGCTCCACGCCGGCATCTTTCTCGACGGCGTCGACCTCGACGTCGAGCCGTTCGATCAGTGGCTGCGCGATGAGCGCGTGCGCATCGAGCAGGCCGCCGGAGAACTTTTCGAGCATGAAGCCGCCCGCCACGCCGCCGCCGGCGACGGGCCGCAGGCCTTGCGCGCCGCCGAGCGGCTGGTCGCGATCGATCCCTTTCGTGAGGCAAGCCAGCGCCTGCTGTTGCGGCTGATCGCGTCTTATCGGGGACGCGACGCCGCGCTCGCGCAGGCTGAGACTTTTGCCGCACTGATAAAAAGAGAGTTCGGCGCGCAGGTCGAGGCCGAGACCGCGGCGCTCGTCGGGCAAATCCGCGACAACGCGGTGCAAGAAACGAGTGGAAAGCCGCAGCGCGCGGCGCCGGATTGGCCCGAGCCGTTATCCGTGCCGGCTGCGGCCGCCATCCGGCGGCCTTCGCGCGCCGCCTGGGCCAATGCCGCGGTTCTTGGGTTCGCGGCGCTCGCCATCGCGATCTCGATCTATCCGCGGTCGCATTCGTCGGGCGTTCCGGCCGATCCGTCGTGGCAGCCGCCGGCGTTGCAGCCCGGCGTCAGCGCCGCCAAACGCGAGCTTGCCGCCGAAGGCATCAGCCCGCTGGTGGTGCTGCCCTTTGCCAGCGACGCGGGCGCCGGCCGTTCCGGCGAGCGCGCGGCCGAGCGCGTGACCAACGATCTTATCGCCGAGCTCTCGCGGGTGCCGGCGCTGCGGGTCATCTCACGAATGACCTCGCAGCTTTATCGCGACAAGAAGGTCGACGTGGCGGTGATCGGCGCGGACCTCGGCGTGCCTTATGCCGTCGAAGGCGAGGTCCATATCGACGGCGCGCGCATGCGGATCAACGTCGCGCTCACCGACACCAAGACCCGGCTGCAAATGTGGTCCGCGCATTTCGAACGCGACAGCGCCGAGCAGGCGGCGATGCAAGGCGAGATCGCCCGCTCGCTTGCCCGTCATCTCCATGTCAGCATTCTCGAAACCGAGGAAGGCCGTCGCCCGCCGGTCACCGCGCGCAACGCGGAAGTCAGCGATCTGGTGGCCAAGGGTTGGGGGGCGATGCTCCGCGCCGGGCATGAGCCGATGAACACGACCGGCGCCGACCGCTATTTTGAGCAGGCGCTTGCGCGCGATGCCGACAACGCCTCGGCGCTCGTCGGCCTTGGCGGCTACCACGCCGCGATCGCCGCCGATTTCCTCGCCTCCGATCCGGCGCCGCATCTTGCGCGCGCGCGAGAGGTGCTCGACAAGGCGCTCTTGCTGCAGCCGGATAATTCGATCGCGCACTATTTTATGGGCGTGGTGGAAAAGGTGCGCGGCGAGCCGCAAGCGGCGCTCGTCTCCTTTGCCCGGTCGATCGAGCTTAATCCGAGCTTTGCGCCGGGCTATGCCAACTACGCCCACGTTCTCTATCGGACCGGCAAGCTCGACGAGGCGATGGAGAACGTGCGCTATGCGCTCAAGCTCAGCCCGAAAGATCCCAATCTCGGCCGCTGGGCGCTCTACGCAGGTGAAATCGAAATCGAGCGCGGCAACGACGAAGCGGCGATCGAATGGCTTCAGCGTTCGATCACGACGGGCGCGGGCAGCACGATCAACAGCGCCATTCTGGCGGCCGCCTATTCGCTGCATGGCGATGTCGACCGGGCGAGGCAACTCGCCGCCAAGGTGCACGCCACGACCCCGTGGTTGACTTTGCCGGTGATGCTCGACCGCCTTGTCGGCATGTCCCGGCAGGGCGCCGAGCCGCGCCGGCTGATCGCCGGCCTGCGCGATGCCTTCACCGACGCAACGAGCGCGGCCATTCCCTCGTCGACCCGCGACTGATTTTCCCGTTTTGCTGGCATATTTGCGACAATTCGCGCGCGTTTTTGCCTTTTGTTGACGCGCCGGCTGACGGCGGCCTGACGGTGTCGCGCCTAAGCATTGCGGCATGCAAACGCATCAAGACCGTCACCTTTCAGTGAGTCGGGGCCGCAAGAAACGCTTCGGCCGGGCTATCGCGCGATGCCACGCCTGAGACCCGCCATGAAGCCGGCAACGGATGGCGCGGCGGTCGGCGAAGGCACGCGCAGCGCGCAATGCCTTGCCTTTGCCACTCGTTGCAGTGGCGATGCGCCGCTGGATGAACTGATCCGGGCCTTCTCGCAAATCGCGCGTCAATTCGGCTTTAGCGCCTCCGCCTGCGGCGCGTCGGTGACCGCCGGCAGCCGGCGCTCGACGCGGTTTTTTTTCTGTAATTGGCCGGCCGACTGGCAGGACATCTACATGGCGAAGGGCTGGGCCCTCCACGACGTGATGATGACGGAAGCGGCCCGCAAAATGCGGCCCTATTCCTGGGAAGAGGCGCGCAACGGCCGCAAGCTGACCGAGGCGGAAGAGGAGGTTTACGTTGCCGCCCGCCGCTACGGCTGGATCGAGCGGCTTGCGGTGCCGATCCACGGGCCGGGCGGCTATCAGGGCCTGGTGACGCTCGACGCCAAAGAGACATTCGATCTCAGCGCCATCGACACGGTTCTGTTGCAGGCGATGTCGCTGCCGCTGCACGAACGGTGCCGCAAGGAACGGTTCGCGCAGGACAGCCCGGAAATCGCGCTGACCAAACGCGAGATCGAATGCATCAAATGGGTCGCGGCCGGGAAAACCGACTGGGAGATCGGCCAGCTTCTGGGGCTTGCCGAGCCGACGGCGCATTTTCACGTCGAGCGCGCCAAGAAAAAGCTCAACGCCAAGACCCGCGCGCAGGCGGTGGCGCTCTTGGTGCTGCACGGGCTGGTCTGAGCGAGTGCGGCCGCCGTTCGCCTGAGGGTCGGACGGGAAAAGCTGTTCGGATGGTAAACGCGAAAATCCCCGTAAGGGCGGTTCCAATGGAGCGGCCCTCGTTTCCGGGCCGGGTTTGTGCGTCAGCGGCACAGTTTGAAGCTGTTACCGGCGTTGTTCAAAATATCGACCTATCTCATTAGATAGTTTGCCATTTTTCGAGTTGACGCTGCATCAGCTCCAGACTTAAATGGCCACGTGTGGCGGATGACGGTCGCCGAATACGCGAAGGCGTAGCGGCGGCGGAAGAGATTGGGGCCCGCATGTATTTCGACAGGTATTTGGTAGCGCGGCGTACACTCACGGGTGCGTTGGCCGGCGGTGCCTTGATCGGCGTGGTCGCGTCCGCGAACGCTGCGCCCGTGCAGGTCGATACGTTCAGTATCGATGTGAATGTGACGTCGAGCGAATACGCGGTCAGCAACATCGTCGAATTTACCTCGGGCCCGGAAGGCACCTCGACGGGGCAGTTCAGCATCCCGCAAGGTGGCGGCCACATCGTCAACACCTTCCCGTTTGACGGGACGCCATCGGATTACACGGTTCTGCTGGTTGGGCTCGCCGGGTCGGGTGGGGCTGAGCTCGCAAACCATACGGGCGGTCTGGTTCTTTTTACCAACACGACCTTCGCGCCGACGGCAGCGGGCCAGCAGTTTGACAACGTGTTCGCAGTCGGCGAAGCGGCGCATGGCTATACGGAAGCTCTGCTTGAGAACGATCTCGTCAACGAAACGGTCGAGGGAGATATCCGGCTGAATTTCTTCGCCTCCGACTACATCGCCGCCGCTGGATTCACGCTTGGCGACCCGCTCAAACTCGTCGCGTTCACCGCAGGCGAAATCACGGGCGATGCTCAAAGTTCGGCAGTGTTTGCCACGCCGCTCCCGGCCGCGCTGCCGTTGTTTGCCGGCGGTCTCGGCGCGTTGGGTCTGCTCGGCTGGCGCAGAAAGCGTCGGGCCTGACCGGCGGCAAATCCAGGATATAAAAAGATATAAAAAGACCGCCTTTCGGGGCGGTCTTTTTCGTTTGGGCGCGCGCGCGTCAGGCGCTTTTGGCCGATTTTCGCGCGAGATGACCGCCTATCTGAACGGATAGATGACGAGAAAATAACGAAACGCTCTAATCGCAGTGTGTGGCGATGCTTTTCGGCCGACGCCGGGAGGCAAGCAGGGGCGACAACAATGGACTCAAAACTTTCGAAGGCCGCTTTCGCGGCGGCGCTGCTTGCGGCGCTCATCGGCACGAGCGGCCATTCGCGCGCGGATACGATCGGCGTTTCCGTGCACCAGGACTTTACGTCGGGCAGCAACCCGCCGGATGACTGGTACGACACGACGCCGGCATTTGCGACGATCGACTTTCATTTCAATCTGCCGGCCGGCTTTTCCAATGCGGTGCTCAACACCACGCTCTTTGACGCAGACGACCGCGCGGTGCTCCAGCTCAACAGCACGACCGTCAGCAGCACCGGCATCAACAACGATCCGGATACCAATCCTCCCCCGGCTTTGGGCGGATTTTCGTTCGACGGTCTGACCAGCAGCCCCTTCACCTTCGCCTACAATTCCTACGACCCCTCGACCGTCTTTGTGGCGATCGCCGGTCCGTTCGTTGTCGGCGACAACCTGCTGCGCTTCTTCGTCAACAACACCTTCAACGGAATTCTCAACGCGGATACCGACAGCGGCTTGATCGTGGGTGGTGGCCCCATGAGCCTCGACTTCGAAGGCACGGTGACCTTCGATGCCGCTGCCACCCCGCTGCCGGCGGCGTTGCCGCTCTTTGCCGGTGGCCTCGGCGCGATGGGTCTGCTCGGCTGGCGCAGGAAGCGCAAAGCCTGACCGGCGCTGCAAATCCAAACAGAAAAGACCGCCGCGAGGCGGTCTTTTTATTTGCGGTGAGCGCGGAATAAATCGCAAGCGTGTGCTTTTGGCGCGCCGTCATCCGGATAAGGCGTCATCGAAGCATGAAAAAATTCGACGCATGAATATTTTTTATCGCGTGCATTCGTTGCGTTGGGAAATTGCCTGACGTCAATCCAATTCATTCGAGCTTTCGTTTTCACTGATACGAGGCGCGCCGGTCTCACGACAACTTGATCTGCGCGCAGCGCATCCGGCTATGCGCGCGCACGCAAGAATAATTGGAGCGCCCGCGTGTTGGTCGGACGTACCAACAATGTGAGGTGATTATGCTTTCTTCCAGAATGCGAAGCTCGACTTTCTTCGGCGCCGCTTGCGCGCTGACGATGCTGCTTTCGATCGGCCATGCCGGCGCGGCGACCTTCAGCTTGCACGGCGGGACATCGGAGGTGTTGGGCGCAAACTTCGATCCAAGCAATCTCGCTGCGATCGAAGCGGACGGAATCCATGCCGGCACGGCGATCACCGTGTTCGGCGCGGGCACGACCCCGTCTCAGGGTCTTTTCGTCTCGCCGCAAAACGTCAACCTGTCGTTCCAGTTCATGGGAGCGGAAGCGGGCTTTACCAATATCAGCGCCGCGCAGTTCGTCTTTACCGGAACGGAGATGTTCAACAACCACACGACCGCGCCGGGATCGGCGACGATCGGCGATGTCTTCGACGTCGGCTCCAATAACGGGCTGGTGCCGTTCCTCTTCCGCGCGGTCACGCCCGGAAATCTCGATGCGGCCAACGGCGGGCCGATCGCTGCGGGCCTGCAAATGGCCTTCGCCAAGGTTTCGGATTCCGTCTACTACGCGTTTTTCGACGACGGCGGCGCGGGTCCGGACTCGGACTTCGACGACATGGTGGTCAAGATCACCGCCTCCGACGTGAACCAGGGAAATCCCGGCGAGACGCCGTTGCCCGCGGCGCTTCCGATGTTTGCCGGCGGCCTTGGCGCGATGGGGCTGCTCGGCTGGCGCAAAAAACGCAAGGCTGTAGCCGCTGCTTAGTTGGGCGGAAAGCAATGGAAGGATCGCCGCAAGGCGGTCCTTCCTGCCCGCTTGCGCTCAACCTGCCATCCCGCCTTTGGCGAGGAACTGCTCGAGCCAGTGGATGTGATAATTGCCGTCGATGATGTCGGGCTCGGCGAGCAGCGCGCGGAACAAAGGCAGCGTCGTCTCGATGCCGTCGACCACGACTTCGTCGAGCGCACGCTTGAGCCGCATCAGGCATTCCTGCCGCGTCTTGCCGTGCACGATCAGCTTGCCGACGAGGGAATCGTAATAAGGCGGGATGGTGTAGCCTTGATAGACGGCTGAATCGATGCGCACGCCGAGGCCGCCGGGCGCGTGGTAGTGCAGGATCTTGCCGGGCGAGGGGCGGAACGACACCGGGTTTTCCGCATTGATGCGGCACTCGATGGCGTGGCCGCGAAATTCGATGTCGCTCTGCTTCAAGGTCAATTCATTGCCGGCGGCGGCGCGGATCTGCTCGAAGATCAGGTCGATGTCGGTGACCATCTCCGTCACCGGATGCTCGACCTGGATGCGCGTGTTCATCTCGATGAAATAGAACTGGCCGTTCTCGTAGAGGAACTCGACGGTGCCGACGCCGAGATAGGCGATGTCACGCATCGCTTTTGCCACCGTTTCGCCGATCTTGTCGCGGGCGGCGCGGTTGAGCGCGGGCGAGGGGCTTTCCTCCAGCACCTTCTGGTGGCGGCGCTGGAGCGAGCAATCGCGCTCGCCGAGATGAATGGCGTTGCCTTTGCCGTCGCCGAGCACCTGGATTTCGATATGACGCGGCTTCTCCAGATATTTCTCGATATAGACGGCGTCGTCGCCGAAGGCGGCTTTCGCCTCGGCGCGTGCGGTCGACAGCGCGGTCGAAAGGTCGGCGGCACTTTTGGCAACCTTCATGCCGCGCCCGCCGCCGCCGGCGGCAGCCTTGATCAGCACCGGGTAGCCGATGGTGTCGGCGATCTTTGCCGCCTGGGCGTCGTTGGTGACGCCGCCGTCGGAGCCGGGCACGACCGGAATGCCGAGCTTTTTCGCCGTGCGCTTGGCCTCGATCTTGTCGCCCATGATGCGGATGTGCTCGGCCTTGGGGCCGATGAATTGCATGCCGTGCTCGGCCAGGATTTCGGCAAAGCGGGCATTTTCCGACAGGAAACCGTAGCCCGGATGTACGGCGTCCGCGCCGGTGATCTCGCAGGCCGACAGGATCGCGGGGATGTTGAGGTAGCTGTCCTTGGCCGCCGGCGGGCCGATGCAAACGCTCTCGTCGGCAAAGCGCACGTGCATCGCCTCGGCGTCGGCGGTGGAATGCACGGCGACCGTCGGAATGCCGAGCTCCTTGCAGGCGCGCAGCACCCGCATGGCGATTTCGCCGCGATTGGCGATGAGGATTTTATCGAACATTTTTTTACTCTTGTCCCGGACGCGGTGCAGCGCGTTTGCGATGCACCGCTGATCCGGGACCTTTTCGCATTCCGTCTTCGTAACGGTCCCGGTTCAGCAGCGCGTCATTTCATGCCGCGCTGCGCCCGGGACAAGCTCACTCGACAATCACCAGCGGCTCGCCGAATTCGACCGGCTGGCCGTCCTCGAACAGGATCTGGACGACGGTGCCGCCGCGCGTCGCCGGAATCTGGTTCATGGTCTTCATCGCTTCGATGATCAGCAGCGTGTCGCCGGCCTTCACCGAACTGCCGACGTCGATGAACGGCTTGGCGCCCGGCTCGGCCGCCGCATAGGCGGTGCCGACCATCGGCGAGATGACGACGCCCGGATGTTTCGCCGGATCGAGGGGGGCTGCTTCTTTCGCGGCCGGCGGCGGGGCTGCCGGCGCGGCCTGGCGAGGCGCAACCGGGGCCGGCGCAACGCCGCCGCGGGCGACGCGCACACGCTCGCCGTCCTGCTCGATCTCGATTTCGGTCAGGCCGGTTTCCTCAAGCAGCCTGGTGAGTTCGAGAATGAGATCCCGATTGACCAAAGGAGCCTTTGGCGCTTTTGCCACAATTTACCCCGCTTAACTTTTGGATTTCGCGCCGATCAGGCCGGCAAGCCCGGCAACGGCGAGCGCGTAGCCGTCGACGCCGAAGCCGCAGATCACGGCCTTGGCCGCCTTCGAAATATAGGAGTGATGCCGGAAGGCTTCGCGCTGGTGGATATTGGTGATGTGGCATTCGATCGCCGGCACCTTCAGCATCAACAGCGCGTCGAGAATGGCGATCGAGGTATTGGTGTAGCCGGCCGGATTGAGGATGAGACCGGCGGCTTTTTTCGTCAGCGCCTCCTGGATCCAGGTGACCAGTTCGCCTTCCGAGTTCGATTGCCGGAACACGACATCGAAGCCGAAGCGATCGGCGGCCGCGCGGCACAGCTTCTCGACGTCGGCGAGCGTCGAATGGCCGTATTTTTCCGGCTCGCGCGTGCCGAGCAGATTGAGATTGGGTCCATTGAGGATGTAGATGGTTTGCGGCATTGGGAGCTTTCGGTTCCGGCAGGGCGCGCGGCGAAGGCAGGCACAGAGCGTCGCGCGCTTTATAGGTATAGGTGGCCCTCGCGGCGAGGGGAAGCCCGCCGCACCCGCGCCTTAAGGCTTTGTTTGCCCTAGCGATTGGCTCTCGGCGGCGGCCCAGTCGATGACGTCCTTGACCGCCGTCAAACGCTGGCGGCCGGCGGCTTTTGCCTTGGTGAAGATGTCGATTTGCCGGTCGGCGCTGGTTCCCTCCGTCAGGATGAGGTCGAGGCGCGCGATTTCGGCGGCGCAGCCGAGCGCGCCGACGTCTTCGTCGATGAGGTCGAGAACCTGATCGAGCCACGCGCGCACGGTAAGCGGCGAGCGCGCGAACGGGTCGACGAAGGTTGCCGCGATGCCATAGCGCTGAGCGTGCCACTTGTTTTCCTGCGTGATGGCGCGGCCGACGCGGTCGAATCCCGAATTGAGCGCGCGGTCGCGGTCGAGCGCGCGCACCAGGCAGCGGAACAAGGCGGCGATCGCCACGGCGTCGTCGAGGCGCGTGCAACTGTCGGCGATGCGCAGTTCGACGGTCGGGTTGGGCAGCGACGGGCGCAGGCTCCACCAGATGTAACTCGCGTCCGGAATGATCTTGGCCCAGGTCAAGGCGGCGACGAACTCGTCGTAGTTTTCCTTGGTGAGGAATAATTCCGGCAAGCCGGTGCGCGGCAATTCGTCGTAGGCCGCGAGGCGATAGCCGCAGAGGCCGGTGAGGTGGCCCTGCCAGAACGGCGAGGAGGTCGAGAGCGCGAGCAAGAGCGGCAGAAACGGCGTCAGCCGCATGATGAGATTGACGCGTGCATTCGTGTCGGGCACCGCGACGTGTACGTGCATGCCGCACAGCATGTTGCGGTAACCGATCATCTGCAGGTCGTCCATGATGGCGCCGTAACGCGCCTTGCGCGT
>Ga0134126_10011318_pt1 | contig 11255 bp, 10 predicted proteins | sample KB31752_FD_96881 | JGI IMG/M metagenome (GOLD analysis project Ga0134126, IMG submission 96881) | Terrestrial soil microbial communities with excess Nitrogen fertilizer from Kellogg Biological Station, Michigan, USA - KB3-175-2 | ecosystem: Environmental > Terrestrial > Soil > Unclassified ... | reverse complement strand
GGCGATCTGCCCGAACTCGGCCGGCGTCAGCGGCCGCGTCTGGATGCCGTCGAATTTGGCATCGTCGGCGAAGGCGACATGGTGGACGTCGAGGTTGAGGCCCATGCCGATGGCGTCGGTCGCCACCAGGAAATCGACGTCGCCATTCTGGTAAAGGTCGACCTGGGCGTTGCGGGTACGCGGTGACAGCGCCCCCATCACCACGGCGGCGCCGCCACGCTCGCGCCGCAGCAATTCGGCGATGGCATAGACCTGGCTCGCCGAGAAGGCGACGATGGCGCTGCGCGGCGGCTGGCGCGAAATCTTGCGGCTGCCGGCATAGGTGAGGGCCGAGAGTCGCGGGCGGCTTATGATCTCGGCGCCGGGCAGCAGCGTCCGGATAACCGGCGTCATCGTCGCCGCGCCGAGCAGCAGCGTCTCGCTGAGCCCACGGGCGTTGAGCAGCCGGTCGGTGAAGACGTGGCCGCGCTCGAAGCTCGTCGCAGTCTGGATTTCGTCGATGGCGAGGCACTCGACCGGCATATCGACCGGCATGGCCTCGACCGTCGCCACCCAGTAGCGGGCCGTCGGCGGCACGATGCGCTCCTCGCCGGTTACCAGCGCGACAGCGCTCCGGCCGACCCGTGCGACAATGCGCTGATAGACTTCGCGGGCGAGAAGCCGAAGCGGCAGGCCGATCATGCCGGTCCGGTGCGCCAGCATCCTTTCGATGGCGAACCAGGTCTTGCCGGTATTGGTGGGGCCGAGAATCGCCTTGAGCGCGGAGGAATAGCTTGCGTTCATCGCCTAACAGCTAGGGGCAAACCATGAGGAATTGAAGACGTGCCGGAACGAAACGGTTTACGACCAGGCTCGGGTCCGCCATTAACGAAGAGCACGAAGAGGGAACATACCGGGGGCGAATCGGCGCGAATCGGTGAGTCCGAATTTGTTCTCTACCGCAAGTAGTGCTTTGGGACGACCCGGCCTACTAGGCTCCGCGGCGACAGCGCATCTTAGGCCAGTTTTGGCCCAATCGGCTTCATCAAACTTACTGTTCGATTAATTTCGGTGCGAATCGGCGACTTTATGAAGCAGGCGTAAACAGCAGCAGGACAAAGAAATTTTGCGAGTTAAGGAATTGGATCAGGTATTCCGGGGCCTTCAACCGCCACGTTAACAAAAATAGCCATTGACCGTCCCGCGCCGGCACGCGCTCGCCGTTAGAAGTTTGTTTACCAAGCGGGAGTTTCGGGGGTGCCGCGGCGCGCTGACAAGACCTTTCGGCTCACATGCGCATCGTCATTCCGGCGGGTGCGAAAATAGGCGGCGAAACAGGGACGCCAGCCTGCCTCAATCGCTCAGCTTGGTGAGAACCATGGAGAGGTCGCCGACGCTGGTCGCGATCAGCACGCGGTAGGGCAGGTAATAGCCGGTCGATCCCATCGGCGCGTACCAGATGTAAAGGTCGCCGGAATGGGCGAGATAGTTCGTCGTGGGCGAGGTGGTGAAATGTCCCGAGATCGGCAGATACTGCAATCGGCACTGAACCACGGGCCCCTGATAGGCGGTGCGCAGCGAAGTGGCCCGATCCGGCCGCAGATAGGTCATCTTGAGGTCGAAGCGCTCGACCCCGGTGAAGATATGGAAATCATGGTCGCAGAGCGAGGAATCGAGCGTCTGGCTCTTGAGCACGAAGGCCGAGAGCATGTCGCCGACATCGGTGAGCTGCGAACGCTCTATCGGCACGCGGTTGACATTATCGGTCAGCGGCGGCGTCACCGTGAAATCCGCGACCTTCCCTTGCGCATATTTCACGTCGACGCGAAAATCCTCGCCACCGGCTCGCGTCAAAACGTCGAATTTTTCCGACTGCAGCAAAGAGCCGGCCGAACTACCGGAGGCTTCGACCTGGGCTGTACCGGTCGAGACCAGATTGGCGAGGCCCGTCACCTGCGCGTCGAGGTTGAGGTCGTAGTGCCCGGCGCTGTCGGTGAAGGTGACGTCGGCCGTCGCGATGTTGATGCCGCCGAGGCTGAGCAGATAGCCGGCCTTTGCCGAAACGTCAGCGGCCGAGGCGGGCAGGGCGGCAAGCAGCAGCGCCGCAGCGCCCAGGGCCGAAAGCAGTCTCATGGTCTTCGCGTTTTCGATTGGCGAGGCACGGGCGAATCAGTTGCGCGTCAAAATGCCCGCTGCCTCGGGCGGCCACAAGGCAAGCGAGCATCCGGGACGAGGAAGATCTGGCGCGTGGACGATTTGCATCGTATCCATGGCGCTGGTCCTGCCGGCGCGCTTGACGCAGCAAGCGGGTTTCTCTATGGAAGCGCGACAATTCCAGGACACTTCAGGCCCACTTGCGGGGCACGATCCCCGCGATGGGTCCTATTCGACAGGATAATGCTCAATGGCACGGCGCTGTGAACTGACCGGCAAGGGCGTGATGACCGGCAATACCGTCAGCCACGCGATCAACAAGACCCGTCGCCGGTTCCTCCCCAATCTGCTCAACGTGACGCTGATCTCGGATGCGCTCGGCCGTTCGGTTAAGCTCCGGATTTCGGCCAACGCCCTGCGCTCGGTCGAGCATCGCGGCGGGCTCGATGCTTTCCTTTTGAAGGCGCATGACACCGAGCTTTCCGAGCGGGCCCTGGGCCTCAAGCAGGAAATCCGCGCCAAGCTGGCGGCCTGACAGCTTCTCCAGATTTGTAGGCCGCGCGTCCCTCGGGGCGCGCGGTTTTGTTTTGCACGGGCTCCCGCTGCCTCGAGGGCGAACAATGAAGCAGATATCGCTGCGTCTCTATGTGCTGCCCGTGCTGGCCATGGTCGCGGTGGTTGCGGCGTCCAACGTTCTGGTGCAGTTCCCGGTCGAGCTGCAGCGCGGCCCGGTGAATTTTGCCGATTTCCTCACCTGGGGCGCCTTCACCTATCCTTTTGCGTTCCTGGTCAATGACCTGACGAACCGGCGGCTCGGCGCCTATGTGGCGCGTCGCGTGGTGCTGGCCGGCTTCACAGCAGGCGTCGTCGTTTCGGCCTATCTGGCGAGCCCGCGCGTGGCGACGGCTTCCTGCACTGCCTTTCTCATCGGCCAATTGCTGGATATCGCCGTGTTTTCGCGGCTCCGGCGCGGCCTCTGGTGGCGCGGACCGCTGGCTGCTTCGCTGCTGGGCTCGGCTCTCGACACTGTGATCTTCTTCAGCCTGGCTTTTGCGCCATTCTTCGCCGGGCTTGATCTCTGGTCCGGCCGGCCCGACGGCTCGCTCGGCGTGCCGGCAGCGCTGCTTGGGCTGGGCGGCATGGTGCCGCTATGGACCTCGCTTGCCTGCGGCGACTTCCTGGTGAAATTCCTCGCCGCCGGCCTGCTGCTCGCGCCTTATCGGCTTCTCATGGGGCCAGCCATGCAGCCCCAGCCGGCCTGAGGGCGGGGAATCGTCGGCGTCGGATCGCTGTGCCTTCCTTAGCGAGTATGCCGGGTCATTCCCGCGAAAGCGGAAATCTCTGTTGACGACGGCCCCCGACAAAACCGGGATTCCCGCTTTCGCGGGAAATGACTGCGTGGGCGTGGTGTTGGTCGCGCCCCAACGCAGCGCGGACTACCGCCGGTAGCTGCGGCGGACTTCGGCGGGCGGCTCTTCATCGAAGAGGGCGGCGAGCTCGTCCGTCAGGGCGCCGGCCAGCTCCTCGGCATCGAGCAGGGTCACGGCGCGGCGGTAATAGCGCGTCACGTCATGGCCGATGCCGACCGCGACGAGCTGGATCGGCGAGCGGGTCTCGATTTCCTCGATCACCTGCCTGAGATGCGCTTCGAGGTAGTTGCCGGCGTTCACCGACTGCGTCGAATCGTCGACCGGCGCGCCGTCCGAAATGACCATCAGGATACGGCGGCTCTCGGAGCGCGCGAGCAGGCGCTTTTCTGCCCACTGCAAAGCCTCGCCGTCGATATTCTCCTTGAGTAGCCCTTCACGCATCATCAGGCCGAGATTGCGCCGAGCGTGCCGCCATGGCTCGTCGGCCGCCTTATAGACGATGTGACGCACGTCGTTGAGCCGTCCGGGATTGGCTGGCCGCCCCGCTTCGAGCCAGGCCTCGCGGCTCTTGCCGCCCTTCCAGGCGCGCGTGGTGAAACCCAGGATTTCCACCTTGACGCTGCAGCGTTCGAGCGTGCGCGCGAGGATGTCGCCGCAGATCGCCGCGATGGTGATCGGCCGGCCCCGCATCGAGCCGGAATTGTCGATGAGCAGCGTTACGACGGTATCGCGGAAATCCGTATCACGCTCCACCTTGAAGGACAGCGCCTGCAGCGGATCGGTCACGACGCGGGTGAGGCGGGCGGTATCGAGCAGACCCTCCTCGAGGTCGAATTCCCAGCTGCGGTTCTGCTGCGCCATCAGCCGCCGCTGCAGCTTGTTGGCAAGCCGCGCCACGGCGCCGGCAAGGTTTTCGAGCTGCTTGTCGAGCAGCGAACGGAGCTGATCCAGCTCCTCCGGTGGGCAGAGATCGGCCGCCTTGACGATCTCGTCGAATTTTTGCGTGAAGGCCTTGTAGGCGAACTGGTTCGAGAGCCGATTGGAGTCAGCGCCAGCGGGCGGCGTGTTGGGCGCCTCGTCGCCGCTCTCGTCGGCCGACTCCTCGTCCATGTCGGTGAGCTCGCTCTCGGAACCTTCGACCTCGCCCTGCTCTTCGCTCGAACCGGCGGTCTGGTCTTCCTCAGCCTCGGCGTCCTCGCTCTCCCCTTCGCCTTGCTCGGGCGTCTTGTCGCTTTCCTCGCCCTTTTCCGGCGTCTGGTCGTCGCCGCCTTCCTCGCTGTCGCCCGATTCGTCGTCGAGCTCGCTGTCGGGCACGAGGTCGAGATCGCGCAACAAGCGCCGCGCGGCTTTGGAGAAATCGTCCTGGTCCTCGAAGCGGGTAAGCAGCTCGGCGAGCGAACCGGCGGCCTTGTCCTCGATCTCCTTGCGCCAGAGCTCGACGATGGCGTGGCCGGAGGGCGGAATCTCGACGCCGGCTACCTTCTGGCGGAGCAGCAGGCCAAGCACCTCGGCCAGAGGCGCATCGCCCTTGTCCGAGACCGAAGCGAAATTGCCCCGGAACAGCCGGTCTTCCAGCATTTCGTGAATATTGCCCGCCATGCCGGCCATCCGGACGCAGCCCAGCGCCTCGACCCGTGCCTGCTCCAGCGCATCGAATGCGGCGCGCGCCTCAGGGTCGTGCGGTGCACGCTTGCGGTGGGTATCCGGGTCGTGGCTGGCGAGACGCATCGCCATGGCATCGCCCTGGCCGCGGGCGATCGAGATGTCGCGCCGGGTCGGCAGTCGCGGCAAATTAGCAAGGCGTGCCTTGTCGGCGGTCAGCAGCGGCCGGTCGGCGGTGAAGGCGACCTCGAGCTCCGGCTTGCCGGCGATGGCGCGCACCGTCGCCCCCATGGCCGACTTGAACGGCTGGGTAGTGTCCGGCTTGTTGGCTTTGCTGCGCGGAGGGGCGGCCATCAGTGTTTCCCGGTTGCGGGCTTGTGTACGGCGACGAGAAGGAACATCGGGCGAGTCAGTTCCGTATCGCGCCACTCGGGATGGGCAGCAAGCTGCCTGGCGTCGGGCTTCCACTCATCCATGCAGCGATAGAGAAAGCCGGCACCGGTCAGCGTGTTGAGCATCGTCGCGACGGTGCGATGGTATTTCACCACGCCATCGACGATCCAATTGCTGCGTTTTTCGCCCTCGATCGAATAGTCGATGACGGCGAAAGCCTGCCGTCCGTCCGCCGTCGCCGCCCATTCCGGCACGGCTCGGGCGGCGTAGATCGGGTGTTCGACCGAAAAAACCAGGTCGCCGCCCGGCACCAGAGCACGCTGCAGCATCGCCGCGAGCCGCGAAAAGTCCTCGACATAGTGGAAGGTCAGCGAGCTGACGATGAGGTCGGCGCTGCCGGTATCGAGCTCGAGCGTGTCGAGATCGGCGCGCCGATAGCTGACGTGACGGTCCTCGGTTGCCGCCCGCGCTGCGTCGAGCATCTTTTCCGAAAGGTCGATGCCGATGACGCTCTCGGCGCCGGCATCGGCCAGCCAGCGGCTCAGATGGCCGAATCCGCAGCCCAGCTCGACGACGCGCTTGCCTTCGACCGGCGGCAGCAGCGCAAGCAGCGACCCACCCTCGGCCGTGCCCTCGAGGCCGAGGCGCGACCGCGGAAAATCGCTGTAGCCGGCAAAGAAAGCCGGATCGTCGTAAATGTTCTGGGCCATCGCTGTGCCACGCCCTCGCGGTTCGACAAGCTCACCATGAGGGCGACTGAAATCGCTGGGAAAGCCCCCATCCTGAGCTTGCGAAGGACGAGGGCCGGGCAGGGCGGGTTATGCGGTGACCGCCAGGTTCGCCGCGCTCTCCGGCAGGTCTTCCCCGAATACGCGCTGGTAGAATTCGGCGACCACCGGCCGCTCCAGCTCGTCGCATTTGTTGAGGAAGGTCAGGCGGAATGCGAAGCCGAGATCACCGAAAATCTGGGCGTTCTCAGCCCAGGTGATCACCGTGCGCGGGCTCATGACGGTCGAAAGGTCGCCATTAATGAAGGCCGAGCGGGTGAGGTCGGCCATCCGCACCATATTGGCTACCGTCCGGCGGCCGCTCTCGTTCTGATACGCCTTGACCTTGGAGAGGACGATCCCGGCTTCCTTGTCGTGTGGCAGGTAGTTGAGCGTGGTGACGATCGACCAGCGGTCCATCTGGCCCTGATTGATCTGCTGCGTGCCGTGATAGAGGCCGGACGTATCGCCGAGGCCGATCGTGTTGGTCGTCGCGAAGATGCGGAATGCCGGATGCGGAGTGATGACGCGGTTCTGGTCGAGCAACGTCAACCGGCCCGACGCTTCCAGCACGCGCTGGATCACGAACATCACGTCCGGCCGGCCGGCGTCGTATTCGTCGAAGACGAGTGCAATGTTGTTCTGCACGGCCCAGGGCAGGATGCCATCGCGGAATTCGGTGACCTGCTTGCCGTCCTTGAGGACGATCGCGTCCTTGCCGACGAGGTCGATGCGGCTCACATGGGCGTCCAGATTGACACGCACCAGCGGCCAGTTGAGGCGCGCCGCGACCTGCTCGATATGCGTCGATTTGCCGGTGCCGTGATACCCCTGCACCATGACGCGGCGGTTGAACGCAAAGCCGGCGAGAATGGCAAGCGTGGTGTTGCGGTCGAAGAGATAGTCCGGATCGACGGGGGGGACGTGCGGATCGGCTTCCGCGTAGCCCTTCACCTTGAGATCGGTATCGATGCCGAACAGCTCGCGCGCGGAAAATTCCTTGTTGGGCAGATTGTTGTAATCAGTCATCGGAACGGCTTTCGAAAGAATAAGGCAGGCCGCAAGGCCCAGAAGCTTCGGGCTCTATAGCAGCAGAAACGGGACTGCGGTAGGGCGGTTTTCGGGCGCCGCAACCGGCGCGGTGAACGCCGCGATCTGCGGCAACGCGGTCGCCCGCGCCTGTCATATGGGGCTGGCCGAGGGCTGTTCCAAGCTGGATCAGCTGGCTTTCGCCCTGGGACAGAGAAACGCGCGGCAGCATTCCCCCCGGGGGGGCGGGAACGCCGTCGCCGTCTTAGACGAATCCCTTGGTCTTGAGATGCGTATAGGCCGCGATGATGGCACGCAGGCGATCTTCCGACGATTTGTCGCCACCATTGGCGTCGGGATGATGAATTTTCACCAGTGCCTTGTAGGCCTTCTTGATTTCGATGCTTTGGGCGTGGGCGGTGAAGCCGAGCGTTTCTAGGGCCCGCCGGTCGAGTTCGGCCAGCTTGCGCTCGCGCGGCGCCTGCGGGTTGCGCGCCTGCGCCCGCTGGTAGCGCGCGAAGATGTGCAGCGGGTCGTTGAACCGGCGCGTCTGGTCGTCCGGCCGCGGCGCCCGATACATCTTCGGACCATAGGGGTTGGCGCGCGGACCAGCGCCAGGCTTGGCGCCGAGCCCCCAGCTCGGTCGGCCGGCGGTCGCCGCGGTCTCGCTGACGTTGGCTTCGATGTCGTCCCCGCTCATGCCCTCGAAGAAGTTGAAGGCGGTGTTGTAGTGCCGGACGTGCTCGAGGCAGAAATTGTGGTACTCGCCCTCGAACCGGCGGCCCTTGGGCGCCTTGTAGGCGCCGGGCTGGTCGCAGCCTTCCCAGGCGCAGGGCGGCGCTTCCACGTCCGGCTTGGCCTCGCGGCGGGGTTTGATGCGGATACCGTCGAAGAGCTTGGAATCCAGTTTCATCGTCCTTAATTACTTGCCGCTACCGGCAGGCGGCATGTCGCCCACCCCGCAACGGAATTCCTCATGACTACCCGCGACACTATCATCGACAAGCTTACCCGGCGCTTTTCGCCGAGCGTGCTCGAGGTTATCGACGAATCCGAGCGGCACAGGGGCCACGCCGGCTGGCGGGAAGGCGGTGAAACCCACTTCCGCGTCAGAATCGCGACCGCTCAGTTTGACGGCAAGCCGCGCATCGCGCAACACCGGGCGATCATGGACGCGCTGGCGTTGGAACTCGGGGCGGGGGTCCACGCCCTCGCCATCGAAATCTTGCGAGCCGATATGCCTGCCGCACCGGCCAGCCACATCGAGCGACATTGAAAATCGGCTAGACCCGCTCGGCTTTCAACCCAGGTCGAGCCAAAATGAAGCCGCCAAGTCTATTGACATGGCGACAGAAGCTCTTGGCCGGGTGGGCAGTTAGGGCAAGGTACGATCTGCTCCCGTCCGCACAAGGGGGAAGCCAAATCTTAGCCACCGCGCTGTTCGTCGAGGAACGCGGCGACAGCTCCCGGCTCAACACCCCGCTCGATGAATGCCTCCCCGATTCCTCGTGTCAGGATGAAGGTCAGGCTGCCGCGAAGCACCTTCTTGTCCTGGGCGACGGCCTCCATCAGCACCGAAGTCGGCGGCAATTCGCCCGGAATATCGGCGAGCCGCGTCGGCAGGCCTGCGGCCTTGAGGTGGGCCGCAATACGAACCGTATCCTGGGAGTTGGCAAGGCCGAGCCGGGCCGAGAAGTCGTGCGCCAGCACCATGCCGACGGCGACGCCCTCGCCATGCAGCAGGCGGCTCGAATAGCCCGTCGCCTTTTCGAGCGCGTGGCCGAAGGTATGGCCAAGATTGAGCAGCGCTCGGATGCCCGTCTCCTTCTCGTCGGCGAGCACGAAGCGGGTCTTGTTGGCGCAGGCATGAGCGACCGCCTCGGCGAGCGCCGGGCCATGGCTGAAGATTTCCCCGCGCTCCGCCTCGAGCCAGTAGAAGAACTCGGGGTCGTCGATCAGCCCGTATTTCACCACCTCGGCGTAGCCAGCCGCGAATTCCCGGGGCGGCAGCGTGTCGAGCGTCGTCAGATCCGCCAGCACGAGTTTTGGTTGATGGAAGGCGCCGATGAGGTTCTTGCCATGCGGCGAGTTGATGCCCGTCTTGCCGCCCACCGATGAGTCGACCATCGCCAGCAGCGAGGTGGGGATCTGGACGAAATCCATGCCGCGGCGGGCGACTGAAGCCGCAAAACCCGCAAGGTCGCCGATGACCCCGCCGCCGAGCGCGATGACGAGGTCACCCCGCTCGAGTTTTGCTTCCAGCAGCGCTTCGACCACCTCGTTGAGCCGCGCGAACGACTTTGTCGCCTCGCCATTGGGCAGCACGATCTCGGCATGGCCGAGCCCAGCGGCATCGAGCGACCTGACGAGGCGTGGCAGCTGCGCCCGGGCGACCTCCGTGTCGGTGACGATGCCGAAGCGCCGGCCCGGGAAGCGCGCTGCAAGACGGGCGCCGGCCGCTTCGAGCAGCCCCGGCCCGATCAGGATGTCATAGGCGCGTTCGCCCAGCGGCACCGGCACGAGACGCGGTTCAGTGGTCGCCATCGACGTCCTCCAGGTGCAGCCGCTCGGCGAGGGCCGCGATGATGTCGTCGGCAACCTGATCCTGCGGCACGTCGCGCGAGACCACGGTGATGTCGGCCTCCGCATAGATAGGATAGCGCGCCTCGATCAGGCCCTTCAGCGTCTGGCGCGGATTGGCCGTCTTGAGCAGCGGCCGGTTGGAACGCCGCGAGACGCGGCTGTAGAGCAGGTCGAGATCGGCCTTGATCCAGACCGACAGCGCATCGGCCTTGATGAGCGCCCGCGTCTCGGGATTGATGAAGGCGCCGCCGCCGGTGCCGAGCACGATATGCTCGTCGCGCAGCAGGCGGGCGATCACCCGCGCTTCTCCCGAACGGAATTCGGCCTCCCCATGGCTCTCGAAGATCTCGGGGATGGTCATATTGGCGGCCTTCTCGATTTCCTCGTCGCTATCGACGAAGTGCCGACCGAGCCGGGTCGCGAGGCGCCGCCCTACTGTAGTCTTGCCGGCCCCCATCATGCCGACGAGCACGAGGGGCTGCGGTCCGAGCCGGGCCAGCAGTTCGTCGCGCCGCATTTCTTTCGTCCCGCTCACGTCTGGCGTCCCCGGGGCAGAGATCGGCACGGGTTGAAGCCGTGGACGGGGGGATTGTCAAGCATCGGGGCCGTGACGACGCGGGCGTTCGCCTGGAGCCCAGTGCCGCGCGACGGCCCGGCGGGCTCTCCACCGTTGATTTTTCCCGCCGCGATCAAAAGGGTGGCGTTTTGACGGCTACTTGAATTATCTCACCGAAATGCGCTTGGTTGCGCCCGCCGCATTCACCTCAATTGAAGAAGTCTTCAATGGACCAGAAATCCGAGCTCGCCCCTTACCTCGAACAGGCCGGAATCACGATCAACGGGCCCAACGCCTGGGACCCCCAGGTCAAGGACGAAAGACTTTGGACTCGGCTCTACGCGCAGGGTTCGCTGGGCCTGGGCGAGGCCTATATGGATGGCTGGTGGGAGTGCGATGACCTCGCCGAGTTCTTCAATCGGATCGTCGGCGCCGATCTCGGCAACAAGGTCAGGGTGACACCCAACCTGATCTGGCAGATTTTCCAGTCGAAATTCCTCAACATGCAGACGATCTCGCGCTCGAAGCGGGTCGCCAAGATGCACTACAACGAGACGGAGGCCTACAAGGCCAGCCTCGACAAGCGCATGGTCGGTTCCTGCGGCTACTGGCCGGAGGGCGTTACCAATGTCGATGAGGCGCAGGAAGCCAAGCTCGACATGATCTGCCGCAAAGTGCAGCTCAAGAAGGGCGAAACCGTCTGGGACATTGGCTGCGGCTGGGGCGGGTTCATGGGCTTCGCCGCGGAGAAATACGGCGCCAATTGCGTCGGCGTCACCGTTTCTCCGGACCAGGCCGCCTATGGGCGCGAGCGTTACAAGG
>Ga0134126_10011317_pt1 | contig 11255 bp, 8 predicted proteins | sample KB31752_FD_96881 | JGI IMG/M metagenome (GOLD analysis project Ga0134126, IMG submission 96881) | Terrestrial soil microbial communities with excess Nitrogen fertilizer from Kellogg Biological Station, Michigan, USA - KB3-175-2 | ecosystem: Environmental > Terrestrial > Soil > Unclassified ... | reverse complement strand
GCCGCCGAAATGATTGGGAAATTCCAGCCACGGCACTTCGGCGATGTTGCGGATGAAAGCCTTGCGGTTGTCGTCGGCCACTGCACGCCCCTACTTTACCGGCACCGCGTCGCCGGGCATCCAGCGATGGCCGAATACTGGCTCATTGTAAGGCGTCGGCGGCAATTCCCAGGCGCCGGTCGAGGGCGGCCGCACTTCCGCGTCGACATGCGCGTCGATGACGAACGGCTTGTTCGCCTTCACGGCGTGCTCAAGCGCACCCTTAAAGTCTTCCGACTTGGTGACGGTCAAAGCATCGACGCCGCACGATTTGGCCAATGCGGCGAAATCCGGATTATACGGCGTCTTGTTGGCGCCCTGATGAAACATGGTGCCATGCTCGCGCCCGCCGAACATTCCAAGCTGAATGTCGCGGATCGAAACCCAGCCGAAATTATTCCAGATCACCCACACAACCGGGATGTTGTACTCGACCGCCGTGCAGAGGACGTGCGGCACCATGGTGAAGCATCCGTCGCCGGTGACGGCGATGCAGGGACGATCCGGCGCCGCGAGCTTGGCACCGAGTACGCCGGCTGCGCCGAAGCCCATGCCGGAAAAGCCCCACGAATTGAGCATGTTTTGCGGGCGTCTCGGCTTCCAGAACTGCATGTACCAGTTGTGGCTGACGCCGACATCGCAGGCGAGAATGGCGTCGTCCGGCAGCACCGCCGCGCAATCGGCGACGATACGCTCCGGCCGCATCGGCGAAGCATGCATGTCGAAATTCGGGCGCGTGAAGTCGTCCCATTTCTTCTGCCAGGATTTTACGTCGTCGTGCCACGCCTTGAGAACGCCGGCGTGTTTCGTCCCGTGCCGCTCGACCTCCGCCAGCAATTGCCGCAGGAAGGTGCGCGCATCGGCAAGGATGCCGAGATCGGGCGGATAGTTGCGGCCAAGCTCGGCCGGATCGACGTCGACGTGAAGCAATTTGGTGCGCGGGAAATTCCATGAATAGCCAGGCATCCAGGACGAGGCGGAGCGGTCGTCGAAGCGCGCACCAATGGCGATGACAAGGTCGGCGTGACGGCCCGCTTCGTTCGCCGGATAGGCGCCGTTGCGCCCGATGAAGCCGAGCGACAGCGGATCGTGCATGTCGAAGCAGCCCATGCCATTAGGCGACGAGATCACCGGAATGCCGAGCTTGCGCGCAAACTCGGTCAGTTCGCGGCTCCCTTCGGACAGCGTGACGCCGTGGCCGATGAAAATAACCGGCCGCTTCGCCTTCAGGATCATATCGACGGCGGTCGCGGTCTCGTCCGGCGAGGCGCCGCTGCGTTGCGCATTGAGCGGCGGCGCAATGGGCGGCATCTCGACGTCATCTTCTTCCTGAAACACGTTGAACGGAACGTCGAGATTGACCGGGCCCGGCCTGCCGGACAGCATCGTCGTCATCGATTGACGCAATACGAGTGGCAGCATGTCGACACGCGTCGGCTGAAAACTGCGCTTGACGACCGGGCGGATGATGTTCGGAAAATCGGCCTGGAAATGCTTGTTGATCTCCTGGAACGGGCTGCGGTTGAACTGCGAGGTCGGCACGTTCGCGGTGATCGCGAGCAGCGCAGATGAATCTGAGAGCGCGACCGCCAGTGGCATCACAATGTTGCAGGAGCCCGGGCCACACGAGGTCAGCGTCGCGGCCGGCTTGTGGCGCACGCGGAAATAGGCGTCCGCCATGTGTGCGGCAACCTGCTCGTGGCGCGGCGAGACAAGCTTGATGCGGTCGCGCGCGGCATAGAGCGAATCCAGAATGCCGACATTGCCGTGGCCGCAAATCCCGAACACATACGGAATATCGTTGTCGATCAGATATTCGGTGATCAGATCGGCGCCCTTCATACGCGGCATGGACTTTTCACCTGTAAAGCGCGGGATGCCGGCCGAAGGGCGGGTTTCCGCAATTGCGATAATACGAGAGAGAGTTTAACCATATCGGAGATGGGCCGGCAACGCCGGCCGGTCCAAATGGCTTCGGAACCGGCAGAGGCCGCCCAGCGATACCTAAGTCGAAAAAGAAAGATGAAACCCGAACCGAGCTTCGGCGTTATGATGGGTTCGAATCGGCGGGCGCCTTTCCCCTACGCTTTTCAAATCTTTGGGGTTTTCAAGACGCTGCTCGCGCGCGCGGGTAAAATAGCAGCTACAATCGTGGTCACCATAATGGACAGGCCTCCCAGCCTAACGATCTGCCGCGCGATGTGGACCAATCGTCAGACAAACCGCGTCGGCGTGCCCCTTTGAGCCGCTCCTGGACACCCTCGGGGCCGGCGCAACCGGTGAAGCCGCGCAATCTCGCGCTCGGCATCGAGCGCATGGGATTCATCTCGCTGTCCCATCCCCTGCTGATGGCGATCGTGTTCATCGTCCTCGGCATTGCCGCCGCCGTCGGCTTCACCCGGCTGAAAGTCGATGACTCGCTTAGCCAGCTCTTTCGCTCCGATACCGCGGAATACCGAGCGTATGAGGACGTAACGCATCGCTTCCCCTCAAGCGAATTCGACGTGCTGATCGTCGTCGAAGGCAACACGTTGCTCGATCGGTCTTCTCTTGAAAAACTGCGCAGCCTTGCAATCGATCTCCAATTGATCGACGGCACCAAGGGCATCATTTCCATATTCTCTGCGCGTCAACCGCCGGAAAATGGAAGCGTCCCCGCGCCGTTGTTCCCGCAGACGCTGCCGGAAGGCGCGGACTACCAGCAACTCATCGATAAGGTGAAGTCGAACGAGATCATCCGCGGCAAGCTCCTGTCCGAAGACGGCAAGCTGACGCTTATGGTGCTCGCGCTCGATCCCGCCGTCATGAACGGCGACAAGCTCAAGGGCGTCATCGCCGAAGTTCGCAAGACCGTCACCGGTCATCTGGCCGGGACCGGTCTCAAGACCGAGCTGTCGGGCGTGCCGGTAATGCAGCTCGAGATCCGCAATGCGATCCAGAGCGATCGCCTTGTCTATAATACGCTCGGATTTGTCGCCGGCTGCCTGATCGCGATTCTGTTCTTCCGCCGCGTGTCCTTCATGATTATCGCCGCGGGACCGCCGCTTGCCGCGATCTTGCTGGCGCTGGGCACGCTCGGCTGGCTCGATTTCCGCCTGAACATGTTCCTGAACGTGATGACGCCGCTCATCATGGTCATCAGCTTTTCCGACAGCATGCAGCTCACATTCGCCGCGCGCGACCGGCTGCTCGGCGGCGACAACAAATACCAAGCCTTCCGAAACGCTCTTTATATCGTCGGACCGGCCTGCGTCCTGACCCACGCAACAGCCGGCGTTTCGTTTATCGCCTTGCAATTCTCTAAATCCGATCTCGTTCGGGCCTTTGGCGAGGCCGGCCTCATCGCAACCCTTGTCGCCATGCTGGCGGTCCTGACACTTGCTCCCTTGCTTGGCGTGTTGCTGATCCGGCACGAACAAAGGTTCGTCGACAAAGTCAAAGGCGTGGACAAGGCGCTGGATATGCTGCGCTGGTTCTGCCGCTGGGTTGCGCTTCGCATGGTCCGGCGTCCGGGCCTCTATTCTCTCGCCGGCCTGCTTCTGGTCGTCATCCTGTCGGTCGGCTACTATCAATTACAGCCGCGCTACCGGCTTGCGGATCAGGTGCCCGACCGCGAGCAGGCCGTTGCCGCCAGCCACCGCCTCGATGCCAAGCTCGCCGGCGCAAATCCGATCGACGTGCTGATCGAATTTCCGCAGGGAAAATCGCTCTACGCGCCTGAGACGCTTTCGGTAATCGCCGAGGTTCACTCGACGCTCGAGCATCAGCACGGCATCGGCAACGTCTGGTCGCTTGAAACGCTGCGCCGGTGGCTCGCGGAAAAGGCGCAGAAATCCGACGTCAACACGCTCAAGGAATATGTCGATCTGCTGCCGCGCTATCTCACCCGCCGGTTCATTTCAGAAAAGCAGGATGCGGTAGTCGTCAACGGCCGTGTCCCGGACAACGACGCCAGTCAACTGCTCCCGATCGTCAGTGAACTCAATAAGAAGCTGGACGCGGTGCGCGCCAAATACCCCGGTTACAAAATATCGGTGACTGGATTGTCGGCTATCGCCGCGCGTAACAGCGCGGTGATGATCGACAAGCTGAGCAGAGGCTTGACCGTCGAAATCATCTTTGTCGCGGCGTTTATCGGCCTTGCGTTCCGATCACCCATCGTGATGCTGGTCAGCATCTTGCCCGGCGTGTTTCCGATCGTGCTGGCAGGCAGTCTGTTGTGGGTTACCGGCCAAGGCTTGCAATTCGCAAGCGTCATCGCGTTGACCGTATCCTTCGGTTTGGGATTAAGCGCGACGATTCACTTCCTCAATCGGCTGCAGATCGAAGACATTGACCGGAATCCCGCCGTCGGCGTCGAACGCGCGACGATTCTGGTCGGGCCACCTTTGATCCTGACATCGGCGGTGCTGGCGTGCGGGCTTGCGATGACGGTCTTTTCGAGCCTGCCGTCGCTGCGCCTCTTCGGATGGCTCAGCGCCTTCTCCATGATCGCGGCGTTGTTCGCCGACTTGTTCATCCTGCGGCCGACCGCGACGTTCTTGAGCAGGCTTGCGCGTCGATGGACGCAGCGGTCGCTGACCGGCCCATCAGCTTGAACTGCGAAACGCCGGATCTCAGCTTTTTTTCAGGTTGATCGAGGCGCCGCGGACCGCAGCATCCTGATCTTGCGACCTGATGACGACGGTCTGCCGGGTGCCCCGCGTCGTCAGCCCCAAGGTCGCCGTGAAGCCCGGACCTTTGGCCAGCACCTGGATGTGCTCGCCTTTGGCTTCGCCGGACAGAGATCCCGCGGCATTGCGGGTGGATTCGCTCCATGTCCCGCTGACAGTGCCGGACGCCAATTTGGCGCTCCCGCGCAGGTCGAAATTGTAGCTCTCGCTGGCGCAGCGAATGTTCAACTGCATATTGTTCTGGGACAGAACGTCATAGGACGCTTTGCAATGAATCGGCTCATGCGCGCCGTTGGACAGATCGATGGTACCGGTGCCCGACCATTGACCGGCCAACGGGCTAAACGGCCCGGCGCCCTGCGCATCAGCATAACCTGATGTTGGGCCCCATGTGGCGGCGCAAAGCGCGGCGGCGAAAGAAGCCCGTAACATCGTCCTGGTAACCGATCGCGATTCTGTCGACATGTTTAATCCAATGTGTTGCGAGAAAAATGGGGCAGCTTGGGCGACTGACGCCCCGGCCATACAACCAAGATAGCAATTAGCGGTTCCGGGGAACATCGGCATGGCGAAGTTTGTTGCCTAAACGCAAAACGCATGGGTAACCAAGCTGAGGAGCCACAATGTTCTCTCGAACCCTTCCCGCCGTCGTCCTGCTGGTCTTAAGCACAACGCCATTGCTGGCCCAGAACGAAACCCAACAACCTGCCTCCGGCGGGATGTTCTCAGGCACGAAACAAGAAAAGAAGGCATGCCAGCCGGACGCGGTCAAATTCTGCAGCGACGCCATTCCCGATACCTTCAAGGTGCTGGATTGCCTCAAAGAGCATCGCGAAAAGCTTCATAAGGCCTGCCAGCAGGTTCTCGAAAGTCACGGCCAATAGACAAAACTCCCGCGTCAGGCCGAGCGCCACATCCGGTACAGCGTCGCCAGCACGCGAAGCATGCCGCGACGGCGCGGAACCGCCTGAAGATAGCGGCTGTGGGCGTCATGGGACGCGCCGAAGCAGCCACGGTGTTTGATGACCGCCCACACCACCGGATTTGACCTTTCCCACACCTGCTCGGCTTCCTGCCGCATCAGGCCGGCAATCACTTCCGGCACGCCGCCGAATGCCTCAGGCATGACCTCGGAAATTTCGCGGTCGCGAAGAACATTCCATTTTGACAGGCCACCCATCATCGGCGAGTCGATCGCGTAAACCACGCGGCCAATGCCACTCTCGCGGATCGCGAAAGAGCACATCGCGCACGGCTCGATGTTCGAATAGAGGGCGCAACTCGAAAGATCGCGGCCTAGCGTGTGCTGAGCTTCCGATATCGCGACAAGCTCGGCATGCCGTGTGATATCGGCATCCTGCGTGACGCGATTGGTCGTCTCGACCACGACGCGGCCGTCTTTCACGATAACGGCAGCAAATGGAAATTCGCCACGTTCCGCCGCGATTGCCGAAAGCTCGATGCAACGCTTCATCATGACGGCGTCGATCGAAGCATAGTCAGCCGTATCGACGCGCAATTTTACAAGCATGCTGAAAAAACCTTTGTCGCCCCGACACGACTCATTGGCAGATGAATGCACCCGACTTTTGAAAGTTCCCGCCTACGCCCTACGCCGAAAAATCATGGGTAGTCCGCCCTTCGGCCGCATCGTAAACTTTTGCACGGGCCAGACGGCGTGACCCGGACGAAGCGCGAAGGTGAAGTTTTTCATCAGGGTGGCAAGCACGATGGATGCTTCTTGCAGGGCGAAGCCCGCGCCGATGCAGACACGTGGGCCGGCGCCAAACGGCAAATAGGCAAAGCGATCGATTTCCGTTCGGGCCGAACCGAGGAAGCGGCTCGGGTCAAACTCATTTGGCCTGCTCCACAATGTACGATGCCGGTGGAGAACGTAAGGCGCGACAACGACCATCGTGCCGCGCTTGATCGGCTGTCCGGCGAGTTCGTCCGGCTCGAGCGTCGTCCGGCTGATCGCGGCAATCGGCGGGTAGAGCCGGTTGGTTTCATCGATTACGGCCCTCGTTTCAACCAGCCGCTCGGCAAGACCCTCGATATCGCCGGCGAGTTCGCGATCGGCTTCCGTTTGCAAGCGTTGGCGCCATTCCGGCGATTGGGAGAGAAGGTAGAGCGCCCATGTCATGCAATTGGCTGTCGTCTCGTGTCCGGCCGCAATAAAGGTCAGCACGTTGGCGCTAATTTCTTTCTCGCGTAGCGCCTGACCGGAGTCCGGATCTTTTGCCGTCAACAGCAGCGTCAGAAGATCGTGCGGCGCCCGATCTGGATCGCTGGCAATTCGCAGCCTGCGCGATGCGATAATCGTATCGATCGCTCCCGAGAACAGGCGCATCGCCGGCCGCATGTGCCAGCGCGTCAGCCGCGGCACCGCATTCGGCACACCCAGCATATCGAACGGATCGATCCGTCCAACGGCTTCGAAGTAAGTTTTCATGCCTTTGCGTATGTCTTCGGCATCGCGGCCGAAGCCGTCGGAGAAAATCGTGCGTTCGAGAACGTCGAGCGTCACACGCGTAACCTCGACCGCAACGTCGACAACCTGGCCTTCCTGCGCGCGCAGACGGCCGGCCAGCGCGTCGGCCGCCTCGACCATTGGCGCCGCAAATTTTGCTATGCTCCGTGGCGTGAACATGGGCGCAAGAGCACGGCGCTGAGTCCGCCACTGGCCGTTTTCGGCGGCCAGCAGCCCGTCGAGCAGGCCCGCCGACAGCACACGCCGCTGCAACCAGTCTTTTTTGTAGTTATTGCAATTGTCGAGCAGCACGCGGCGAATGGCGGCCGGATCGCTGACAACCGCCACCCGGCCGATCGAAAGGCCGCTCATGACGATAGGCTTTTCGAAGTGTGCCTGGGTCCATGCCTCGAGCGGATTGCGCAGAAGGACGCGAAGCAGCGCGATCGAGCCCAGCGGCTCAGCCCGTGGTGTCGGTACTGGCGGATATAACTTCGCTGTAGATTCCAGCACCAAAAGGTCTCCACTCGCCAATAAATGCGTCGCCCGAAAATGTCTTGGCCGTCCAAATATCTGGCCGGCCAGGTATCTTGGCCGGCGGCGTGGGCAGCCGCCAGATAACAGGCCTGATTGCCTAGAGTTCCAATCTGCGCCAAACCCTCGCAAATACTTGTATTTGGCCCCGAATGTATTTGGACCCGAATGGCGTTGCATGCGTTATTCGGCGGGGGCGATATGTTCAGGGACGCCCCAGAGTGCCGACACGCTTGCCAAACCATAGAAACGTTACGGGACGGCGCGGGCGGCGGATTTGCGCCCTCGGCACCGCTTTGTTCATCGCCGTCGGCGCCGCCGCGGCACAATCGCCGGGCATCGGTATGCCGGACCCGCTCGGCGAATGGCTCACCGCCAAAGGCTATGCGCGCATCAGAATCGTCGATTGCGACAACCGTCTGTGGGGCGTCGTGTCATGGGAGCAGCGCCCCGGCGTCGATGACAAGAACCCGGATCGAAGCAAGCGCGGCCGCCCGACGCTCGGCATGCCGATATTACTCGGCATGCAGCAAACAAAGCGGAACGAGTGGAGCGGCGACATCTACAATTCACAAGATGGCCGCACTTACTCCGCCCATATCAGCATGCTGGACCCCAATACGCTCAAGGTTCAAGGTTGCGTACTCGGCATCCTGTGCGGGGGAGAGAACTGGACCCGCGTCACGCAGCAACCGAACACGAACGTTGCGTCCTCTCATCCCACAGGTTCTGCGCCTCGCGCTGGCATGCCATCCCCCCGCGCGAGGTCCGGCACCCCGTCCTCCCGCTCGAGCAGCGCCCACACGCGCACGCCCACTCCGCCGCCGGCCGATGCGGAGAATACGCCACCTTCCGATGCCGATATCTGCCTAGGTATCGCCGGTGCTTCTGGGCTTTCCCATGAGCGCGGGCTGAAATAGCACCGCTGCGGCCAGCGTGCACACCAGCGACAACGCCATCAGCTTGCCCATGCTCGACGTTCCCGGATGGCTCGACAGCCACAGGCTGCCGAACGCCGTCGCGGTCGTCAGCGCGCTCCAGATCACCGCACGCGTGAGGCTCGATTGCAGGAGATCGGTCTGCCCCGTCCGCCACGCCATGATGTAGTAGATTTTGAAGGCGACACCGACGCCGAGCAGCAACGGCAACGCGATGATGTTGGCGAAATTGAGCGGCATTCCGATCAGCACGCAGATTTCGAGCGTCACCACGCCGGCAAGCAGCAGCGGCACCAACGTCAGCAACACATCGCCGATACGGCGCAGTACGATCCACAGGATAATCGCTATTGAAAGCAGCGCGCAGGCACCCGCCTCGATAAAGGCCCAAACGACCGTATCGCCGGATTCGAGAATCGAAATCGAGCCGCCGACTGCATGCGGATAAACGGCGAGGATCGAGCGCGCGAACGTGCGCAGAACCGCGGTATCGTTGGTGTTGCCGCTCGGCGATACTTCCACACGCGTATCGCCCTGCGGCGTCGACCACTGGCGCTGAAGGTTCGGCGGCAGGTTATCGTTCGTTATCTGCTTAGCCTGCAGATAACCACGCAATTGGGCGAGATCGACCTGCAACGGCACGACGAATGCCGTTTGCACCTTGTCGCGCTGCGCCTGATCGGCAATGGCCAGACGCAGCACGTCGGCGCCGAGCCTCCTTGCAGCATCCGCGCCCGGCCCTTTTGCGTTGCCGGCCGCCTTGTTCAATTGATCCGAGATTCCGCGCAGGGCGGCGACGTTTTCCGCGTCTGTCGGCGGATTGCTCGGCGGTCGCCGCACCAAAGGCCCGACTTGATTATCAAAATCCTGGATCAGCGCGAGTTTCTTTTGTTGATCCTGTGGCACGAAAGTATCACGCGTCATAACGCGCGAAACTTGCGGCAGTTTGCGCAACCGATCCGCGGCTTCGTTGGCTTTGGCGGCCGTCGGCATGATGACATTGATCGAATTGACGCCGACGTTCGGATCGGCGCCTAGATCGAGCAAGGTCGCCACCGACTCGACCTTCGGGCTTCGCAAATGAATGGGGTCGAAGTCGAAGGTGAGGAAATAGAGCAGCGGCAATCCCGCAATGGCGACGATCGCCGTACCGGCGATGACCGGGACGCGCCGGCGCACCAGAAAACGATCGACGGGCGCCAAAAAGCGATAGCCGACCGGCTCCGGCTCACCCGGCGGATTGAGCACCGTCAGCAGCGCGGGCAATAGCGTAACGCTGGTCGCATAGGCGATCAGCATGCCGACGCCGGCGATCTGGCCCAGCTCGGAAACGCCGCGATAGCTCGTCGGCAGGAAGGACAGGAATCCAGCCGCTACCGCGGCAGCGGCAAGCGTCAGCGGTACGCCGACTTTTTCGGCGCCGCGCACGAGCGCCGGTCGCAACTCCGGAATGTCGTGGCGCTCCGCGCGATAGCGAACCGCGAACTGAATGGCGAAGTCGACGCCAAGGCCGACGAACAGCACGGCAAACGCGACCGAGATCATGTTGAGAGCGCCAACCATCATCAGGCCGAGCGCCGCTGTTATGGACAGGCCAACGAACAGGTTGACGAAAACGGCCACGATCATGCGTGCCGACTTCAGCGCCAGCCACAGAATGATCAGCACAACGATGACCGTGCCGATGCCGTTGACCAGCGCGCCCTGCTGCACCGTGGCGAATTCCTCGTCCGCCATCGGCACCGAACCTGTGAGCCGCACGCGCGCCTGATACTTCGACGCAAGGCCGAGATCGAGAGCATCTTTCCTGATGGCATCGCTCGACGCATGGCCTGGCTCGAGCGAGGAGAAATCCAGCACCGGATGAACTTCGATGAAACGCCGAAGGTCGCTTGGCGCAGGATGCTTGCCGCTCAACAACTCCTGCCATGAGAACGTCGCCGGACGGCCCGCCAAAACATTCTCGACGACACCGGACGCCATCGACAGAGGCCGCACGAAATCATCCAGCTTGGTCATCCCGTTCGAAACACCGAGAAGACCGAGCGACAGGGTGCGGGTAAGTCCGCGCAAACTTGGATCGCCGGCGAGCGTACTGATAAGGGGGCCTGCCTGCCCCAATCCGTGCGTGAGGCTTGCGACATCCTTCGTCGGCCTGAACAGCAAGCCGTTGTGCGCGAAAAATTCCGTGTCGGTCAAATCCTGCACCGAGCGAAACAGCTTCGGCTGCGTCGCAAGTTTGCGTGACAACTCCCCGCTCGCCGCGGCGGCAAGCTCCGCCGTCGGCGCGTCGACTACGACCAAAGTCGAACCGAAATGGCCGGGAAACTGCTTTTCGAAGGTGGCTTCGCGCTGACGCCAGTCCAGATCGGGCGAGATGAGCTTGTTGACGTCCGTGTTGATGGCGAAATGCTTCGCCGAATAGCCGACCGCCCCGGCAGCGCCCGCCAGGGCCAACACAATGATTAACCAAGGGAATTGGGTGCAGAACCTGACAACCCCAGCAACGATCCGGCCTAGCATGAGAGCGGCTTCCGGCGCGTGCTCGGCCCGCTCTCATTTTCCCGCGATTTCACAGCCAAAATCGGCATTTCCGCAATG
>Ga0134126_10011316_pt1 | contig 11255 bp, 5 predicted proteins | sample KB31752_FD_96881 | JGI IMG/M metagenome (GOLD analysis project Ga0134126, IMG submission 96881) | Terrestrial soil microbial communities with excess Nitrogen fertilizer from Kellogg Biological Station, Michigan, USA - KB3-175-2 | ecosystem: Environmental > Terrestrial > Soil > Unclassified ... | reverse complement strand
TTTCTGCTCACGGACGTCAGCCAGCAATCGCCAGTTGAACTGAGCCGTTCGCGTGTCACCCGCAAACACTAGCACAAAGATGTCGTCAGCCAGCATCTCGAGAGGACCGTGGCGAAATGCCGCGCTACTCATGCCCTCGGCGGGCACGTGGTCGGCTTCCTTGATGATCAGGGCGCCGGTGCCGGCGGCAGCCAGGGACGTTCCCCGCCCCACCAAAAACAGATGACGCACTTCCCGCATTATTTCGGAGACGCTCTCTACATGCGCCTCCCAGTGCGCCAAATAGGAAGCGGTCGCAACCGCGGCATGCTGCAGCCGGTGTTGAGTTTCCTTTAAATCGCACCCGCACAACAGGTCGGCCAGCCATTGCAACGCCAGAAGAGCGGTCACATAAGTCTTGCAAGAAACCGAAAATTCCTCACCCGCAGCCGTAATGATGGCGCCTTCCGCATTTTCCGCCAGCGGGCTCTTGGGGCTATTGGTGATTGCCACCAGCGTGGCGCGACGACGGTTCACTTCCAGCAAGCGAATGACTTCCGCGCTTTGCCCGGATTGCGAGACCACCACCACAAGGGTCTCCTTATCAAACAAGCGGGGTTTGTAGTGCACCAACTCGGAACTCTCGACCATCAGTGCGGTGAACCCATGCTCCACTAGCTGAAGAGTGCAGGGATGAAGGGCATGGAACGACGATCCCATGCCGGTAAGCACAATACGGTGGAACTCACCGCGCCTCAGGCGCGCCGCCACATGCTCCGGCGCAGGAGACTCCCGCAAGCATTCGAGGGTGTCCAGGAGCCGTTGCGGCTGCTCCAGGACATCCTGCAGGTACTTGCCTCGGATTACCGACAAGTCTGGCAGCAAGCTACGCTCCGGATGCAATGCACTCCCTCATTGCCACTCCACCACTGCCCCGCCATAGGGCGGCAGGTCCATTGTCCAGCTCGACCCGTGCAGTGGGATGGGGGAAGCTCCTGCAGGCGTGAGTTGATGCAGCGCTTTCACCGGCAGGGTGGTAACAACGGTCACTTTCTGCGGCTGAGCCGTGTGATTGGCCAGAACGGCATAGCCGCGGCCCTGGCCATTGAGAGCCCGTACTTCCACCGAGGGCTGATTACTGCTGAAGGCCGGCCGCACTCCCGCCCAGTCGGCAAACGCCTTATAGATGCGATAGGTGGATTCCGGCTTGTCGAACACTCCAGGCACCGCGGCCAGATAACTTTCCAGCGGATACGCACAGAGCAGAGTTTTGCCTTTTCCCACACTGTTGGCGACCAGGGCGGGACGACCATCCTGGTCCACGGCAATAATCGTGCCGCCGTTCACCTGCAGGATGGCATTCCAATGGCGCGGATCGTTCGGAACCGAGGGGTAATGGAAGGTTTCGCCCGGTTTCAGGTCGCCAAACGGCGCCACCACCTTCAGGGTCACGTCGGAAACAGGAACATGATCCACCAGGCGGGCTCCGAAGAGTTGTTCCATATGAGGGATGGCAGCATCCGCACTGACGGAAGCATAGAGCGCCCCGCCTTTCGCAACGTACTGTTGCGCCTTCGTCCAGAAATCGGTGTGCACGTGCACCAGCAACGCTTCGGTGCTGGTCAAAGGTGAAGGCAGTAGCAGCATGGCATGCCTTTGCCAATCGCTGTACTCCCGGGGGAAGTCGGTCTTCAACCCCGCACGGTGCGCCAGCACGAAGCTGGAAAGCCACCCGCCGGTGAGCCAGGCATTGTCGTCGCTCAAGTTAGGAGGCTGTTGCCCGGCCACCGCCATGCCCTCATTCGTGGAAACGTAAGGGATTGCCTCAGGCCCGGTTAGGCCGAAGCGGGAAAAATCGCCGTGTGGCTTTGACCACTCATTGGGAACGATGATTCCAGCTTCCGCCGGCGCTGGTTCAATCCCGGTCAGATCCAATCGCGCCACGAGCTGTGAAAATTTGCGGAATTCGACTCCTTGCGGGCGGTCCTTACGATCCCAGGTGGTAAGCCCGAACTGGGTTTCATGCGGTGAGCGCAGGTAGGGCACCTTGTTGTATTGTTCCGGGGCAGCATCGGTAAAACACCAGAGCAGAAAGCCGTTTGCTCCCGCGCCCAGCGAGGAGTACATGCTCACGCGATCAAAGGCGGCGACGGCTTCCGGGGTGTACTGCGCGGATGAGGCGCCCATCTCCTGGATCATGGTGGGGCGTCCGGCACTGCCCGACAGCGCGGTCTCAAATGCCGCCCCGTAGGTGCCGCGCTCGGAGAGCATGGCGTCTGGGAAAAGCTGGGGAGCGTAAATCGTATAGGGATGAACGCTGAAGAAGTCCACCTCGTCGCGGAGATTATCCGGCCGGAACGGCCCGTGCCCCACGTCCTCCATACTGACGCCGACTACGATGGGGTGCAGGTGGTCGTAACGCCGAATGGCGCCGGCGATCAGCCGAGTCCAGTTGATGGCTATGGCGTCGGAGGTTTGGCCTTGCACAATCCAGAAGGGAGGCTCATCGGTCAGGTCCCAGCCAAGGATGGCGCTCTCATTGGCGTAACGGCGCGCCAGTTCGGCCGCGTGATTGGTTTCCAGCCACAGCATTTCCGGATCGCTTTGCGGGTTGCGCCCGTGGCGCCAGGAGACATCCCAATAAGCCTCCCCAACTTCACCTCCGATAAACAAGCTGGGGTGAAGATAGATGTGGTAGCGGCGGGCTAAAGTAACCAGGTAATCCAGTTGCTTGAATGCTTCTGGGTTGTAATCGCCCGGACGCGGCTCAAACCAGGCCCACATCAGGTCGAGGCGGACGGTATTGAAACCCAGATCGCGCATCTTGGCGAAATCGGCTTCAATGTCCTTGGGATCCCATTGCAGCGGCCACTCCATCGCGGCCTTGGCAGGCACCCAATGCGCGCCCACTGGAAGAAATCGTCTTCCGTCGCGCGAAAAGTAGTTGCCGTCCAGGCGCACCTGCGAAAGCGGCGGTACGTTGCCGGGTACCGATTTTTCCGGAGCCGATGTGGAGTTCGAGGAGGGAGCCGCGCCCGTCCCAGCCCGTACCGCAGGCGGGTTCAGCATTGCGCTCGCGAACGCCACCAATAAGCATCCTGCAAGCCATGCGGAAGCATTCTTCTTCAACTGGCCCCCTTCGATCGGCTGCTCAGAACGTGTACTTCACCGCGATCTGCAATTGCCGCGAACTGTGCACGGTGTTGGAGATCGAGCCAGCCGCACCCGTCACGTCCACAGCGTTGTATGGAAGGCCAAATTCCGGCGTGTTGAGAAGGTTGAACGCCTCCCCGCGCAGCTGCAGAGTTTGATCCTCCTTCAGAGCGAAGTTCTTGAACACGGAGAAATCCACGTTGTACTGTGCCGGCCCGCGCAACAGGCCGCGCGACGCATTGCCGAAGAGCGTGGCGAAAGTCTGTCCCGGTGCCACCGCCGGGATTGCAAATGCCGCCGGGTTATACCAGCACGCGATGGTTTGCTGGTTGGAAGGACACCCGGCGCTCATGGCGTTGGAGAAGTTGTAGGGATTGCCAACAATATCCGGTCTCGCGCCGCCACTCCCGGTGTTCGTAGGGTCGAACGAAAGAACAGGGTTAAAGGCCTGTCCCGAGTACATGGCGATGATTCCGTTCAACTGCCAGCCACCTACCAGCCAGTGGGCCGGCCCCTGCCCGGCCAGATACCTTTTCCCCGGCCCGAACGGCAGCTCATAGGACCAGGCGGAAGTGAACTGATGCCGAAAATCAGGAGGGTTGTTGCCGCGTTCCGCTTTCCGGTTGTAAGTGTTCTGCGGCTCCTCCCACTCGTTCTCGGTGACTTGCCCAATGGTGTGCTGCCAAGTGTAAGCGCTAAGCATGCTCCAATCGCGTGCAAAGCGCTTTTCAAACCTGACCTGAAGGCTGTGGGAAATCGAACCGGCCTGGTTCTGCATCGTTCGGATGGGGCCGATATTCGGCACTGTACTGAAGTAAGGCCGTCCGAAGTTGCCGGTGGGATCAGAAAAATTCGAATCTAACGGCTGGTGTGGCTGGTTCAGATTGCTGAGAGTTGAAAGCTTCACTCCGTGGGTCCCGACGTAGGCCACCTGCAGCACCGCGGTATTTGACAGCGAGCGCTGGACGTTCAGGTTCCACTCCTCAATGTAAGCTGTCCTGTTGTTGAACAGCGCCGCGCTCGCCCGTCCCGAAGGATCTTGCAAGGTCGGGTACACGGGAGTAGGCAGGCCGGTGGACAGCCTTGTTGTGGGAATATTTGCCGGATTGGCCGTTATGTTCTGGCTGAAGAATAAACCGGTAGGATTGTAGGCCAGTTCGGCGTCATTCTGGTCGGCCTGAACATCATAAAAGATGCCGTACCCGCCACGCACCACGGTTTTTTCGTTCCACGGGGTCCAGGCGAACCCGATCCTTGGTCCGAAATTATTTTTGTCGGTGACCACATTTCCGGAAGCGCTCACGCCGGGCATGCCAGGGGCTACGAATTGTCCGGTAGCAAAATCAAAATTAGCCAGACGGTTGTGCTGCTCCACCATGGGCGTGAACAGGTCATAGCGCAACCCAAGATTCAGGGTCAACCGCGAACTGGCGCGGAAGTCATCCATGAAGTAGGAACTGAACTCCCACCACCGCATTCCGAACGTGCCCTTTTGCCCGTCACGAAATGCGGAACTGGGATAACCCAGCAGGAAACTGGCAACATCGCTGCCCCCGGAACCGTCACCAAGATTTTCGGTCATCAAGGGGTCAAAATAGAAATCTCCGCGCGAGTTTTGCGTCTGGAAGAACCCGTGCTGCCGCCGTTTGAGGTCCCCTCCAATCTTGAAGGAATGCCGGCCGTGGACGAGAGTGAAGGAATCAATCACCTGATAGTTGTTCTCACGCAGAAACTCTGGAAACCAATCCGTAGTTCCGAGCGGCGCTACCGTAGTGAAGCCGATAAAAGGCAAACCCCCGGTGGCCAGCGGATTGTTGGGGTCAAATATTCCGGGAATACCCACTTGCCCGGCAACATTTTGGCCGGCGAAGTTGGGAGTGGCCTCGACTACATAGCGGGTGTAGCCGAGCTTAATTTCATTGATCTTGTTGGAGGAGAACGTGTGCACGTCGCTGAGACCAGCCGAACGGGCAAGGTTGTTCACGTGGCCGGAGAAGGTGCCGCCTCCCGCCAGTCCAGGCAATGGATCAGGCCGCGTGTTGGACACGTTGCCGAAACTGAAGGTGGCGAAAAAGCTGTCCTTGGGCGTTAGTTGGTGGTCAAGCCGGAGGTCGAACGAATCCTGGTTGTTGCTCAGCACGGGATTGTAGAGGAAATTGAAGGCCTGACCCGGCCGGTTGGGAGCCGGATAAAGGTTGATGACCTTCAGCGCGGCGGGATCAAGCCTTCCCGCTGGAATGATGTTTTTAGTGAATGGCTGGCGCTGAAGGTTGGTGGTCGTTGTCGTCGGATCATAAATCTGGCCGTAGTCGTTGCCGGTAGTCGGATCGGTTTTCCCCGTCAGCAAATCGGAAAAGTTCCCTGTACGCTCGGCCAGGCTCGGGACGATCGAGAGGTTCGTCTGCGCTTGACGGATGCGCGTGCCCTGGTAATCCCCAAAGAAGAACGTCCGGTTCTTGATGATGGGGCCGCCGAAAGTCCCCCCAAACTGGTTCTGCTTGAAACCGGGAATGGGCAAGGTGGGATCGTCGAAGTAGTTCTTGGCATCCATGGCAGAGTTGCGTAGAAATTCGAAAGCACTGCCGTGGAACTGGTTGGTCCCGGACTTCAGGACCACGTTCACTACCGCCCCACCCCGGCCGATATCAGCGCCGAAGTTATTGGTCTGGACCTTGAACTCCTGGATGGCGTCAATGGAAGGCTGGATGACTTCAAAACCGATTTGCTGCTCGTTGTTGTCGAAGCCATTGAGCAGAAAGTTGTTGTTCGTCGCCGTGAGCCCGTTAGCCTGGATGGCGCCACTGCCACGCTCATTTTCCGGAATGCCGCCTTGCTGAACGATGCCCGACGGGCCGGAATTGACTCCGGGTGTGAGATAAGACAGTTCTACGAAGTTGCGCCCGTTCAAAGGGAGGGCGTGCACGCGGCTCCCCTCCAGCACCTGTCCCACGGATGAGGTCTGTGATTCCACCAGCGGCTCAGCCGCGCTGACCTCTACAGATTCGGTTACGGAGCCAACCGCCAGCGTGATGTCCACGCGCGTGGTCTGGTTTACGTCCAGCTTGAAGGCGGGCTGCACGGCCTTCTTGAACCCTTCGCGCTCCACGGTCACCGTATAGGTGCCGGGCTGCAGCAGCGTGACCACATAGCCGCCTTCGCGATTGGTCTTAACTTCCCGGGCGATTCCTGTTTCCGTGTTGCGGACCGTGACCGCTGCGTCCGTAACCACCGCGCCGGAGGCGTCGCGCACCGCGCCCACAATGCTGCCGGAGGCGACCTGCGCTGCATTCGGAGTGGCGCAGGCGAGGATCAGCCCTACGATTCCGGCCAGAACATGTGTGTACTTCCATGCCTTGCTAATGTTGCTTCTGCCCGCCATGACCATTCTCCTTCACGCCCGATGGAGGATACCCGTGCCGCTCGCGCCGTTCACACTGTTCTGCCGCCTACGCGACCCGAGGCTCCCACCGGTGTTTTGTCAGCTTGAGAGCAATCAAGACAACATATGCATATATGGTGTCAACCGGAAAATGGTCCATTGATGTGGTTAACTCGCGGATGGAGGAGGAAGCTAGCGTATAACTGTTTAATTACAATGATAGTTACGCAACATTTTCCCGTGTAGAGGAAAACTATCTGCTTGAGCGGAGAACCGACACTTGCTAAGTAGGTATATACATAGTATGTAATGTTGATAGGAGGCCGGATGGCAACGCCGCACATGGTCCAGCAAGTCAAGGCGGAGCAATTGCATCTCGTCCTGGATAGCAACAGCTTTGTCCCATTTTATGAACAGATTGTTGACCAGGTGCGCTCCCTGGTCAAAGACGCGAAGCTGCTCGAAGGGCAGATCTTTTGCTCGGAAGGAGAAATCGCGCGCCTGCTCGGCATCAGCAAAATGCCCGTACGGCAAGCCTTCCAGAAGCTGCGCTCCGAAGGACTGCTGGTCATAGCGCGGGGCAAACGTCCGGTGATTGGCTCCGGGCGCGTGCCCTGGAATTTCCAGCAACTCCGTGGCTTCGGCGAAGAAATGCGGCGCCGCGGATTAGCGCCCTCGGCCAAACTCCTTTCCGCTGATCTGCAGGAAGCGGAATTGGAAGTCGCCCAGGCATTGAAGCTCGGCCCCGGAGAACGAATCTACCGCCTTCGCCGGCTCCGTTTCGTCAATTCCCAGCCAGTGGCCATTGTCACCAGCCACATGCCCGCTCGCCTCTTTTCCGGCATGGAACGGCAGGACCTGGAACAGCAGTCGCTGTATCACATTGTGGAACACATCTATAAACGCAAGCTGCACTGGGCGGAAGAGATTATCGGAGCCGTCACCGCCAGGGAAGAGGATGCCGCTATCCTGCAGACGGTGGCCGGCAGCGCACTGCTGATGATTAAAGAAACCACCTATGACACCCAGCAGATTCCCATCGAATACAGCGTTTCGTTGTTGCGCGGCGACCGTTACACCGCCTCCGTTATCTCGGTCAGAAAATAGTGATCGGGGAAATTTCTGTCCGTCACCATTCACGTCGCAACCAGGAATGTGCAGGAAAGAGGCTGTAAGTGATTGAAGAATTGGTAGCGCTACCGGGAATCTCTCCTCGCCACAACCCGGATTTCCCAATAATCATGCGGAAATCGGCTCCAGTAAAGGGTTTTCAGCGAAAATAGGAAATCCAAAATCCCTTCATTGATGGGATTTTTTTCTACGGTTTTTGGCGAAATGTAGTTCAAAGTAGTTCAAAATCTCGGCATGAGGACAGACACAAGAGGTCGTGAGGAATTGGCAGCGCGTGTTCAACAGGCATTGGCACTTGCAACAAAGAAGGAAGCCGTGACGCACGCACGTGGCAAGCTCGCAACGTTCAGGCGGTGCAGCCCTCGTAACCCGCGCAGAATCAGTGCTGGTCAAAAAGGCTTTCGCTTCCGCCTTCATTTTACGGGCACTTTCGCCCCCTGTTCTGCTGGGTTTAGCACCGTCGCAGACGTATACCTTTTGATCAGTTTTCAGATGGTTCTCGGAGGGAGGGCCACCATTCACTGCGGAAGTCCCATCCGTCGCAGCAGGTCGGCGAAACGTGGATCGGAGCGGAGATTGTCCAGTTCGGGCCCGACTCTAATTAGTGCAATATTGTCCCGCGCTTTGTAAGCTTTCTCCAGATTCTCAAAAGCCCGGTCTTTCTCCCCTAGAAGGGCATAGAGGTTTGCAAAGACAGCAGGTGGAACGTACCCGTGCTTCGAGTCTGAAATACTTGATTTGAGTTCTTCCCGCCAGAAGCCTTGGATGCCGGATTTTAAAAAGGCTCGGTGGCGCGTGCCTAAGTCTTCTTTACTAGCGCCCTCACCCTCATCTGATTTTAGGTACTCTTCCACAGCTTCCGAGTACATGCCTTTGTGCTCGTAGCACATGCCGAGGTTGTAGTGATCAATCGATGACTCTGGGTACAGCGCCAATGTCTTTCGAAGTTGATCGATCGCTTCATCGTATCGTCGCACAAGCAAGTAAACAAATCCCAGTATCGTGTTGGTTGAGTGTGAGATTGGGTCTAGTTCATGGGCTGCCTTGATCTGTTCGACGGCGGCACCGTCTTTACCCATAGCCGCCAAGTAAATCGCGTACTGTAGGTGGACGTCTGAAGAACGAGGACTGAGTTCCAAGGCACGGTTGAACTCCTCCTGTGCGCTGTTCCAATCCCAGTCGTATATAAAATGGAGGTGGGCAAGAGTGGCATGAGCTTCACCAAGATTGCTGTCAATCGCAAGCGCTTTCTGGACCGCCGCTTTGGCTTTTGAATTCGACTCTGCTGGAAGCAGTGCAGCCCAAATTCCCAATTCTTTGTAACAATTCGCGAGTCCAACATACGCAGGTGCGTAATTAGGATCGAGCGTAACCGCCTGCTGGAAATACGTGAGTCCTTCCCTGAAGCCATCCGTCGAAAGCTTGCTGTAATAGTAGCGACCTTTTAGGTAAGCCTCATAAGCCGCTGGGTCGATTGATCGAGTACTTGTCAACTGTCTTCGTTCTTGGGGGGTCAGGCTGACGCTAATCTTACTGGCAATGTCGCGTGCCACCTCCCCTTGGAGCGAGAGGATGTCCCGCAGATCGCGCTCGTAACTCTCTGCCCACAGGTGAGTGTCGCTCGGTGCATAAATTAGCTGTGCAGTGATTCTGACTTGGTTGCCCGAACGTTCGACCGAACCCTCCACAACTCCATCGGCATTCAACTCCCGGGCAATTTCTGGCAAAGACTTGTTCGCACCTTTGTAGCGCATCGCCGAAGTGCGTGAAATTACTTTTATCGCCCCGATCTTCGAAAGATCGGTGGTTAACTCCTCCGTCATACCATCAGCGAAATATTCCTGCGAAGGATCACCAGAGAGGTTCTCCAAAGGCAGCACGGCGAGCGACTGTATGCGAGGGGCAGTTGCAGGGCGCAGCCCTTGGTGCAGCGTACCCGCCCTAAACGCCACAACCAGCGCAAAGAGTAAGACAAGACCCCCGACTGTCGCAATCACGGCACTCCGTGAAACACGGGTCTTCGAAGTCCTGTCGGCTGCGGCTCCAGCTTGGACAGATTCCGTGTCCCGCTTCAAGCGTTGTAGATCGGTTCGAATGTCGGAGGCATGCTGGTATCGAAGGTTGCGCTCTTTCTCCAACGCTTTCTTGATGATCTCTTCCAGTTTCGGCGGGGTATCTGGGTTGATGCGAACTGGCGCTACAGGTGGTCGATTCAAGATCGAATCGAATATCGTGCCTGTCGTGTCACCCCTGAACGGTAGAGTTCCGGTGCACATCTCATAAAGTACCGCACCAAACGAAAAAAAATCGGTACGAGCATCCAATTCCTTCCCCTTCACTTGTTCCGGGGACATGTAAGCGACCGTGCCGAGCGCAGTACCGGGGCTGGTCAGGTGCGCGTCATCGACGGTGGATGGTGCGGTTGTCAACGCACCGTGTGGTTGTGAAGTGACTTTCGCCAGCCCGAAATCGAGAATCTTCGTCTGTCCGCGAGCGGTCACGAAGATGTTCGCTGGCTTGATGTCACGGTGAACGATTCCCTTAGAGTGTGCGGCATCCAGAGCGTCAACAATCTGGATGCCAAGATCGAGCACCGCCTCGATCTCCAGCGGCTTGCCAGCGATCATGTGCCGGAGCGTCTGCCCCTCCAGCAGTTCCATCGCGATGAAGGTTCGCCCACCGGACTCGTCTATCTCGTAGATCGTGCAGATGTTGGGGTGGTTCAGCGAGGATGCGGCTTTGGCCTCCCGTTGGAAGCGGCTTAGCGCCTGTGCGTCATGCGCAAGATCATCGGGAAGGAACTTCAGAGCAACACGGCGACCGAGCTTCAGGTCTTCCGCCTCATAAACAACGCCCATGCCCCCACCCCCGATCTTGCTGAGGATGCGGTAATGGGAAACTGTCTGCCCCACGAGTTGGGACGGAGTAGCCACTGGCGGGAATGGTACGGGGAAGCGGGACTGCGGTCAATCAGCCAGCCTTCAGTAGGTTCTGTCCTTTTCGAAAACGACCGTCCAATGTTCGTCGGCATTCGCAGGCTTCATAATGAGGCGGTCGTTATCAAATGAATATGATCTCACGAGGTCTTTGCCAACAAGCTGCCGAGCTACGCTCCCTTCGACGTGGTGCGTGACCGTGTGCTTCTCTTCATCGACGGTGAAGGTTCCAAAGTACGCATCGTACCCGTTGCTCTGATAAGTGGAATCGGACGGAATTCGTTGCTTAGGCTCAGAACGCCTCATTGCCTGCCCCGACATGTGCCCGGTGCGGTCATACGTCAGAAGCCCGACCTCATCTAGCGGAACTACCGTTCCGTCAGACAGTGTTTCTTGATCAGAAACTTGTTTCCAGCTTCCGATGAGGCGTTCCCGCGCATTCAGTTCCGAACTCGGTGACTGAGAGGTGACCGCAGTGAAGTCAGGCTGTGGATTCACTCTCGTTTCTTGACCGCCGACCATCTGCCAGCGCCCATCTCGTTTCGCGAAGATGCGAGTGACCCAGAAATCACCCGCTCATAGATTGTTACCTTGATCTCACCCACAGAAACCTCAATATTCAATACGGGATTTCCGGGCGAACCATCAATTCTGCGGGGTCGAAATCCCGCAATGTA
>Ga0134126_10011315_pt1 | contig 11255 bp, 11 predicted proteins | sample KB31752_FD_96881 | JGI IMG/M metagenome (GOLD analysis project Ga0134126, IMG submission 96881) | Terrestrial soil microbial communities with excess Nitrogen fertilizer from Kellogg Biological Station, Michigan, USA - KB3-175-2 | ecosystem: Environmental > Terrestrial > Soil > Unclassified ... | reverse complement strand
TTTCACAAGAGACGGGTGGCCTCGCGTTTTTCCCGAAAACTGTTTCCACAGTCAAACAAATTTCAGAGAAGATCGCGCGAGACTTACGGCAGCAATACACGATTGGATATGGCCCGCAAAAAACAAGGACCGGAGACGATGCATATCGAAAAATCAAAGTGAAAGTATCTGCTCAGGGACGAGGCAAGCTACACGTGCGCACCAGGGCAGGTTATTCAAGGAGCGCTGGCCATTCTTTGGACCCGGCTGCCAAGGATGACGTCCGGTGATAAGCATCCTCAATGCGCAGATCAAGCCAGCACGAAGATCGAAGAACCATATTGTAAGCTCACTTTCCTGGGCATTGCTAATCATTGGGGGCGTGGCCCTAACTTACGCGGTATACGCGGTGAGCGATACTGCGGCTTACCAACAAGTAGAGCTTCACAAGCTCGAATCGCCGAATGGCGCAAGCCGTGTTAATTTCACAACCGCGCAAGTCATGCTAAACCGTCCAATTATTGGAGAGGTAATAGGCGAACTTCAGGTTCCACGAATAGGACTCAGGACGATTGTGGTGGAAGGAGATTCGGCTAAAATCCTGCGCCGCGCCGTGGGTCATATCCCATCCACCGCCTTCCCAGGCCAAGACGGAAACATCGCCCTCGCAGGACATCGTGATTCTTTATTTCTGCCACTGCAGCAAATTCAACAAGGCGATCTAGTCACCTTTGACTCACTGGGTCAGCAATTTCAATACGAGGTGTTTGCAACCCAGATTGTCTCGCCAGACGATGTTGGGGTCCTACACGCCACGGCTGGCCACGAACTCACTCTGATCACTTGTTTTCCATTTGGCTTTATCGGTCCCGCGCCCAAGCGCTTCATAGTCCGCGCAAGAGAGATAGAGACCCGATCTTTAGCGACGTTCCATTAGGCAGGGTGATTTGGACCGCGCTCAAAAAGAAGCTTCCTGGGTTTCTTACGGACGTGATACTTGAGTCCAAATTGGTCCAAAGCGGATTTCTGAATATGTTCTACGGCCTCCCTACACGAATCCGTTATCAAGAGCCGTTCCATATCAAGAGCGTCAATCGCTTGATACCGCAGTGGCGAGTCCCTCAGGAACTGCAATAAAGGTGCCCAGTAATCGATGCCCATGAGCACGACCGGGAAATTTTTGATCTTCCCCGTTTGGATGAGAGTCGCCACCTCGAACAATTCATCCAAAGTACCGTAGCCTCCGGGTACTGCTATAAATCCATAGGAATACTTCACCAGCATCAACTTTCGAACGAAAAAATAACGGAATTCGACCCATTTATCGAGGTAGGAGTTTGGTTTTTGTTCTTGTGGAAGAGTGATGTTACAACCGATTGAGATTCCTCTTGCTCTTTTAGCGCCGCGGTTGGCCGCCTCCATCAGTCCCGGTCCACCTCCAGTCATGACCGTGAAGCCAGCACGTGCGATTTGTTGGCCAAGCTCTTCCGTCATCCCGTAGTACGGATGGCCTTCTTTAAATCGGGCGGATCCGAAGACAGTGATACATGGGCCGACAAAATGAAGATTTCGGAATCCATAGATCAATTCCGCGAAAATCTTAAACGCGCGGCGCAATTCGAACGTGCGTGAGCGCGGGCCCTCAAGGAAAACTTCCTCTTCCGCGGAAGAGGAGGTCTTACCCCATTGCAGCTTTGCTGCGTCAGTAGCTGGTTCCCCGGTCTGGTTCAGCGTCGGCATGTTTGACTATAGTGCGAGTAAATCTCGTGTGCTTGCTTGGGCAAAGCAGGCGTGATTGCACCTGTGGTTGCGTGTCTGGTCTCGATATGCTTCATCCTGCTATTAGGAACTGCAAGCTCAACGCTATGAAGCGAAATGCGATACTTCTGTTCGCGGATTATGATATCAATCGCATTGCTCAATCCATGAATCGTGGTGTGCGCTGCAACGGGCAAGACCTCCCCATCCTCATTGATTCTCAGAGTCATCACTTCTGAGCAGGAAGCACACAACCAAAAGTACTCGGGCCTAATTCTGGCAAACCCCGCCGGAACTTCTTCATTGTCGCGCCGGAACAGTCTTCCTGCCCCGAGATACCGAAAGGGCGACAAACATTGTGGGTTTGTGCATTTGGCCAGCATAAAGATTGTCCGAACAAGTTCGTTATAAGCCAACGACCCAGGGCTGGATGTGATTTAGATCACCGCAGTTTGTAATTAAAAAGCGGAGGTCACACGCTGGCACTGGCGGAATCGGGTTGTGCACCGGTCTGGAATTGACTGAGACCAATCAATCCGATTCCTTTTATAAGGCATGATCGGGCGATCAAAAGGTATTATGCGGCTCGAGGTGCTTTAATACCCCGAATTCCTCTTGGCTGGCATTCGCCCGAATGATCGAGCACGAACCCTTCTTTTGCGGCCTCTTCATCCGCTCTGTCGTGCGGAAGTTTGACGCCATGCCGACGCTCATAGAAGCGGATGTATAAGGATGCTTTCATGACACAGGGAACTTTTTTCCCACCATCGCAAGTGATCATTGTGGACCTTCTTCGCACATGAGTCTTGAGTGACTGCGTGCATCTTCTTCATAGTCCCATCTGGAATGCGGTGCGGTGATCGCAGTCACGTGGTGATGTGAGCCGGCCAGAATCCCGGCTGCGTGGATCCCCAAAAAAGGGCCCTGCTCTGTGCGAGCAAGGTCCTTGTCATTCTCGGGCCGTGTGATTGATTATGCGGCGACCATCAACTCGTCTTTCACCTGCCGCACACCCATCGCAGACCAGGCGGCGCGTTCGGCCTCGTCGCGCTCGGCCCAGGAACGCACCACGCCCCGCAATGTCACGCGATCATTGCTGACTTCCACGTGAATGCGATGGGAGTCTACTTCGGCGGCGCGTTTCAAAGCCTTTTCGATTTTGTCTTTTACATCAATGGGATTCGCAGTGGGTTTAACCTTGATCAGATCGGTGACGCCCTTTACACCCATCAAATTCCGCACGGAACTGACAGCTGCGATTCGTTGAAAGTTATAGTCGAGCTGTCCGTCGAGCGTGATATAGCCATCCTCGACTTTGACGAAAAGTTGCGAATGAGGGACTTGAACGTTCCATTCAAGGGCCTGCAATGCGGTCCTTGCAATGTCTTCGTCGTTTCGCTCGTGCGTGGAAGGAAGATCGACCTTGATCTGGTCCACAACCGCATTCACGCCAGCCACCCTCTCCGCCGCCTTGGTGGCAGTCCATTTTTCTGAATAGGTTTTGGTCTTCCCCGTAAGTGTGATGATGCCGTCCTTTGCGGTAACGCCGATTTCAGCAGCATCGACACTTGGCTCGAACTGTAACTCGTCCAATACATCCTGCTGTAATTGCACATTGGCTTTTTTCATACTCTTCTCCTCTTTCCTTTCCGATTTCGGTGATTCCAGAGAAAGTATTGGCTCCAGGTGGAGTGACTCGCAGTGATCCACGTCACGACAGACCGTGACGCCGCCTACAGTTTATTTTTCTGTCGCGAGTCAACCTAGCTACGGGGTGAACACGATGTCAGAACTGCGACAAAATCCGATGACAAAAGAATGGGTCATTATGGCGGCGGACCGGGCAAAACGTCCCAATGAGTTTGGGCACATACACAAAAAGCACGAACGTAAAGTCCATGATGAGCTCTGCCCGTTTTGTCCCGGGAACGAACACATGACCCCGCCCGAGGTCGTGAGAATCCCCGCCACGGAAGGAGAGGGCTGGAAGCTGCGGATTGTTCCCAACAAATTTCCCGCACTGTCCCCGGAATGTTTTCCCGCCTGGACGATTCAGCGAACGCTGCGAAGCGTTAAAGGTTCGGGCGCGCATGAGGTAATCATCGAAAGCCCGGATCACTCGCTGTGCGGCGCGCTTCTCCCCTTTGAAAACCTGATCACTGTCCTCAGGACCTATCGAGAGCGCTTTAAACAGTTGAGCGAGAACCCCCATATCGCGCATGTGACCATTTTTAAGAACCATGGTGCGGGAGCGGGAACGAGCCTTGAGCATCCCCACTCCCAAGTCATCGCAAGTCCGGTAGTCTCCTCCCCACTCAGGGCCCGTTTTTACGAAGCCATGCGCCATTGGGATGAATTTGGTGAATGTGTTTTTTGCCAAACTCTGCGTGATGAGCTTGATGAAGACAAACGGATCGTTTTCAACGGCCATGAATTTGTGGCCTTCGAACCTTTTGCGGCGCGGTCTCCCTTTCTGACGCATATTTTTCCGCGAAGACACATGGCGTCTTTCGGAGATGTCAGGGACAGCGAACTTGAAGAATTGGCCGGCGTGCTGCACAACACGTTATGGAAGATGCACTCCGGGCTGAACGATCCGGATTTCAACTACACAATCATGACTGCTCCCCATCACGAATCCGGGACGCGTCATTATCATTGGTATTTAGAAATTGTTCCCCGGCTTAGCGAGGTCGCAGGATTTGAATTGGGGTCCGGAACATTCATCAACACAGTGTTGCCAGAAGATGCGGCGGAATTCTTAAGAAAAGTCAAAATTGCACAAACGCATTTTGCCAATGAGTTCGCGGGAGTTGTGTGAATCTGAGGTAGGCGCCGCGTCCAAGAGATATTTATGAATTATCTCTCAAGATCACGCAACTTCCCACGGGGTATAGCAACGCGCAAAGCATTCAGGATGGCAACCAAATCGATCATTTCCTGAAGCACCGCACCTTCCAGCGGAACAAGATGTCCCGTGGCAGCAAAGAACATTCCTGCGATGCTGAACATCATGCCCCCGATGGCGCTTTGCAAAGCAATCGAGCGCATGCGATGGCTGATATGAAGCAGTTCGTCGACCTTGCCCAACGATGCCGTAAGAATCACAGCATCCCCCGCTTCCGATGCAATGTCGCTGTTGGGACCGAATGCCACGCCGACGGTCGCAGCAATCAGTGCCGGTGCATCATTGATGCCGTCTCCGATAAATAAGGTACGGGCATTTTTCGACTCCGCTTCAACCAGGTGAACCTTCTGTTCGGGGCTTTGCTCAGCGTAAATATTAGTGATTCCCACTGCGCCCGCAAGATAGCGCACCTCAGATTCCCGGTCCCCAGAAACCAGCAGGACCCGATCGATCTTGTGCTTCGGTTTTAGGTGGTGAACAAATGGCTTTGTGTCAGGCCTTGGCGCATCGTGAAAACGGAAGGCGCCTGCGTACCGACCATCTATGACAATCATGCACTCCAACCCGGAGACGATCGGTGGCAAAACATCCGCTGTTACGCGGACATGTTGACGCCCGACGATACTTACCTTCCGGCCAGCCACAGATCCCTGTAAGCCCTCGCCTGGGCTTTCGCGCACCTCCGAAACGTCGGACAGCACAATTTTCTGCTCGCGGGCAGCGTCTAAAACAGCGCCAGCCAGAGGGTGTTTGGAAAATTGTTCCAAGCTGGCCGCCGCTCCCAGCAACTCTTTTGAGCCAATGCCCGGTGCGCATAAGACTTCTGTCAAGACGGGTTTTCCATACGTGAGCGTTCCGGTTTTGTCGAAGATCAAGGTCTGACAAGTAGCGATTTGCTCCAGTGCCGCGGGATTTTTGATGATGATTGCGTTCTTGGCTGCCAGAGAAATCGCCCCAATGACAGCTATAGGAATTGCAAGAATGAGTGGACACGGTGTCGCGATCACGACTACCGCGAGAAAGCGCGTGGAATCCCCGGTCACGACCCACGCGAGGAGCGCTATTGCGATCGCAACCGGCGTGTACCAGGCACCTAATTCATCGCCAATCCTCCGCAACCGTGGCCGCTGTTTTTGTGTCTGTTCCACCACTTGCATGATCGTTGCATATCTGGAATCAACCGCGAGCTTCTCAGCTTGGATCGTCAGCATCGTATCGCCATTGATCGCTCCAGATAGAACCTTCGATCCGGGTGTCTTTGAGATTCGGAAAGGCTCGCCCGTCAGATAGGATTCGTCCATCACGCCACGCCCTTCGATAACCATGCCATCGACCGGACAAATCTCGTGCGGAAATATTGCCAACGTATCTCCTACACGAACACTCTGCAAGGTCAGATCTTCGTACTGACTACCGTGTTTACGGTGAGCAACTTGGGGCATGCGCTTGGCAAGAGCATCCAAAACTGAAGACGCTCTGCGAGTCGCAAATTGCTCCAAAGCGGCGCCGCCCGAGAGCATGACCAGAATGATCACAGCAACCAGATACTGGCCAATCGCAATGGCTGCAACGATGGAAATCCCAGCCAACAGATCTGAGCCGAAGTTCCGGACCCACAGATTCTTGCCAAGGGCTACCAGCAGCGGGATGCCGAAAAGTAAGGCCAGAAATAGAGGGGCCATTTCAATCCATCTAACTGAGTGCACAAGATAGCGGAGCGTGAGATGGATCCCAATTGCAACGGCCCCAACTACGGCAACCACCATGTCCCGCGTAAAGCCCAAGGTCGGGGCGGGCGAAAAGGTCCCTTCCACACTCGAAGGCTTGCGGTGATCCGGCAGCATCCCCACTTTTGCTGACGTCATGTCATGAACTTTGGGCTGCGCACTTTGGCCCCGGCTTGCGGTTGGCATGTAGGAAATCCCTCTGCAATCCAGCTGACTAGAAGCATTTGAATCTTTAAGGCTCAAATCTGCTGTGTGTGCCGTCACCAGGTAAAGTGAGGCGCATCACACGCTCGCTGAATTGGCCATAGGAGCCTATATTCGCGACGACGAACGAACGTTCAAGAAGGTTTGCGGTGGATCAAACAAATTTGGTGGCGCATCATCTGAACTTCCTCGGCGCAGGCTTGGTCGTCGTTTTCGATAAGCCTATTCATTGCATAACCCTCCTGCTCATTTCCCGCTTGGCGAAATCCTGTGTGACTTGGGTCACTTTCTGATGTGAGGTCGTTCACTGCATCGCAATTTCTCTTGACCAACAATAGTTTCGAAAGGAGACATAATATGTCCACTGCAGTAGCGATTCAACGCGCGTCAACTCCCACCGCTCTTACTCATAGCGTCTTTGACTATATGAATGAGCTTTATAACAAAATCGCATGCCGGGCTTTTTCGATTTTCGAAAACAATGGCCACGAACACGGCCATGATCTGGAAAACTGGCTCACGGCCGAGTCTGAGTTCCTCACACCGGTTCCAGTTGAACTGACCGAAACTGACACCGAACTTTCGGTGCGCGCTGAGGTGCCGGGATTCACCGAGAAGGAACTCGAAATTGTGCTCGAACCGAGCCGCATCTATATCACCGGCAAGTCTGAGAAGAAGACTGAAGCGAAGAAGAAAAAGACTGTCTATTCAGAAATCTCTCAGAACGAAATATTCCGCAGCTTCGGTTTGCCGGCGGAAATTGATGCGGACAAAGCCAAGGCCCTACTCAACAACGGCGTTCTGGAAATCACCATGCTAAAAGCCCAGCCGGCCAAGAAGGTGCCCGTCATGGCAAAAGCGGCATGACTGCGAAAAGAGGCGGACGGCCTCGTTCGCCTCTTCATCTTATTGGTAGTGCTAACTGATCACGCTGTTTTGCAATAGTTGTCCAACTTCGAGGCAAGTCACTCGGGACATATCCGGATATAACTCTGGATCCATTCCTTCTCTCTGCGTCTTTCCAAAGACGATTTACCGTGTTCAGAATTTTTGGCGTGAGAGAGCTTTCCGGCAGTGACCTCTGGAAGCCCAACCGCTTTCATGTTTCGCTTTCGCTGTGTTTTATATCCGCCCTTGCTTTGAAGTTTGTTCATCGGTCCACCTCATTTCAAATTTTGATAGGCCTTCTGCGCTACAGGCTCACATTCTTTTTCTACTGTCTCTTCCGACTGGGAACTGTGACGGCGATCACACGAGATAGTGCTCCACCTCCTATCCTCGGGTTCAATCTGGTGGCATGAATGGATCATGCACGAGCGATTCAATCTCAACGTTATTTCCCGGTGGTGCTTGCTGCTTTGGCTGTGCGCTATTCCTCGGTCTTGCGCCCAGGCGAAAAGCGCTCCTCGCGTTGATGACGGAAGCTTTCGTCGAACTTCATTCACAATGACGGCGCCGCTTGTAGCTATGGCCATGAGGGTGCCAGTCGCTAAGACAACCGAAGATGAGGCTGCAGGATGTCTGCCGGATCTCAAGCGGTTTCAGTCGCAGGCGTTGGAGTTCTACGCCTATCTCGAGGGAGAATCGGCCTGGGTACGAGACGGTGAGCCTACGCCGCAGGCATTGCAGATGATAGAGGTCCTTAACCATGCAGATACAAAAGGACTTGAACCATCAGACTATGGCCGGGACGAGTGGGGCGCTGATCTCCAAATGTTCTATGAGACACGCCAGCCCTCCGATTGGCCGGTTGTGAGATTTGACGTCGCTCTTACCGCCTGCACAATGCGTTATCTTTCTGATCTTCACGGCGGACGTGTCAATCCTAAGCTGATACACGCCGCCATCGGTCCAGCAAATAGTCATCTGAACTTGGTTCCCCTTCTTCTGCAACTTATAGTGGCTCCCGATGTGGATGGAGAGATCCAAAAAGTAGAGCCGCCCTTCCCCGCCTATGGACGCACGCTGGCTGCTTTGAATCATTACTTGCAGTTGGCGAAACTGGATCGTGGTGGTTCGTTGCACTTTTCAGGAAAAGTAGTCCGGGTCGGTGATCCGTTTCCTGAGACGACCAGGCTGGCTGAACGTTTGCGGCTTTTTGGTGACTTGCGGTCCGATTTCACAATTACAGAATCCGTTTACAGCCGCGAACTTTCCGAGGGCGTCAAACACTTTCAACAACGTCATGGGTTATTGGCGGCTGGTTTGTTGGATCAGAAAACTGTAAACGCCCTGAACGTTCCTCTTAGACGGAGAATTGAGCAACTGAACTTGACGCTGGAGCGATGGCGCTGGGTGCTTCCTTCATTTTCAGCGCCACCGATTGTGGTAAACATTCCAGAATTCCGCCTGCACACCGACGATGAGAACTTTCATTGGTTGCTCTCGGCAAAGGTTGTCGTTGGCAAAGCCTATCGCCACCAGACTCCGGTGTTTGCCAGCCAGCTTAGGACGATCATTTTCAGGCCCTACTGGAATGTCCCCTCTTCCATCGCTGTAGCCGAACTTTTGCCACTCGTGCAGCACGACTCGTCGTATCTCAAGCGCCACGGATTTGAAGTTGTCGACAAACGTGGAGCTTTGGTGGCTGCCCGTCTTGTGGACCGCGCATCGTTAAGTTCCGGGAAAGTTTCCATTCGCCAAAGACCCGGCGGCGAGAATGCGCTGGGCCTGATTAAATTCGAGTTCCCCAACCGTTATGGCGTTTATATGCATGGAACACCGGAAACGCAGTTGTTCATCCAATCGCGCCGGGATTTCAGCCACGGATGTATCCGCGTGGAAAATCCCGAGTTGCTCGCGCAATGGATCTTGTCTGATAACCCGAAATGGACACTCAACACGATTCTCTCGGCGATGAATGGACAACAGTCATTCCGCGTCAATCTCCAGAAGCCCATCCCTGTGTTGATCGTCTATGGCACGGCCGTGGTGATGGAAGACGGCGAAGTTCATTTCCTCGACGACATCTACAGGCAGGACCTGAAGCTTGAGAAAGCTCTGCAGAGCACGCGCGACATTCACTGACCCGTTTTGTTCCTGTGAGCCAGATCACACTGGGGCGTATTCACAGTCGCAGTCACTCGAATGTTTCTCCACTAATCTCGGGAACAGAAGATTGAACAGAACAAGAGGAGAACGTTTATGAATGCCATGGCAGTCCCAACTCCAATCACAATCGATATCAAACGAATTCTATGTCCCACAGACTTCTCACCCGTTTCATTGGCAGCCCTGCCGGTTGCTTCAACGCTCGCCGAAGAGTACGGGGCCGAAGTTTTCCTGACCCATATCTGCTCTCCAGTGCCGTATACCGCAGGCTCGCCGGAGATGCTTGAAGCGCTCGAGCGGCGTGAAGAAAATGAGGCGTGGGAAAAACTTCGCAATATTTTGGTCGGAAATGATCTGCGCAACGTTCCGGCCAGCAGTCTTGTGCGTTGGGGCGGCCCTGTCGATGAGGTCAATCGCTTAGTCCGCGACGACAAAGTCGATATGATCGTGACCAGCACGCATGGCCGCACTGGTTGGAAGCATCTGCTGATGGGATCAGTGGCTGAAGAACTACTGCGAACCGTACCTTGCCCCGTGATCACCGTCGGGCCGAAATTGCAACGAAGATTCGCGAAGGCTGCATCCATCAAAAATATCGTGTACGCGACTGATTTGTCTGAAGAATCGAAGGCGGCTTTCCCTTACGTGGCTTCTATGGCGACACGATATCGTGCGGCGTTGACCTTGCTGCATGTGCTTCCGATTGAGAACGCAGACAATCCAAACGCGAAACTACTTGCTCAGCCCTGGCGTGATCAAATGCGGAAGACCTTTTCTCCTTGTATCGATTGGCATAGCGCCGCATCCTACGAGATCGACTTTGGAGATCCCGCAGAGCGTATTCTGTTTTACGCCAAAGAGAAAAACGCCGAGCTCATCGCCTTCGGCGTGCGTCGGCGTTCCGAAGTGGCAACGCATCTGCGAAACACAACTACCTACAGGGTGATCCTGGACGCGCATTGTCCGGTTTTAACAGCTTCTTTTTGGAAAAGTTGAAAACGAATCTGAAGTCGATGGAAGATTTCTCGTGCCGCAGCAGCGTACGCAGCCAATAGCGAGCGTTAGGGATTGTTGCTTGACCGGGCATGAATGATCCCGCCTTTTCCTTCTGACGCCAATTGGTCGGGAAGTTTGTAAGTAGTTGAAAGGATGGTGGACCTGGTCGGGATCGAACCGACGACCTCTTCCATGCCATGGAAGCGCGCTCCCAGCTGCGCCACAGGCCCACTTAGGATGCAAAAAGCAAGAAAACTCGAGCAGTTCCTACGAGTTTCATTTTCGCCCAGCAACCGTGGATAGTCAAACGAGCATCCAGACATTGCGAAAAACGTGGAAATCAGTATCCTGTTACCTTGCATACGATGAAACTACGACGGCTCCGTTTATCATTTCCGGTCCTTTCCTCCTTTTTTGTAGCGACGTTGATCGCGACGGCGGCGGCGCAAGCGCTTGCCCAGAGCGCGCCGCAAATGCCCGCTCCGGTTTCGTACGCCTCCCTGAGCCAGCTGAACACCGTGCTCGCACAATTGGAACAGACCAGCCAGACAACGCAGCTCGATGTCGCCAAGTTGCGCATCGATAAGTGGAAGGCCGACGGTGGCACCAAGCGCGACACGCAAAGCAATGCC
>Ga0134126_10011313_pt1 | contig 11257 bp, 8 predicted proteins | sample KB31752_FD_96881 | JGI IMG/M metagenome (GOLD analysis project Ga0134126, IMG submission 96881) | Terrestrial soil microbial communities with excess Nitrogen fertilizer from Kellogg Biological Station, Michigan, USA - KB3-175-2 | ecosystem: Environmental > Terrestrial > Soil > Unclassified ... | reverse complement strand
GCGCTGTTGGTGATGATCAGATGCAGGTCGCTGAGCGTGATCGGGCCGCCGGCCGGCTGATCCGCATTGAAGACGATCGCGAGCTGACCGGCATCGGTGAGGCCGAGCGAGCCCACCGTGCGGGTCAGAGTTTGCGACGCGCCGCTCTTCACATCGGCGCCGCCCAGCACATCGGCCGAGCCGTTCCAGGTGACGCTGCCGGTCTCGGAGCCACCCATGGCCTGCCCGGTCGCCTGCATCGTAAGTATGGTCGACACGGCGCCGAGGCCGGTTCCGGTCATGGTGACCGTGCTGTCGAACATCAGCGAAGCGTGGGCGGGTGCCGCCAGAAGCAGAGCCGCCGCCGCTCCGACGAAAAGGACGTGACGCGCTGACATGCATTACCTCTCCACAACGGGACCTCGCCCCCCTATGAAGCAATTCGTATGCCGAAATCGATTTTTCCCAGCGATCCTGCCGGCTCGCGCCGCCCTCAGCGCGAGCCTGGCAGTTCGTGTGTAAAAGGCGGCGACAGGGATCAGTCGCCTTTGCCGATCGTCACATCGAGGTCACCGACGCCGGCAATCGTGCCATGCAGCTTGTCGCCCGGCACCACCGGTCCGACGCCTTCCGGCGTGCCGGTATAGATGAGATCGCCCGGCCCGAGATGGTAATATTGCGAGAGGTGCGACACGACCTCGGGCACGCTCCAGATGAGGTCGGAGAGATCGCCCGTCTGCTTCACCGTGCCGTTGACCGTGAGCTGGATGAGGCCCTTGCCCGGATGGCCGATGGTTTCGGCCGGCACCAGCTCGCCGAACACGGCGGAATTCTCGAACGCTTTGCCGAAATCCCACGGCCGGCCGATGTCGCGCGAGGCGATCTGCAGATCGCGCCGCGTCATGTCGAGACCGGCGCCATAGCCCCACACCGTATCGAGCGCCTTGTCGACCGCGATCTTGTAGGCCGGCTTGCCGAGCGCGATCACCAGCTCGAACTCGTAATGATAGTTCTTGGTGCCGGGCGGATAGGGAATGGCGGCACCGTTGAAGATCAGCGCATTGGCCGGCTTGGTGAAATAGAAAGGCGGCTCACGGTCGGGGTCCGAGCCCATCTCGCGGGCATGCGCCGCATAATTGCGGCCGACGCAAAAGATGCGCGACACGGCATAGCGCGCATCGCGGCCGCGCACCGGCACCGACGGCGTGGGCGCCGCGGGAAAGACGAACTGGCTCATCTCAGAGAAATTCCTCGTGATTGGCGGAGGAGCCAGAAGCGCCCCTCCTTGCGGCCCCAGCAGCCCGAGGCCGGCCGGGACAGTGGTACGATCGGCGGCCCGTCGCAAGAGCTTTGCCTGACCGACGCGCCGCCGGAGAGCCGCGTCAGATCAGTCGCCGCACCGCCTCGAGCAACGCGCCCTGCTCGAAGCCGCCCTTCATGATATAGGCGTTGGCGCCGGCCTCGGCACCGCGCTCCCGGTCCTCGGGCGAGGCGAGCGCCGTCACCAGGACCACCGGCAGCTCCGACAGGTTGCGATTGGCGCGGATGCGCGCCGTCAAGTCGAAGCCGTTCATGCGCGGCATATCGACATCCGAGACCACCAGGTCGACGGGCTCGAGATTGAGCGTCGTCCAGGCGTCCATCCCGTCGACCGCCGTCTTCACCCGGTAGCCGGCCGCCTCCAGGATCCCGCGCAGCAGCCCGCGTGCCGTGATCGAGTCCTCGACGACGAGAATACGCCGCGCTTCGTCGAGCTGCCCGGTCGTCTTCGACTCCGGCTCCGACGAATGCTTCATCCTGAGCGCCGATTTCACGAGATCGGCGACGTTGAGGATCGGCGCGACCTCGCCATTGCCGAGGATCGTGCCGCCCAGCACGTTGCGCACGCGCAGCAGGCATTTGCCGAGCGGCTTCAGCAGGATCTCCTGGTCGCCCAGCACCGAATCGACCTCGAAGGCAATCTGCCGGCCGGCCGGGCCCACGACCACCGCCTCGATGCGGTCGTCCGCAGCGGAAGTCGGCGGCGGCAGCTCGAGCAGCTGATAGAGCTTTACCAGCGGCACCGGCGCGCCGCCGACCTCGAGCATGGGCCGGCCCTCGACCGTGGCGAGCGCGCTGCGGCGCGCTCCTACGACCTGCGCGACCGCGAGGGTCGGCAATACCAGCAGCCGGTCGGCCACCCGCACCGAGATGCCGTGATAGGTCGCCAGCGAGAGCGGCAGCAACAGGTGGAAGCTCGTGCCCTTGCCCGGCTCGGTCTCGACCGATATGCGGCCGCCCAGGCGCTCGACGCGCTCGCGCACGATGGCAAGCCCCAGCCCGCGCCCCGATATGTCGGTGATCATGCCGCTGGTCGACACGCCGGATTCGAAGATGAGCTGCTGCAGCTCATCCTCCTGCATGCCCGCCGCCTGCTCGGCCGAGAGTATGCCGAGCCTGGTCGCGTTGGCCGCGAGCTTGCCGCTCGATATGCCGGCCCCGTCGTCCGAGATCACGAACTCCACCTTGTCGCCGTCCTTGTTGGACACCCGGATGGCGAGGGTGGCGCGCCGCTTCTTGCCGGCGGCGGCGCGCACGGCCGGCGGCTCTATGCCATGGTCGACGGCGTTGCGCACGAGATGGAGCAGCGGCTCGCGCAGCTCCTGCAGGATGCGCCGGTCGATCGCGAGCTCGCTGCCCTCGATGACCGTATCGACTTCCTTCTGCTGATCGCGAGCGAGCTCGCGGATGGTGCGCGGCAGGAGCTCGAGCAGCGAGGCGCAAGGCAGGGTGAGAATATCCTTCACCTCGGCCAGCAAACGGTCGGTCTTGAGGCCAAGCCGATGCGCCTCGGCATCGGCGGTCTTGGGGAGATGGGCGAGCCGCGCCTCGAGCTCCAGCATGTGGCGCTCGTTCCAGCCAAGGAAGGCGCGTAAGCCGGTGCCGGGCGCGGCCTGCTCCGCCGACCGGCCGGAGCCCGACTGCAGCTTGCTCCATTCGCGGCGCCATTCGGCAAAGCCGGCGATCGCTTCGTGCAATTGCGCCGAGATCTGACGGGAGGCCAGTTTTTCCGGCAGCATCTCTTCGCTATCGCGCAGCAGCCCTTCCAGGCGCTGCGCCGAAAGGCGCACCGTCTCGACCGAGCTTGCGACCGCGGCCTCCGCGCGCCTCGGCTCGGACGCCGACGCCGGAGCGGAAGCCGAAGCCGGCTCGATCACAGGGCACGCGGCCTCCGCCGGCGCGGGCGGCGGCTGCAGGCTCGGCGGCGCAGCCGCGGCGGCGTCCGTCAGGCGCAGGGCGGCGTCGAGGGCGCGTGCGGCGTCGAGGGCGCGCGCCTGGCTTTGCCGCGAAGGCGCATCGATCGCACCGAGGCAGTCTTCCATCGCGTCGCGCGCCGCGACCATGGTGGCGAGGAGCGGCGGCGAGGCGCCACAGCTGCCGCGCTTCATCGCCGCGAATACGGCTTCCAGCGATTGGCAGAGGATCTCGATCTCCTTCTGGGCGACCGAGCGCGCCGCGGCCTTCAGGCTGTGCGCGTCGCGGAACATGGCCTCCAGCAGCGCCGCATCCGGTCCGGCGCCGGCCGCCTCGAGCTGCGTGATGCCTTGCGCGAGCGCGCCGATGCGCTCGCCGGCCTCGCCCTTGAAGGTACCGAGCAGACGCTTCAGCAGCCGTGCTTCGCGCTCGGAGCTCATCGCGCGTCGCGGTCAGGCGACATACTTATTCACCATCACCTGCAGCTTCTCGCCGAGGCCGGTGACGTTCTTGGCGGCCTCCTCGGCCAGCTTGACGCCCATCGCATTCTGCGCGGTCGCAAGCTTGATGCTCTCCATCGCCGCCGCAACCTGATTGACGCCGGCGAGCTTCTGCTCGCCCATCGCCGCAATCTGCAAGGCGGCTTGCGCCGAGAGCTTGATATCCTCGGTGAGCGCGCGGATGGATTCGCCGGCCTGCGCCGATTGCAGCACGCCGGCATCGACCGCCTTGCTGCTCTGCTCGGTGGCCAGCACCGCGGCGCCGGTCGCCTTCTGGATCTCGCCCAGGATGGCGCGCACCTGCGCCGTCGCCTGCTTCGACTGGTCGGCGAGGCTCTTGACCTCCTGCGCCACGACGGCAAATCCGCGGCCATGCTCGCCGGCGCGCGCCGCCTCGATGGCGGCGTTGACTGCCAGCAGCTTCGACTGGTCGGTGAGATCGTTCACGGCGGCGATGATCTCGCCGATCGCCTGGCTCTGCTCGCTGAGGCGCAGGATGCTGGCCGCCACCTGCTCGACCTGCTCGCGAATGCCGGCCATGCCTTTCACCACCTCCTCGACGGCGTCATGGCCGCTCTGCGCTACCTCGGCCGTGCGCTGCACGCCGTCCGACACTTGCCGCGCCTTCTCGGCCGAGACCTGCACGGCATGCCTAAGCTCCTCCATGGTGACGACGGTCTCGCTGATCGATTGCGAAGTCTCGGTAGTCGAGGCCGCGACCTCCATGGTCGTCGCCAGGATCTCGCTCGCGGCTTCGGTCAGCACATTGGCGCCGGAGCCGACCTCGCCCGTCATCTCCCGCAGGCTCTCCGTCATCTGCCGAAAGGTGTTGATCAGCACGCCGACCTCGTCGGCATGCGGCGCCGGCGGCATATCGGTGCTCAGGTCCCCCTTGGAAATGCGCGATGCGGCCGCGGCGACCTGGCGGATGGGAAGCGAGATCGCACCGTGGAGACGCATGGCGATCGGCGCCGAAACCGCCAGCGCCGCGACACCCGCCACCAAGAGGATGCCGGCATAGCGCAGCAGCCGAACCAGCAGCGGCTCGGTCGCAGCGCGCAGATAGACGGTGCCGACGGTCCGATCGCCCTCCTTGATCGGCGTGAAGGTGACGAGCTCGTCATTCGCGAAGGTAGCCTGCCCGATCTGCGCCTTCTCCGGCAGGGTGCGAGCGGGAGTGCCGTCCAGCGCATAGCCAGCGAGCAGGACGCCGTCGGGGCCATAGACGCCGGCCGCGACGATCTCCGGATTTGCCTTCAGGGCCTCCAGATACTCCTGCGCGGTCTTGGCATCGGCGAAATCGAGCGAGGGCGCCACCGCCGCGGCGACGATCGCTGCGGCAGCGGTGACGTCGCGCAGCCTATCCGACTTGAAGTCCTGCGTGTCGTACCAGACGAGGATTGCGCCGCTGAGCAGCAGGGCCAGCACGCAGGTCAGGCCGGTGGTCAGCACCAGCTTCCAGCGGATGGAGAGATCGTAGATCCAGCGCATCGCGGACCTCCTAGCTGCGCGGCTTTACGGAAAGCGCCAGAGCGAAAAGCTTGGAGCTGATCTTGAGCCCGTTCGTGGCGGCGGATTGGTCGTCGATCTCGAAGCGCACCCGCCGCTCCTGCACCACGAAATGCACGATGCCCTTGGCGCTGCCCCGGCCCGCATCGGTGACGGTTAGGATCGGCGCACCACGCACCGCCGCGAGCGCCGCCGCGACGGGCTGGCCTTCGGAACCGGCGATGTAGAGCACCTGGCACCCGGAATCGCGCTCGGCGACCGCAAGCCGCCGCACCTGGATGGCGCGACCGGCGACCTTCTGTCCGGCGACGCTGCCGTCGAGCGCGGCGCCGAAAGGATCGTCGCCGCTGACGCAGATGGTGAGCGGGCTTGCCGGCGCGGCGAAGGTGGCGGCCGGCCATTCGACATAGTCGCCGAGCTTATAGAGATAGGCCGCCTTCACGGCATATTCGGGCGCGTCGGACTGCGCCCGGGCAGCGCCCGCCGCGAGACCGTTCGACAGCACCAGCAGACCGGCGCACAGCATGTTCCGGCCGCGCATGACGAGCGAGCGCGTCATGCTCAGTACCTCCCGCGCACGGCGACGAAGACGGTGCGTCCGATATCGTGCAGCGGCGGCGCGCCGAATTGCAGGGGCAGAGAGCCGAACTCCTGATGCCGGTGGTCGAAGAGATTGGTCACCGAGACCGACGCCTCCACATCCTGCAGGAATTTCCACCCCACCCGCGTATCGAACGAGACGTAGCTCGGTATCGCCGGGGCAGGCAGCCGGCCGATCTGGCGCACGCCGAGATCGAGCTCGACCTCGTCGGTGATGTTCATCTCGGAGCGCAGCGAGAGCTGGTGCCGGGGATCGTCGCCCTCGGCCGTCTTGCCGATAGGATCGTTGCTGCCCGCCTTGAAGCGCAGGCTCTCATGCAGCAGATTGAATCCGGCCTTGAGGCGCCACCAATCGGCGACGCGATAATCGCCCCAGACCTCCAGACCGTAGCTGTGGCCTTCCAGCCGGTTCGCGACCAGGAGGGGCAACCCGCCGGCGGGGGACAGCTCGAAGCTGCGCAGATCGTCATAGGAATTGTAGAAGCCGGAGACCGACAGAGAAATTCTCGAGCCGAGCTGCTGGCGCCAGCCGAGCTCATAGGCGGTGAGCGTCTCGTCCTTGAAGCTCGGTCCGCCGGCGACGACCGTCGTCGCGCCCACCGTCTCGAACAGGTCGTGGTCGATGCGCGAGGGCGTACGCACGGCCCGCGATACCGCCGACCACAGCAAGCTGTCGCTGAAAACCTTCCAGGCGAGCCGCGCGCTCGGCAGCGGTGCGAGGCCGGTGTAGCTGTTATCCTCCAGCCTCAATCCGAGAATGAGCTTGAGGCTGGCGGTAAGCGCAATACTGTCCTGCGCGAACAGACTTCCAAGGTTCAGGTCGCGCCGTACCGGAAGCAGGAAGACGCCCGACGCGATCGCGACGCGGTCCTCGGTCAGGCGGTAGTCGGCGCCCCAGACGACCTCGTGCCGGTCGAGCGGCGAGAAGCTGTGCTGGGCCTCGATGTCATAGGTAGTGACCTCGGAGATCACCGAATCATTGAAAGTCGAGCGGTTGGCGTAATCGTAATAGGCCTGCAGCTGAAACGAGCCATTGTCGAGTTGGCGCGTCCAACGGGACAGGAGATTCCTGCCGGACAGGAGCAGGTCGGGTCCAGTGGCCGCACTCTCCGAACCGCCATAGGCGTCGCCCTGCAGCGTGAGGGCGTCGAGCCCCCTGCCCCAGTCGATGCGGAACCCGCCTTGCGGCTTGTTCCAGGCATCGTGGAGATGCGGGCCATTCGCGACCGAGCTGTCGCCGTACCAAAAGCCCTTGGCATAGATGCGATAGGTCGCATCGGGGCCGAGCTTTCCGCCATAACGGACCCCGCCATCGATCTTGGTGTTGCCGGCGCCGAAGGTCGCGAGCCCGCCTTGCGTGTCTCGCGAATTCTTGGTGATGATATTGATGACACCGTTGACGGCGTTCGCGCCCCACAGCGTGCCGCCGGGGCCGCTGATGACCTCGATGCGCTCGATATCCTCGGGCAGTACATCCTGCACGTCCCAGAACACGCCGGAGAAAAGAGGCGTGTAGACGCTGCGGCCGTCGATCAGCACCAGCAGCTTGTTGGCGGCGGTGCTGTTGAATCCCCGCGCCGTGATCGCATAGGAGTTGTTGCTGACTTGCGCCACCTCGAGGTTCGGAGCCAAGCGCAGGATTTCCGGCAGGCTCGTCTGGCCGGAACGCCTGATGTCCTCGTTGGTGATCACATAGACCGCCGCGGGCGCGTCGCTCAGCCGCTCCGCCTGACGGCTCACCGAGGTGACCTCGATATTGCCGAGCTCCTCGAGCGATAGGGCGCGAAGATCCGTCGCCGCCAGCGATTGCGCCACGCTGCCGGCGGGGATCCCGAGCAGCGCCGCGATCAGGACCGATCCGGCGCAGCCGAGCCCGTAATGCCTTCGCATCGTTCTTTTTCTCCTTGGTCGCAAGCTCATTCGCCGACCTGCTCGTTCACCACGAGGCGCGGATGCCCGAGTATGGTGCGGGCATCGAGCACGGCCATCCGCTCTCCGGTAATGCCTTTGAGGAAAGAGGCGTGGATGCCGGAGAAGGTCGCCGGCGGCTCGCGCAGCTCGTCGAGGCGCAGCATCTGCACGCCCAGGATCACGTCGGCGAGGAGCCCGAACTCCATCGTCCCGTCCTGCAGGACGATGGCGCTGGTCGCGTTGGTGACGCCGGAGGGCGGCAGGCCGAAGAGCCGCTTCAGCTCGATCACCGGGCACAGCTCGCCGCGCAGATTGACGATGCCGAGCACGAAGGCCGGCGTGCAGGGAACCGGGGTGAGGTCCTTGAGCGGATAGACCTCGCGCACGAACCCGGTCTCGACGGCGTAGCTTTCCCAGGCGAGCTGAAAGACCAGGATCTCGATCGTTTCGCCTGTGCGCCCGTCCTGCTGCTCACTCGCCAGCTTGCGGGCACGCTCCTGCAACACCGCAGCCACTGCCTCGGGCGTGTCACGGGCAATCTCGACTGTCATGAGGCGGCCCCGACCAGGCGGGAGTCGCGCAAGCTGCGGATGGCGTCGGTGAGCGTGCGAACGCTCACCCCATCGAGCTCGGCGACCGTATCCTGGGGGGCACGCTCGGACAGGATGGCCAGCGCATTGTCGAAATGCCGGCGCGCTCGCGATTCCTTGCCCTCGCCGAGCGCCAGAACGCCCAGCCCATAATGGGCCGGGACGAAATCGGGCGCGAGATAGAGCGCTCGGCTGAGCGCTTTAGCCGCCTCGGCGCGCTGTCCCATCTCGATGAGGATGCTGGCCCGCAGGCAATGAGCACCGGGATCCGCCTTGTCGGCCTTGATGGCGCGGTCCGCCCACAGCGACGCTTCGGACAATGCGCCGCGATCGGCATGGAGGCGGGCAAGCAGCAGCTTGGGGGCCGCTGCCGTCGGCAGGCGCTCCAACCATTCACCCGCGAGCCTCATGGCGTCCGCTTGCCGCCCTTCGCGGACCGCCTCCCTCGCTTGGCTTTCGAGCCTGACCATATCGACAGGACCGGGCGCCGTGGTGGCAGCGCCGTACACCGGAGGTGCCGATTGCTTGGTGCTGGGCCGAAGCGGCAAGGCGCGCAGGCGCGGCGGCGCGGGGCGGGCCACGCATTTGCGATAGACGGCGGGAGCCAGCGGCTCCAGCCCGTCATGCTCGGCGAGGCAGGGCAGCACCGCATCGGCGGTACCGGTCACCAGGATGCCGCCCGCACCCAGCGAATCGATCAAGCGTGCCGCGACCTTGCGCGCTTGCGAGGCCTCGAAATAGATCAGGACGTTGCGGCAGAGGATCACATCCATGCCGGGGGCGCCGGCAACGGGCGAATAGTCGGCTTCAATGAGGTTCAGGGCTGCGAAAGTGACGCGGCGGCGTAATCCTGGAGCAATCTCGAACCCGCCCTCCGGATGCGGCGCAAAGAAGCGCTGCTTCAGGGCATTCTCCATGCCGCGGAACGACCAGTCGCGATAGAGTCCGCGGCGCGCGCGACCGAGAAAATGCTCATTGATGTCGGTTGCGAGCAGGCTGATGTCCCATTGATCGTCATCGGCGAACCCGAGCCCGAGTCCGAGCTCGAGCTCGAGCAGCATGGCGATGGAATAGGCTTCCTCGCCGGTGGCGCAGCCGGCGGTCCACAGGCGCACCTGCCGTTGCGATCGCGGCAGCGCGCGGCGGGCCGCCAACAGCCCGAGAAGCGTCTCCTGCAAGGCGGCGAAGCCTGCGGGCTCACGAAAGAAATAGGTCTCGCCGATGGTGAGGTGCCCGGCCAGGACCGCGAGCTGTGGCGATGTGACCGGCCCATCGAGCAGCGAGACCACATAGCTGCCGGCATCCCTGAAACCGGATTCGGCGGCGGCCGTCTCGAGCGCGCGCGCCAGCAGGCAGTGGCGATCTTCAGCGAAGACGAGCCCCAGGCGATCCACGACAAAGCGGGCGACAGCGGCCAGCACTGGCGGCGAAAGCGCCGTGCGGCTCTTCTCAGGCGAAAGCATGAACCGCCTCCGCCAACCGGCGCTCCTCCTCGAGGGAAAAGAATTTTGCCAGGCTCTGGATCAGCACCAGCCCATCCGGGAGGCGTCCGACCCCTTCGACCAGCTCGGCTCCCGACAGCACGCTTTCAGCCGCCACGATCGCAGTCCGGTCGCATGCCAACACCTCGAGATCGCCATGGACGAGCAGGCCGAGCAAGCGCGCCGGCGTGCGCGCGATGATGATGCGGTCCTCGAGCGCGATCTCCCGGTCGGCCAATCCAAGTCGCCGCCGCGGATCGGCAACCGGCACAATTCGCCCATGCAAGCTGAAGATACCGCGGATCACCGCGGGTGAGCCGGGAAGCGGACTCAGCGCGACGGCGCGCACCACCCTCTCGACGCTGTCGAGGGCGATCGCATGGCGTTCCCCTTCGATGCTGAACTGCAGCAGGCCGACCGATGGGGTCTGATCCACGCGCGTCCTCCGCTGCTAGGGACCGCTCGGCGCCGCCGCCGGCGCGCGCGTCGCCTCGACCGGCGTCTCCTGGCGCCGTGTCAGATATTCCAGCACCTTCAAGGTGGCCGAGGAGTGGGAGGTGAAACGGAGCGCAAGGATCCCGGCGCCAGGATTGTTGCGCATCACGACGGCCCGATCGGCGAAGGTCTTCTTCTCCTCCTCGTCCCCTTCGACCCGCAGGGTAACCTTGATCTGCTTGTCCGGCTGCAGCGCACCGGAATAGCCGCCGATCGCCAACCCGCCGATCGACCAATCGACCGTACGATAGCTGCGCTCGCCAATGGTCACATGCAGCGCCGGATCGCTGAAGCGCTTGTAGCGTCTCGCCTCGCGGCCGCTGCGCCGCTCGTCGGGAAGAGCCCCCTTATTCTGTCGCCGGTCAGGGATCGCCGTCGCCCGCAGCGCCGGCTTCTCGACGCGATAGAGATGACCGCCGAGGCCGCCACCCGTCCCCGGCTTGGCCGTCGGAAGATTCGCGAGCATGGCATCGAGCTGCTGACGGTAATGGGGCTCGACTCCCTGCGCGACCGCACGGTCGATATAGACGCGGATGAGGCTTACCAGATCGTCATGCGGTTGGCTGTCACCGGCGCGGAGCCGCGCATCGAGCAAGGCGTAGAGCTTCTCGATGGCACGCTTGAGCGCAGCCAGACCGGCATTTTCCTTATTCGCAGGAGCGGTGGCGGGGACCGGCGGCTGGGTTGCCGTTTCGGCGGCGGGTGTGAGCGCCACGCCGCCGCGCTCCATCAACGCGAAGAGCTTGCGCTTGAGCGTGTTGGTATCGAAGGGCTTGACGACATAATCGTCGACCTTCAGCCCCCTGGCGGCCAGCACCATGTCCTGGTGGGCCGCGCCGGTCACCATCACGAACAGGGTCGCCTGGGTGCGGGGATGGCCGCGGACTTTCCGCAAGATTTCGAGGCCGCTCACCGGCGTCATCATCAAGTCGGAGACGATCAGGCCGAAATCCAGGTC
>Ga0134126_10011310_pt1 | contig 11258 bp, 8 predicted proteins | sample KB31752_FD_96881 | JGI IMG/M metagenome (GOLD analysis project Ga0134126, IMG submission 96881) | Terrestrial soil microbial communities with excess Nitrogen fertilizer from Kellogg Biological Station, Michigan, USA - KB3-175-2 | ecosystem: Environmental > Terrestrial > Soil > Unclassified ... | reverse complement strand
GGGCTGTGGAGAAGGAGCGGGATTGGCAGCGGGACAAGCAGAGGTTGGCGCGGATGCGGCGGTGAAGGCTGTGGCGAGCGCGCTCTTCGCGGGAGGATGAAGAACGTCTCAGGCTTAACGCTTACTCACCGCTTGCCACGGGGTCCCGGCCGCTGCTTCCGAACACTCGCAGCGCAGTAGGCCGATGTCGCCACTTCAATCCAGGCCAGGCCCTCCCTGCAGGGACCGAGCGCCTCTAGTCCCACCTCGATCGCGGCCAGTGCTGTAGCGCCGTCCGACACCCCGCCCCGTGGCCGTTATGAGAGTCGCCCTTGATCCTTAAATAACGGAGGCGAGCCAAGCACAGAAACCAACAGATGCGACGGATGTTGCAAATCGCGGTAAATGGATTGAATCGCCGCCACTGGCGCCCCAGGCTCGCCACCGCGGTTCGCATTACGATCGAATCGAGGAAAATCCGCTGAGCAGATATCAACTCGGACCCGATGACCTGCTTTGAACCTGACGGCCGTCGCCCACATGTCGATACTCAGGGCGTACACTTGGCCTGGTACCAACAACTCCGGCTCACCGGACAAGTTCCGGTACCTTGCACGGATAATGCCGCTTTGCATTTGCACAGCCCGGCCGTCGGGAAACACGTCACTCAGGCGGGCCGAGAAGTCCGTGTCAGGTGCGGTAGAGCTCACGTGCAAAATCAGCTTAAGGGATCCAATAACATCCAAGTCTCGAGACAGAATATCCGTAGTATAAGTGAGGACATCTGGCCGCCGCTGCACGTCACTGACGTCCACGCTGCCTGCGTGATAGACATTCGACACAATACTTCCACCGACAGTAGGTGTCGGGTCATCAGGAAGATACGTATAGCTATCTGGGGGCGATGCCTGCGACGGACGCGTCAGCGACAACGTGCCCCCCGCCGAAAGATACAAGCTGACGACCCGCGCTTCTGGCGGCGGCCATGCGGAAGCGGTGCACCACTGATTCTCACCCATAAGATAGTAGGTGACTTTCGGCCATGTATCCGTGGTGTTCTTCCTCTGTCCGTCATACCAGAAGAGCAGCAACTCGACGATGTCCTGAATCCTGTAGGTTCTTTCGAGTTCCAGGCGCCCTTGCGCCTGCTCATGGTAGCCGGGGCTGCTGTGGGCACTAGGAGCAATGACGAGTCGGCATCGCGAGGCAACCGTTTCATCGGCCTCTCGCATCAGCAATTCCCAGGTCGCGAGAGCATCATTTAAGCCCCAGTCGTACCATCCCGTGATCATCAGCGCTGGTGAGCGTATCGATCTACACAACTCGCTCTGGCTCGCACACGGCAGCGTATGCGCGTCATGAGATATCTCATGTCCAAAGAATCGTTGCGCCTGCTCTATGCCTGCGGCGGTCACCGCGGGCTCTTGCACGGCATCTCGAATGAGAGCTGCGCGCCCGGCACCAGAAAGAGAACTGTACTGCTTCCATAGCCATCGTTGCCCTTCCCGCACGGATAGCGATTGGAGCTGCGGATATCGCTTGATCAAACTGGGTGAAAACGACTCAGTGAGGGGCTCATTGAAGTATCCCCCGGATAACGTCTCCTGCAACATCGCCCGCTCCAGCTCGTCGTGTGCGACCTGGACTTTTTCCGAGCCTTTGCCGACGGAGCGTGAATACGCATTCAGGAACATATACAGGCGCGTGGTATTCACCGCAACGCCAAGACTACCAACTTCCGGTGCGATAGCCCCCATCCTCGGATGCGCCGCCATGCACCACTGGGTTTGTGCCATGTACGAGCCACCACAGCCACCTAGAAATCCGTCAAACCAGGCTTGTGAGGCAATCCACTCGACCAGATCAAAGCTGTCATCCCTTTCAAATACATAGTAATCCCAGGTGTCCGGCTCGCTGTCTCCGGTTCCACGGCAATCCTGAGAAACGGCAGCGTATCCGTGTTGCGCGAGGACCTGCAGTGCTGGCCCGAGCTTTTCGTGTGCGCGCCCATACGGCGTGCGTACAGCAATCGTCGGTGCCGGTCCGTTTGTTGGCAGGTAGACATCTGTCGCCAAACGGACGCCGTCGCGCATCGCAACCCACACCGTCTCCCGATGGATCGGGGCGGACTTCTTCAGTAGGTTCCTCGCGCCACTCATTGCTGTCAGGATCCGCTCCAACTCCGGCGCGGCGTCCCTGAGCAGCTTGGGCAAAAAATCAGCCATCGTATGACTCACTGTGCACCCGAGGCTCCGTTAACCAAGTGAGCCTTTCCCAGCCCATCTGCAGCCACCCCGGTCCCGAGGTCGCGGCTCACAGTGCGCCCAATCGCCCAAAGATGATGCGCCGCCCAAAACCCCAACAGGGAAAAAGACATCATGGCGTATCGTAGCGACTCCCCCCTGAACACCGAGCTCAGAGCATCGCTCAGTGCTCCTACGACTTGCGGCCCTACTCCCATTCCAATCAAGTTCGCGGCGAGCATCACTGCGGCCAACGTCGTGGCGCGCAAGTCGTTCGGGACCAGCCTCTGTAGCAATGCGAACGTCGGACCAAAGAATGAATTGAACAAGACCATGACCCCGACCAGGGCAAATAGAGCCTGACGCTTTCCAGGAGCAAACAGGAACAGATAGAGACAAGGAACAACCGCAATAATCAATATCGCGATCATCCGCATCTGCGCTCGCTCATCGCGCGGAAACCACTTTCCAGCGACATAACCGCCAAACAACGTGCCCGCGATACCGCCCAGCCCGAATATCAGACCGAGCCATACACCCAGCTCTCCGGTATCGATTGCATAGGTCCGCATAATGAATGCCGCATACCATGGTGCCAAGCCGGACCCCATGGTGTAGAGCAAGATGAGGGCCAGGGCCAGATGCCGAAAAGCCCCTAAATTCCAAACTCCTACCATCGCCAATAACGGGCTTGGCCCGGCCCGCGTTTCGCTTGCTGCCGCGCCCGATGCGCGCGTGGGGTCTTTAATAGTGGCCCTGACGAGCACCGCGGCGGCAAGCCCGGGAAGACCGATCACCACCAACGCCACTCGCCAACCGAGCAGCTCATTCAACCAGCCACCCACGATCAAACTGAACAGCGAAGCAATCGAGCTGGCCGACATATAAACCGTCATCGCACGAGCCCTCTCGGCGGGCCTCGGGAAATAGTCTCCGACCAGCGAATACGTCGGTGGCATGCATCCTGCGGCGCCCACAGCTGCCGCAATTCGAGCGAGCACGAGGTGAGACATCCTCGTTACAAAGAAACACGCCATCACCATGACACCCCAGAGGGCGACAGCTACCGCGGCAATGTTTGTCCGACTTCCCCGATCCGCCCAACGCGCGAAAGGCAACCCCATCAAAGCGTACAGAATTCCGAAAGCCGGCCCGGAAACAAACCCCAACTGAGTGTCGGAGAGCTGCAGCTCCACTTTGATGGGCTGCAGCAGCAGAAGCAGTAAGTTCTGGTCCATGAAATTCAGCGTGTAGACCAGAGTCAGCACCGCCAGCACGTAATACCGATGGAGGCCGCTCGCCACTGCTCACCTTCCTGCTTCTGGTGCGCGCCTCGCACTTCGATACTCGGAAATAACGTGCCGCGCCGCTTTGCCGAGAATCGCCCCGCGCCGCCGCGCCAGATCCTTCTTGGTTACCCGGGCCAGAATTCCACCTGCGCCGCCGGTCCGAACAATTCCCTCGCTCCATGGCAGAACGCGAGCGTCCAAGCCGTTGCGTGCGTCTCCTGAGAAAACACGCGTAGAGTCAAACGAAGACCCGGGATCTTCTCACTGCACAGATACTTGGCCAGACCATAATGCCCGGTGACAAAGCCCACTTCCGGGTATTTGAACTCTTCCAGTTCGCCGACCGACATAAACACACTCGCCTCCGCGGGCTGAGCGAGCGCGACGAACTTCGATGCCAGCTCCACCCCGAAGTTCTTCCCGTGATACGAAAGCGCGGGACTGCCCAGAATGTACCGTTTGAAGAGCTGGGGACGCGAAAACAGAGCGTGCAACCCGAAAGTAGCCCCAGCTGAATACCCAAAGTAATTGTTGTCCCCCGCGTTGATCGGATAGCGCGCCTGAAGAAAAGGCATCAACTCATCGCCGACGAATCGCAGAAATTCAATGGAATCCGTGGTCTTTGTAACGCGCTCGATGCTAGTGATTCCCGTGATCAACGCGGAGCACGCGAGGTTATTGACGACATCCAGAAAGTTCTGTCTGACCTCATGCGTCAGAAGATCCCGCAAACGCAAGATCTCCGCGTTGCCGGACTCCGAGTACCCTATTCCCACAACAATGAATCTGGGAACCTCCCCGCACACCTGCAGGCTCTTGGTCAGACTCACGATCCCGTCAAAGTAATCATCCCCGTCGGTTAGATACAACACGGGAAATGTTTCAGAGTCTCCTGCAAGCCTGATCGGCTGTAGCACCCGTATTCTGAAGGTTTCTTTGACGAAAGATGACTCGATGAGATGCTCCGACACCTCGTACGGCTTGTATGCCTTAACGCCCGCAACGCTCATTAAAAAGACCTCGCAACCGAGAACCCCGCCGTGCGAGGCTGTATGTAGTAGAAAGCAAACGGCGGAAACGTGCCCAGGCCGCCATCCAGTACACCCCTTCGATCGGTGAGATTGTTAACGAACAGATTCAGCGTCCAGGAGTCGTATTTGACTCCTGCCTTCAGATCGGTCTTGGCATAGGCAGGCAACGGTTGCCTCTGAGGAGTGCCGGTAAATACGTCCTGCCGGGCGCCGACGTAGCTGAGTGTGCCGCCCAAAAAGCCGGTCGACCTCCCCCAAAGCGGAAAGTCCTGCTCCAAGGACAGGCTGCCGGAGAAGCGGCTGCTATAGGGCAGCCGGTCTCCGGACACTCCATACAAAGAACTGTTTTGCGGGAATGACTGCGTCAGCACGGCATCGTTCCATGCCGCCCACGCCGACACCGTCAGGCTTCTAAGAGGCCTTTCCTCGATAGACAGCTCCACGCCCTGACTCTTCGCGCCACCGCCATTGGCGTTATAACCCTGATCGTTTTGCGGATTGGTCAAAGAAAGCTGGATGTCCTTCCAATCGATGTAGTAGACGGACGCATCGATCGACAATGACTTGTTGAAGAAATTCCCTTTCGTCCCAACTTCATAGTCGAGCGTCTTGTCCGGGTTGTACTTGGGAGGAACGATACCGCCCGGCAGGGTGTTCGGTCCGCCGGCGCGGTACCCGGACGCGAACCTGGCATACACCATGATGTCCGGTGCAATCCGCAAGCGCGGCGTCACCAGGTAGGTAAAGGCATTCCCGGTGGTTTCGAGCGGAGACATTGAGACAGGCGTTGCAGCCCCAAAGAGAGGGCCCACAACCGTCTGTGAGTAACCCTGCTCGATATGGCCTTCCCGCGCGCCAAACTGAATATCGAACCGCTCGCCGAAACGGACCGTGAGGTCGGTGAACGCGGCATATTCTGTGTAGGCGCTGGGGTAGGTCTCATATCCGAGCTGCCCCACTGTGGCGCCCGTTGATGGATCCACGGCCGGGGAATCCTGCGCGGCGGGCGACCGTTCATGGGTATAAAATGCGCCAAACAACCAATCGAACCTTTCCCCGACGGGTACCAAGGCGCGGATTTCCTGGCTGAATTTACTGGTTCTCGCGGCTGTATAAACCGGGCTTCCCGTTACACCGAAAATGGATTCCGTAAAGCTGCCCAGCGTGTAGCTTAGATCGAGCGAGTCGTGTTCCTCGTTGACGTTATATCCGGTAATGGAGGTGAGCGTCGCCCGCCCAAGCTTTGTCGATACGATGGCACTGAAGGCTTGCACCTTCCGCTCAGTCCCACCGACCCCGCGCAAGTAATCCTGCTGCAGATCTCCCAGGCCCGGCAGCACGTCGATCGCATTGGAACCGTTGTCCTTCATGTTCTGAAAGAGTGCGCTCAACTTCACCGAGAAGTCCTCGGACGGCTTCCACAACCCGGACAGGTGCGCACCATACGTTTCCGTCTTGTTGAGCGCATCGCTGTGAAGAATGGGATTGTCGATATATCCCGGATCTTGCCGGGAGAATCCACTGACTCGCACGGCGAAGGTGTCTGTGACGGGAAGGTTCACCGATGCCCGGATGTTGTATCCAAGCTGCCCGCCGTTGTACACGCTACTGACTCCCGCCTGCACTCGGCCCGAAAAGCCCGCGGTCGAGGGATCTACAGTCACGAACTTTACCAACCCTCCCAAGCTGCTCGCGCCGTACAGGGTCCCCTGCGGCCCACGTAGCACTTCGACTCGGGCCAGATCGCTCGGATCCAGGTCAGGAATAATTTGCGCACCACCGAGCTGCGTGGAGGACCCGAACGGGACATCGTCGATGAGAATGGCCACGGTTGGATTGATGAAACCGCCAGTTGTCACACCGCGAATGGTCAAGAACTGACCACCTTGTATGGACGGTGATACATCGAGTCCCGGAACACTGGTGTAGTACTCTTGCAACTCGAGCTGGTTATTTTCAGCCAGCGTGTCACCACTGATCGCGGTGATGGGCACAGGGACGTCCTGAAGGCGCTCCTCGCGCTTCTGCGCTGTGACGACCACTTCATCAACGTCCCTCTGGCGAACGCCGTTCTGGCTTGTCGCGGCGCTCGCCAGGCTTTTTTTTGGCGGCAGCTTTTGCTCTGGACCGGCGGGCGCGGTCGACTCGGCCTCCGTGCGAAGGGCGATGGTCCGATCGTTGACACGATAGACCTTTAGCCCCGAGGAAGTCAGGATCGCCGCAAGCGCTCGCTCTGTTGTGTAGCTTCCGGACAGCGCTGGAGCCATCAAGTGCGGATCGATATCCTCCGGGTGGTAGATCAGTTGCGCGCCAGTCTGACGGGCAAGCGCTGCAATAGCATCTTTGAGAGGTTGCCGATCCAGGTGAATGGCCACCGGCGCCGCGTCCTTCCGTGCCGGTGGCTCTTGTGCCGTACCGACCATGCTGAGGACGCCCGATACCGCAACAAACGCTGACAGCCCTCCCAACGGGAGGCTCTGACGAGACCGATTAGGAGCACGTAACTTTCGCATACCAAACTGCCCCGCCTGTTTTCTAGTGTTGTTTAAGGTCTGTTTTCGATTCGGTCACATGGCGACCGGGTGGCGTGCTGCCCTGCAGCCCCGTAGATGCCGCCGCCGCTTGCGATTGCCCCCCACCGTGTCATTTTTTTTACACCTACGGGGGCAAACGGGTAGGCTCACGCATCTACCTAATGCCGATGGTGTGGACTGCGGGTGGTTCGGAGGCTGGGCGGGCGGCCAATGCGAAGAATCAGATGCTGAAGAAGACCACAGGTGTCGTTGCTACACCGACCTTAGGCTCGATTGCGGCTGAGGCGTACGGAGACCTGATACACCGGTTCCTACTATCCCGGGCGCCCCGGAGTGATGTGCCGGACCTGGTCCAACAGGTGTTCTTGAAACTGCTGAAGGTCCCGTACGATGATCTCATCGTCAACCCGGAAGCCTTCATCATCCAGAGTGCAAAGCTGGTACTGCTCGAGCATCTGCGGCGCGAGCGTAATCGCCAGAAGATCCTGTGCACAGACTCGGATCTGGTCGAACAGTTGAGCAAAAGTTCTCAATTGGCCGATTTCGATGAACCCGCCCATCTGGTGAGCTCCGCCGAGTTCTTCGAGCGATTCCTGAACAGCTTGCCTGCGCACCACGCTGCGGCACTGGTTCTGCATAAGCGCGACGGCCTGACCCACGAGGAGGTCGCCGCTCAACTTGGCGTGACTACTCGAGCTGTACGACGCTATCTCATCAAAGCCCGAGCACAACTGGCTCGCGCGCTGGCCGACGGATACGGGACTCCACGGGGAAGCGAGCCGTATGAATGAATGTCGTCATACTGAGCGCTCGATCCAAGAGGAGGCTGCTTTCCTCCTCGAGATGTCTCGTGGAGGGTTAGAGCCGAACCGCGCGGCCCGAGCACGTCTAGCCCAATGGGTGAGGCGCTCGCCTGAGCATCTCGAAGCCTACCTGAGGCAGCTCACGGTCGAAACCGAGCTGCAGGGTCTAGATCAACTGCGTGACTTCGATGTAGCTGAGCTCGTGCGGCGGGGTCGCGAGGGCATCAACGTAGTGCGCTGGCCCGGCACAGTTCCAGGCGACGCCAAACACGACAGGCCTGCTGCGAAGGACGGGGACGGGCGCAACGCCGAGGTCGTGTCGCCTCTTAAGAGAGCCACCCATTGGCTGGCCCTCGCGGCAGTTTGTTCCATGGTCGCTCTCATCCCTGGCACAGACCCCGTGTCGCGCCGTTCGATGTACCAGATCACACCCCCATCGGTCGTCCATGCGACAGGAATTGGCGAGCATCGGCGAATCGAGCTACCCGATGGCTCGACGTGCGAGCTAAATACTCAGTCGGAGATCCGGCTTGCATTTTCAGCCGGACAACGCGAGGTCTACCTGGTCGCCGGGGAGGCGCTCTTTACCGTTCGCCACGATCCTCGCAGGCCCTTCCGCGTCCACGCTGGCCAGACGCAGATTCAAGACATCGGTACACAGTTCAACATCCGACGGTCCGCTGAGGTCACCATCGTTTCAGTCATGGAGGGCGAGGTCCAGATTTCACGCTCCCCGATCGCTGATCACTCCGGCCAACCTGCCAAGGAGCAGCCAGGCCATTCTCTGGCTGTAGTGGCGAGCAAGGACTATCGCCCGCTCCAAGGCCAGACCCTTCTCGGCGCCGGCGAGGAAATGAAGATTGTGGCCGATGGATCGCTCGGGCGCCGCGGCAAAGTCGATATGCACCAGGCGACCGCGTGGCTCGACGGCCGTTTAGTCTTCTCCGAGGCCACCCTCGAGCAGGTCGTGGCCGAGTTCAACCGCTACAACGAGCAACAGATCATCCTCATCGGCGAGACTCGCAGACCGCGACTCTTCAGCGGCGCCTTCGATGCTCACGATCCCCAGTCCTTCCTCGAATACCTCCGGACCGACGACAAAGACCTCACCATCGAAAGTGATACCGGACGACTCGTGATCCGTGGGCCCTAAGCCCCCGAACTCCGAACTCCAAACCCCGAGCCCGAACGCCGCCCTTGCGTGGCCCGTGCTGCATAGCAACACTCCCCGGACCCACGCGCTCAACGCCCGGATGCAGTGGCATAATCATCATGCGTGGGTGTCAATCAAATCCTCAGGTTGGGGGACTAGAGCAGGCGCTGGCGCATCTACAGGACACAGCTGACTCACAATGCGAAGGATGTTGGCGGATCGGCGCTGGTGAGCGATCGGTCCATTGGACATCAACCGCAAAGGACGAGGGACCATGAGCCACAAGCCCGGTGCGGGTGCATCAGATGAACTAGCCAGCGAATATGTCGAGTTACTGCGCGACGGCGACCGCGCGGTTCGCGAGGCATTCGTCGCCTGGCTCAGGCGCTCTCCCGAAAACCTACTTGCCTACCTACACGCGAAACTCGCAGACGGGCAATTCGGCAACCTCGACCCCCAGCGCCGCATTGGCGTTGAGGCGCTGGTGCGACGGGCACGAGCTCACTTGAGGCAGGGAGAAAATGCCTGAGCGCTCCGAAGCTTTGCAATGTGATCGCACCTCCAAACACTCTCGAAGCAGCACTCACCAACAGATGCCTATGTCAACATCACCGTCATATGACGCCACTACCATCACAAAATCGATCCGCAGCGGGAAAATATCCGCCCGAGAGATATGTGTCGAATTTCTCGAACGGATTACCACCTGCGAACCGCGGATCCATGCCTTCGCTCATCTGGACCCGGAGGCGGCAATACGAATGGCAGAGTCTGTCGACTCGCGCTCCGTGAAGGGACCGCTTGCCGGCGTGCCCATTGGCGTCAAAGACATATTTGACACTGTTGATATGCCAACAGAATACAACTCGCCGATATATGAAGGTCACCGGCCTTCTCGTGATTGCTCCGCAGTTGCCCGACTACGGGCCAAGGGCGCGGTCGTGATCGGCAAAACCGCGACGACTGAATTTGCGTTCATGCATACCGGCCCGACGCGAAATCCATTCGGCCGGAATCGAACCCCAGGAAGCTCGAGCGCAGGTTCGGCCGCGGGAATGGCGGCCGGCTTCTTTCCCATCGCTCTAGGTACTCAAACAGCGGGATCGCTCATCAAACCTGCATCGTATTGTGGCTCATTTGCCTACAAACCCACTTTCGGCAGAGTTTCCATGGAGGGAGTCAAGCCATTGGCACCCTCCATGGATACCATAGGTTGGTTTGGAAGGTCTGTCGAAGACCTCCGGCTGCTCGCGGAGGCGCTCCTTGGTGAGGAGTGGCTTGCGGGTGTCACGGTAACTGCGCCGCTTAAAATCATCGCCGCCGAGACCGACTTCTGGGACGAGTCGAGCGCAGACGTTCGCGAAGTGTTTCGCTGGTCCTTGGAAGCCCTTCGAGACAGCGGGCACGAAGTGCAGGAAGTGACCGTCCCCTTCGATTACAGGACATTGGCCGAAGCACATAAAGTGATCAACGACAAGGAAGGAGCGCGTTCTTTGCGCTACGAATACGAATTTCACAGAGCACTATTGAGTGACTCCGTCTTGAAGATGATCGACGATGCCCACGAACGCAACTGCACGGAGGAAATGGCAGCGAGGGCATATATTCAGGTGAAAACACGTGACATGATGAACTTCATGAAGGCATACGATGTGATCGTTACCCCCAGTACGGCCCACGAGGCCCCCGAGGGACTCGCCGCGACCGGTACATCAAACTTCATAAAAACCTGGAACGCCCTTGGAGTGCCGCAAGTCAACGTTCCAGTCCGGCGAGGAAGACACGGCCTGCCCATTGGCCTTCAACTCGTCGGGGCCTATGGCAACGACTCACGGCTCCTGGACATAGCACGCACCGTGTCAGCAGAACTAGGTGTCGAAACTTCCGAACTTGCTGATTAATGCACCGAGCTCAGCGTGGCACCACGACGCTTCAGCTGCAAACCCAGGCTCTCGGGCCACGCATTCGGCGATGAGGCAATGTAGAGACCTGCATCAGAGGCCGAAGAGGCCAACCTGATGACATTGCACAACATAGCCCCCAGTTCACGAGAACCGTACCCCGCCATCCCGTTGTGAGCGATCTTCAGATTATCCAGTATCAGGATGTCGCCTTCTTTCCAGATGAATGAGGAGTATCGTCGTCGCATAGAAGCAGCCAAGAGCTGAATCTCCGGCTCGGAGAAAAGAGCAGTCAGCGGCAGAGCGCTGCTCAAGGGAGCTGACG
>Ga0134126_10011309_pt1 | contig 11258 bp, 5 predicted proteins | sample KB31752_FD_96881 | JGI IMG/M metagenome (GOLD analysis project Ga0134126, IMG submission 96881) | Terrestrial soil microbial communities with excess Nitrogen fertilizer from Kellogg Biological Station, Michigan, USA - KB3-175-2 | ecosystem: Environmental > Terrestrial > Soil > Unclassified ... | reverse complement strand
TTATCCAACAATGCACATGTAATTTCACGCCAGTCCTTTCCAGCAAAGGCGTCCGCATCACCGTAGATCTCATCCTTGGGGCGCGACATATCCCGAACCGCCTGGGGTCGTACCCGTTTCGCAAATGCCTGTTCGATGAAGTCGATATCGTTCATGTTACCGGCCCATATACCTGGCGCACTCTCCTACCTTGCTCCAAGCGATCGCCTGCTCACCCTGATGACCCTCGTCCCCACCGTTCCAGCACTTCTGGTCTCGGACTGACCGTGCTGTCGCGAGGTTTAGCCAAGCGTAGTATCTCTCCTCCAACTGCTCGGGCGACATGCCAGCCAAACATTTACACGCCTACGCCTACGGGAATGGGAATCCTATTGCCAGCGATGATCCGACGGGGAGGCTTCGCTCTCGATGCTTTCCGTCATCATAGAAGGTGTATGTCAAGCTCCCCGCACTCTGGACCTGCTGCAGCGGGCCGTCGATATCGTAGCTGCGGGTAGTCTGAGCGCCATTGCCCAAGGTCCATCCTGTGATGGGCCCAAATGGGCTGTACTGGATCGAGCTGATCAGTGGCTGGGTGTTGAGCGCGACACCTGAGACGCGTCCACTGAAGTCGTGATTGTAGCCAACAGACTGCCCCGAAGGTGTCGTGCTGGCCGCAAGGAGGCCGTTCTGGAACCAACTACCATCAGATCCACACCACCGGATTACTTTCTCCCCAAAAAATATCGCCGAACTTCATTGCGGCGTAGCCGCACAGCAGCCCCGTAAGCACGCAGCATGCGATCACGCTATGTGCCTTCCAAAGTGAGGTGAGCAGCGCTCCGACGGTGACAAAACAGCCGAGGGTAAAGCCACAGGCAAACCGAATCTGCTTCTCTAGCCGGTCGGATGGTTCCGACGTTCCGACTCCTACGTCCGGGCCATTAACTGGTCGTCTTCGCGAACCGTTTCCGGCGTTGGACTACCCAGGGAACTGTGCGGCCGCTCGCTAGCGACGTGCGCACCTGGGGATTGCGTTTGCCTACCGCATCGCGGCCGTCGTAGGTGACATCGACGGTCTTCCTCAACTCTGGCTAAGGGATTCGCACATCTCCTCATCTTCGCTCGGATAATGCACCAAGCCCATCTCCTGTGTTTCGACCATTATTGCAGTTGACAGGGGACCACCGCCAACAAGAGTTTCCTGGGTGAGCCATTTGTCGTAGCCAGGCAGACACTCCCTCCTGTCAAAGTCGCAGACAACCCGTCCCTTGACACCCGTTTCAACAAGAACGTTATCGCCAACCCTTACCTCAGAACCATCGCTCATGTATCGCAACGATTGAATCTCCTTCATTTCACAAACGGCTCAATTGGTATCCAGCCTAGTTGGAGCTAATTCGGCTTCGCAACGTCCCCTAATTACTGCCAAAAACAGTCACACTTCGGGTAAGGGTAAATAGGTTGTGGTGCGCCCCATAAACACCGTGCTGCTTTACGTCATCAGGAATGACGTCCAAAGGCCTGTAGGCAATGGTTCCTACCGGCACAATCCTTCCACTCACAGTTTTACATGGCGGACACTTCTTATCCTTGCATGAATCCTCTATGGCACTTCCGATCGCGCCGCCTGCCGCCCGCCCGACTGCTATGGCTAGCTGGTCAAGAGGGCCGCTCTCAGCCCCAGCAAGACCGCCTATCCAGCCACCGATTTGGCCGCCAATCGCTGACCCAAATGGGCCGGTGCCAGTGGTCAACATAACTCAGAGGATTCCCACCATCGTAGGCATAAGTAACGAATTCGTCAAAGACGAATCCACCGTTTTCGCAATGGCAACGAGCTGAAAGATCCCGAGTGCCTGCAAGCGCTGATACCCCCAGATGCGAGTTTTGGGCTAACGGCGGATCGGGTCAAGGGGGGTGGTGTGGCGATTGGCACCTATGCACCCGGCAAGCCGGAGGGCAGCTAACAAGGGGCGCCTGGGGGATGCACGCGCCTCGTGCAGCAAAACGCGCAAGTCATAAGCCTTGGGGGGGCCGCAATCAGAACAGCTTCGCGGTGCCTGTCAATCGTTCACAAGCGACTGAACCCTCGTCCATACGCTCTCGTCGATTGCATTGCCCCACACTCCCTTGAGCAAGTCCCTGAACTTTGGATTCGACTTCGCCTCAGCTTCAATCCACTCAATGACGTCTCGCCCATGGCGAGCCAACAAGGTTTCAAGCGGGCCAGCAGCTAAATCATCCAACACTTTTTCGTCCTGGCTTCCTAATTCCAGGATGCAACGTATTACAGCCCACGTACGAGTTGGGTCCCTTTCGATGAGCCTCTCAAGCTCATCGAACGCCCACTCTGTCTCGGCCTTGATGCGCTGCCCTTCGTGCACTTTGATATCAGGATCGCCCGGTAGCAAGATCCTTGGACCGTTCTGTGAGAAATGCCTGACCCATGCCCTGGCAATCTCTTCGTCAGAATACCGTAGATGTTCACCCATGGATCACTACCTTTCCGCCGGTGTATCAGGATACGGGGCTTCTGCAAGAGCCCTGTCTTCAGGTGTGACAAAGCAACCTTTCGCGTCCGCTTCCTCGATAAGCTTCTTCAATTGCTGTTGCTTCTTCAGAAATATGTCCCTGTGGCCCAACCACGATCCGCCTCGCCTAGAAAGGCGTTTGTCATATGCCGTGTCATAAAGGTTTCGCCAGTCAATCTGCGCAGCCAGGTAGCGCAAGCGCAACTCGCCCGCGAGCGCGGTAATGGCTATCTCGATCCGCCTGCAATCAGGATCACAAATGTTGCGAATCGCATTGACAGCATCGTCAACCGCCTGACTGAACTCCGATGGCGACGGCGGTGCAACGCTCCACGGGTTCGGCGGAAATATCGATGGAGATGGGGCCGTGCGTCCAGGGGGCGCCAATCCTAACGGGTCAATCTCGCTGAGCGGATTGCCGAGCCCGTAGGTGTATGTGTTAGTTCCACCATCGAGACCTATGGGATCACTCTCAACATACCTTCCGGTCGCCGGGTCGAAGTCTCTGAAGTAGTTGTAGTCTAGCCCCGTCTCCGCATCGTAGTACTGGCCCGGAAACCGCAGATTGTAAACGAAACCGTGCCCATCGCCATCCGGATCCTCATCCACAAATCCGGTTCCGTAGGCGTCGCTCGTCCAGCGCCACACAATAGTATCGTCGGTCGCACGTGTGACCCGCCGCGGCGTGTTCAGATGGTCCGTGTGAACATAATAGATGTCGACGGAACCGCTGCTGTTCGGACGCAGGGTCGCAAGGGGTATGTCGCCTAGCCAGATGGTCTCCTCGACCAGCGCTCCGGTGTCCGTATATTCCCCGATCAGGTGACCGGATTCGTCGTAAGCGAATAAGGTTGTGTTCGCGCCCGAGGTCTTACTCACGCGCTGCCCAAGCGCGTTGATGGTGTAGACGCTCGTCGCAGAACCCTGCGTGGCGGAAGTCAAACGGCCTGCGCCGTTATAGGCGAGCGTCAGGGCACCGATACTGGTGGCATTACCAGCTTGGTCGTAACCATAGGACCGCGCAAGGGACCCCGTCGTGGCCGTCAGCTGATTGCTCGTCGATGATACCGACAGGGTCGTCGTTCCGGGGACGACGCTGTAATCGTGCTCCGTGTCATCGCTGCGGCTCTCAATACTTCCGTCATCGTAGAAGGTATAGGTCGAGCTCCCTGCGCTCTGGACCTGCAGGAGTCGGCCGTCGACATCGTAGCTGCGAGTGGTCTGACTGCCATTGCCCCAGGTCCATCCTGTGATGGGCCCGAATGGGCTGTACTGGATCGAGCTGATCAGTGGCTGGGTGTTAAGCGTGACACCTGAGACGCGTCCACTGACGTCGTAATTGTAGCCAACAGACTGCCCCGAAGGGGTGGTGCTGGAGGCCAGCCGGCCGTTCTGGAACGTATAACCCACATTCAGGGTGATTCCGACGACCACCTGCTGCTTCTGCGCAATCCGCCCGAGAGAATCATAGGAAAAACCAGTCTGGCCGGATGAGTCCGCGATCCTCGAGAGACGGCCAATCGCGTTGGTCCCCTGATCGTAGGTGAACGTGATGGTCTGATCGGGATACGTGATCTGGGTGACCCGGTTGAGCGAGTCATAGGTGTAGCTGCCCGTCGATCCTCGCGCATCGGTACGGGTTTTCACATTCCCGGCGCTGTCGAAGGTCGATTGTGTCGTCCCGGTGTCGGGACTCACGGTCGTCTTCAGGTCTCCGAGTCCGTTATAGGCATAGGTGGTCGTCAGCGACCGCGGGTCGCTGACCGAAATCAGATTGTCCAGGGCGTCATAGCCGAAAGTCGAATTCCCGCCCGCCGGATCCGTCACCTGCTTGAGTCGACTGAGCTCGTCATAGAGGCTCGTCGTGGTTCGCGCCAGCGGTGCCTGGACGCTCGCCTGGTTGCCCATTGCGTCATAGCCGTACACCGTTGCCTGAGTGTCGGTGGCGGCGCTCGTCAGTTGTTGCCAAAGCTGACCCAGGTTGTTGTAGATAGCGCTCTGTGTCCGGGCAAGCGTCCCGGAAGGATCGTACGACTGCGTTTGCGTGTGATTTCCCAACTTGTCCAGGGTGTAGACGACCCGATCTCCGCTTGCATCATCCACCTCGGTGAGGCGGTGCGCACCGTCGTAAAAGTACGCCAAATAACTACCGTCAGGCTGCGTGACCTTCTTCAACAATCCGGTCGGGTAGTAATCGAAACTGGTTTGCTCCCCGCCCACGGTACGGGTCTTGATTCGCTGCCGCAGGTCGTAGGTCAGCACGGTCACGGTGCCGTTCGGGTCAGTGACCTGCAAAGGCATAGCGTTGGCGTCATATGAGTCATACGACGTGATGTGTCCAAGTGCATCGGTCACCGTATGCACCTGTCCGCACTTCGCGCCAGAGTTGCAGCTGTAATAGGTGTACGACGTCACATCGGCCACATCAGTCCGGGGCCCGTCTCTCGTTTGCACCTGAGCGTAGAGACCGGAATTGTAGTACTGGATCGTCCAGGTCCGACTTGCACCGGTCGCTCCGTCGGTTACGGTCTTCGTAAGCTCGTTGCCGTAGCTGTCGTACGTATATGCGGTAGTCTGAACTGGAGATCCCGTCCCAGTGGCTCCACTGTATATGGACACCTGAGCGGGCAAGCGGAACGTCGGATGCCACTGAGTGGTGGTGGTACGGGTGCGCGGCGTACTGCTTCCCGATCCCGTCAAACCTTCAGTTCTCGAGGTCTCCAGATTGCGAGTCGCATCGTAGATATAGGTGCTCCGGTTGTTGTTCAGATCCTGCGACAGCTGGGGATTTCCATTGGCATCGTACGTGGCATAGCCAATGTTCGGACAGCCGGCACAATAGGGGACCACAGACTGGGGCTTGAACACGCCGTTCGCGTTACTAAAGGCGTAAGAGCGATACTGGCCCAGGGGGTCGGAAGCGCCTGCGGTAAAGGACCCGAAACCGGACACACCAATGTTGAAGTCGTAGGCATTCGCGCCGCCGGCGTGCTCCTCGTGAGTAACAATCGCCTGCTGGCTGTAAACATACGTGGCATAGCGCTGGTTGCTTTCGTCGGTAATTCCGGTCAGGAGCCAGGCGTTATTCGCATCCTCGTATTCATACTGCAAGGCGCTGTGGTCAGCGTACGTGATGCTCGTTAACTGGCCTTGAGCGCCATAGCTGTAATTGATGGTGCTGACACCATCGGGGAGTGTCAGCGTAGTAAGTTGATTGTTCCCGTCATAGGCTATTCCGAGAGCTCGACCGAAGGAGTCGGTGATCTGGCTCATCTTACCGTTCGCACCGTACGAGATAGTCGTCACGATGCCAGCTCGAGTGGTGACACTCGTCAGGTTTCCGTTAACGTCATACCTTTCGACGTCATTGTTCGCCAGCGTAAGGGTCCAGCCTCCACCGCCTGCGGTGCCCACAAGCCGGTCTGCCGCACCGGTGCGATTGAGGATCTCATTCCCGGAGCCGTCGAACCATTCGAGACTGCCGTCCTCACGGTGTACTACCGCCATGAGCTGGGAATTGCCATTGAACACTATCAAGTGACGGTCGTAACTGAAGCGCCAATAGTCGGAGGCCGAGAACAGGGATGGACCGCTTCCAAGGGGCCTGAAAAAGCCTTGACTGTTGTAGTAATGCCCGAAGGACAGACCACCAGCACCCCCAGCCTGATAGTCAGTACCTTGTTCGATCTTTCCGCCCGTCACCGGTGACACAGGGTTGCCAACCGTGTCGCAGTAGATACAGACAGTCGATGGAATAAAGCATTGCAAATATCCGTTTGGCAACCGTCGGACGTTGTACTGTTCCGGGCAGGACATGCTGCGCCTCTTGGTCAGGATGACCTTGATTTGCTGGGACCCATTGCCCGGGTTGCACGCCGTATCCGAGGCGGCATAAGTCTGCGTGCGATAGTCGGCAATGACCTGGCCGTTTTGATAGATAGGCGCCCCCCAGGAAGTGCTGCTGTCCCCCCAACCGGAATCATTGACCAGCGTTCCGGCTCCGCAACCGCCCGAATTGGTCCCTGGGTTGTAGGTAACGCCAAACTTGAAGTCGATCCCTTCCTGCGCGCCCACAGTCGCAAGGCCTTCACTGTTGGCACTCACCAGACCATAGTAACCTGAGGGCAAACCTGTGCACCCGCCATCGAAGCCATTCCAGGTGCCGCCCACGCCCTGACAGAAATAGGCTACGTCATATTGGTTAGCGGTACCGAAGCCGTAATTGAATTTTTGATCATCGACCTGCGCGTCGCTGGCGCCGCTCGGAGGCCGGAACACAGGATCGGTACATTGAGCGTAGCCTGCTGCGCCCATGCAGTCTTCCAGCTTGCACTCAGGATACTGCGACGCGCCCGCCCCGCCCTCCCACAGGCACTGCCCATTGCTGGCATGGGCCGGTCGCGGCGACACGACGAGGGTTGTCACAAGAAGGGCGCAGATCACGACACTCAGGGAGGCGCAAGCGCCAATAAAAGAACGTAAAGCGATCCCGGCAACCGGGATGATGCTTGCCGAACAAAGGTTTCTCGAAAGTGAACTCTCTATTTGCATATCCGTCTGCACTTTCCCGCAGTTTAGTGAGGCGCTCACCGCAACAAGAGGGAGCGCCACCGAATCAGTGATAGCTCACCTGTATGGTGCCGGTAGCTGGCGTCTCGGGAGAAATCCAAACAACATAAGTGCCCGCCGCAAGGTTGTTTGCTGCCACCGTCGCGCTGCTCGTGGTAGTCGACTGCCCGGTTACGTAGGACTGATCAGCTCTGTTCAAGCCCACCCAGGTGGTTGTTCCAGAAGGCGTAATGGACAAACCGCTCACTGTGATCGTCACGTTCTGGCCCGCCGTAGCGTTGAACGTCAGGGCTGCGCTTTGACCTATGCTAGTGAGATTGACGGTCATCGGAGTATTTGCCGTCAACGCACCTGTCACGTTGGTTGATACCGTGGCGGTAAAATTCATGGTAAACGCGCCACTCGGCACCACCGTCACGTGGTAGGTCCCTGTTAGTGGCAGATAAATCCAGTTGACGTCGCAACCCGAGCTGCCAGCCGTGCACGTCCGGCTTTCTCCGCTAAGCTCGTTTCCATTTGGATCGTACAGCGTTACCGTAATCGAACTGTTCGAGCTCGGGTTAATCGATATGCCGGTCACCGCCGCACTGATACTCTGACCCGCGGTGCCTTGGAAAGTGAGGTACGCATTCTGTCCGGGCGACAGAGTGGCAATACTTGTAGAACTTCCGTCGGTAGGCAACGAAGTGGTGGCCGGCGGTTGCAGAGTGACTTGCATGCTGCTGGTCACGGGCGTTTGCGGCCCGATCCACAGAACATAGGTCCCAGCCGCCAGATTCGAAAGATTGAAGGTCGTCGCGGCCTGGGTGGTGGTGGTGCTCACCACCGTCGAGTATCCCGAATTTTTGTAGACCGCGAGGTACACCGGCGCATTCGCCGGGTTGGTGGCCATATTTGCAATCTGTAGCGCAAATGACTGGCCGGCCGAAGCAGTAAAGCTCAGCATCGCATTTTGACCTGGCTCGGACAGCGTTATGTTCGCCGGTGTACCGACGGTGAGTGCCTGCGTGAAGTTCACCGATGCGGCCACAGCAAAAGACATCGTCGCCGAGCCGGCGGGCGCGATGGTGATGGTATAGGTCCCAGTCTGAGGCAGGCCGCGATAGTCGGGCACGCAGCCCGTGCCAGCAGCGCACGAGCTCTGCCACAAAGTGGAGCCGTCCGGATTGACGATTGTCAGGGTCGCCGAGGTCACCGAGCTGGGTGTGAAAGTCAAATTCGAGAATGCGACTCCCACACTTTGCCCGGCGGTCGCCGAGAAGGTCACATAAGCATTCTGACCCGGAGAAAGGGTTGCCAGATTGGTCGTCGAACCGTCCAAAGGCAGCGCTGCGTTCGCCGCACCCTGGGCTGTAAGACTCATGCTCCCCGTGGCCCCGTTGTTGGGAACAACCAGAACACTGTAAGTTCCGGCCGCTAGGATCCCCAGGTTCATGACCCCCGAGGAAGTCATTGACGAGTATTGCACCAGGCGGCCACTGGCATCGTACACATAGAGCGTGAACGGCGTGTTCGCAGGTGTGGTGACTATCGAGGATCCGCTGAGAACAATGGCCTGAGATCCGCTGAGGGTGAATGTGAACAGTCCATTTTGTCCGACAGCTGCCAGATTGACCGAGGTCGCGGTTCCCAACGTCAAGGATCCCGTTTGATCCTGCGACATCGTCATCCCGAGCGTCATGGTCGACTGTCCGTTGGGTGTGACCACGACCTGATAGCTGCCACTCTGGGGCAGATTTCGCAGGCTCATCTGGCAACCCGGAGTGGCAGCGGGATAACAGGTTGCCGAGGTGTAGTAGCTGCCGTCAGGGTTGTAGACGCTGATGCCTGCATTGGTCGCCGCTGCCGGCGTCAACCCCAACCCAGTCAACCCGAGTCCGACACTCCGGCCAGCGGTGCCAGCGAAGGTGAAATAGGCTGACTGGCCGGGTACGTAGGTCTGGAACTGCGCGCTCGTACCATCGAGGGGCAACGTGCCGGTGACGCCATTGGCGAGACTCGCCTGCATCGAGACCGCTACAGCGGTGTCGTAGGCTCCTGTAAGCACTGTGTAGTTGCCGGCCGCCAGGTTCGGGAGATCGAAAGTCCGACCCTGACCATTACTGGTACTGCCACCGGTCACCCCAACATTCCCAGGACCTTTAATGGAGAACTGCACTGGCCCGTTATTGGGGGTGAGAGCGGGCGCGCTGAAATAGAGCGCAAGTGTCTGGTTGGCGGTGGCAACAAAGTGCAGCAAACCGTGCTGATTCTGCACCAGGCCCACCGGTACGGCCGGTCCCGGAGTACCGGCCGTCAAGTTGGCACTGAAATCCTGCACCACGAATGTGTTGAATGAGTAGGGATACAGGCCGCTGTTGTCGGGCACGATCCGCGCGGTGTGGGTTCCCCTGGCGCCTGCTGTGAAGTCACAGTACTTGAGCCAGGCGTTGTAGCCACTATAGCTCCCGCAGTCCACCAGAAGGCTGCCGTCAGGGTTGTAGATACTCGCATCGACACTGCTACCACCATTGAACGAAGGAAGCGCAAGCGTATAGGACTGGCCGGCCGTGCCATTAAAGGTATATGTGGCACTCTGACCTGGAGCAAGCGAGGTGGCGGTTACGGTGCCGTCAGTGGGCAAACCACTGGTCACATCTGTTAGCAACTTGAAGGTTGCTGTGGCCGGTGTGGCGGCTGGAGTGAAGTACCAGGTATAGGTGCCCGTGGACGGCAACGACGGCAGGTTGGTGGCCAAGGGCGGGTTGATCGAGGAGATGGAGGCAGCGTTGACGAGCTTTGACCCGTCTGGCGAGTAGACGGTGTACTGCCCGTGGATGCTGAGGTCGCTGGCAATGACACTCATTCTCTGGCCGGCCGCACCGTCGAACAATGCGACACTGACTTGACCAGCGTTGAGGCTGTAGACGTGACCGGACCCGCCAGGCACCAACGCCGCCACAGGGGCAATCTGCGATAGCGAATAGCCGGAAGCGGGCACGAACAGGTCAGCTGAGCTCGGGAGTGCCGCGCCCTGTGGAGTCGTTACGGAGATGTGCCCAGGTGTAGCGTTCGCGGGAACGGTGATCTGCAACTGGCCCGTGGTTGCGCTAGAAACTGTGGCGGCGAGACCGTTGATCAGAACGGCGTTGTTCGCCGGAGTTGGGTCAAAGCCTCCTCCATTGATCGTAACCGTAGAGCCCGGTAGAGCGCTGGTCGGCGAGAACGAGCTGATGGAGACCGGCACAATGGTGAAAGCGTTGCTGGAGGCGATCGAGCCACTCTGGGTGGTGATCTCAATGTTTCCGCTGGTCGCTCCGGTAGGAATGATGACGACCAGGCGATTGTCGCTGGCATAAGTCACCTGGGCGCTGACGCCATTGATGGTGACCGTGTTCTGACCAGGGATACTGCTGAAGCCGCTGCCGTTGATCGTCAGGGTTGAACCGGCGGCGCCGGCGTTGGTGCTCAGCGAGCCGATGCTGAGGGCGCTCGATCCGGCGGCGCGAGTGATGGAGGTGGCATTACCATCGGCGTCATAAGTGTATTGGGTGGTCGTGCCGTTGGACTCGACGACCTGAGTGACGCGACCCAGGTTGTCGTACGTGTAGTAGGTGGTGGCAGAAGCAGCTCCGGCCAGTAGCAGCATCGCAGCAGCGCCTGCCCAACCGGACACGCATGCGGCGGATGCGCAGCCGCTCGCGGAATGACTGATCGAACAGCACCGGTTTCGCGAGCGATGAGGCCTGCTCAGTGTGGCCGCCCAACGCGCCACAAACTTAAACCACCCCTGGCCAAATGAGCGGGCGCTCACGGCCGATACGTTGTAATGATCCATTCTCCCTCGCGCATTCCTTGAGACGCGCACAACGAGCGCCACTGTCAATGGGGCGCCGACATAACGTGCCTGAAGAACGTTGGGTTTTTAGCCCTTCTTATTCAGCACGTGACCGCTTTCTTCCTGACGTGAAACGGCAACGCTGTTTGATCAGAATATACGATTAATGTCGCATATCGAGCAACTAAAAAGACTGTGGACTCGCACCGAGGGCGGAGCTCGCTTGGTTTTCGAACGACTCGACGCTCGACAGCTGCTGTGCGAGCACGACAGCAGACAGACCGTTCGCCCTGACAGTAAACGTGCGCACCGCCGGAAAGTGCGCACCAGGTGCAGGGTCGAGGAGTCGCGCGGCGCGC